>Ga0209755_10000632_pt1 | contig 62353 bp, 62 predicted proteins | sample TergutCo191P1_FD_187301 | JGI IMG/M metagenome (GOLD analysis project Ga0209755, IMG submission 187301) | Cornitermes sp. P1 segment gut microbial communities from Petit-Saut dam, French Guiana - Co191P1 (SPAdes) (version 2) | ecosystem: Host-associated > Arthropoda: Insects > Digestive system...
CAGAAAAATGGACTATGCCGATAAGAGATTGGGGGCGAGCGTTAAATCAGCTCGCCATTGAGTTTGGAAAAGAACGGGTTCCGTTCTTATGATATTCTGTAATTTACACATTAAATCGGACAGGCTCAAATTTTGAGCAATCGACTTCTTCATCACTTGTTCAGAGTTCTGAGAGGGGTACGTATGCCACAAATAATGGAAGGATTACTTTTAATACTACTCATGTTATGTATATTGGAACAGAATATGCTGAATTAGGATTTGCATCTTCAAGATGGTATACAATTAATGAATTCAATAATATTATGAGGAATTTCTATGCTTCAATGGGTCTCTCTCGAAGTGAAATTAATAACATGTTACAGATGGTAAGCTCACCTCCTTCAAGTATATATTCTATTTCCGGGAACTCATTAACTATTACTACTTCAGTTGATAATATAAATCATACAATTGTTTATAACAGAAGATAGGGTTAACACAATGGAGCCAGAAACCACTTTTATATATTTTTATATGCAGAATGCGCTACGGCGTAAGAAGAATCGTCATTTTTTTATCGCGTTCGCTTGCAAGAGTTCGCGTCGACATTATCGCCGGGACTGTGCAGCCAAAGCTCATCAGCATCGGAACACAACGGCAACGACCCCCATAAATACGCCGTCGATTATCAAGGAATGCCGGAAACGCCCAAATCTTGTGCGTTAAGTTGAAGAATTGAATGTTTTCTATAAAAACAAACGATAATTGATATTCAACGCTTTTCCTAGTTTTAAAGCATTTTGCTTTCCTATGGGACGTCTTCCGTTTTCCATATCCGAGATATGTCTTCTTGGAATACCTGTTAATTCCGAAAGTTCAATTTGAGTAATATTCTCTTTTCCCCTTGCTCCTATCAGCATATTTGAAGGCGTACGTTCTGCGAATAATTCCTTTGCATCAATCATTTCTTCAGAAGCATCAATATATTCACAACCATTTTTTTTAAGGAGAAGTTTTATATTGTCTGCTTTTGACGCAGGGCATGAAATTAAAAATGTTCTATTTGAGGAAGTAACATTTCCTGTTACAGAACGATTTGCAATTGCCCGCTTATTTTTAATAGGGCGCTTTTTCGTGTGTCCCAACATAGACTATCTCCACCAAATTAATTTTATTTTTACCAATTTCTTCCCACACAGCAACGTATGTAGGTTTGCCTTTTTTTATATGGCAATGATGTTTGTTTTTTGGCAATTTGCTGTAATTTGGCCAGTTTCCTCGTACAGGTCCGCTTTGCTCAATTTCTGCAACAAGCAATTCCATCGTCGCTGCCACAGTTTTTGGTAAACGAATCTTTTTGAATTTCTTCTTGTTATATACAACTTGCCAGCCCATCTTATGCACTAAATAATAGTGCATTGTAAATAAATAGTCAATAGAGTATTTCCTTAATATTCCCGCTTATCCATTTTTCATGCTTTTTATCCTGTCACGAATAAAATGTTCAAGGTCGATTAAAATCCGCGTTTGCCAGTCCGTTTCTATTTTTTCTTTATAAGGGACAAGCGAAAAAAGTTCATATCCTCTTTTTTGCAGGGCATTTGCGATTTTTTCAAGCATCGTGTCCGTGGGGAAACGCTTTCCGTTTTCGATTTGGGCTATGTAATTAGTCGCCGTATCAACCAGTTCCGCCAACCTGGCCTGAGAATAGCCAAGTTCCGATCTGTAAGCCTTCATGTTTGCACCAAGTATTTTTTTAAGCTCTGTCATATCATCAATCTATATGCTTTATAAAAATAGTATATGTGGCTTAGGGCTATTAATACAAATAGCAAATTGCTTTATATATATTATATTTAATGCTAATAGCTATATAAGATTATATTTTAAAATATTTGACTTAAAATAAAAATTATGCTAAAATTTTCTAATAGAAGAAAAAATGATAAGTAATTACCCATTAACAAATTTATCTGTTAAATTATTTATTGTTTTTAACGAAGTTGCTTCATGATTAATTTTATTTGGCGGAGGTATATTTGGAAATAGTTTGGCACCTAGATATAGTTATGATACTTCTATATTTGGATCTGAAGTGTATATATTAGGAGGAGTGAATTTTGGATTAATTTTTTTATATTAATTATTTTAGGAAATAGTTTAACTACATTATTTTTTAGAATTGCTGATAATACAAATGAAATTGATATAAAATTAAAGTAAAAACCTCTGTTTGTCAAATAACGTGAGTCATATGTTTAATTAATTCACTTGAATTTCAAAAGAATTATATTTAAATTTTTAAAAGGATTTATCAAATGAAAAGAATTATTATTGCAGCATTATTATTTTTAATAATTATCGGGAACATGTATACTCAGCAGCTTGGTACACCTACGCCATTGCAGCAAATATTAAATGCATTTCCTGCAATTCCCGTAATTGGGAAAAACATAAAATTTGAATTTGGCGGTGATACATGGATAGCAAAAATTAATGGGGAGAACTTTTTAGTCGGCAATTGTGTATTTGAAGGAGATGGTAATGGACAAATAATTAGATTGAATATAACAAATGTATGGACTGGAGCTGTCAGTGAAGTTATAGATCTTTTCCAAGCGGCAGGAGTACCGCTTGGTTCTGCAGCAGGACCTCTTAGAACTGCCGCAAGGTTGGCTGCCAGAATTGCAAGATGGATACCGCTTGAAGGATCTGTTATTGTTTTAAATTATAATGGGGATCGTATTTCCTACGCCAGCATGGAAAGGCAAGAAAGAAACAGACAACCCAGAGAAAGTGTAGCAAGAGAAAATACGACAAGAGAACAGACACCAACGAGAGAACGTACAACAAGAGAAAGTACGACAAGAGAACAGACACCAACAAGAGAACGTACAACGAGGGAACGTACAACAAGAGAACCAACAGCAAGAGAGACCACTACAAGAAATCGTTCCATACCAAATTATGAAGACGAAAACAGAAGACTTCCTTTTCCTCATCATCCGCCTAATTGTTGTCATAACGTTGGAAGAAGATAAAAAAAGACGTGATAAATTTAGGTTATCTGCGCTTTAATATAAAACATGTGCAAACAGCAAGTTCGTGATTCGTGAAAATTCGTGGACAATATATACCAAGTTTCAATCTATTGACAATAGTATCATTTTTTAGTACCATTATTTTATGAACTCAAAGCATAAAAAGACAATAGAATTGGTTTTTAAAGACCCAATACAGGCTAATATTCCATGGTCAGACATTGAAGGTCTTTTTATTGCTTTGGGAGGTAAAATATCAGAAGGAGCAGGATCAAGAGTACGGGTAAAATTGAATGGCTCGCGCGCTGTTTTTCATCGTCCTCATCCCAAGAAGACTACTGATAAGGGAGCTGTAAATTCAGTTCGAAGATTTCTTGAGAATTCGGGGGTACAATCATGATGGAATATAAAGGTTATTTAGGAACGGTTGAATATGACGCACAGGCAAAGATTTTTCATGGGGACATTATTAATACAAGAGACGTAATAACATTTCAGGGGACAACAGTTAAAGAGATAGAAAAAGCGTTTAAAGATTCTATAGACGATTATATTTCATGGTGTAAGGAAGAAGGCGTAGAACCCGAAAAACCATATTCCGGTAAATTCAATGTGCGATTATCACCTGAGCTTCATAGGCAAGTTGCAATATTAGCGAAGAAAAAACATTTGTCACTTAATAGTTTTGTAGAGAAAGCGTTAACCGATGAAATTTCTATTTTACGGGAAGCGTTGTAAATAAATCAAGATTGACAAAGTCTGACGACAACATTATACCTGCTGTATCATGCTGAGAGGTTATTCGCCTTGAGCCGATTGGACAAGCTCATTTTTCACGAGGTTATGGGTATTATAAAAGCAGAAAATTATTTTAATTTTTTTGATCTAGCAATTAAAGATTGGGAAGGAGCTGTGAAATTAGATCAATCAAATGAACTTTTCAAACGGTTAACGATGTGGGCGCTGTTCGCGCCCTCGCATACTTATAACGTTATGTGCAAGTTTTGCAGGTGTGAATTATTATTAAAAATATATAAAAAATGATTGACAAATTCATAAAAAATGCTAAAATATGAGCATGTATTTATTAGAAATTCCTGAAAAATATCAAGATGATATAAAAAAAGCCACTTTTTTACTCAAAAATGAAGGTTGTAAGGATATTTTTCTATTTGGATCATTAGTTACAGGGAAGTTTCATCAGAATTCTGACATAGATATAGGTATAACAGGGCTAAACCCTAAAAAATTCTTTAGAGTTTCGGCATCATTAGATAAAGCATTAATTAACAAAATAGATCTTGTGGATTTTGATTTAAATAATGATTTTTATAATCTTTTGGATAATTTGGGAGAAATAACAAAGATTGGATAATATAAAAGCAAAAATAACATTTGAAATTTCTCAAATAGATAAATTGATCAGTGAAGCAGAACCATTATTAAGATTATGTAAACTAAAAGAACCTGATTTTATTGAATTATCAGATGTGTGCAAAACCTGCATTTAACAAAAAATTGGTATAAATATTGATTCGCAGTCATTAGATGAGGGAATGCAAATATTGGAATTAAGTTTTTACCCTTCAATAATCAGTTTAAACTCACTCAACATATAAAGCGGGATATCAAATAGACTGCCGTTTTTGTTAAAATTTGCAAGTGAAATGCGAACTTCAGTTTTTGGTGAGAACTTTTCGCGGTAAACGGATAAACTCTTTGCTTTGAGGTTAATGGAAGATTTTACTTCTATGGGAATAATTTTGCTGTCCAGTTGCATAACAAAATCAATTTCTGCTGTGGCGCTGTCGTTTGTCCAATAGGCAATCGTTGTATTATCAAAATGTTTCATTTCCTGACAAACATATTGTTCGGTTAAAGCTCCTTTAAACTCCGTAAACATGGCGTCGCCTTCCAGAATGGTTTTTGCGTTTAAGCCGGACATTGCAGAAAGCAAGCCAATGTCGCAAAAGAACAATTTAAAAGCGCCTGTGTTTGCATATCCTTTTAACGGAAGAGCTGGTTTGGAAATACGCGGCACTTTATGAACAAGACCGCAATTTTCAAGCCATGAAAGAGAAGTTTCAAAAGTAGAAGCTGTTGCGTTTTTTTGAACATCCTTGTATATAAATTTCTTATTCTCTTTAGAAAGCTGTACAGGGATTGAATCCCATATAAGCCGTGTTCTTTGAAGATTGTTTACAGGAATATGTTTAGAAAAATCCTGTTGGTAAGAGTCCAAAATATTATTTTGTATTTTTCTTGCTAAATTAAAATCACGAGCTTTAGAAAATTCTAAAACTACTTCCGGCATTCCGCCTGTGAAAAAATACATTTTTAAATAGTCAATTAATTTATCTTTAAATACTTTAATTAATTCCCAATCACAGCTTTTAACAAGTTCTTTTAATTTTTCTTCGCCAATTGCAGTTAAAAATTCAGAAAACGCAAGAGGATAAAGATTCATAAATTCAACTTTTCCAACGGGAAAAGATACGCCTTTGTGTAAAAACACGCCAAGCAGGCTGCCTGCTGCGACAATATCATATTCCGGCGCGTTTTCATTAAAGTATTTAAGCGCGGTTAACGCATTTGGGCATTCCTGTATTTCGTCAAAAATAATCAGCGTATTATTTGGATCAATTTTTTTTTCGGTTTCCAGTTCAAGACCTGTCAGAATCCTGCGTATATCCATATCTGCGGAAAATAAGTCCTGAAGCCTTGAGTTTTTCTCAAACAGGCAATATGCCGTATTTTCGTAATGCAGCCGTCCAAATTCTTTCATAAGCCAGGTTTTACCAACCTGTCGAATTCCATTGATGATAAGCGGTTTATGCCCCTTTTTTGCCTTCCAGTCCCTTAATTGGTCTATTCCCAACCTTGTCATAAATCAATTATACAATTTTCATTGGCAAAAAACAAGAAAATATAGTATTTTCCTTGGCAAAAACCATCAAACTGTATACTTTTTCGTTGGTAAAAACTATAAATAATGTAGTTAATAGCCGATAATCACGTTAGATTTCAACATCTAAAATCTAATCAATTTTTAACAATTCATTCACTTCACTTTAACACGCCATATTTACTCTTTTTTTATGTTTTATACATAAGGAGTAAATTATGAAGATTAAAATTATTGCCGTGTTATTGACGATTCTGGTTTTGGGCGCAGGATGCACAAGAAATGAAGGCGGAAGTCAGGCAAGGTCAGCGCAGCCTTATACAATCGAAATCGGCGGTTCGACTTCGGTTACGCCGTTGATGGAAATGTTTAAGGAAGAATATGAAAGATTAAATTCGCATATCAAAATCAACATCAACGGAACAGGTTCAGGCGACGGCATCAGAAACGCAGGCGTGATGTATCAGATTGGCATGTCGAGCCGCGAACTTACGCCTGCAGAGCAGGGACAGGGTCTTAATGCCGTAACAGTCGCGGTTGACGGTATCGCTGTAATCATGAATAAAAACAGCCCTGTAAGCAATCTTTCCATGGATCAAATCCGCGGCATTTACACAGGCGAAATTACAAACTGGAGCCAGGTATCAGGCGGCGCAAAGAGCGGAAGAATCGCGGTAATCAGCCGTGAAGAAGGATCCGGCACAAGGGGCGCGTTTGAAGAACTTGTCGGCTTTCAGGGAAGACTCGTCGCAGGAGCAAATGAATCGACAAGCACAGGCGCAATCAAAGCCGGCATCGTTCAGAACACCGAAGCGATTGGCTACATTTCGCTTGGTTCAGTCGATGACACAATTCAGGCGATCTCTGTCGGAGGAATTGCGCCTGCAAACGATAACGTAAAAAGCGGCTCGTATAGAATTGCGCGTCCTTTTATCGTTTTAACAGGAAATAATGTGCATCCCGAGTCCGCCGCTTTTGTCGAATGGATGCTGAGTCCCGCAGGACAGCAGATCGTAAGCAGAAGCTGGATTTCCGTAAGGTAAATTTCAGGTAACATGAACCGAAAATTTTCAGATGTCTTTTTTAAGCATCTTGTAAGCATTGTAGCCCTCTTTTCCGTTTTGGCGTTGGGGGCTATTTTGCTTTTTGTTTTTGCGCAAGGCTCGATGCCGTTTTTTACTTCCACCTCGTCTAACATTCAGCTTGTCGCGCAGCGAATCGACGAAATTTCAGTTAACGGCGTTTCCTATTATAATCACAACACATTTATTAATGTTCCTAAAAATGCCAGTTTTATATCGATAAGTTTTCCAGACGGAGACAATATCGAAACATTGGAAATTAAAATAGATCATGACGAGAAAGACATTCAAAAAAGTCTTTCCTTTACACATAGCGGTGATGTCGAGATTACGTATCCCGAAAGTTATGTTTACACTGTAAGCTGGCCGTCTGCAATTGCCGCGCTTCAAAAACGAATACATATAATAATCCCTGAGCCGCCTTACAGTTTTGGAAGTTTTATTTCCGGCTTACAGTGGCGGCCAAGCAGGGATAAGGTTTACGGCATTTTCCCGATGATTGCAGGCACTTTGGTCGCAAGTTTCGGCGCGATTTTACTTGGAGTGCCGATTGCCCTGTTATGCGCACTTTTTATGGCGGAGTTTTTAAAGCCAAAGTTTGCGTCGATTATACGCGCAGGAGTTGAACTGCTCGCGGGGATTCCGTCCGTTGTGTACGGATTTTTCGGGCTAATGGTGATTGTTCCGTTTGTAAGAAAAACTTTTGACATACCTTCGGGCAACACGCTCCTTTCCGCCATTATCGTTCTTGCGCTTATGATTTTGCCGACCATAATTACAATCGCAGAAACTTCTCTTCGCGCAGTTCCATTGTCGGTTAGGGAGGCGAGCCTCTCCCTTGGAGCGAGCAAAATGCAGACAACATGGAAAGTTGTTTTACCTCATGCAAACTCGGGCGTAATCGCCGGAGTGATCCTCGGCATTTCTCGCGCAGTCGGCGAAACCATGGCGGTAATTCTTGTAGCGGGTAACTCGCCTCAGCTTACGATTAATCCTCTTGCGAGCGTAAGAACGCTTACTTCCACCATCGCCATGGAGATGGGATACGCGGCAGGCAGACACAGCGAGATATTATTCTCGATAGGCGTTACATTATTTTCCATTATATTGATATTAAACAGTTTGATACTTTGGTACAGACGAAAAATAGAGAGTGAATTATGAAGCAGTTAGTAAAAAGAAAAATATTTGATAAAATCATGTATGGCATTATGGCAGTAGCTTTGGGAGCTGTTATTATTGCTTTGCTGTTTATTATTGTTTATATTTTCCGCTCGCAGGCGGGCTTTTTAAATTTATCATTTCTTACCAATGCGCAAACAGGCATACTCCCAATGATTGTAACGACTCTTTACATTGTAATCGTATCGATTGCAATTGCTCTTCCTGTCGGTCTTGCAACAGCGATATTTTTAAATGAGTATTCAGGAAATTCTTCGTTTATAAGAATTCTGCGTCTCGCGATTGAAACGCTTGCCGGGATTCCTTCTATTGTGTACGGTCTTTTTGGTCTTCTTGTGTTTTGCAGGGTGCTTGGTTTTGGTCAGTCCATTATCGCTGGCTCTCTTACTTTAAGCATTATGATTCTGCCCGTTATTATAAGAACCACCGAAGAATCGTTAAAGTCCATTCCCGATTCATTCCGCGAAGGATCGCTTGCGTTGGGCGCGACAAAGTTTCAGACAACAGTGCATGTTGTTTTGCCCTCGGCGCTCCCGGGAATTTTAACGTCGGTAATTCTTGCAATCGGACGCGTTGTAGGCGAGTCAGCGCCGGTACTGCTGACTGTCGGTTTAACAAAAAATATGCCGCGCACAATTTTTGAATCGGGAAGAACGCTTACCATTCATCTTTATTACCTCACAAACGAAGCGGTACGCCCCGAAGATTTCGGCATCGCTTTTGCAACCGCTTCCGTGCTTGTAATACTTGTCGTAATCATCAATACGGCAACAAAAATCCTAACAGCCAATTTCAGAAAGAAATTAGGAGACATATAATATATGGAAAATAAAATAGATGTTAAAGACCTTGACCTCTTTTACGGCGAGTTTCAGGCGCTTATTAAAATTAATTTTTCAATTAAACGAGGTGACGTTGCGGCATTAATCGGGCCGTCGGGCTGCGGAAAATCTACTTTTATTCGCGTACTTAACCGCATGAACGATTTAATTCCTTCATGCAGAATTACGGGGCAGGCGCTGCTTGACGGCAAAGATATTTACGGCGACATGGATGTGACGGAACTGCGCAGCCGCGTTGGAATGGTGTTTCAAAAACCAAATCCTTTTAACATGTCGATTTTTGATAATGTCGCATATGGTCAGCGGATGCAGGGAATAAAAGATAAACGAATACTTTCCGATATCGTGGAAAATTCGCTGAAAAAAGCCGCTCTCTGGAACGAGGTGAAAGACAGACTTAAAAAACCTGCGCAGGCGTTGTCGGGCGGACAGCAGCAGCGTCTTTGCATCGCGCGAAGTATCGCAATGGAACCGGAAATTATTTTAATGGACGAGCCGACAAGCGCGCTTGACCCGATTGCCACAGGACGAATCGAAGAGCTAATCGGCGAACTTAAAAAAGATTATTCCATTATATTGGTAACTCACGCGATGCATCAGGCGTCCCGCGTCAGTAATAAAACGGCTTTCTTCCTGCTGGGCGAATTAATAGAGTATAATAACACAAGGGAAGTTTTTACGAATCCGCGCGATAAGCGGACGGAAGATTATATTTCAGGCAGATTTGGATAAGAGGGGAAATATGGAATCAAGAAAGTTTTTTTCAGAAGAATTGAGCCGTTTGCGGCAAGATATTTTGGCGATGGCAACGAGAGTAGAAGAAAATCTCGGCAAGGCGCTTACAGCTCTTCGCACCCGCAACAGCGAACTTGCAAAAGAAGTGCGCGCCGATGATTCGGATGTTGACGCTCTTCAGATAAGAATTGAAGATGATGCCGCAATGATTATCGCTACGCAGCACCCTGTGGCGCGAGATCTTCGCGAGATGGTAACAATTTTTAAATTAACAAGCAATATCGAAAGGGTGGGCGACCATGCCGTTCATCTTTCGCGCGCCGCAAAGAAACTTGCAAAAAGTACGGATGCTCCGCTTGATATGCAGGAAAATTTAGAAAAAATGGCGCATTTGGGACAGCAGATGCTTCGCGCGGCAATTTCTGCGTTTCTGGAACAAGATGCAAATGCGGCGAGAGAAGCCGCCGCGATGGACTGTAAAATTGACAGCGAACATAAGGAAGTAACAGAAAGTGTTTTAAAGCTGATGAAGAAAAAACCCGAACAGGTAAAAAGCGCTCTTCAGATACTTCATACTTCCAATCAGCTTGAACGTCTCGGAGATCACATAACAAACATTTGCGAAGCCGTCATTTATATGATCGAAGGCAAACATGAGGAATTAAATGAGTAAAGCTTCAATATTAATTATAGAAGATGATCCTGCAATTCAGGAATTGCTTTCCCATGCGATGTCAAAAGAAGGCTGGAAACTTCATCAGGCAAAAACAGGCGAAGACGGCCTAAAATTATTAAAGTCAAAAAAAGTTGACTGCATTCTGCTTGATATTATGCTTCCCGGTATTGACGGTCTTAAAACGCTTAAAAAAATAAGAGAGATCGAGCAATGTAAAAATGTCCCGATTATAATGACAACCGCAAAAGGCGAAGAGTCTGATATTATTACAGGGCTTGAGCTTGGCGCAGACGACTATGTGGTAAAACCATACAGTCCCAAGGTTTTAATTGCGCGTATTCGCGCAGGTCTTCGCCGTCATGAAGAAGGCGGTCTGGATTCAGCGTCTGTCACGGTATGGCAGCAGGGCGCGCTTAAACTTGATGCGGCGCGTCATATTGCGTTTAACGGCGAAGAGCAGCTCGACCTTTTTGCGACAGAGTTTGCCCTGCTTAAACATTTTTTGTCTCATCCCGAAATTGTTTTTTCGCGTAACCAGATAATCGAAGCAATCCGCGGCCCCGATTACCCCGTTACGGATCGCTCAGTTGATGTGCAAATACTGGGTTTGCGAAAAAAACTTGGCAAGGCGGGAGACATGATCGAAACAATTCGCGGTGTTGGATACCGTTTTAGGGTTCAGGAATAATTCAGGAGTTTTACAGTGACGATTTTTAAAAATAGTATTATTACGCTTGGTTTGGCTGTGCTTGGTTTTTCCGCTGTGTTTGTAATCACTGTAATGATGTTTATGAATTCGCTTTACTACGAAATTAATACAAGAAGTCTTGGAAACACGGCAAAAGCGTTAATGACGGCTCTTGGCGACGAGGAAATAAATGATATATTTTTATCTCATGACGGACAGATTCCCATTCAGTTATCGCTGCCGTTCGACGTAGATGAAACATATCGTCTTACATTAATTGCTCCAACAGGTTACGTTTTATGGGATTCGCATATATCGGAAAGAATGGTAAACCATATCGATCGCGAAGAAATAATCGCCGCGCTTGACGGCAAGGAAGGCTTTTCGCGCCGTGAATCGATCAGCACAGGCATGAGGCGAATATACTGCGCGCTTCCAGTATTTGACAACAACAAAAACGTAATCGGCGTATTCAGGCTTTCGTATTCGATTCCTGAATTCAGTTCGCGCGTTTCCGGGATTATATTTCCGTTCATAATTTTTATTCTCCTTTTTTTAATCGCGGCGTTTTGGGCAACTGTCGTGTACTCGCGCTCTCTTGCTTCATCACTTGGACGTCTTGTCAGCATTGCGCAGACAAGCACGCAGGTTTTTTCCGATCCGGGCGCAATCGATCATGTCGCGCCTGAATTTTTAAGTCTGGAAAAAGCAATGCGCGCAATGTCGCAGGAACTGCATTTGCGTTTTGAACAGGCAAAAGCCGAAAGCAGCCGCCTCGAAGCGATTCTTAACGGAATGTCGGAAGCTGTTTTTGCGATGGATCATGATTTAAAAATGCATATGTTAAATCCCAAAGCAAGAGAAATATTTAATCTTGGAAACAGCGATATTAAAAATATGACATTGCTGGAAGCGACGCGCTCAACAGAACTTGCAGGAATTGCAAAAAAAGCAATAACAGGCGGCGCTCCTTTGGAAATGGAATTGACTTTTCACAGCGGTGCAGAACAATTTTTTCAAGTGTATGCCTCTCCGCTTGGAAGCGGCGAAAAAACAGGCGTAATTTTGGTTCTGCAGGACATCACCCGTCTTGTAAAACTGGAAAGGGTACGAAAAGATTTTGTGGCGAATGTTTCGCATGAACTGCGCACTCCCATTCAGGTTATTAAAGGATTTTCGGAAACTTTAATTGACGCGGTGGAAGACGGAAATAAAAAGCAGATCACCCACTTTATAGAACTTATTCAAAAGAACGCAGGCACGATGGAAAACCTTACAAACGATCTTTTGATACTCGCCGATTTGGAAAATAATTCTGTAAATCAGCGCGAAATGGAAGAATACAACGTCGCGTCCCTAATCGATGAAGCGGTTTCTTCTGTCATGCAGCAGGCAAAAAGAAAACAAATTGAAATATCTGTTGATTGCAGGGAAAAAATAAAAGCAAAGCTCCACGGCTCATTAATTATTCAGGCGCTGATTAATTTGCTCGATAACGGAATTAAGTATTCGCCGAATAAATCAAAACTGCGGATCAGCGTAAACATTGCAGCTAACGAAGACGGCGCCCGGGAGCTTTTGTTTGAAGTGCGCGATAAAGGGATTGGGATACCATCTGAACATCTGGAAAGAATCTTTGAAAGATTTTACCGTGTGGATCGCGCACGATCGCGCGAAGCGGGCGGTACCGGTCTTGGGCTCTCCATTGTCCGGCATATCTCTCTTCTTCATAAGGGAAGTGCCGAAGCGGAAAGCAAATCAGGCGAGGGATCGATATTCAGAATAAAGATCCCTGTAATGGATTCTACTCGTTGATTACTTCTATTAGTTCAACCGAGAAAATTAAAGTTGAATAAGGCGGAATTATTCCCTGAATACCTTCTCTGCCGTATGCAAGGCTGGATGGAATATAGAACCGGTATATGCTGCCGGGGCTCATCAGCATCAATCCTTCTGACCAGCCGGGAATAACCAATTCAAGCGGAATTAATGCGCCTTCTTCTTCAACCGAGCTGTCGAATAAACTGCCGTCTATCAAATATCCTGTGTAGTTTACCCTTACCACTGAATTTGCGTTTGGTTTTTCTCCGCTTTCATCCTGTACAATTTCGTATTGAAGGCTGCTGGGTGTAACACGCACTTCTGTACGCTGCCGATTTGCTTCAAGATAGTCCCGTTCCAATACTTGATTCCGATCCGCGACTCTTTCCATTGCGTTATGTAAAGCAGTTTCTACAATTTCCATTGCTTCCTGCTCGCTCATTTGCGGTTCAATGGTGTCATCAGTCATTGATCTTACTCCGTCAGTAAAAGCGCTGTAATCAAAATCAATCGGCGTTGTGCTAAGATTGGATCCGATAATCATGCCGAAAGCATAACTTATGCGCGCTCTTTCCTCAGCGTTTCTGTAATCTTCCTGAATAGCTCTGGCATGTAACGCCATCACTGCTAAAAACATGCATAGAAAAACAATTATTTTTTTCATCTTTTTCTCCATAAAATATAAATACTTATTAATTCAATTCTACTATATCAAGAAGCTCAACTGTAAAAATCAACGCTGCATAAGGAGGTATAGGTCCTCTGCCGTAGACACCGTAACCCAATTCTGATGGTATGTAAAATCTGAATTTACTGCCTACGTTCATCAGTTGAATTCCTTCAGCCCATCCCGAGATTACCTGACTTAACGGGAAAATCGCAGGTTCCTGGAACTCATAGGAATTGTCAAAAAGCGTACCGTCAATCAACCTGCCCTCGTAATGTACGCTTACAACGCTTCCTTCGTTAGGCCTTGGTCCTGTTCCTGTTTCCAGCACTTCGTATTGAAGTCCGCTTGAGGTAATTGTAACGCCTGGTTTTCTGGCATTTTCCGCAAGGAAGGCAATTTCTTCCAGCCTGGCTCCTTCGTTTTGTTCAGCCATGAGAGCCTCCTGTTGTCTTTCAATTTCTTCTATAGCTGCCACAATAATACTCGTAACCTGTTCCGGGTCGATTCTCGATTTTCCGTCGGTAAGACCGACTCTCATTCCTTTTATAAATTCGTTGATATTTGGATTAATATTGCTTTGCTCCAGGTCCATTCGAAGTCCTGAACCGATATTCAAACCCAGAGCATAAGACGCATCTTTGTCAAAATTTACTTCTTCCCTGGAGGAACCGGAACCGCCGCCGCCGTTACAGCCTAAAAAAGCCGCCGAAATGATTAATACAGTGAAAATAATTGATAATTTCTGTTTCATTTCAAAAGTATAGCCTAATTATTATTGATTGAATAGGTCTCTTTCGTCTTTTCCATCATTCCGGCGAATTATAAGAATTTTTCATTTATTCCTTGAAAGTTGGGCGTATTGTATGTATTTTAGTATTATGTGATATGGTTTTTCTGCCGATAATAGACCAAGGGAGAGGATGCCTTTATGGAAAATGATGGAATGAAAAAAATCCTTATAGTAGATGATAATGAAGTGCATCTTGTAATAGCCGAAAACATCCTGAAAGGTAAGTATGATGTGACCACTGCCAAGTCCGGAAAAGATGCGCTTGCTCTTCTGTCCAAAGGGCTTGTTCCCGGTTTGATTCTGCTTGATGTTTTGATGCCGGAAATGGACGGCTGGGAAACATATAATAAAATCAAGGGCATAAGCCTGTTACGTAATGTCCCGATTGCGTTCCTGACATCTTTAGACGGGGTAAGAGAAAAGCTGTACGCCTCCAGAATCGGAGCTGCAGACCTTATAACAAAGCCCTATGACGGCGAAGAACTGATAAAAAGAATCGAAAAAATGCTGGAAGGCGCTCCCGCCTGACAAGAACCGCTATTTTAATATTTCCCTGCTTGAACATACCCTAAATCTGTGTTAAAATCCTCTATAATATCCATCAAAAAGCAGAGGAAAAATATGTCAAACAAAAACATTGCAATGATTGACGGTAATAACGCGGCGGCGCATGTTGCCCACGCGCTCAGCGAAGTAATCGCGATTTATCCGATTACCCCTTCAAGCCCGATGGGAGAGCTCTCTGATGAGTTTTCCGCGCAAGGGCGCAAAAATATCTGGGGTTCTGTCCCTGATGTAATAGAGCTGCAATCAGAAGCAGGCGCGGCAGGCGCGGTTCACGGTGCATTAACAACAGGCGCCATGTCTGTTACATTCACCGCTTCCCAGGGCTTGCTCCTCATGATTCCCAATATGTATAAAATCGCAGGCGAGCTTACCTCTACGGTATTTCATATTTCCGCCCGTGCGCTTGCAACATCGAGCCTTTCGATTTTCGGCGACCACCAGGACGTAATGGCATGCCGCCAAACAGGCTGGGCGATGCTTGCTTCAAACAGTGTTCAGGAAGTAATGGACCTCGCGTTGATTGCTCATGCGTCAACTTTGCGCTCAAGAGTTCCTTTCCTGCACTTTTTTGATGGTTTCCGCACAAGCCATGAACTTCAAAAAGTAGAAGAACTTTCCTATGACCAAATGCACGAGATGATCGATGACGATCTTGTCGCCGAACATCGAAGGCGCGGTTTAACGCCGGAAAATCCGCACATTCGCGGTACTGCCCAAAACCCCGACACTTATTTCCAGGGACGCGAAGGCGTAAACAAGTACTATGAAAAAGTACCCGGTATTGTTCAGGCGGAAATGGACAAGTTCGCAAAAGTTGCCGGCCGTCAATATCATATATTTGATTACTACGGCGCGAAAGACGCAGAAAAAGTAGTCATTATAATGGGTTCCGGCGCTGAAGTTGTCGAAGAAACAGTTGATTACCTCAATAGCAAAGGCGAAAAAACCGGCGTTGTAAGAGTACGCCTCTTCCGCCCATTCGACGCAAAGCTTTTTGTTAAAGCGTTACCTGCAAGCGTTAAGGCTATCGCGGTAATGGATCGCACAAAAGAGCCTGGCTCTCTTGGCGAACCTCTTTACGAAGACGTCCGCACAGCGATCGCGGAAATGCAGGATTCAGGCGACTTCAAGGCAACGCCGATAGTGCTTGGCGGACGCTATGGTTTGGGTTCAAAAGAATTTACACCGAGCATGGCAAAGGCTGTTTATGACAATCTTTCCGGCAAGAAAATCGCCAACTTTATCGTCGGTATTAAAGACGATGTTCTTGGCAAGAGCCTTGAATATGATCACAACTTCTTCATTCCTGAAGAAGGCATGAACGAAGCATTATTCTACGGACTCGGCGCAGACGGAACTGTCGGCGCGAACAAAAACTCGATCAAGATCATAAGCGAAGCAAGACCGGAACTTAACGCACAGGCATATTTCTCCTATGACTCAAAAAAATCAGGCGGCTTTACCGTTTCTCACCTTCGCTTCGGCAAGGGAAAGATTCGCCGCCCGTATCTTATCAACTCGGCAGACTTCCTTGCGTGTCACAAATTCTCCTATATGGAAATGTACGACATGCTTCCCAGATTAAAAGAAGGCGGAACATTCCTTCTTAACAGTCCCTATAAAGCGGCGGATGTCTGGAAAGAGCTTCCGATTGAAGTACAGAAAAAGATCATCGATAAAAAGCTGAAGTTCTTCGTTATCGACGGCGCCCACATTGCGCGCTCTACCGGAATGGGTAACCGCATCAACACAGTTATGCAGGCTGCTTACTTTAAAATTTCGGGCGTATTGCAGGAAGCCGAAGCTGTTAAATTGATGAAAGAGCATATTCAGCATTCATACGGCAAGAAAGGCGCCGACGTTGTAGAAAAGAACTACAAAACAGTTGACGCTGCGTTAGGTGCTGTAGAAGAAGTGAAGTATCCTTCAGGCACAGAAGGCAGTCACCACATGAAAGTGCCGTTTGCTCATGCAAAAGATTCGTTTATTAAAGACGTGCTTGGAACAGTTTCTTTCCAGAACGGCGACTCGCTGCCTGTCAGCAAAATCCCCGAGGACGGAACTTTCCCCACAGCTACAACCCAGTATGAAAAACGCTCTGTTGCAGAACGCGTTCCAATCTGGAACCCTGATGTTTGTACACAGTGCGGTATTTGTACAGTTGTTTGTCCTCATGCGTGTATCCGCATGAAGAATCTTAACGCTGACCAGGTCGCAAAAGCGCCGAAAGGTTTCCTGACTGCCGAAGTTAAACCCAAAGCAGTTGACGGAATGAAAGCGGCTATGGTTATTTCGTGCGAAGACTGTTATGAATGCGGCGTTTGTTTCTCGGCGTGTCCGATGTGCAAAGGCGATGGAAGCTCGCAGGCTCTCACCTATAAATCATATTCTGATGATCCCGTACTTCACGCCGAACAGGCTGCGGTTTGGGATTATTTCCTTAGCTTGCCTGAAACTCCTGCAGAAGGCGAACTCAGCAATCCTAAAGCGCTTGCTTACAAACGCCCGTTATTTGAATTCTCAGGCGCGTGCGGCGGCTGCGGCGAAACACCCTATATCAAATTGATGTCTCAGCTTTTCGGCGACAGAGCGTTAATCGCAAACGCAACAGGCTGTTCTTCGATTTACGGCGGTAACTTGCCGACAACTCCGTATTGTAAAAATGCCGAAGGCAGGGGGCCTGCATGGTCAAACTCACTCTTTGAAGACACAGCAGAATTCGCGCTTGGTTTCAGATTAACAAGCGATAAGCTTGCCGTACATGCCCGCGAAATGGGAGAAAAGGCAAAGAGCGAAGGCATCGCCGCAGGAATAATTGACAAATTGCTTTCCAACAAACAGGAAGACGAAGCTGCAATTAACGAACAGCGCAAAAATGTTGACGAGCTTAAAGCAGCGCTTAAAAAGGAAAGCAAACCAACAGCAAAACTTCTGCTCTCGCTTGCAGACCACTTTATTAAGAGATCGGTTTGGGGCTTCGGCGGTGACGGCTGGGCATACGACATCGGCTTCGGCGGATTGGATCACGTTCTCGCCTCGGGCAAAAACGTAAACCTTCTTTGTATGGACACAGAAGTTTATTCCAATACAGGCGGACAAATGTCAAAAGCGACACCTGTCGGCGCGATTGCAAAGTTTGCTTATGCAGGCAAAGACGTCGTAAAGAAAGACCTCGGCGCAATTGCAATGAGCTACGGCTACGTATATGTCGCAAAGATTTCGTTAGGTGCAAATATGGCGCAGGTTATCAAGGCTTTCCGTGAAGCGGAATCTTACGATGGTCCGTCGCTTATTATCGCTTACTCACATTGTATCAACCACGGTATCGACATGAGCAAGGGACTGGAGCAGGGCAAGGCAGTAGTAACAAGCGGCTTGTGGCCGTTGTATCGCTATGACCCACGCTTGAAAGATCAGGGCAAAAACCCCTTCCAGCTTGACTCCAAAGACCCGACAACAGCAATCGAAGACTTTATGTACAAAGAAGTGCGCTTCAAGAGCCTTAAAGCGGCAGACCCTGCGCGCGCAGACATGCTGCTCGCAAAAGCGAAAAAACAGTCTGAACGCGTTTACAAAGAGTACAAGTATTTGTCGGAAAGACCGTTCTGATTTAGTGACTAGTACAGGTTAATAATGTAAACCCCTGATCGCATTTGCGGTTGGGGGTTTTTTAATCTCCCTTGTACTTAATTCTAAAAAATTTAAAAAATCCTGCCGTTAGGTGAAGATTTGCCTTGCCTCTTTCTGATACTTTTTCTTATTTTAATGTTGATGCAAAATTTTATAGGAGAAGTATCATGAGTTTAAGAATCAGATTGACTTCAATAATCATAGTAATGATTTTGGTTGTTATTACGATTTTGTCGGTTGTTACGCTTACTAGATCAAGCGCTTTGCAGACATCAACTGCGTTTGAACTGGCTGCAGAAATGGCGCAATCCAACACAATTGAAATTGCGAGGCGGATTGAACTATTTACAGTATACGGAAAAATTCTTTCACAAATATTCAGTGATTATCAGAATACATCCGAGAATACGCGCCGCGGCAGTTTTGATGATTTTCTGCGCGGAACAATTCAGCAGAATCCTCTTATAATGGGCATATGGACAGCATGGCTTCCCAATACAATCGATAGCCGTGACGCAGAATTGGGTCAATATCAAACGTATTATACGCGAAGAAGAACAGGAGATGTAGAATTATTAAGCGATGGCTATGAAGGCTGGCAGGATTTTTTGGCTAACATGACGACAAGACCGGAAATCGCATCTCCTGTTTGGAGAGATACTTTTGGTTACGGAAACGCGGCTGTTCTTTCTGTAATGTATCCTGTTTTAAATTCAAGCGGTGTTCCGGTAGGTCTTGTCGGAATTAATTATATCAGCGACATACAGGAAATAGTTGATGAAATGGTAAAGCAGGTTTATAACGGACACGGAGTTGCGGCAGTTTATGCACATGACGGCGTGATACTTGCGCATTATGATAAAAATCGAATTAAAGATAATATCAGCGTAAATGCCGCGGAAATTGAGCTTTTGGGAGACCAGCATGGACGCGTTGTTTCTTCGATACGCAGCGGCGGAGAAAACGGAGAACCTGTCGTTATTAGCCGGTATTCATCACATTATAATTCTGAATTGCATTTGATTTTTTATCCGATAAACATAAACGGTATTGATACTCCATGGAATCTTCTTTTGGGCATTCCAATGAATGATATAGAAAAACCAATTCATTCGATGGTTATATTTGTGGTTGTTTTTGCCGCGGTCATTCTTGCAATTACCTCGATTATTACGTTATTTGTGGCAAACAATGTTGTAAAACCGATTATTGACGTAACTCATACGCTTAAAGATATTTCCGAAGGTGAAGGCGATTTAACAAAAAGAATTGACAGCAAATCCAGTGACGAAGTTGGCATTCTTTCGCGTTACTTTAATAATACGCTTGAAAAGATAAAAAATCTTGTTATCAGTATCAAGGAAGAAGCCGTAAAATTATCTGATACTGCAAACGATCTTTCAAGCAATATGACTCAGACAGCCAGCGCTGTAAATCAGATAACTGCAAATATTCAAAGTATAAAGGGACGCGTAATCAACCAAAGCGCAAGCGTTAGCCAAACTCACGCAACGATGGAATCGGTAACGGTTAATATTCACAAGCTTAACGATAATGTTGAGGAGCAAAGTCTTCATGTATCGCAGGCGTCATCTGCAATCGAAGAAATGGTTGCGAATATTCAATCTGTCACCGATACGCTTGTCAAAAACGGCAAGAATGTAAGACTTTTAAAAGAAGCGTCAGAAGTCGGCCGCACGGGTCTTCAGGATGTTGCTTTGGACATAAAAGAAATTGCGCGGGAATCGGAAGGGCTTTTGGAAATTAATTCCGTTATGGAAAATATTGCAAGTCAGACGAACTTGCTGTCGATGAATGCAGCAATAGAAGCGGCTCACGCAGGGGATGCAGGCAGGGGCTTTGCTGTAGTCTCCGATGAAATCAGAAAACTTGCAGAATCCGCAGGCGAACAGTCAAAGACAATCGGCGTTGTGTTAAAGAAGATCAAGGAATCAATCGACAACATTACTCATTCTACAGAAAACGTATTGAACAGGTTTGAGGCTATCGACAGCGGCGTAAAAATTGTCGCAGAACAGGAAGATATTATCAGAAGCGCGATGGAAGAGCAGGGAGAAGGCAGCAAGCAGGTTCTTAACGGAATAAGTCAGGTAAACGAAATTACGCGTGACGTAAAAAACGGCTCGCAGGAAATGTTTGAAGGAACAAAGGAAGTAATCAGGGAAAGCGACAATCTTGAGAAAGTGACGCAGGAAATTACTTCCGGGATGAATGAAATGGCGACAGGAGCAGATCAAATTAATGTGGCGGTTAACCATGTTAAGGAGATTTCCGGCTTAAATCGCGAAGGAATCGACGCTTTAATGAAAGAAGTGTCGCGTTTTAAGGTGGCTTAATCCGGCGTTGCCGGTTAAGTAGATATATTGTCCCTCCGGCAATGTCTCCGTCGGAGGGACTTCTTTTCATCGTGTTTTAAAATGTGGAAAAAACAGCGCTTTTATGTTAATATTAATGTAAAGAGCGCGTATGAAAACAGTTTTTGTTGTGGATGACAGTGATACTAATCTTTCGATGGCAGAAGCGGCATTGGAAAACCAATACCGTGTAATGACAATGCCGTCTGCTGCAAAAATGTTTACCTTATTGGAGAAGGTTGTTCCTGATTTAATTTTACTGGATATTGAAATGCCTGAAATGGACGGGTTTGAAGCTTTAACCAGATTAAAAACAATGAATTCTCTCGCGTTGATACCTGTCATGTTTTTAACCGGACGTGACGATCCGGAAATTGAAGCGCGGGGTTTTCAGATTGGCGCTGTGGACTTTGTTACAAAGCCGTTTTCCGCGCCGGTTCTTTTAAATCGGATAAAAAACCACCTTGATATTGACGAGATAATCCGCGAAAGAACAATGCAGTTTAACAGACTCCAAAACAGCATTGTTTCGGTTCTTGCAAATGTTGTGGAAAACCGCGATACGGGAACTGGCGGTCATATTGAGCGCACATCGGCATATATTAAAATCCTGATTGACGGAATGAAGAAAAGCGGTGTTTATTTGGATGAAATTCATAACTGGGATACTGACAAAATAATTTCGTCAGCGCGCATGCATGACCTTGGAAAAGTATCCGTAACGGATATTATTATAAATAAGCCGGGTAAACTTACAGAAAATGAATATGAGATAATGAAGACGCATGCGCAGGAGGGCGAAAGAATTATCGACGAAATTATCGCAAGAACCGGAGAAGGTGAATTTTTACGTAACGCAAGACTTTTTGCCGGCTGCCATCATGAACGATGGGACGGCAAAGGTTATCCGCACAGGTTAAAGGGAACCGAGATTCCTCTGCAGGGACGTATTATGGCAATTGTAGACGTATATGACGCTCTTGTTTCCGAGCGTCCGTATAAAAAAGCGATACCAGCTGATGAGGCTGTTGAAATTATAATGCAAAGCGCCGGAACTCATTATGATCCTTTAATAGCCGATGTTTTTTTTCAGTCAAGAGAACTTTTTAAACAGGTAAAGTTAAGGCCAGGTCTATAAATGATCTTTAGAAAAAATAATAAAGAAGACAAACGTGAAGCCGAAGAACGCGCTCAAATAATGATTGATGCCGCTCCTTTTTGCATTTTCTTTTGGGACAAGAATTTTAATTTAATTGACTGCAATCAGGAGGCCGTAAAATTATTCGGGCTGTCAAATAAAGAAGAGTTTTTGGATAAATTCAGGGAGCTGTCTCCTGAGTATCAGCCTGACGGAAGCCTGTCCAGGGAAAGAGGTGTCGCTCTTGTTGGTAAAGCGCTGGAAGAAGGCTATAGCCGGTTTGAGTGGATGCATCAAACACTGAACGGAGAGCAAATCCCCGCAGAAATTACCTGCGTCCGCGTAAAGCACAAGGGCGATTGGACTGTAACAGAATACGTAAGAGATCTTCGCGAACAAAAAGCGATGATGGCTGAGATGCGCAAAGCGGAAATTGCCGAAGAGAGCAGCAAGGCAAAGAGCGATTTTCTTGCGAAAATGAGCCATGAAATCCGCACGCCCATGAACGCAATTTTGGGTATTACGGAAATTCAGCTTCAGGATGATACTCTTGCGCAGTCAGCAAAAGAAGCGCTTGAAAGAATTTATAATTCTGCCGATTTATTGCTTGGAATAATTAATGACATTCTTGATTTATCCAAAATCGAAGCCAGAAAACTTGAAATAATAAAAATGCAATATGATATTGCAAGCCTTATTCACGATACTGTTCAGTTAAATATTATGCGCTATGAAAGCAAACCCATTGAATTTAAACTGGAAATAGACGAAAAAATTCCTGTTATGTACATTGGCGATGAACTTCGCATAAAACAAATTTTAAATAATCTTCTTTCCAATGCGTTTAAGTATACGCAGGAAGGCATGATAACGCTTTCTGTTTCCTGTGAGCCGCTGGAAGCGGAAGAAGCAAATTTAATGGTTATTTTTAAGATTAGCGATACGGGACAGGGAATGACGGCAGAACAGGTGCAAAAATTGGGAAGTGAATATTCGCGTTTTAATATGGAAGCAAACAGAAAAACCGAGGGCGCAGGTCTTGGCATGAATATAACGCGGAATTTACTAAGAATGATGAACGGCTCAATTAATATTGACAGTACTCCCGGTATGGGTTCTGTGTTCACAGTACGTTTGCCCCAGAAATGTTCCGATCCTGATCCTATTGGAAAGGAAATGGCTGAAAATTTAATGCAGTTGAATATTGCAAGCGCATTAAAAATAAAAACCGTACAGTTAAACCGTGAGTACATGCCTTACGGCCGTGTCTTAATCGTTGACGACGTTGAAACAAATTTGTATGTGGCAAAAGGTCTTTTGGCTCCATACGGTCTTTCTCTGGATACGGCAATGAGCGGATTTGACGCTGTAGATAAAATCAGGGAAGGCGCAGTATATGATGTTATTTTCATGGATCACATGATGCCGAGAATGGATGGAATTGAAGCGACAAAATTAATTCGCAGTCTTGATTATACAAAACCAATTGTCGCGTTAACTGCAAACGCTCTTACCGGACAGGCGGAAATGTTTTTACAAAGCGGTTTTGATGATTTTATTTCCAAACCGATTGATATTCGTCAATTAAATCATTCGCTTAATAAACTTGTGCGCGACAAGCATCCTCTGGAAGTTATAGAAGCCGCGCGGAAGCAAAAAGAGCAAATGGTAAACGGACTGCATGTTTCATCTGTAACTCCGCAGCTTGCAGAATTCTTTATACGCGACGCAAAAAAAGCGGCGGCAGTATTGGAGGCGATTTTTATTAATAAATGCAGAAGAACGGATGATTTATCCATGTTTATTATAAATGTTCATGCAATGAAGAGCGCGCTTTCAAATGTCGGAGAAGACGCCTTGTCCGCAGACGCGTCAGAACTTGAAAGATTGGGACGTGAAAAAGACATAAAAAACATAATGTCAAAAGTTCCCGGATTTTTGGAAGCGCTTTATTCGATTATTTATAAATTTGAAGCAAAAGAAGAAATGCAGCGCTCAACTGCAGATGTTATGGGCGACAATGAAGTATTAAAGGAAAAATTGGCGGAAATACGCGCAGCGTGTACAGTTTACAATAAAAAAGCGACAAAAGATTTGCTTGCGGAACTTAAGGAAATGGCATGGCCGCCCGAAACAGAGGAAATTTTAAGCGCGATTGCGGGTTTTCTGCTTCACAGCGATTTTGATGACGCCGCAAAAGTTATTGAAGGATATTTGGAGCAAATATAATCATTTTTTTGCGCCCGATGTTACAAGCGCGAGGACGTACCTGTCCATTAAAATATTTTCCATAATTGCGACAGGAGATCTCAAAAGTAAATCATATTCGGCTGTCAGCGCAAGACATGCTTCAACAGCTTCTGAATTATATCGTTTGGATGCGGTTGTATAATCATTCCTTATATTTGGAGAAGAAAGCCCGATTTTTTTTAATTCAAAATTGTTGCCCGCATTTCCGGTTTCCACAAGGTTTAGATAATCGCCCAGTTTTCTAAAACACCACGCAAGACCGGCAAGAATACTCTGCGCGCTTTGCTTTGCAGCTAACATAATGGACATCGATTCCAGAGCCCTGGAAAGATCACCCGACGCGATGCGTGTAAAAAGCGTAAAGGCTGATTCTTCCCTGTTGTGGGAAAGCCATTTATCAATTTCAACGGCTGTGATGGGCTGGTCTTTTGACAAAAAGCCCATAAGGCGGGTGCAATCCCTTCTAAGCGCATCGGTGTTATTTTCTACAAGTTCCAAAATTGTATCAATGCAGTCCTTGTCAATATTGTAACCTTCGCGCTTAAATAACAGCCTGACCCATTCGTTTTTTTCGTTTTCAAACATTTCGTAAAAAATTTGACTATTGGCTTTTGGAAGGTCAAGACCGGACGCCAGTTTTTTTTCGTCAGAAAGCAGGATAACAGACGTGTCATTTTCCATTTCGTTTATACAGGACGAAAGAAGTTCAAGCTCGTCCTTTTTTTTAATTAGTTCTGCGTTTTTTATAATTATAATCCGCGATTCTGCGAACAGGCTGTGATTTTGAATTGTGCCGGCAATTTCACTTACGTTTGTTTCCCCGGCATAAAAAACGGTTTCTTCTGCGCCAGGGAATTTTTCTCTTACGGCGTTTATGGCATCCTGCTTTTTTCCATATTCGGGGCCAAGAAAGATATGTGCATTTTTGGACACGGAAGCCATATGTTAATAAGAACGAATGATTGTAAAAAGTCTGCCAAGAATTTTTACGTCCTGGCTGTAAATCGGTTTGTATGCAGGATTCTCGGCCTGTAATCGAATTCTTGAACTCTCTTTATAAAATCGTTTTAATGTTACAGCCTCGTCTATGACCGCAACGGCAATCTCGCCGTTTTTTACGGTATTTTGCTTTTCGATTACTGCGGTGTCACCTTCAAGGATACCTACGCCTGACATGGAATCGCCCTTAACTTTTAACGCAAAATATTTTTTGTTTTTCTTAAACAGGGAACGGTGCATAAGAATATTGCCGTCGAAATTTTCCTCGGCAAGAAGAGGCAAGCCCGCCGCAACGGTTCCAAGGAGAGGGATTTCCATCATGTCCATGTCTTCCGGTCTTTTGTGAGTTAAACCCATTGTTCGCGGCCGTTTTTCGGCATATTTTAGATGACCTTTTTTTCTTAGGGCTGTAATGTGATCGTGCGCGCCCTTTACGGAAATTCCATAATGATCCGCAATCTCCCTTATTGTGGGCGGGTATGAATTATTCTTTATGTAATCTGCTATAAAGGAGAGGACCTGCTTTTGTCGATCTGTTAACTCTTTCATAATTATTCCTTATTCCCCATCGTAATATTGTATTTTCTAAGTTTTGCATGGAGGTTGCTCGGGTAGATGCCGATGGCCTCCGCCGTCTTTGATATTATACCATTATTCTTTAAAAGTTGGAACTCTAAATATTGTTTTTCAAAGTGATCTTTTGCATCATTATAATTGTAGTCCAATATGCTTTGCGGTAAGCCGCTTACGCTGGATGGTTTATTATTTGGTTTTTTTGCCTTTTTATTTAATAATTTATGCAGATCATCGCCTGAAATGCCGTCTCCTTTATGCATTACGGCGATTCTTTCCGCAAGATTTTTTAATTCCCGGACATTTCCGGGCCAGTCATGATCTGATAACGCTTCGATTGAATCGGATTCCAGCGTTATTTCTTTATTCATTGCTTTAAGGAAGTGGCAGAGCAGAAGAGGAATATCCTCAGGCCGTTCCCGAAGAGGCGGAACGTTTATTGGAATTACGTTTAACCTGAAAAAAAGATCCTGCCTGAAGCGGCCGTTTTCGCAGGACTTTTCCAAATCCTGATTGGTTGCCGCGATAATGCGCACATCAGTTTCGATTGTTTTTTCGCCGCCGACACGCTCGATTTTTTGCTCCTGAACAACGCGCAGTACTTTTGCCTGCGCCGATAAGCTCATGTCGCCGACTTCATCAAGGAAGAGGGTTCCGCCGTGAGCAAGTTCGAAACGTCCCTTGCGCGTGGAAACAGCGTCCGTGAATGCGCCCTTTTCGTGACCGAAAAGTTCGCTTTCTATCAGGTTCTCAGGGATTGCCGCGCAATTTACATCAATGAACGGATTTTCCGCGCGCGCGGAGCAAAGGTGTACGGCTCTCGCGATCACTTCCTTGCCTGCGCCGTTTTCCCCGGTGATTAAAATTCGCGCATCGCTTTCCGCCGCCTGCTTTACAGTTTCGCGTATTTTATTTACAGCAGGGCTTGTGCCGATGATATCCTCGAACGCAAAACCGCTCATTTTTTTTAATGTTTTATTTTCTTCGCGCAGTTTTCTGATTGCAAGCGCGTTTCTGCAGACTGTTAATACTTTATCCAGCGATAACGGTTTTTCCAAAAAGTCGAATGCGCCAAGTTTTACCGCCCGGACAGCCATATCAATATTCGCATGCCCCGAGATCATAATGATTTCTACAGCCGGCCACTCTTTGCGAATTTTTTCCAGCGCTTCAATGCCCCCGAGCTTTGGAAGAAGGACGTCAAGGAAAATTAAATCCACAGGTTTTTGTTTTAGGGTTTCTATGCCGGCAAGAGCGTCTTCCGACGTAAAGACTTTAAATTTTTCATCTTCTAAAATTGACGCGAGAGTTTTTCTGATTCCGGGTTCGTCGTCAATTATTAATATTTTTGGCATTGTTATTCTTCCATGTTTTTTTCTACCGGCAAGTCGATATAGAAAGTTGTTCCAATATCGAGCGCCGAATCAAACCAAATCGCGCCGCCGTGATCTATTACAATTCGTTCAATGATGGGAAGCCCAAGTCCTGTACCTGATTCTTTGGTTGTAAAATACGGAGTAAAAATATGCTGGCTTTCCTCTGGACTAATACCTTTGCCTGAATCTTTAACGCTGATTCTACAATAACATACTTCGCGTTTTTTTACAATATCTGTGCGTATTTCAATCTGTCCGCAGTTGTTCATTGAATCAATAGCGTTTATTAATAAATTTGTAATAATTTGCGTAAGTCTATGTTTGTCAATTTTAATATTGATATTTTCTCTTACATGGATAATATTAAACTTTACATTTGGATAAGACGCTGAGTAAGTGTTAATTAATTCTTCTGCGGCATGCCTCATGTCTGTGATTGAATTTGTCGGCTCCATTGGTTTTGATAATGTTCTAAATTCGTTAAGCAGCGTAGAGAGTCCTTCAGTTTCCTGAATGATTGCCATCATGGAGCTTTCAATGATTTCGCCGATTTTTTCCGGTTCGCTTTTCCATCTTCTTAATACGCGTTCTGCGGAAAGTTTTATGGGAGTCAGCGGATTTTTTATTTCATGAGCAAGCTGCTGCGCCATATTCTGCCATATCGAAATTTTTTCGCTCCTTACAAGAGCTTCGCGGGATTTTTCCAAATCCTGCACCATGGAGTTAAACGATCGTATTAAAATGCCGAACTCGTCGCTTCTGCGCGTAAGAATTTGAATGGAAAAATCCCCTTCCGCAACTTTCTGAGTCGCCGACGTTAAATCGACAATGGGGCGCGTAATTCTTCTTGTAAATGAAATTGCAATTAATGCTGTCATAAGCAATGTCGGCAGAAAAAAAACAACGTAATAGTAGACCAATAACGGCCTTAAATTTTTTCTTAATTCATTTACGCTCTCAAAACGATTTGCCTGATTTTCCAGGACAGCTCTGCCGCGATCGAAGTCGCTTCCAAGGTTATAGCTTATAATTCTTAAAGTATTCTGCGATATTCTTTGAACAAATCTAATCGTATCCTGATCTCTTGGAAGAATTCTTGCAGGGAAACCATTTTCAAACGACGGCGGAGAATACAGCTTAAAGTTTTCGTTGCCTGTAAAAGATGATTCTGACCATTCGCCGTCTGTCATGCGGAAAATCTGAACCGAGCCAATGCTTCTGTTTGATAAATCGTTTTGCCTTATTATATTATCGAATCGTTCCATATGCAGCGAAAAATTGTCCGCGGCAAAACTGTTTGAATACCTTACCGCGGCAGGCGTGTCTATGCTGTGCCAGAAACGAACGATTTCATTTATTGCCGTACTTGTCATTAACGTAATGGGAGCAACAGAAAAAACTACAATGATAAAAAAATATACAAGAAGTCTTGCGTTAAATCTGCTTCCAGGCCGGCCTGTTACAAGATCGATTAGAAGATGGAAAACAGAGAAGCCAAGAACAATCATCAAAACAGCCGGGATGGTAAAAAATACAATTAAATGGAGCTGATCCGGCACTTCGCCGTTTTGCAGAGTATCATAAAAAAAACTCCGCGAAAACAAAAAGGTAAGAAGACACAGAAACGTATAAATTATTATCAGAATGCGTACGTTTAAAGCCGGATATTCCTGCCGTCCTGCGTTTAAAAGGTTTTTTTTTATTCCTTTCATGCTCATTAAAATGCTACTCTTCTTCAAACTTTGATTCAAAGAGTTTTACAAGCGCTTCCACAGCGGCTTCTTCGTCTTCTCCTTCGGCAATTACTTTTAATTCTGTTCCGTATGCCGCGCCCAGAGTAATAATACCCATAATGGATTTGGCGTTAATACGATCGGCATTTTTTTCTATATATATATTCGATTTGAAATTTTTAGTCGTCTGAACCAGGATCGCGGAAGGACGAGCATGAATCCCTGCTCTGTTGATTACGGTTACAATTTTTTCTGTCATTTTTCCTCCATAAAAGTTATATTATATCATCGTGTCCGAAAAAAACAGACCTTGCGGCGTCGCTTTCTATCCATTTCAAAATATTTTTATTGAATTCTCTTGCGGCGTGGTATCCCATCGATTTTAGCCTTTCGTTCATTGCGGCTGTCTCTATGATGATGGGAATATTACGTCCCGGTTTTACCGGTACCGTAAGCTTTGGAATGTTTACTCCCAATAACTCGACGGTATGATCTTCTGCTCCCAGTCTGTCGTAATTTTTATCCGAGTCCCATTCTTCCAGTTCAACAACAAGCTGAACTTCCTTGCGATCCCTAATCGCTCTGACGCCGAAAAGATGCGTTATATTGATGATACCAGGGCCGCGAATTTCCATATGGTGCCCGATTATTTTGTTGGCGCCGGCTCCCATCAGCGTATTTCCATATATACAATTTATTTCTACAACGTCATCGGCAACAAGGCGGTGTCCGCGGTGAATCAGCTCAAGCGCTGTTTCGCTCTTTCCGACTCCCGAATCGCCCTGAATTAAAATCCCAAGACCGTATACTTCAACCAGAACGCCGTGAACAATTTGACGCGGCGAAAAAATCCTGGAAAGAATGCGCATTATTCTTGCCGAAAAATCTGCCGAGCCCAAATCGGTCTGCAAAATGGGACATTGCGAATTTTCTGCAATTTCATAAAATTCCTTGTGCGGACCCGAGTTATGGGTAAAAATACAGCAGGGCATCGGGTAATTAAACATGTTTTTTATTGTGTCATTTCTGCCTTCGTTCTCCAGCCGCCGTAAAAAAGCCACCTCTCCGCGCCCAAAAAGCTGAATCCTCTGGTAGGCAAAATCTTCAAAAAACCCCATTATCGCGCCCATTGGACGATTCAGGTCAGGTATATCGATAGGTCTGCCAAGACCTCTTCGGCCGCCGATACAACGCAAATTCAGGGAGTTGTGCTCCTTCAGATCGAGGTCGATTAGATCGAGTACGGTGAAGACTTTATCAGCCATGTTATAAGTTTAATGTAATTTGCCATAGATATCTACCGTATTCATATAAGCGGGTATAAAATACTAAAAAATTATGTTTTTAAAACTGTTGTAAAAACAAATACCAAATAATTTGTAAAATATACCATTTTTAAATTTTTGGGAGGTTACGAGTCATCTAAAAAAGCCTTGTAAAAACCGCCAATATATGATAGTATTACCCCATTGGCAGGAAGTATGGACAAGATCGCCAAACATGGTCAAAGCGCCTGAAAACCGCCAAATTATGCGGAGTATATAAAGGGAACTTCCCTATTATATAAATAAATCAGAAGGAAGGGTTATTATGAATGAGAAAGAAAGAGTAAAAGAAATGAATGAATTAATTGAAATGGAAAGATCTGAAGAAGCAAAACGTGAAGAAAAAATAAATGAAATTGAGGAAACCTTTAAAAAAGAAGAAGCAAATTATAATGCCAAAATAAACGAAATCGAAAACGGAATACTGGAAGAACAGGATAGAGTAGGAGTTTTTGGTAAACAAAATTCGAATAGCTAAGCTGGTTTAGCATATAACAAATTGGTTTCTTTCAGAATTAATACCGTCTCCCGCCGCCCCCATGCTTTCTGCCCGAAGAACTGGTATGGATGCCGCCGACCAGCGATGTCGCATCCTTTTCCCGCTTAATTTTTGTTACGGTGCTGTAAAGGAAACGATCTTTTTTCTCCGCGAAAGATAAACTTCCGGGAACGATATAAGCTGCGGCTTGGGTTTGACCAAGAGCTGTATTCATTTCTTTTTTCCACGACTGAATCATAAAAAATGCAAAAGCAAGAGCGACTACCCAAATGCCGATAATAATAAAAACATTGTTTTTATGAAAAACGTTAAAATTTCTGCCCTTTGATTCCAGAATAAGAAATTCTTCCCAGTTGGCTAAAAACGAATTATATGCTCCGTAGTAATTGTTTGCCTGTAAATTTTTGGCTACGTCATCCAGTACTTTTTTCCGCGCTGTATCATTTAAAATGCGGATAGCCCTTCCTGATGTGCTGACATGGATATCTCTTGTGCCTGTAACATTTAATAAAAGACAGCCGTCCCTGTTTTCGCCGATACCGTAGCCGTTGTTATCAAAAAAATCAGCTGCATAACTCACAGGGCTTGCCTCTATGCTTCTTTCTGTAACAATAATTAAATCCATGTTGTAAGCCGATGAAAGGGCTGCGATTAATGTCTGAAGTCTTTCTTTGTTGCCTTCGCTTAAAAGTCCTGCGTTGTCAACAACCCTATCCTGCGAAAAAGCGGGAACCGCGAAAAATATAATTGATATAACCAGATAAAGTTTAATAAGTTTGGTTTTCATTCAGAACTCCTATATAAAAATTCGCAGGACTTGGGATATAAGCGTAACGACAACGCCAAAAACACCCGAAATAAGCGCAAAGTATTTGGCTGCTTTGGCATTATCAATAGGAAGTTTTCCGACAAGGCGGCCTGTCTGTCCGTTCATAAGAAACATATAATTTTCCTTATTGTACTTTGTGTTAAGAATCCATGCAGGAAGAAAACTGTAACTTACTTTTCCGCCGTCAACGTCGATTTGGGAACTTTCTTTTGTTACCGTTGTATATCCTGTGACTGATTTTGCAAATTCTGTTTCTACTGAAGCTTTCATTCTTTGTCCCGCTCTTTCCTTGCTTTTTTCCGCGTCTACATCGTATTTTTCCGCGATATAACCGGAAAGAAAAGCGGTCTGGAAATCCTTCATTTCGGAATAATTGAAAGGCTCGATTGCGTCCATATAGTTATCATCCATTTTTTCCGAGCCGTCCACAGGAATTTTTTCGAACGACATGTTTCCGTCGCGCACAACAGAAAAGAAATCGGTTTTTGTGTAAGTGTAATTGGAATCCGCCCATACTTTTGTTTTTGTCGCTTTGAAACGAATGTGTCCGCGCGCGCTTGCGTCAAAAAGCCAGAAAGGAAGATAAACGCCCTGAATGCAATTGACGCGGTTTTCCTGTTTAAAACTATCGGGAAGAAGACGCTTTCCCTTGTAGAAATTTTTTAATGCCTCGGTTGCGGCTTTTTTATCCAGCTTAAACGGAATTACGAAATCGGGCTTTAACATTCCTGTCAGACGTTTTGTAACAATCTGCGTATTGCCGCAGTTGGGGCAAACCATCGCTGCTGTGTTTTTGTCTCCCAAAAGTTCCGAGCCGCATGAAGGACACGACCCTTGAGCAAGTTCGTTTAACTCTTCCTCTGCCCACGGTTTTTGGTTTTCATCTTCCTGCCATTTGATGTTGTCACTTTCCGGAAGAGCAAGTTCCTTTTGATATTCTTCCAGTGCTTCAATCTCAAACTCGGCATCGCAGTAAGGACATTTCATGCCTTGCGATGAACTGTCAAACTTTACGGCGCCGCCGCAATTCGGACACTTATATTCTTTTATTTCCATATTTAATCCCTGGGCTTTCCGCAATCGGCGCAGAATTTTCCTGTGTTGCCTGCTTTTCCGCATGAACATGTCCAATCGCCGGCAGGCGCTGGTTTTCCGCAGTCTGCGCAGAATTTTCCTGTGTTGCCCGAATGTCCGCATGGACATGCCCACCCTGCGGCAGGCGCGGGCTGTCCGCAGTCCGCGCAGAATTTCCCCGAGTTACCTGCCTTTCCGCATGCGCATGTCCAGCCGCCTGATGCAGGCTGAGACGCCGGTGGTTGCTGTGCGGCTTGTTGTTGCTGCTGTTGTTGTTGTGCGCCCATCTGGAAAAGCGCCTGCGTATTCATGCCGCCTGCCTGCCCTGCCATTCCCATTCCCATGAAGCCTGTCATAGCTCCCGCTGCGTTTCCTGCTGCGGTACGCATTGCATCGCCCTGAGCGCTTACAAGCGAAGCGGCTGCCATTGTCGGGTCGCGCATTACAGCCGCAGACTGAAGATCTTTTATCTTTTTTTCGTCTTCAGGAGAAGCGGTGCATGTAATTCCAAAGTTGACGATTTCGATTCCGCGAACATCTCTCCATTTATTGGAGAGAGCTTCGTTTAAAATTTCCGCAAGTTTATCGGTGTGGAAAGAAATTTCGTGGTATTCCATTCCGCTGCCAAGCTTTCCAAGCGAAGGACCAAGAACGGTAATTATTTCGCTCTTTAACTGGCTGTCGATTTTATCGCGCGTATATTGATCGTCAACATTGCCGCAGACATTTGCGTAAAAAAGCGCGGGATTTGTCATTTTGTAAGAGTATTCGCCGTTGGCTCTCAAACTGATTGTAAGACGAAGATTGATATTCGGATCTACTACAAGATATGGAATTGGATTTGGTGTGCCGTACTTGTTGCCGATTATTTCCTTTGTGTTAAAATAATAAATGCGTTGATCTTTTCCGGGGCTTCCGCCGTGTCTAAAACGTTCATCTATACTTTTCAAAGCTCCTGCAATACCTTGGCCTAGCCCTCCGTAGAAAATACTCGGTTCGCTGGATTTATCAAATGTATAGCGACCTTCCTCTGCGCAAAACTCTACAATGCGTCCATTGTCAACGATAATGGCTGCCTGCCCTTTGTTTACCACAATACCCGAGCCGTTTGAGATTATATTATCTTCACCTTTAGTGTTACTGCTTCTTTTACTTATCTTCTTTTGACCTTTCGCCGCCAGTACATCAGCATCCAGACTCTCGCAAACAAAAAATTCGAGCCATTGATCCGCAAGCGTTCCGCCTACAGCTCCCATAAGTGCTTTGATTAACCCCATACAATCCTCCTTAAATAATATGCCAATACTGGATTTTATATGTTTTTTATTAAGTTGTATAGTGTTTTTTTAACTAGTTGACATATATTATTCACGGCAATAATGTTACTTAGTATGCATTTCAGATCGACACAGGCAAATTTTCCTCTCGTTTCCTACAAGGATGCGGCTCTTCATTGCCTGCCCGAAGACGACGGTCTTTATGTGCCGGATCAGACTGCTGATTTTAAACAGTTTTTTTTGCATATGAACGATAAAACCACTTTTAATGAACTTGTTGCGGCGGTCGCACCTTCGCTTTTGGAAGGAGGGTTTAATCCTGTTTCTGCTTCCAGAGTTGCAAAAAGCGCGTATGATTTTGAACCTGAAATAATTGAGCTTGACGAGAGCGCTTCCCTGCTCAATCTGTATAACGGACCCACAGGCGTTTTTAAGGATTACGGCATTGCTTTTATGTCTGCGATGTTTGAAGAATTTATGAAAGACGGCAGGCAAATTATGATACTTGCCGCTGCAAGACCGGATACCGGAGTGAGCATGGCTCACGCGTTCCGCGGAAGAAAAGGAGTTTTGCTTGTTCTTTTGTATCCATCAGGGCAATTGCGCGGACTTGACTCGTCTTCGTTTGTTCAAAACGGCGGGAACATTATTCCAATTCAAATCCGCGGAACATTTGATGACTGCCAGCGTCTTGTAATGGAAACGCTCAAAGACCGCGAATTTACAGAACGCTACAATATCACAAGCGCAAACACGATGAATCCGGGAAGGCTTTTTCCGCAGGTTTTTTATTATCTTTATGCTTTTATTCAGTTAAAGAGCCGTCTTAGCGGAGATTTAATTTTCAGTGTTCCATGCGGCAACTTCGGAAACCTGATCGCAGGTCTTTATGCGTGGAAATTCGGAATGCCTGTAAACGGCTTTATTTCTGCCATGAACGCGAATAGTTCAATGAGCGATTATTTTATGGGAAAACCTTTTGTTTCAAAGCCGCTTGTTTTTACCAACTCTCCCGCACTTGACGTGAGCTTTCCCATTAATTATGACCGACTTGCCTCTTTTTACGATGAAGCTCCTGCTGTTATGCGAAACATGGTTTTTCCTGCGTCGATTACCGATGAACAGGTTCTGGCTGCGATGGAACAGGTTTACAAAAAATACGGTATCTTTATTGATCCTCACACAGCGGTTGCGTATGCCGCCGCGCAAAAAATTTCAGGTGAACGCAAATGGGGCGCTCATTCGCACATCGTAATTCTTGCGACCGGTCATCCTGCAAGGTCTGCGAACATTGTAGAAGAAGCGACAGGAAAAGATATTAAGATACCGGACTTTTTAAAAGAGTTGTGGAAAAAATGCGATCCTATTGCCCTTATTCCTCCTCAGCTAGACGCTTTTGAAAATGCAATTGCGAGTTGTTTTTAAAATCAAAAACATGGAACATGGTTTGGTCCATGGATTATCACGGATTTACGCGGATTAAGTTTATATTTTAAGGGTGTTTTTATGAAGAGATTGTTTGTTATTTTATTTTTTATTTTTTTTGTCAGTCAATTGTTCGCGCAGGAAGATGGTGCTGATGCGATCGACGCAGGTGAAAGCGTAACCGCACCCGAAAACATTGCCAGCGAGACTGCTGCAATAAGAGAGCCTGATGTTGTTTCTTCCGCAAGCTGGGCCAAGGGAGTAATACCTCGTGAAAACGATATTTCTTTGCTTAAAAGGATATTGATTGCGCTTGCGATTATTGCGGGACAGGTGATATTAATTTTGTTTGTCTGGTATTTATTCAAGCGGATGGAAATAAAGCTTGAACACACAAACAGTGATAAGATTAAACCGCTGATAATTAAAAACCTAAAAGTTCTTACAACAAAGCAAATTGTTAAAGTTATCGAAGTTCTTTTAAGAATATTAAAATATGTGATAACGCTTCTTCAGCTCTTTATTACCATTCCAATTATATTCAGTTTGTTTGAACCAACAAAAGATTTAGCGTCTACTTTATTCGGGTATTTTTTAAATCCGCTGAAAAAAATTGCGCTTGACGCTGTTGGATTTATTCCCAATCTTTTTACAATTGCCATTATTATTGTTATTACGCATTACGTGTTAAAAGCTCTCAGGTTTTTTACCACGCAAATTGAAAAAGGCAAATTAAAACTGCCGGGATTCTACACCGATTGGGCTGCGCCCACATATAAAATTTTACAGGTGCTTTTAATTGCTTTTACTGTTGCGATAATTTATCCGTATCTGCCGGGATCAGACTCCAGGGCTTTTCAGGGCGTTTCAGTTTTTGTTGGTATTATTTTTTCGCTGGGGTCATCAACAGCCATCGGCAATCTTGTCGCAGGGCTTGTTATTACATATATGCGTCCGTTTAAAATCGGAGACAGGGTGCAGATAAAAGAAATAACAGGCTTTGTGGTCGAAAAAAATCTTATGGTAGTTCGTCTAAAGACGCATAAAAACGAATATGTAACATTTCCCAATCTGATGATTTTAGGTTCAAATATTATCAATTATAATACATCGAGCGATGAAGACGAAGAAGGTTTGATCATTTTTGCCGAGGTTACGTTTGGTTATTCAACGCCGTGGCAAACAGTTCATGATATTTTAATTAATGCTGCGTATGCAACAGAAAAAATTCAAAAGAACCCCAAACCTTTTGTGCTTCAGACAAAACTTGATGATTTTTACGCATGTTATCAGATTAATTGTTACACGAAAGATGTAGGCAGAGTTCCTGCGATATATACAATGTTGTATGAAAATATTCAAAATGGTTTTAAAGAAGCAGGTTTGGATATGACCTCTGCGCATTATAGGGTTATTTCAAAAGAGAAATAGTTGAATTAAGGGGAAATTTAGTTTATAATGAAAACATGTTAAATATAAAAAAACAATGTTTTTTGTTTGTTTTATGCGTGTTTTTACTGATGGGATGTCGGAGTTCGCAGGTGTTGGATTCCGGCAGAACCAGTGAATATGCAGAGATGCGGCCTGAAGCCCGTAATCTGGATGAACTTACAATTGCTTTTTCTCAGTTCGATATTGAACTGGATTTTAGAAAATCATACTTTGCAAGCGAAGCGCAAATTTTTACAGGGCTTTTCGAAGGTCTTTTTACTTACCATCCTCTTACATTGGAACCTGTTCCGGCTTTGGCTGAACGATGGGAACTTTCTGATGATAAAAAACAATGGACTTTTTTAATCAGGCGCGGTGCGCGTTTTTCAAACGGCGATCCTGTGCGTGCCGAAGATTTCCGCGCGGCATGGATATCGCTTCTTGATCCGCAAAGAGATTCGCCTTATTCAAGTTTTTTCGATATCATTGAAGGCGCTCGCGATTACCGCAACGGCGTAAACAGGGATTCGCGCAGTGTCGGCATTAATGCAGTTGACGCAAGAACTTTAGTTGTAAGATTAAATTCTCCCGCGTCGTTTTTTCCGGCAATGCTTTGTCATCATTCGTTTAGTCCCATTCATTCTTCCATGATTAACAGAGCGGATTGGTCTCCTCAAAGCGGGCAAGGAAACTGGACGCCTCCTGTTTCCAACGGCCCTTTTAAAATTATTTCCATGAACAGTGAAGTCATTAATATGGAAAAATGCGCTCAATATTGGGATCGGGACAGGGTTTCACTTAACAAAATAATTATTAAATTTACAGAGACAGCTGACGCTGCCGCTCATCTTTGGAACTCGGGCGAAGCGCGCTGGATTTCCGGAGATGTCAACATTGGCGCGTTAACTGATCGTTCTGGTATTCAGGTAAATGTAATGTTTGCAACACATTATTATTTCGTGCGTTCTTCGCAAAGACCGTGGAATGATCATCGGGTTCGCCGCGCGATGGCTCTTGTGCTGCCGTGGGAAGAAATCAGGCGTATATATCTTTTACCCGCGGAAACTTTAATTTTTCCTGTCGCAGGTTATCCAACTGTTGAGGGCATAACAGAAGCAAATTATGAAGAAGCGCAAAGACTGATGGAGGAGGCGGGATACTCAAGTTTGGCGGGATTACCGGAGCTTGTAATTCGTTTGCCGCAAACGCGTGACGCGCAGCGCGTAGGTTCATTAATGGCAAACGCCTGGAAAGATTTACTTGGTTTTAATGTGCGCGTGGAAGCTATTTCTTTTGATCGATATTTTCAATCAATGAAAGAAGATGGTTATACTGTAGGTTCTCTGACATGGATAGGCGATTTTGCGGATCCTTACGCTTTTTTACACATGCATCGCCGCGACTCCACATTAAATGATGCCCGTTTAAACGATCCTGATTACGAAGCGCTGATTGAAAGATCCATGATAGAAGAAGGTCAGATGCGGTTAAATACGCTTTCTCAGGCAGAAAAACTTTTACTCGACAGGGGGACAATTTTACCAATTTATTACAATCCTGCCGTTAATATTATTGATACCGGGGAGCTTGACGGATGGTTCCCGAATGCATTGGATATTCATCCGTTTAAATATATTTCTTTTAAAGCTTTACGTCCGCTTCCCGGCGTTGCGATGTCAAATTGATAGGGAGCAAATATGATGCGAATTGGTCTTGGTTATGATATTCACAAATTAAAAAAAGGAAGAAGATTTCTTCTTGGCGGGATCAAGATTCCCTTTGATAAAGGCGAAGACGGTCATTCAGACGGAGACGCGCTTGCCCATGCGGTAAGTGATGCGCTGCTTGGCGCTTCGGCTCTGGGCGACATAGGCGAATTATTTCCGCCTTCTGATCCCAAATGGAAAGGAGCAGATTCCATGGAACTGTTACGCAGCATATACGCGCGCGTCAGGCAGGCAGGGTACGCAATAATCAATATCGACTGCGTAATTATCTGCGAAAACCCCAAAGTGCTGCCTTTCCGCAGCGTTATACGCAAATCGTTGGCAGACGCTCTTGAGACTTCCATGGAAAATATTTTTATTAAAGGCAAAACCGCAGAAGGATTAGGCCCTGCCGGAAAAGGAAAAGCGGTGGAAGTAATCGCTCAGTGTTTGCTTACGAAAGCCGAGACAAAAAAGTAGAAGCTCGTTATGGGTCGCGGTAAAAACGAAAAAATTAACTGGAATGCAATTTTTAAAGCTCTTGAAAAGTGGCGTGATGACGCAGCTTCGCCGCTTGGCGCAAACGACCCCTCCGTAACGACTGTGGCTGAACACTACAGGAATGATTCATCGGCAGACAGACCGTGGGCTGTGTTTGTTTCTACCATTTTAAGTTTACGCACAAAAGACGAAGTGACCCTCGCAGCGTCGGAAAGAATCTTAAAGGCTGCGGCAAATCCTTCGCAGTTACACTCAATGAATGAAGAAAAAATCGCAAAATTGATTTATCCTGTCGGGTTTTATCGTAACAAATCGTCTTCCCTAAAAAAAATTGCGGCAATTCTTCTTGCTCAATATGAGGGTAAAGTTCCCTCAACGATGGAAGAATTGCTTGCTCTTCCCGGAGTTGGAAGGAAAACAGCTAATTTAGTCCTTACAGAAGCGTTTGATATTGACGCATTGTGCGTGGACATACATGTTCATCGTATATCCAACAGGTGCGGATGGCTTTCGAGTGACACTCCGGAAGAAACAGAAATGACTTTAAGAGAGATACTGCCGCTAAAATACTGGAAAAGAATAAATTATCTGCTTGTTTTGTACGGACAAAGACTTTGCCGTCCTGTAAGTCCGTTTTGTTCTTGTTGCATTATTAAGAAATATTGTATTCGCCGCGATATCGGGCGATCCAGATAATAATTATCGTCTATATTTAAATTATTAAGAATGAGAAACAAGCACTAAATATTTTATTTCTCATATTTCGTTTCTCACTCTTAATGGTTGTTACCTTGATTTTACTGCTTTTGAAATTCCCTTGAGCGCTTTTTCTAATGTTTTATTTGTTGACGCTTTTGAAAGATCGTACTCCATTTGCGCTAACAGCCAGAATTCAGGCTTTGTGGAAAAGTATTTTGCAAGCCGTACAGCTATTGATGTAGTAATTCTGCTTTTATCAAGGCTTATGAGCCTTAAAGCAGTCTGACTGCATTTGATTTCTTTCGAAAGTCTGTTGCAGTTCAAATCATACTTGTCAATAAATTCCAAGAGCAGCGATCCCGGTGATTCTTTTGTTTTTGGCATGATAACTCCTTATATTGAATATAATAAATTAATATTATTTAGTCGAGTGCTTTTTAAAAAATTTCTATATTTTTTCTTTTATCCACACAGCTTTGCCGTCTTTTTTACCGTCAAAAAGTAAATGATTCTTAATATCAGCTAAAATAAGCGTTTTTAATGCAAAATCATAGTTCCCATTTATATGAATTGCGCGATGCGCATCCGCAGTTATTATAACAGGTATATCATATTCTTTTATTATACGCAAAAACGATAAAGAAGGATAAGTATCATTGATTTTATTTCGATTTATTCCTCCTGTATTAATTTCTATAACCAAGCCTGTTTTTGCCGCTGCTTTTGCAATTTCCATTTGACGGTTTTTTTCTGTTTCTTCTGTCCAATAATTCCTGTTATTACAATTTTTTTTTAATATATCAACATGACCTAAAATGTCAAAGCCGCCGGCTTCAATCATTTCAAGCACTGCGTCATAATAACGGTGCATAAGTTTTTGAGCGTCACCGCCAAATCCTTCGTTCAATCCTGTTTCAAATTCTTCTGCAGGCCCGTCCACTGTAAAAGGTTTTTCGCATTTATCGGGATAAAGATAATGGACGCTTCCGATTATATAATCCAGATTTAATGCGGTTATATCGCTGTCTAAAGGAGAGCGTCTGCCTTTTATATAATCAGCTTCATAGCCAAGAAAGACTTTAATTTTCCCCTGCCAGCGTTCTTTTGCGGCAAGAACTTCCGTCACATATTCATTAACGCGTTCATTTTTAAGATTCCATTCGCTTTTTATGCCGATTTGTTTTTCTATGGGAGCATGTGCGCTGAACCCAATCGCATATAGATTTGCTTCATACGCCGCGCGGCACATGGTTTCTATATCATCCTTGCCATCGCAAAAAGTCGTGTGTGTGTGCATACTGGAAAATAACGGTACTGTGCTCATTTTACCTCGCTTATTAATGCGCCGCTTTTTTTATCATATTGACCGTTTGCATAATATTTTTCAAGACTATGCGGATTTAAGTCTTCAATAGGCCCTTTTTTTCCTGTAATAAGAACAAGTCCGTCAGGAGAACAGCAGTAGCGTCCGTATCTGTTCTCCGGCAATGGAAAAAAATCTGAAATAACGCGTGCATACGCGTCTTTTTCTCCGCGCTGCCTGTTTGTTGTACTTTCCCCGGTTAGCAGGTAGCTAAAGACAATCCTCTCCTTTGGAAGTTTCGCCGCGGCGGAAAGACGACGAAGTTCCCCCGGCGCAGAAGTTGTTTCAAAGGCAAAGTGGCACCAGCGTTTTTTTGTATCTATCCAGTTGCGTCCTCTTGTCATTTTTGACGGGCCGCCCAAAAAAGGGCAGGCTTCGGCGTGTGTGCATGGAGAAGACGGAAGACGGTTTAGTTTTAAAAGTTCATTTCGCAGCAGAGAAATAAATTTTCCGGATTGAGGCACGCCGGGTTCAACAATTAAAATAGGCGCGTCTTTTTTCGCTTCATTATGAAGCAAAAACGCAGCGTTGGATGCTGCTTTTCCAAGCGCCTCAGGATTGTTATGAGGAATATTTTCGTACACTTCGTTAAATATGTTTACAGCGCAGACAAGGGATGCAGGTTTTCTTTTTTTTGCTGACATCTTATGCGTTTTTCTAAAATCAATATCTTCTTTAATTATATTTATTTTCCATGGAATATTTTGATCATGAAAATTTTTATCTGTTGCTTTGCAAAGAGCTGTAAAAAATTTCCTGCCTGCTTCCATCGCCTGACCGCTTCGATCTATGCAGTTAATTTCCAATGGAACTTTCCGCAAGTCCTCTCTTGCAATCCAAAGCGCCGACACAAAAGTAAGCGGTCCGCAGCCGAAATCCGTAACTATATCATTCGCGGAAAGTTTAATGTTCAGGGCAGGCAAAAGGAGGCAAAGACGAAAAAGATTCCATGGTAAAAAATAATACAGGTAAGCGGAAAGCAGGTTGGGACGAGCGAGATACGAAAGAGAGCGATCGCCGCGTTTGTTTGTAAGAAGACGCGATAATTCTGCAATATCGGAAGGCAGTTTGCTCCTGAATTTCGCCGGGATAGGAAAAGTTTCGGCAATTACATCATGGATGGCATTAATGATTTTTTGGCTTTCCGGTTGCAGCATTTTAAAAATTACCTGATAACAGATGATACAGGAACAATTTCAAACCCCGAGCGCAGAAGCGCGTCTATCAGAACATCAATGCGCTGAAAAAGATATTCGTCTCTTCCGCCCGGTAACAGTCCAAGGCGCACCGGAATTACCGCGCCGGCTTCTGCCCGCTGTAAAATTTGTTCAATCATTTCGGCGGGCGGAACCTGCCTAAGATTCAGGCGCAAAGCGTCTTCTCTGGAAACGTAATCGCCCGAATCAATTGTTCTCTCGATAGTTGTGTAACCTGCGGACGCGGCTGCGGCGTTTACAAAAGCCGATGAGCGGTAGAACGGAGGATGCCAAAGTATAAAAAGTTCTCTTCCCGTTGCGCGGTGGAATTCATCTTCATTACGCGCAAGACCGCGGGCGATAAAATCCTGCGTAATGCGGTATCTTGTATCTGACAAGTCAATTGGAGAGTAAAACATGTTTCCTGTTTCGTGTCCCGAGTTTGCAATTAATGAAACGCCGGCAGGATTGCGTCTTATAAATTCACCGTTAAGAAAGAAAGTCGCGTTTATGTTATGACGGCGAAGAGCCGCCAAAACCAGCGGCAATCCTGTGTCGTCATCATAAAGATCAAAACAAAGAGCAATTTGGGCGGGGCGGTTTAAATTATATGAACTGTTGGCAGTATGTCTTGATACAAGCGATAAAGTTCCCGTAGACTGCATGCTGCGGATCATCGGAATATTTCTGTAATATCCTGCCGCGCTTTGGGGCTGCAGAAAAATGCGGAATCGATCTGACGCAAGAGAAGCTTGACGTACCTGCGCATTGTTTACCGGAGACCACGCGCTTGTACCATTGCTTGCAAACCAGTCATTTCCGGCTTTTACCAGTATCCGCGAAAGTCCTCTGGGTGTTTCTTCAAAACCAAATTCATCCGCAGATGAAAGACAAATTCTTCTTCGCGGATACGCCGAGCTTGATACATTGATTTCTTCGATCAATCTGCGGTTTCCAATTATTATCTGCCTGTTATTAATCCATACGCAGGAATAGACAGCTTCTCTGCTCAGCGTTTGAACCGGCGTTACGTGTTCATAATCAAAAAGTTCAAGACCGCTTTCTCCCCAAAAAACCAGCCTGGTTCCGTCAGGAGACAGAGCGGCGTTCGGCAATGCGGAAACTCTTCTAAAAGCTCTTATGTTGATATTTTCTTTTATGTTGTTGAAGCGAACCAGAGTTGTTTCATTCTGAACGGAGAAACTTACGGCAGCCGAGTTTTCTGTCCAGAATACATTGATATTTTCGGCGCCGTAAGGAACCGGCACTTGAGGAAGAAAATCGCCTGTAAAGCCGCCGGAATTAATCTGATTATCATTTAATTTATAAAAGAAAAAACTTCTTGAGTTTTTATTTATTATAAGAGAACCGGAATCCGGCGCGATCCAGTAATTGTCAAATCTTTGATCAAAATTAAAGGGAAAAACGGCGGCAACTCTTCCAATCGAAAGAAAATCGCCGTAGATTGTGCGCGTAAAAAGTTCCGGGTTTAAAACCTGATATAAAGTGTTGCCTATAAAATAGAAGAAGTTTCCGTTTATACCCCAGGAGACCGAATTAATCCCGCCCTGACCTATCATCCTGAATCGTTCATCTACCAGTACGGAAACATCGCTCAGTATCGGAAAATAAAATAATCTGCCGCCTTTTTCATAAACGAACAGCCTTGAATCAGGGCTCCACTTTGCCGGAAATTCGCTTCCAGGAAGCTCGACCCTTTCTGAAACAACCCGTCTTGTGCCGCTTCTTTCTGCAAGTATTAAATTGCCGTAACCGGGACTTGTCGGCTCAATGTAGATAAACCAGCGTCCGTCGGCAGAAATCGCTATATCATGAATTCTCCCTTTAAGCGGCGTGTTTCCTCCCGCAAAAGAGGGGTATCCGGCAAGAGGAGTTGGAAGGCCGCCTGTGATTGGAATTCTTGACGCTCCAAAACGGTTTATTGCAACCAGAGTTCTTCCATTTTCTACCAAATAAAGCTTTTCGGCGGCGACAGTGAGCTGTTGAATGGACATATCATTAAGATTTGTGACAAAAAGCGCATGTTTTGACTCAAAATTTGCCCTGAACAGGAGTCTGTCGTCATTTGAAACAGTTAAACCGTTAAAATCAACGCCCCAAAGACGGAAAATCGACAGAAAAGACAGGATCAATATGAAAAAACAGCGATTTTTCATATTTTTTCCTCATCTTTTTGCTTAAGAAAGGCGTCCAGTTCCTGTTCCATATCGGAAACACGGTGCTGCATCTCCTGGATACGCCTGATTGAGTTTTTTATTTGTTTGTCCATTAACCCTTCGCATGCCTTATCAACGACATCGCTGAAACTGCATACTGCGGCATCTTCTGCTGCTTTTACCCGTTTGATACGGTTTGAAGAGGATTCTCCTCCAGTAACAGCGGCGGACTTCTCTCCTAGTGTCATATATTAATTGTAGTATACTTTAATGCGCAATTTCCACTGGAATTTCTACAGGTATTTCATCGGCTACTACGACTTCAAAATTACGTAAAAATGTAAATATTGCAAAGAATGCTAAAAGTACTAATATCAATTTATTCATTTCGCCTCACTTTATACTATTTAATTTATTAGGTCAAGTGGATTTAACAATCTATTGTTTCTGTCATACACTCCAAAATGCAAATGCGGCCCTGTGCTGTAACCGGTATTGCCGCTTTCGGCGATTTTTCGTCCTCTTGCAACTCTGTCTCCCTGCCTTACGTTAAATGAATTCAAGTGACCGTAAAGTGTTTTATAGCCGTTAGGATGGGAAATAATTATATATTTTCCGTATAACCAGTTTTCACTTACTACCGAAACTGTTCCTTCCATTGCCGCCATTACGGTTGTGCCGGTATTTGCCCTGAAATCTACGCCGTCATGGAATTGAAGCACGCCGCTTATCGGGTCTTTTCTCATGCCGAAGTAGCTTGTTACATGACGTCTTGTTTGCAGCGGGAAAATAAATAATTCGCCCAGGCTTAAGCGCAGATCGATATCATTCATTCTTGCGCCAGGGATAAAAAGCGTTTCTCCGGCTCTTATGTTGTCGCTTCGTATGTCATTTACGTCTAAAATTACTTCCAGAGGAACATTAAAAGAGGCGGCAATTCTTGACAAGTTGTCTCCCCTTTGAACCTGATACGGAATTCCGTCAATATTGGGAATTCTAAGAACAGTTCCTTCCTGAAGACGCCTTGCGTTGCGAATTTCATTGGATGCAATTATGGCGCCGACTGACACTCCGTTTCTTTGCGCGATTAACGACACAGAATCGCCTCTTTGTACGCGGTATTGCTTCCATTCAAATGTAACAAGAGAGCCGTGATAATTTTCAATTTCTGTATTTACCGGAGCAACTGCTTGTCCTGATTCGCTTTGAGCCTCGGCCTGTTGATTCCAGATGGTTGGAATTCCTGTCGCTGCATATTGAATGATACGCTCCTCGGCAGCTTCCGGGTTATTGGCAGGCTGAAACGAATAAATTTCGGTTATTTCAAAGTTAAAATTTTCCCAATTAAGGGCAGCAAGACCGATTACTACGGTTCCCATTATAATGGCTATCGTCCCGAATGAAGGAACAGGAAAACTAAGGTTTGATTTTTTCCTGCGCGGCACAATACGTTCGTATTTTCTGGTTTTTCGGTGGCTTTTTAACTTGTCAAACAGCGAATTTTTCGATTTTTTCCCTTTAGAAGAGGTCGTTTTTTGCCTGATCTGGCTCATAAATCCGGAATTAAAACATGCCGATTTATTAGTAGGCCTTGAGGGGTTTTTTCGTCTTTTACTGATATGCTGTTTTTCTATTATCGCTGCCATATTTGTTATATCGACAGAAAAGGCAATCGGGATTAGCGACAAGGCAGCATATGGTAGTATATACTACAATGAGTATGAGGGGGATAAAGCCGATAATTTTGGCGATTTTAACAGCTCTTGTATTAAAGCTGTTTGTCTTTGACTTTATTATCGCCCAGGGCCATTCCATGGAACCTGCGATACATGACGGCGCTGTCCTTGTTATAAACCGATTGCGATACGGATTTCAGCTTCCGCGGGGAATGTATTTAATCCGATGGGCGCAGCCTAAAATTGGAGATGTTGTGATTTTTAAGACGCCGGAAGGGGAGATTGCAGTAAAAAGATGCGTATCGGTATCGGCAGATGAGAAAAATCTGTTTGCGCGCGGAGATAACAGTCTTGCGTCTTACGATTCAAGATCGTACGGCTCAATTCCTTTTGATAGCATTATTGGGAAGGTTTTGGGGTATTAGATGAATTTGAAGCGACGTTATGTTATAGTCTTTTCATTCTTTGCCGCTTTTCTGATTTATCTTGTAGTTCATTATGCGATTTTAATGTTTGGAAGCGAGCAGCCGCCTCCCCTTCGTCAGATACCAAACCTTCCCGAGCGCGGTTCAATTCTTGACAGAAACGGCCGTTATCTTGCCTTACAAATCAGATTCGCCGATGTCAGCGTTTGGCGTCCTTCGATTACCGATATCGATTTTTTGTCGAATGAAATAGCTGTCATTCTTGACATGACCCCAGATGAAATTCGAAGACGAATTAATTATTCTGAGGCAAACTTTCTTTATTTAAGAAGACAGATTGATGACGCAACGGCGCGCCGTCTTACTTCCCTTATTCATGAAAAAAGAATCAGGGGAGTTATGGTTCAGCCGATTGTCGGCAGGGTGTATCCCGAAAGAAATCTTGCAAGCCAGGTAGTCGGTTTTGTCGGAGACAGAAATAACGGTCTTGAAGGCATCGAATTTGCGTTTAACAGTGTTCTTTCCGGCGCAGACAACGAAGGCAGAGGATCTCATGTCGTCCTGACGATTGATACCTACGTGCAGCATATCCTTCAGAGGATTTCTGCAAAAACGATGGAAGAAACCAGGGCGGAAGCTGTTATATTCGTTGCGATGGACCCGCGCTCGGGTGAAATTTTAGGTTCTGCGTCTTTGCCCGATTACGATCCCAATAATATCCGCGCTTCCGATCCAAACAACCGCATGAACCGCCCGGTTATATGGGCTTTTGAGCCGGGCTCTACCTTTAAGGTTTATTCAATTGCCGCTCTAATGGATACGGGCGCGATAAACAGCAGTACAACATTTTTTTGTAACGGGATTTATACGCCCAGCAGGGGAACGCCGATTAATTGTCTTGGCAACCACGGAAGAGTAACGGCAAGGGAAATAATTATTCACTCATGCAACGCCGGCGCCGCGTACGCTTCGGACAACATAAGCGCATCCGCGTTTTATCAGATGCTCAGCAATTTTGGTTTTGGTTTGCGAACCGGCGCCGGAAGTCCCGGCGAGACAGCCGGTTACTTTGTTCCGAGTTCCGCATGGTCTGAACGTTCCAAACCTACAATTGCGTTTGGTCAGGAGATTGCTGTTTCCGCGTATCAGATACTTCAGGCTACTTCCGCAATTGCGAATAACGGCGTGCTTGTTCCGCCAAAAATTGTATCAAGAATAATTTCTGCGGACGGCAGAACAGAAACTGAATGGGAAAGCGAACCGGGCAGGCGGATTATAAGCGCGGAAACCGCAAGAGCGCTGCGTTCTTATATGGCAGATACTGCTTCTACAGGCGCAATGGGCTGGCGAGCCGGCGTTCAGGATATGTCTCTCGGCGTAAAAACCGGGACAGCGCAAATTATCGATCCTGCGACGCGAAGATATTCAGAAACCGATTTTATCGCAAGCTGCGTCGCGCTTCTTCCTTCCGACAATCCAACGCTTGTTCTTTATATGGCTGTTGTTAAACCGCAAGGCGTAATTTTCGGCAGCAGAATTGCCGCTCCCGCAATCCGCGAAGCTGCCGAGTCTTTGATTGATTATCTTGGCATTCCGCGCGGACGCAATCCGCAGGTTGATCATCCGCCTGCCGTAAATATTCCCGCAGGACGTCTTCCTGCAGTTGAAACCAATGTGCCGGATTTTTCCGGTCTTGCCAAAAGAGTGCTTCTGCCGCTTTTAATGCGAAGCGATTTGAATGTAGAGATACGCGGCGACGGCTGGGTACGGCGTCAATATCCTGCGCCGGGAATGCCTGTTGAGAATGGGATGACGATTATATTGGAGTTGGAATAGAGGGTGTCGTTTTTTGAAATAAATAAAAATGTGTTAATTTCTCAGTATCCCGGGTTATGGGAAGAAATAAATTCAAAGAACGATGACGAGTTATTGCAGGACGAAATAAAAATAGATATAACTCCTGCAGGCGAGCCGACGCTTTGTATTAAAGGGCTGCATGTACATTCGCCGCGTGATCCTGTACGCGAAGCGCAGCGGCTTTCAGAATCATTCACAAATACGCAATCTCCGGTAATAATACTCGGCTTTGGTCTTGGTTACGCAGCTCATGCCGCCGCGTCTTTGGGCATGCCGATTATAATTGCAGAAAAATACAAAAGTCTGCTTCTTAAAGCGTTTGAAATGCGCGATTTCAGCGATTTTCTTTTAAAGAACAAAATCATTTTCGTTATCGGCGGCACTGGAGAGGGCATCACAAACGCGCTTTCGATTGCGAATGAATTAATTGATTCCAGCGGTGAAAAAAAATTGCCGCCGTCGATTATTCGCAACAGAACGCTGACAACTCTTGATGAACAATGGTACAAAACAATAGAAGATAAAATCCGCACATGGTCGATGAGGGACGACGTAAACGCCGCGACGCAAAAACGTTTCGGCAAAAGGTGGGTACGTAATCTTACGCGTAACATGAGCGCCATTCGTGACCTTCCCGGCGTTTCACTCCTTGCGAATCTTGCAGATACCTCTTTGCCGGTGTTTTTGGCGGCGGCAGGTCCCAGTCTTGATAAAATAAAACCTTTGTTACGTGACATTTATGACAGGTGTATTGTTGTTGCAGTGGATACAAGTTTGCGTTTTTTTATAAAAAACGGGATTCAGCCTGATTTTGTGCTTGTTGTTGATCCCCAGTTTTGGAACAGCCGTCATCTTGATCGCTGTCTTTGTAAGGAAATACGCACTGCATTGATTGCAGAGTCCGCGGTTTTTCCGCCTGTATTGAATTTACCGTTTAAAAATAAATTTTTATGCGGCTCATTATTTCCGCTTGGGACATTTATCGAAAAGCAGGTTGATCCAAAGGGAAGGCTTGGCGCAGGCGGTTCTGTCGCTACTACGGCATGGGATTTTGCCAGGTCGCTTGGCGCGCAGGAAATATGGATAGCTGGTTTAGATCTTTCATACCCCGGTTTAAAGACGCATTTCCGGGGCGCGCGTTTTGAAGAAAGCGTAAATTCGCAATCGAACCGTTTTAGTTCTGCGGAAAAATGGGTATTACGCGCGCTTCGAGACGGCATTCCGTTTAAGGCGCCGGGCGTTCACGGCGATCAGGTTTTTACAGACAGAAGGTTATCGCTCTATGCCGCATGGTTCGAGTCTCAGTTTCGCCAGAACGCGAATGTAAAAAATTACGGCATCTTTTTGGAAGGGCTTGCCATCGCAGGGCTCCATGCGGCGGATATTGATAAATTTCTTGCTCTGCCAAAACGCCGCGAAGAAATTGACAGCCGCATTCAAACAATATTCGCGCAAATAGAAAATGATTTTAATGCGCCGCAGGAAATTAAAGAAAGAGCAGAGCGTTATGAAAACGCTGTTTCTGTTTTGGAGCGAGGACTTAAAAGTATCAGAATCGCGGCGGAAGAAGGAGCGGAAATAGCGCGGCGCGCGTTAAGGTACCCGTTGAATCCCGGGCAGCAGAATAAAGTTATAAAAGAACTTGATGATGTTACGCGGCGATTAACGGAGAGCGAAGTTAAGGAAGTTGCGGGCTTTTTGTTTCCGCCTGCTGATGAAGCAGAAGAACCCGCCGAAAAGGATAAGTTTCGCAAGTATTTAAAGTCGTCGCTTAGGCTGTTTGAGGGAATTATTGAAGCTGTTTGATATGCATGTTTTTATAAGTAATAATAATTTAAAAACTCACCTTTACAGGTTATCTTTTTTTTATTGATAATTCGATAGGCAGCTATAAATATTTGCTCAATCATCATCATCTTTTGAATCATAAAAATATTCAATCTGTTTTTTATTTTTTCCGCTTTCCAGTGACTTGCGACGTTCAAGACGCTCTCTAGATTCAATTAGTATTGATTTTATTCTTGCTTCAAATTCGGCTTTAGGAGGCAAGTGTGTCCAAAATTCTGCTACAGCAATTCCTGCTTTATCCAATTCAAGAAGTTCGATTTTCTCACGGCTTGCAGTTGCACAAAGAATAATGCCAATAGGAGCTTCTTCTCCCTCTTGCCGTTCGTATCGATCTAGAAATTTTAAATATAGTTCCATCTGACCTTTGTAAGCAGCTTTAAATACACCGAGTTTTAATTCAACAGCGACAAGTCTTTTTAATAACCTGTGATAAAAAAGTAAATCCAAAATTATATCTTCGCCATCGATAATCATACGTTTTTGACGCTCTACAAAAGTGAAACCATGTCCAAATTCCAATAAGAAAGCTTCAATTTCCTTTAATATCGCTTTTTCTAAGTCTGCTTCCAGAAAATTTTCCTTTAATCCAAATAAATCCAGCAGATATGGATCTTTGAAAACATTAAAAGGAATAACTGATTTATCGGATAATTGCGAATCAGCTATTTCTCGTCTTTCATACGCTTTACGGGATATTTGGCGGCGAAGCTCGTGAACTCCAAAATTTCGATGAACCGCATCATTTGCATAATACATTCTCGCTTCATCGGTTTTCAAAGGGAGTAGTTCCAAAATATGTGACCAACTCAATTTTGCCGACAGTGTCGGCAAAATCTTGGTATTTGAGAACCGTTCTGCAAATAAGGACATCCTGTACAGATTCCGCTCGCTAAAGATATTCCCATATTTTGATATTAATTTTGCCGCCAATGCCGTCAAAATCTTTTTTCCGTAGGCTGCACGGTTATTATCTAGTACGGTTGAATTTATATACTGACCGATTTCCCAAAACATCATCGTCGTTTCCTGATTAGCATGGGTTACAGCACGGTATTTACGGTTTTCTATAATTTTTACAACTCGTTCGTATAACGAGCTTTCGTTAATTAACGCTCCATTTTTTACAGAGATTTCTTTCTTTTTCTTACCCATTATCATCAGTCCTTTAAGTAATTATAACGGCTACATAGCCATTACCACAAGATAACGAAACCCTTCAAAATTGCGGACATTACCTATATAAATCACTGTTTACAAGCTCTATCTTTTTCAATGACGAAAGAGAAAGACGAAAGCGGTCTTTCCTTTCAATAAACGCTGAACGGCTGTATTGTGAACACGGAGAAAATATTCGTTACATGGCTGCTTGGAAAAAATGGCTTGTCTGGAACGGCAGCCATTGGGATGTTGACGAAGGTAATTCCATTTTACAGGTTATCTTTTTTTTGCGAACAGATATGAAAGATTTTTTTTTGGATAAAGATTAAGGAGGGAGAACATTACCTTTTATTAAGCAGCCTTGCCAAATTTAATATCACATAACGATCTTTAACATTTAATTGTTTTGCTTCCATGGTAATTTCCTGAATATCCGCAGGCAGTGAGGATAGGGTAATATCTTTGGCGGCATTTGTTCCCGTTACGAGATATTCAACCGAGACGCCCAGCGCTTTTGCAATGCTGACAGCGGCTTCTGCTGAGGGGGTATGTCCGCGGTTTCCTAAGTAACTATCAATTGTTTTTGTTTTTATTCCTGAGATTGCTGCCAATTCTTTAATTAGCATACCTGAATATTCTAGTTGAGATCTTAGGTTCTCTCTGAATCCCATAAATTCAAAGTACGATAAAATTAGTAATTTGTTTATTGACATACCCAATATATTAGGTTATAAATACAGATATCATGAGTTTTTTCGTGTAATGTTTTCAATTATACGAATAAACTAGTATTGAAAGTTAAATTTGCAAGATAATTTCATGTTTAAAAAGCAAAAAAGGGGCTTCATAATGAAGGATTCGGTTAAATTGATAGGAATTTTAGCCATTTTGGCGGTTATTGGGCTTGTTTTTGGCTGTGATGAGCCGGGTACTGTAACCCTTACAGGAACGGTAGTCATTATAGGGAATGCCCAGGCAGGGGAAGTCCTTTTTGCTGATACAAGCGCGCTCGGTGGCTGCGGAACGATTTCTTACCAGTGGAGGCGCGGAGGATCTTCAATTGTAGGAGCTAACAGCGACACTTATGTTGTCCAGACCGCCGATGTAGGGTCTTTTATTACCGTAACTGTAAGCCGATCTGATATTCCAGGCAGTGTTACAAGCGCTCAAACGGCTGTTGTTGTTGATAACAACACGGGTACTATCGGGCTTTCTTATACATTGATTAACAATGGAACAGCCTATTCTGTTTCCAGCGGTTCATCAAATGCCGTGGTAATTGTTATACCTGCCGTTTATCAGGGGCTTCCTGTAATAGAAATCGCTGATTCAGGTTTTACTTCTTATACAAGCCTAACAAGCATAATTATTCTAAACGGAGTAACAAGAATAGGTAATTACGCGTTTTTCCATTGCAGTAATCTTACAAGTATAGTGCTGCCTGCGGGCATTACAAATATCGGTAATTTTGCGTTTCAGGATTGCGGCGGATTAACTTCGGTTTTTTACGGAGGCGCTTCCATCGCAAATTGGGAAGGTGTAACGATTGGTTCCAGTAATACAGCTCTTACAGAGGCTAATCTGTATTATTACTCGGAAACTAATCCCGAAACGGAAGGTTTGTTCTGGAGTTTTGTAGATGGATTGCCAACTAGCAATGTTAACTACGCTGTCACTTTTGAAAGTAATGGAGGAAATGCGGTCGTTACTCAGATAATCAGAAATGGTAATACAGCAACACGCCCTGAAGATCCAATCCGAAGCGGATATGTTTTTTTAGGTTGGTATAGTAATTCTGGATTGACAATACCATATAACTTTTCTACACCTGTTACATCTAATATAACATTGTACGCAAAATGGAATGAGGTTATTATTGGTTCAAGCGGTATTGAAATGGTGCAGATACTGGCAGGAACTCTTGCATGGCCAGATGCGACAATAACGCTAAGTGCATTTAAAATGGGCGTATATGAAGTAACGCAGGAACTGTATGAAGCAGTAATGGGAGTAAATCCCAGTAATTTTAATTCAAATCCTGCAGCAGGTGAGGTTCAGGCAAGACGTCCTGTAGAAAGAGTAAGCTGGTATGATGCTTTGGTATTTTGTAACAAACTGAGCATACTTGAAGGTTTATCGCCTGCTTACAGTATTAACGGAAGCACTGATCCTGATGAATGGGGAAGTGTGCCGACAACAAGCTGGGATAATGCAACATGGAACGCAGTTACAGTTGTTTCCGGTTCAACAGGGTATCGATTACCTACGGAGGCGCAGTGGGAATATGCATGCAGAGCGGGGACGACTACTGACTGGCATTTTGGCAATACGCAGAGCGAACTTGTAAACTATGCGTGGTACGGTGCAAATTCAAACAGCAGAACACATCAGGTAGGATTAAAGCTGCCTAACGCATGGGGTTTATATGACATGCATGGGAATGTATGGGAGTGGTGTTGGGACTGGGGGGGAAGTCTGCCAACAAGTAATCAGACTGATTATGCCGGAGCGGTCTCTGGGAGTAATCGTGTGGTGCGCGGCGGTAGTTGGCTCATTTCGGCCGAGAACACTCGTTCTTCTAATCGGGGCAGCTACAACCCCTACGACAGGTACATCGTTATAGGTTTTCGCGTTGTTCGCCCCTGAGTTCTGCGGAGTGCCAGGCAACCGCAGAACAAACCGCTTTCCTGTAAAAAGAGTAAAATCCTTTACAAATTTGAGTTTAGCTTCCCTGTTAGTATCAGGATTTTTTCCAAAGAAAGCCGGGGAGCTTTTTTACCACGAATAGAACCTACGGTTCCTTCGCGAACAAAACCGAACCTGTTGTTTGATGTCCTGATCTTGTTTACAAGAAATATATGTTCAAATTTCAAATATTATATGGGAACAGGATGAAATATCGAAGCTATGGTTCGTGTCGTACCGTAAGGTACGGTTTGTGTGGTTTGTGGTAAATTTCTTGGCTCTTCCTTTATTATTCTTGACGAAAACATCAAAATAAGCTAATATATTATACAGAAAGGTTAATTAATGGCTATTTTAGCTAATATATTAGACAAAAAACTTGGAATTTCTCAGCGTGTTCGGACAAGAAGACGCGAAGCAAAGATTTCGCAATCAGAATTGGCAAAAAGGTCGGGTGTTTCGCTTGGGTCTATTAAACGTTTTGAAGGGTCGGGTGAAATTTCATTAGCTGGTCTTTTACGAATTGCCGCAGTGCTTGGTTACGAAAACGATTTTGAAAAACTTTTTGAACGTAAAAACTATCAGTCTATCGACGAGATATTAAATGCAAAATAAAATAATTAACGTTTTTTACCGGAAGCAAAAAGTCGGCCGGCTTGCCGAAACACCGGAAAGACTTCTCGCTTTTGAGTATGACGCACAGTGGCTGCGTGATGGTTTTTCTATCTCTCCTTTCAAACTGCCTCTGGAAAAACGGGTGTTTATTGCACCGCGCGATCCCTTCGATGGAAATTTCGGCGTGTTCAATGACAGCCTGCCCGACGGATGGGGACGGCTCTTAATCGATCGTATGCTTGTAAAAAAACGCATCGATCCTGCAAGCGTCTCAACTCTGGATAGAATGGCAATTGTCGGAAGCAGCGGTATGGGCGCGCTTGAATATAAACCCGAAGAATCTTTTTTTGATAAAACGAAAGAAAATTTTTCATTACAAACCTTGGACACATTAGCGCGTGAAGTTGAAGCAATTTTAAACGCCAAATACAGCGATAAAAAATTGGAAGAACTTGTAAAACTCGGCGGAAGCTCAGGCGGCGCGCGTCCGAAAATTTTAATTAATATTGACGGCGCAGACTGGATAATTAAATTCCGCGCGAGCGCAGACCCAAAAAATATCGGCAAGACAGAATTTGCATATATGGAGGCGGCAAAAACAGCAGGACTTGATGTGCCGGAAATCCGTTTGTTCGAAAGTAAATATTTCGGCGTTAAAAGATTTGATCGATTTAAAGAAGATCGATCAAAAAAAAGCGGAAAAATTTTTATGCTTTCTGCAAGCGGCCTTTTAGACGCCAGCCACAGGTTTCCAACACTCGATTACAATGCTTTAATGTCTGCAACATTGGAACTAACGCGCGATTTCTGCGAAGTGGAAAAAATGTTTCGCCTGATGTGCTTCAATGTGCTGACACATAACCGCGATGACCATTCCAAAAACTTTTCATTTTTATATAAAGATAAAAAATGGCAGGTTTCTCCCGTTTATGATCTTGTATACTCAGACGGCATGGGAGGAGAGCACGCAACTTCAATTAACGGAGAAGGAAAAAATCCAAATGAAACCCATATCATGGCTGTCGCAAAGAACGCAGGTATTGATCAGCGCAAGGCGAAACAAATACTGGAAGAAGTAAAAAACGCCGCAGATATATAGATACACGGATTTTCACGACTTTTGTAAACTAATACAAATCCAAAAATTCCCTGGGGCTAATAATACCTTTATCTTTAGGGAAATGCTTTTTATTACCGGTGATTAAATAATCTGCATTGGCAGTTTTAAATACTTCGTAAAATTTTTTATCAGATTCGTCTGAAAATTTGGTATTTAAAGGATCGGCACTTGTATATTCGCCTGTGTCTTTAATAAAATTAATTAGTCCGCTTATTATTTCTTCGTTAAATCCAAAATTTTCTCTTGATATTACATCTATATATTCAAAAAGAATTCTGTTATCATAAGCAATTTTTACTTTCATGTTTAACATCAAAGAAAGGATTTTAGCAGGCGTTCCATTTGTATTCATTAATGCAGAAACAAGCACATTTGTATCAATTATTATTTTCATTTACAGCTCTCGTTTCCTTTCTTACATCCTTTATAATTGCGTTTATTTCATCAAGAGTCATTTTATCGTTACCCAAAGATGCGGAAATTTCCTGCATTTTTCTTACTGCATTAATTGCCTTTGCCTGTCTGAATGCGGAAATGGTCGTCTCCATTGTTTCATCTGTTATTGGCGTTAAAAGAGCAATGGGTTTTCCGTTGTTTGTTATAACCATTTCAGGTTCTTGAAGCAGTTTTCTCCATATAACTGCCGGTGTTGTTCGAAAATCCCTTACAGTAACAAATTTCATATGTTCTCCTAATATCAAGTGTATCACATTGTCGCACATTTGTCAACATAAAAATAAATTATTTTTTCTATTTTCTCTTGACATTTATGTCGTAGTGTATTAGTGTTATAGTACACATAGGGAGGTATGCTATGTTTGAGCAATGGAAGCTGGCGTTTGACGACAGGATGCCGATTTACCGTCAGATCATCCTCATGTTCTGCAGAGCGTTTGTTCGCGGCGAGATCAAGCCTGGTGAACGCATTCCGTCGATACGCGAAGTGTCCGCGCTTTTAAAAGTGAACACAAACACGATGCAGCGCGTATATCAGGAAATGGAAAGGGATGGATTGATCAATAGTAAGAGAGGCACAGGTTATTTTTTTACGGAGGATGCAAAGATGATTAAAAAGACGCGGATGGATTTGGCGCTGGATTCGCAGCAGCGTTTTATGGAAGAAATGCGCGGACTTGGATGCGAAGACAGGGAAATTATGGAAGAACTTGAAGCCTTTATGAAAGGAGGAAAAAAACATGGAAAAAATAATTGAAATTAAAGAACTAGAAAAAAACTTTGGAAACTGCAAAGCTCTGCAAGGCGTAAACCTTGTAATACCGTCCGGGCAAATTGCAGGGCTTTTGGGGCCAAACGCTTCGGGGAAAACCACTTTGTTAAAAACTATCGCGGGTCTTCTTCAGTCGTCTGCAGGTGAATTGCATTATTACCAAAATGCCGCGCCGGGACCCTCTGCAAGAAAGACGATCAGCTTTTGCCCTGACGCTCTTTCTTTCCCGAACTGGATGCGCGTACGCAACGCTTTTACTTTTTACCGCGAAATGTACGGCGACTATTCGCAGCAACGCGCGGACGAACTTATGCGCATTCTTGAACTTCAGGCAATTGAGAGCGCGCACATTAACAAGCTTTCCAAGGGAATGAAAGAGCGTTTAACGCTTGCTTTAACATTCTCGCGCGAAACAAAGCTGTATCTGCTTGATGAGCCGCTTGACGGAATCGATCCTGTCGGGAAAACGCGCGTTATAGACGCAATCCTTGCCATGCAGCCGGACGGCGCATCTACGCTTGTGTCCACTCATTTGGTTAAGGACATCGAGCGCATTTTTGACAGCGTGCATTTTTTATCAAAAGGAAAAATTGTGTTTGACGGTGACTGCGACGCAATGCGCGAAGAGCGCGGTCAAACTGTCGAACAAGTTTATTTGGAGGTATTCAATAATGAAAACTCAATTTAAGTATGCGTTATTAAATGGGCTTTACGTCAGAGGCGTAACCTTCGCAATTGTCTTGGTGATGAATATCGTATTCATCATACTTGGTTCTGTTCTGCAGCTTCCGTTTGCAGTTCATGTTATCTTTTTGTCTCTCGGCGGAATGGCGGTTACGGCAATGTTTGCGGCAAATATCGGAAGCAACGTAATCATGATTCGCCGTATGTTCGCATCTGCGGACGCGTATCTGCAGGCGTTAACTCCGGTTCCGCGATGGAAGACCCTGCTTGCCAATGTTATAACAATGATGTGCATGGATATTTTTTCGATGTTCATTGCCGCAACTTCCATTACATGGATAGCCTTTAATTTTATCGGCAATGATATGTGGTCCAATTTTTGGGAAATATTTTTGCACGAAAATTATTTTGTTTACATTATATTACTCATTACAGCGTTTATTGCCTCATACCTTCTTTTTGCAATGGTAATCCTGTTTTGCGTTGCAGCAAAAAAATCATTCCTCTTTAAATTACCTGCGTCCGGTCTTTTAACATTCCTGCTTGCGCTTGCGTGTTTTTATATCGTTAGTCTTTTGCAAATTGTTTTATTGCCGATAAGCAGCGTGCAGATTTTTGGAATATTCATTATGCTTACGCCAAACAGCATCGCCGCGTTTCCAATTTTGATTCTCCTCACCTTTTTGGAAGCCGCAGGTTTATTTGTTCTCACATCAAAATTAATCGAAAGGAAGATAAATATATGAAAAGAATATTGATAATTACGATTGCCATTGCCTCCATTTGTTTTTCGGGTTGTATTGTCGTAAACCTCGGCGACATAAACGCGGCCAAACCTGAAGGCGAACAGGAAACTTTTGAAATTAATGTCGGTGGGTTTTCTAAAGTGAACGTTAACGGATTCTTTGACATTCATTATTACTGCGAGCCTTCCGATACGGTTAAATTAAAAACTCATCCCAATCTGCTGGAATATTTTGTCTTTGATGTCATCAACGATGAGCTTATTATCAGTACCACAAAAAGAATCAGTTACGGCATGAATGAAACCGCAATAGTTACAATATCAACTCCAACATTGGACGGTCTTACCATTAACGGCTTTGGAAGAAATTCAGGAGGGTTCGGAAGCATTAGTTCATTCACAGCGGCGGATAAAATTACGTCCGATTCATTTTTTATCACGATAGCAGGCGCAGGCGGCGGCAGAGTAGAATTGGATGTTGATAATCTTCTTGTCGATGTTTTTGGCGCGGGAAAATTGGAACTGTCAGGAAGAGCCGGCACATCTGTTTTTAATATTTCGGGAGCTGGAGAACTTGACGCATTGCAGCTTCAAACGTTTAACACTACAGTGAACCTTTCCGGCGCAGGTACGATAAGCGTAAACTGTTCGGAAAATTTAATCATTAACGCAAGCGGCGCAGGCAGTATAGAATACAGAGGTACGCCGCATGTAAATTTAAACACTGGAGGCGCTGTCAATATAAAACAACTGAATTATTAATTAACTCAGTTATTAACATTGACATAAGCACGCTGTCATTTTAAGCTTGAATAATGACAACACTTTCCGAGTTTAGCGTACGCACAGGCGGTGAAACCGATTGGATCAACGTCACAATGCAGGTACAAAAAGCGGTCGCCGCTTCCGGTATAAGCGAGGGAATATGCGTAGTTTTCATTCCGCATACCACAGCAGCCGTTACTTTGAATGAAAATGCAGATCCTGATGTACCCCGCGATGTTGATTTTGCATTGAACTGCATTTCACCCGACCGCCGCGAATTTCGTCACGGAGAAGGAAACTCCGCCGCGCACACAAAGACAAGTCTTGTGGGACCATCGCTCACGCTGATCGTTTCAAGCGGAAAACTGCTCCTTGGCACTTGGCAGGGAATATGGTTTAATGAATACGATGGACCTCGCACACGCAAGGTTCACGTCCGAATAATAGGAGAATGAAAATGAAAAAAATTGCTGTATTGTTTGTATTTCTTTTCGCATTTTCGGCGCACATGTTAAGCGCGCAGGATTCAGAAAGTTCGGTCACATCAAGCGGAGAACTTGTTCTGCAGATTTCATCGTTGCCGGAAGCCAAGCTTGGTTACACTCATAGTTTTTCTCTTCCTTTATTACAGGGCAGCAGTTTCTTAACGGAAGGAAACAATATCAGGTTTGATTTAACAGCAGAAGTTACCCCCATAAATTTTAACGCAATTTTTAAAACTGTTTTTACTCCGATTGCATTCATTGAATTATCAGCAGGCGCAAGAGCAGGCGCGGGCTGGCCTTTGGATCTTTTTGGCAGTTACATTTACGGAACAGGACTTAATCTTCCCGGCATCGCTAATTCGCAAACATACAGCGGCAGCGCATTTGACGCCCTGCTTTGGAAAGGATTTTTTGGCGGGACTTTTCAGTTTGACCTGGCCGCAGTTGTTCCCGGCGACTGGAATCATGTTGTTTTCCTTACCTATCACGAAATAAATTATCATGGAAACACAAGCGCAGGCGCGAATCAAGGCTGGTATTTTGAAAACGATGACGGTGAAAACTTAAACGGTTTTAACTACTACGGTAATTTTGTAATTGGATATCAGATGCCGATCTTTTTAAACATGGTTGCGCTTCTTGTAGAAATGGATCAAAATCTGTACGACACTCCGGGCCGCACTGTTTGGGGAGATCATTTAATACGCTGGCATTTTTCGGCGATACTGAATTTTACAGTTACAGAAAAGCTTGGTATTGCAGTCATTACCCAGTTCAGGACACGCAGAAATTTTACCAACTTTGACGAACACGGCAATCAATCGCTGCATTTCCAAAGCAGAGTTCTCGATACGTCAAATCCTTTACGTCTTGAGTTCTACCGCGTCGCAGCGATATTGTCGTACAAGTTCTAGTGAACCGCTTTCAACGGTTATGCAGCTCCTCCGGAAATTGTAACGCCGTCGAAGCAGCACCAGGGCAGAATGGTAATGCCGTTCATGCAGCGCTCGCTTGAGATATCGATGTTCTTTATCACATCTAAAATATTAAAAGATACCATCGTCTCCTTTAATGCGCCTGCAATTTGTCCTTTCTCTATAAGGAAACTGTTCTTTGCTACGCCAGACACGTCTCCGCCGGGACCGGGTGATGCGCCTGAAAAACGGTTTAACAAAATGCCGCGGTCTACGCCCTTGATCATTTCTTTAAGCGGCGTATTGTGCGGCAGAACTTCGATAGTTTGCGCAAGGTTTAATGCGCGCGGTTTTCCGGTTTTACGCGAACCGTATAAAGAAAGAGCAAATGAGTTTAATACGCCGTCTTTGATAAAGTCTGCGTCCTTGCTTTCATAGCCATCAAATGTAAAACGCTCGCCTGCTACAATGTTTGGGTTAAATACAGAAGCGCGAAGCGTAAGCTTACTGTCTGCGACTTTTGTGCCGAGCGCGTCTTTCCATAAACTTGAGCCGTCTATTAGCGATGACTCGGAAAGGAAGCAACCCATAATCGTCTGCCATATCATGTCGTCACATGCAGGAGTAACAATTATTTTGCCTGTAAACTTTTTTTCTACAGTGCGCGGATCCAATGACTGCTCGGCCTCCGAAAGCAAGGTACGGTGCATGTCCAAATCCATGAACGGCTTTTCAAGCGAGGAAAGCCGCGCGCCGTAGCCGTTAAACGATGACGACTTTTCGCCGTCCTTTGCGGAGAACATTGTTCCTATCTGATAATATTCAATATCCAGATTAAATTCCGCGCCGTTTGAATTTAAATAATGAAAGTACCCTGAGTTATATTCCGATGTCTTGCTCTCCAATACAATCTTTGAGTATTCGTCTTTAAGCTGTTCGATAAAATCTTTAGTCCGCGAAAATAGTTTGTCCATGTTGCCGCCGCCAATGGTCTGGTCAAAACTTTTGTTCTCGATTTTTTCGCCAATGTCTTCGGCTTCATCGGGCAGAGCGGATGATGCAAGAGCGATGCAATCCGCCACGGCGCTGTCTATGGAAGACTTATCCAGTTTGTTGATGGAGATTACTCCTTTCTTGTGATCCTTGATCGCCTTTAATTGCAGTTTGTCATTAAAAAGGGTACGCATCAGCGAAAAATTGTTTGCCTCTACATTAAATTCATCTTTGCGGCTGCCGCTTACCATGCAGCAGACTTTATCTGCGCCGGCTTTTTTTAGAGCGTCAAGAGCGTATTGTGCGGCCTTGCTGTTTGCAGTTTCGTTGTTTGTCATTATCTGCCTCCCATGTTTACATCGCAGCGGATTGCGGGACCGCCCATGCCTACTGTCATCAGCTGCTTCTTTCCGCAAAAGCCGCTCATGTCCCAGTGCATGTCATCGGAGACCATGTCTACTGTCTTTAACATTTCAAAAGCAACGCCCGAGATTGTTGTCTCGCGGATCGGCTTCCCAAGTTTTCCGTTTTTAATTTCGTAACCCAAATCGACAGAGAACATGAACTCGCCTGTTGTGTCCGCCTGCCCGTTGCCGGT
>Ga0209755_10000633_pt1 | contig 62329 bp, 50 predicted proteins | sample TergutCo191P1_FD_187301 | JGI IMG/M metagenome (GOLD analysis project Ga0209755, IMG submission 187301) | Cornitermes sp. P1 segment gut microbial communities from Petit-Saut dam, French Guiana - Co191P1 (SPAdes) (version 2) | ecosystem: Host-associated > Arthropoda: Insects > Digestive system...
TGAGAGCAGCGGGTTAACCCAACGGGTTAATTTAATACGCTATGTCTTTAAGATGTTTTTCAGCCATCTTTAAAGCCTCTTCACCGTTCGCTCTTACTTTCTCGCGCTGATTTGTTTTTTCCGTTTCATCGGTGTCAAAATCTTTCTGGATACTTTCAACGTCTCTCGCTTGTACGTCCGTATCCTGATAGGCGGGATATGTAACAGGAGAAAAGTCAACCACACGGTCCAATTTCTTAATTGACCGCTTGCAGCATCTTTTTCCGTTTTCGACAAAACGCTCTTCGGTATAACCGTCTTCATTCACGTAAAACCCAAAAGACATTTTATCTACAAGCCCGGAGTTTATCGCCTCAAAACCGTCGCGTCCCCAAGCTGTCCCTGAAATATCCGCCTCGATATATACACCGTTCACATCTTCGCGAACAGTAAGAGTATTGTTTTTCCGCGCAGCCATTGGCTTCGAACTGTCATGGTTCCAGAGAAGAACCTGCTCAGCTCTCAAAAGCGCTTCTCTTGCAGCGCCTGTCTCGATTATTTCTGTTAATCGAAAATGTTGATTTTCATAAAGAACAACTTCGCGATTATAAACAATCGGAGTACCTTTAATTTTATACGCGGGTTTTTCCGCGTCATCGCTTCTTAGGGTTAATATATCACTGCCTTCAAGAGCGATAAACCTTCTTTGTAATTTTTCTTTAATCATTTTTATTCTCCCCAAACAGTTTTGTAAACCGTTTTAATTCTTTAATTTGTTTCCCAGCTTCTGCAAGATTGAGAGGGAACCTGTATATTTTTCCTTGACCGTTTGGTAATGGATCCATATCTTCCAGTTCACGTACTTCGTCAGCGTTTAAAAAACCTTGCTGTAACCCGATTGAATACGCTTCATAACGCGCTTTCATATTGCCGCGCAATAGACCATCGAGTTCAAACTTAATGTAATATTTATCCTGCTCTTCCTCACCTGTGAATAATTTATTATTAAGAACTTGCTCCCATCGAATAATCCACGGTCGGAATAAATAAATAACGGCGTTAAGTCCTTGCTCTTCGATATTTGAGAATGTCGCTTTTTCCAAGTCGCCGATTAAGTGAGGCGGTACACCGTGAATCCGCGCCATTTCCGATACAGTAAACTTTCTTGATTCAATAAACTGAGCGTCTTCAAGAGGCATTCCGAGTTTTTCAAACTTCATATCTTCTTCAAGGATTATCGCTTTATGTGATCTTGATAAACCTTGGAAACCTTCTGTTAAACTTGTTTTTAATCTCTCATGCGCGTCTTTTGATAATGTCTTTGGATGAATAAGCAAGCTGCCAATATTCGTTCCCTGCCCAAAAAAACGCGCGCCAAACTCATCAAGCGCTAAACCCAAACCTAAAGACTGTCTGAATAATTGAATAGGCGAAAATGAATTTATGCCGTCAAAACCAAGGCCCGGTACATGAAGTATTTTCCACGCTGGTAATATTGTGCCTGAATTAGGGAAGTGATATTCAATCGGACTGTATTTATCTTTTCTTCTCGGCTCACAAACACCCGGAGCGATTGGCCATATTTCGCGGACGTTGCCATTTTTATCAAAAATTAGTTCCGCGAACGCCTTGCCTCGATTTAAAATCTGCGCCTGCATCGCTTCAATCATGGAGAATGAAGTCATTTCGGGATTAGGTTTTTTTCTTAACAGCCGCGCTGTAGGGTGATCATTTCTGATTTTTTTACCGCCTGCGGCGGTTCTTTCATAAACATGAATTGGAAGGGATGCGAGTATTCTTGATATTAAACTTACGCAAGCAAAATGTGCGGATAAACCCATCGCGCGGTTTTCTGTAACTACCGCGCCGGACATTGATGGAGCTCCCCAGCCCGAGTAATCATGAATCGGAGTAGGCGCGGAGGCTTTACGCTTAAGAAAATCAAAGAATCCCATTATACCGTTAATACTCCTCTTTCTTCATAAACTGAACCTGTTGTTATCTGCAAAGAAGCTCTGCCAATAGCCATAAGGTTAGCTACTACACCGTCAATTCTTTTTCCGTTAGTATTACGCCGCGGCTTCATCGGCATTATGTTCCCCTGTCTGTCTGATTTTAATTCCACACAGGATATCATCCAATACATTACAGGGTTATCGTTATGAGCAAGATCTGCGGCTAAGACGTGTTTTTCAAAAGTGTGACACATGGGAGATACCATTCGATACACTTGTGTTATTGGTATCATATTCATACCAGCGTCTGTTAGATGATTGATAACTTCTTGCGCGTGCCAAGGATCAAAGGCGAACTCCTTTATTTCATAAATTGTCGCTAATTGCATGATGTCCGCTTCAACATAATCATAATCAATTACATTGCCGGGAGTCGCGATTATAAATCCTTCTTCAATCCACTGGCGGTACGGTACTTTGTCAATCTCTTCTTTTTCCTGTGTCAAATCTTCAGGGATATAAAATTTATAAATATGTTTGTAAGGTTCACCCTCTGTAACTGGCGGGAATGATAAACAAATAGCGGTAATATCTTGCGTGCTTGATAAGTCCATCGACCCATAACATATACGCCCTTTTAATTCTTCTTCTGTATATTTTACCTTGCCGCATTTTTGCCAGGCATCGTAACTAAACCATGCCATTATTGATTTACACCAAATGTTCAGGCGTTTAGTTTTTATATTTGTTATCTTGACTGTTGAGGAAGCAGCAAGTTCTATCTGCTCCGCCAGTCTTTCTTTATCAACTGATATTCCAAGATTAGGATTTGCTTTTATCCAAGTCTCCGGGTTTTTCCAGTCATCGCCTTCGTCAAGCGTGAATATTATTCCAAAAAATGAATTGACTGACGGTATGGAACCTTCGAGCATTTTTTTTAGATGCTCATGTTCTTCCAAACATGGGCTGTTATAATTAGTTCCTGCTGTCGTAATAATAAAAACTTGCGGCTGCTTCCTCGCGCCCATACCGCTTTCGATAACATCTATTAACCCTGCGTCAGGATGCGCATGGTATTCGTCAATAACCGCGAAAGAGGGATTAAGCCCGTCCTCGGTTTTACTGTCTCTGCCAAGCGGACGCATAACTGCGGCGGTTTTTGGTACGATAATATGTTTTTTACTTTTATAAGTCTGCGTCTGCGTTTTTAATATTTTATTTCGCTGTATTTGCCGGTCCGCTTCCTCCCATGTAATGGAAGCCTGCTGCTGTTTAGTGGCCGCAAAATAAATCTCCGGCGCTATTTCTTTTGGTGTGTCCGCGAAAAAATGATAATTAGCAAGCGCGGAGGCGAAGGTAGATTTTCCGTTTTTCCTCGCGACTTCTATGTAAGCCCGCGTAAATCTTCGATAACCATCTTTGTTTCGCCATCCTTCGGTACACCAAATTATAAACTGCTGCCACGGTTCAAGTTTTATTTTTATGTCTTTATTAAGCGCCCTGTTCGCGAACTCGCCTTTGGTATGTTCCAATAATTGAATAAAATCGATTGCGTTTTTTGCGGCGGCAGAGTCAAAGTGATATTGAAAATCTTTTTTCCCGATTTTCTTTATATCGCTTGTGTGCCTTTTAACCGCGAGCTTAACCCATTTACAGGTTACGATTTTATTATCCGATACGTCGGTGATATATTGTTCAGCTGTGTAATTAGCCATTAATATACCGCCTGTAAATAACAATAATAAAATAAATAGAAATACATTTTTCACTTTATCAACTCCTTCATTTTTTCATCGTCAGGGTCTATATCTTCTTTTTTTATTAATCCAAGCCGCGCTCTGTCAGATGGTGTAAGTCCAAATCGTGACATTAATTTTTCACATTGCGAAAAACATTTATTCATCTGTTGTGACAAAACAGACGGACCGCCATTTTTTTGATGCTCCAATAAATCAGGATTTTTACATATTTTTTCCGCTGCGTCTTTCCAAAAACCATAACTGAAACATAACATTTCCAGCGCGTAATAATCTGTCACCTCCGCTATCGGGTTTTTATCCCATTCTTCCAGGAGATTTTTCCATAAATCTTTTGAATATTTATTTAGATAACTGGGCGGCGGTGTAGATTTTTTTAACGGGTCATATTTTGGCTCTTTTTTATTTTCGCGGCATTTTTTATTTGTACCTTGCAGCTTCTTTTGAGCCGTAGGCTTTGGAGGTCTACCTGCCGGCATTATTCAACCCCCCTTCCTGAATTATGGACGTGTCAATTTGTTTCTTAACCTTAACGGTCTCAGTTTGTTCTTGTAGAGATTCACCCCCCCTACCCATTTTGAATGCTGTTCTTGGAATACGTCCAATAAAATTACAAGCCTTTTCGTATACTGTCCAATAATTTTCTGATATTCCTTGTTTTTCCCATGCGTTCAAAACATCTTTTATTAAATGAAGAGGAGAGCCATCTTTAGCTTTTCTAATACGCTCTTTTTCTCTATTTGCATTATAATATGCTCTATATTTTATTTGTTTTTCTGTTAGTGTTTGGTTACTCATGCCTGCCTCCTTCGCCTTGCCGTAACCTTGCTATGGTCGCTACGGAGAAGAGGCGTAAGTTTATAAGCTGTGTGTCGGGGTTCTATTTGGGGATTATATGGAGGCTCATGGTGGATATCGTATTTATGCCATTGGTCGGCTGGTATACCGTGGTCTTTTAATACCTTGGCTCTTATAAGCTGCCAAACACGGTCATAGCCGCGGGAGGCTGCTGAGGGTCTTTGGTCTATTGCTCTTTTTGGGGGATTGTAAAAATGCGCGTGGGCTTGGCAGTAACCGGATTCAACTGTATTGGTACATCCGGCATATAGGCATGGTCTGTTAGGTTTTTCTGGAATAATAGTCCTCCCAAAATAAAACCTAGCAGTGTTTTATAGCTACTTTATATCAGATACAGAGCATGTTGTCAATAGGTTTTTAAATATATTTAATTGGAATAATTATAGGACATATTAAACCATTTTAATATTCTTCATCATTTTCTGGCATTAATATTAACTGTGCGTTTTCATCATCGCTATATTTAATGTTTTCTAAATTTCTTAAAGCTTGTTTATAATAGCTGGTTTTTAATTCAACGCCGATTGCTTTTCTTCCTTTTCTTACTGTGCCATAAACTTCAGAGCCTACACCCATAAACGGCGTTAGAACAACCTCGTCTATATTGCTGTATAGCTCCACAAGGCGTTCTATTACATCAAGCTGTAATGGATGAACGTGTTTTTCATCGTCTTCTTCTTTTGCTGGCCGGAAAGGTAAAACGTTATCAATTCGTACATCGTCCCAAATAGATGAAGCATAACGCTGCCAGATATAATGATTGAGTTTTGAGATTTCGCCTTTAACTTTGGTGCTTTTTAAATATTCCCATAACTCATCAGCAGTAAATTTTGTACCATACTCATTGTTATATACTCTGAGCATATGAGGTAATATTGGTACATCACCAGCGTAATTATTTATTCCGTCAATGTGCGTAACCGGAACGCTATTTTCTCCAGCCCTACGAAAAATTAAAATATAATCAGGATTTGCAACATGACATTTTGTTGCGTCTTCAACTAATAATTTGTGCATTAAGCCGCGCAACATTGTACGAGTTCTAACACGCAACGGTTCTTTCCAAACTGTAATCCGCGAAAAATAATGAAAGTGATATTTTTTGTGTATCTCTATAACTTCATGTGGAAAATCATAAAGCGTATCACCTCCGATAAAAATATCACTGCAATGTACTGCGCTAATTCTTCCACGCTTTGTAATCCTTGATATTTCTTTTATTAGAAAATCATATTGAATTAAAAATTGTTCTCTTGACGTACAATTTGAAAAGTCTCGTGGATCGCTTGAATACTGATATAATCCGACAAACGGCGGCGAATACACCGACAAATCAATACTTTCGTCAGGGAGTTTTGGCAACACGTCCATACAGTCCCCGTTATAAATCGAGTACCTATCCATGTGCTTTGACTCTTTGATCTTTTCCATTACGCAACCTCCAAAAATTTAGGTAAAATAATATCTTTATCGTTTCCTCTAATGGAAACCATCTTGAAACTTTTGTTTACGCTATTTATAAGATTTTCATATAACTGCGCCGCTTTGATTTTCTTTTCTTCAAGAGTTTGCATTACGCGCTTTTGTCCATCCGATAAAATCAAATCAACAGTTACATCAAACGTTTGTCCAAACCGCCAGAAACGGCGTAATGACTGATAGTATTGTTCATAACTCCATGTCGGAAAAAATGTACAATGGTTACAATGCTGCCAATTTAAGCCCATGCCTGTTATTGATGATTTTGTGATTATTCTTTTTATTTCACCTTCCGAAAAAGCCTTTAGTATTTCCTCTTTCTCTTCAATGGATTGTGAACCGATTATTTCTTTAGCTTCCCTGTCAAGCGTTTTCAGAATTTTTGATTCATTGGATGCCGGTAGATTCACCTCCTGCGCCGCAGAACATATCGACCACATTAAAAGTTTTTTTCATAATACAATTCCTATATAAACAAGAAGCATTACGATAAAACATAATGGGAACAGTAATATTTCAAAAGACAAAGAGGAGTAATTTTTTTGGTTATTTAGATTAGATTTAAAAAACACTGTTGTCTACTTTGTACATAGACAACAGATAAAACGCCAATGTTTACTTATATCATAAATAAGAAATCTTGTCAAACGGTTTTATATTTATTTAAAAATTAATGACTGTTCAAACTTAAGACCAATTCCTTTAATATCTATGGCTTCTTTGCCATGACTGTACCGCTGTAGCATTTTTATATCCTTGTGCCGTGATAATGTCATTGTTTCAAAATCGGTTAATCCAGCTATTCTACAAGCGGTAACAAAACTATGCCTCAATGAGTGATAAACTATATTACGTTCTTTACGTTGCGCCTCATCAATTCCGATGTCTAAAAGCTCTTTTTTGAGAGATTCCCACAAATACTCACGGCAAATCGGCTTATAAGGTCTTATTGCCATTACAAAATCACTATGCCCCGTACATGGAGCAATATCATGCAACCTGTTTAACATTTCCGCCACTACGCACGGCATTGGAACATATCCCTCGGAGCCGCATTTACAATCCTTATCTTTCTCTTTCTCCTGCCAATTATGCTGTATATGAATAACTCCGTCCGATATATCACCCCAGCGCAAGCCGCGTACCTCGCCCATGCGCATAGAACAGTATAAAGGGAAGTAAACGGCAAGCCTTGCGCGTGGATCTGCGGCTGGTTTATCTACAAGCATTTTTATTTCTGTCGGTGTGAGTATGCCTCTTGTTTTTTCTTTATGAGCTGCTCGCGGTACGCCGTTAAAAGGGTCTGTCGGGATTAAGTCGTCGTAGAAAGCTCTTTTAACAGGGACACGTAGCGCGAGCATTGCGCCGTTTATTGTACGTCCTGAATAACCCTGCTCTGCAAGCCATAACTTCCACTGTCTTATAATCGGCTTTGACAATTCTTTTAAAGATAATCCTTGAAAACCTTCAAATGGTCTCATTTTATTTTTAATCATTTCTTTATTTGTTAATAAATAATGATAAGATAAAGGTTTTTTATCTAACAGCGCTTTTTCTTTAACATATTCACTATCCGACTGCCAAAAGCTATCAGCATATTCAAGGAGCAAAATATCAGCGATTATTTTCTCACCTGTTGCATTTTTTGCAATAGTTCCCGCCATTTCCGGGGCAAGTTTCAAAGCTGCTTCGTATGCTGCAGATCGCCGCTCTGTCTTACCCTCGACTTTTACTCCTAGGGCGCGGGAATGATACTTTTTATCGGTTTCATTCCAAAAGCGCGCATACCACGCGCCCCGATGTTTATAAAGGATTGGTTTTCTCATAGAACACCCCACCAGAAAGTGTTCTCCAAGTATTCACCATTTATCTTTTTTTCGTGATTTTTAAGTATTGCGGTTACCATAACTACTTATGGTATATAGAATTAATAAAAACGCCAATTCTAAACTACTAAGCTACTCGACCGTAAAACATAATTATAAAACAAAAACATTCGGCTTGTATGATGATATATTCTTTATCGATTAATAACAAGAACACTCAAATAAAATTTTGCGGTATATAAAGAAAACGCACAGCGATTTATGATCATCTGTGCGCTTTCCTTTTTACGATCAATCTCTATATAATAAATTATACAGAAATCAATGTAAATACCATTGCAAAGAGCGCTACCGTTTCCGCAATACCAATAACCATTAAGAAGTTACCAAAACCTTTTCCGGTTTCCGCGTAAGCGTCAGCTGCGCTTGCGGCTGCCATAGCCTGAGTAACAGCTACAGTACCGATTGCTATACCTGCGCCAAGGCCATAAGCGAAAAGCGCTTCGCCTGCGAGTATACTGCCCTGAAGGGATCCCATGATAATGAATCCGTAAATAATGTTGGATAAAGCGGCACCGGCAAAGACTGCCAAAATGAAAGGCGCCGGCCTGTTTTGAACATAACATTTTTTCCATGATCCGATAACAGAAGGGCCTGATATGCCCATCGCTATCGCAGACCCAAGGGCGGAAAGCCCAAAGCTTGCGCCAATTCCTATTTGACGTAATAATTCAACATTTTCCATTAGTAACTCCTTGTTAAGATAATTATTTTTTTTGCTTTTTTGCAAAAGGACTATATAAATAACCGGACCATTCCATTTCCAGATGGTTACCGGCATATTCCAATAAATTAAGACGAACACCGTGCACAATTACTGAAAGAGCTGTTAACACAAGATTAAGACCATGACCTACCGCTAAAATCAGCACTGCAGACACAATCCTGACAAAGAACATCACGCCAAAATCCCCTAATCCGTCTCCAACCGCCATATTGTTAAAGATTTCCGCAATGGTAGCTCCCGCAAGCCCTACCGCGAAAAGACGTATATAACTGATAATATCAGCAAAGCAGCCGACCGCTTTTAAGAACAGCTGAAAGAAATTACTTAAACCTTTTAAGATATTCTTAAAGAAATTCCCTCCGTTTTGCTCCGCAAAAATCAGATTTAAGCCGATTCCGGTGATAATCAACGGTAAAGCAAACGGCGGGAATTCAATTCCAAGGAGCATATTCAATACAAGGAAGTAAAGCCCTACAAGCATTAATAATGTACCAAGCTGAGCAAAAGCGGAAAGTCTTGGAAGAGCGGCTATTATACGCTTGCCTCTTGCCCAAACCAGCTGAATTAACGCAAGCGAGAAACACAGGAATTGAATATTCCAGCGTGTCTTGAAAATATCAACCGGTACTTCGGCAGGAAGCCTAAAAACATTCTGAAGGAACGCCGGGAACTCAACTACAGGTCCCATATTATTAAACGGCGGAAGAATTAAAGCGGTCAGGAAAACAGGCAGATTCGCGTAAGGAATCTGGAACCATGAGCCGTTAACCGTTCCCCAGACAATTGTACAGAAAGTCAGAAGCATCATCAATTTTATAACATCAGGGACAGCGCCTTTTTTCATTTTCATGCTGAAGGCGAGAATACACGCAATCGCAAATAACAGTAATCCGTATCCCGCGTCTCCTACAATCATCGCAAAGAAAATACTGAAAAAGAACAGATATGAAGGACTTATATCAAACTCACGATAACCGGGAACTGTTCCAAGGAAAGAAAGCAGAGGATTAATAATTCTTACTAATGAATTATTTTCAATTTTCGTCGGCGGCATGTCATCCTTCGCAGGATCAAAAATAGAAAGCGCCCAGTTATTATCTTTGGCTGTTTCTTTTAATTGTTCAACATCCGACACAGGAATGTAGCCTGTCAGATATGAAAGTTTAAACTCAGGCGGAGTACCTTCCACCATATTCATGCCGGCAGTCGCGACTTCAAACTCAAGATCCTGCTGAATATTCAGCATGTCTTTATCCAAAGCGGGTTTCCGGTTTGCGAAACTTTTTATTTTTTCTTCTTTTGCGTCCCATGAAATTTTATTTTCTTTCATTTCAAGCTGCAATATGTTAAGAGGTTTTTCCGGTAATTGAAACGCAGCAATGTTCGCAAGCGGCTCATAAAAAACAATAATTCGCGCGCTGTTTTTATCACCGTCTATTTTTATATACTTTACATCTTTATCAAGGTTTGCCATGACGTCAGCTGAAATTTCATAAAAGAAAACCGGCAATCCGTATTCGATTATATCTTTAACAGCGGACGGTTCAAAATCTCCCCAGCCTTCTATTCTGGTTATCTCTCTATTTAAAACAGCGTCTTTTTCTTTTAACTCGCTCCGCTCTTCGGCAAAACCAAGCATGAGGTCAGGAAGGAACGGCCTGTCGACAGCTATAACAGCGTCTAATGAATACGGCGCTTCATCAACTGTACCGAAAACATCAGAAGCTCTCCGCCCTCTGCGCATACCGGCAGGCTCTCTTCTGCGTTCCGCTCCGTCATCTATATATTCAATATTTTTTTTCTTTTTTGGAAGCTTATATTCGCTTATAAGTCCGATAGCGTCTTCGACTTTTATTTTTAATTTCTGCGCTGTTGAGTTAGCGTCAATGGGAACATCATTTTTTTCTATATGCAGCACGCCGACATCTCGTAGTTTTCTTAAAGAGGACTGCCTGTGTTTATCCTGAACCATCACGCAGATCTTTTTCATTGGAATAATCACGAGGGGTACCTCCTTATATTATGCTCAAGCCTGGTGATTTTCATTATTTTGCCGCCTTTTCAAATGCGCTTTTTGCGATCTTTCCCCGGACAACAGAGGCTGTCTGCTGGTCGCCTAAATAAACCTGAATTTTTTTAATCACATTTTTTGTCTCGGGTATTTTTATTTTTTCAAACAAATTTACGCGCTGGGTTGTTGTGCGCAGTTCTTTATCCAGTCTTCTTTTTTGTTCTTCCACAATATCAGCTTCAAGCTGAAGTAAAAGCGCTTTTTTCATACATTCAACTGCATTATCAAGCCACAGGGGGGATGTAACTAGATCGTATTTTGCGATTTCGTAATCAGCGCCTTCGAATACCGGTATAGGAACCCCTGCAATGTTTCCTGTTCCTGTCCTGATATTTGTAATTTTTAAAATATCAGTTGTAAAAAAACCGGTTTCACCGAATACCGCGATCCATGATTTAAATGTTTCATCAAGCTGTTTCAACTCTATTTTCAATTCCTTAAGCCTTGTATCTGTTATGCGAATCTCACCCTGAAGCTGCTGCTTTTTTAATAGCAGCGTCGGCAGATAACGCTTAAACATTTTAAGGGAATCTTTTTGTTTCTTAAGCTCATTCTTTGTGAGCCTGATTTTCGCCATTTATTCCTACCGTTCTTTTGGCCAGAATTTATTAATAAGCTCTGTGCGAAGTCCTGTTTCTTCAGGATTAAAGCAGCCTGCCAAAATCTCCCAGCCAAGATCTAATGCTTTTTCCAATGGAATGTTAACGGACAGATCCATCATTCTTGTTTCAAACTGATCTCCGTATTTTAAGAGTTTTTCGTCCCAGTTGGTCATGATAAAACCCATCGCCTTTTTTTCTAATGTGTCACGGAACGCAGAATATAATTTTATCATGCCGTCCATAAGAGCTCTGTGATCCTCGCGGGTCTTTCCGTTAACCATTTGTTTAAGACGCGAGAGAGAGCCGAAAGGTTCAATACGTCCGCCTTTAAGGTAGTACTGACCTTCTGTAATATAACCTGTGTTATCAGGAACGGGGTGAGTAACATCGTCGCCGGGCATTGTTGTAACGCCCAAAACAGTGATAGAACCTGCGGTTTCAAAGTCAACCGCTTTTTCGTAGCGGCTGGCAAGCTGGCTGTAAAGATCGCCCGGATAACCGCGGTTAGAAGGAACCTGTTCCTGAATGATAGAGATTTCTTTCATAGCGTCTGCGAAGTTTGTCATATCCGTTAGAAGAACAAGCACGTCTTTTCCCTGAAGCGCGAACTGCTCCGCTACGGCGAGAGACATATCTGGTATCATAAGACATTCTACAGTCGGATCGCTTGCGGTATGAACAAACATTACAGTACGCGCCAGCGCTCCGCCTGATTCAAGGGTGCTTTTAAAATTAAGATAGTCGTCGTATTTAAGACCCATTCCGCCAAGAACGATTACATCGACCTCGGCCTGCATAGCGATGCGCGCAAGCAGCTCGTTATAAGGTTCGCCGGATACAGAAAAGATCGGAAGTTTCTGGGATACAACCAAGGTATTAAAAAGATCGATCATTGGGATACCGGTGCGGATCATGTTACGGGGGATAATACGCTGTGACGGATTAACTGACGGCCCGCCTATTGGAATTTTATTTTCGTGCAGTTCAGGACCGTTATCGCGCGGTTTACCTGAACCGGAAAAAACGCGCCCCATTAAATTTTCAGAGAAAGGAACCTGCATCGGACGGCCAAGAAAGCGTACGGTATCGCCTGTTGAGATACCGCGGCCTCCCGCGAAGACCTGTAATGAAACAGTATCGCCCTGTAATCGATTGACTTCCGCAAGCGATGTGCCAAAGACTGTATCGACTTCGGCAAGGTCTCCGTAACGGATACCGTCCGCTTTGACGGTAATAACGCTTCCGGTTATTGATTCAATTTTACTGTATACTTTATTCATAATAACCTCTTTTTATCCTGAAACATAATTTCATGCATCATTATCAAACAATAATTTTCTCAGCTGCCTTATCAAGGCCTTTAGACTTTTCTCTTACCATTTTTTCGATTTCGCCTTCGAGCGTGTCAAAGCGGTCGCTCTTCCATGCTGATCCGTTGTAGTCAAGGAATTTCTGCCTTAAGCGGTTAAACCAGTTACGGGCTTCGTTCTTATTTTGGAATTCAAATTGGGACGCAAGAATAATCAACAGCTTTGTAAATACATATTTTTGTCTTTCAGGTTTAACAGCCGCGTCAACCGCGTCGAATGAGTTTTGCTGAAAGTAAACTGAGTCTATCAGATCGCCTTTGAGGAAGATGATATAGTCTTCGTTGCTTGTTCCTTCTTCGCCGACAACCTTCATCATCTGTTCAACTTCCGAGCTTCTGCGTAAAAAGCCGTGAGCGTATCCTACTTTTTCGCTTTCGATGATTCCCTTGTATTTTGACCATGAATCAAGAGGATGAATCGCAGGGAACTTGCGCGCATCAGACCTTTCGCGGGAAAGACCGTGGAAGGCGCCGACAACTTTGAGTGTAGCCTGAGTTACAGGTTCTTCGAAGTTACCGCCCGCGGGGCTTACTGTTCCGCCGATTGTAACCGAGCCAAGACTTTTATCGCGGAGCCGCACAATACCGGCTCTTTCATAGAAAGTCGCTATTGTCGATTCCATATATGCGGGGAACGCTTCCTCGCCGGGGATTTCCTCTAAGCGGCCGGACATTTCGCGCATCGCCTGCGCCCAGCGGCTTGTCGAGTCAGCAAGCAAGAGTACATGTAAACCCATCTGCCTGTAGTATTCAGCTAAAGTTACAGCGGTATAAACTGACGCTTCGCGCGCCGCGACAGGCATCGATGAAGTGTTACAGATAATAATCGTCCTCTCCATGAGGGAGCGGCCTGTTCTTTCATCTTTAAGTTCGGGGAATTCTTTTAAGGTCTCTACAACTTCGCCTGCGCGCTCGCCGCACGCGGCTACTATTACAACATCAACATCCGCGAAACGGCTTGTAATCTGCTGTAAAACGGTTTTCCCCGCGCCGAACGGGCCGGGAATACAGTATGTTCCGCCGCGCGCGACAGGGAAGAATGTATCAATGAGGCGGACGCGAGTAACCATCGGGTCAACGGGTTTAAGCCTTTCTTCGTAACAATCAATAGCCCTTTTAACAGGCCATTTAAAACTCAAAGTTACCTGATGTTTGTTTCCTTTCTCGTCGATAAGCTCTGCGATTACATCGCGTATTTTATATTCACCCTTTGGTTTTACCCATGAAACTGTATAACTGCCGTAAAGATTAAAAGGCACCATAATACGGTGAGTAAAAGAACTCTCGGGGACTGTGCCAAGCGTGTCGGCTCTTACAACCTTGTCGCCTTCTTTTACTGCCGGCGAAAACTGCCAGACTGAGTCAGTTGAAAGCGCATCAAGATAAACACCGCGTTCAAGGAAGAATCCTGCGGCTTTGGCAAGCTGCGGCAGCGGGTTTTGAAGACCGTCGTAAACCTGTCCTAAAAGACCCGGGCCTAATTCGACCGATAACATGTCTCCCATGAATTCAACTACATCGCCAATGGTTATACCCTTGGTGATCTCGAAAACCTGAAGCTGGCTTATTTCGCCTCTGATACGAATAACTTCGCTTTTAAGTTTTTTGTCTCCGACTTTTACAAAGCCTACTTCGTTCATGGATACGATTCCGTCAAAACGGACGCTTACCATGTTACCGTTAACAGCTGTTACTGTTCCTTTTGTTCCAATCATGCGTGTTCTCCCTGAGATTCCTCTACGTTCTTTGATTCATTGTGTTTTTCCAGAATAGAAGCGTAAAGGGATTTGTATTCCGAGAATCCTTTATCAACATTAAAGGCTTCGCGCCTTTCGATTAAAAGAAGTTTTAAATAATACGAGTAAAGATAATTACGGGTAAAAATATCATTACCGGCCAAATCGTCAATAGTATACCAGCGCGCTTTATCCAATACCAACTCGCCCTCTAACGGAGACGTTTCATCCATCGCTTTTGAGGCGGCGGCGGCGGCGTCATAACGGTAATTTGTTTCCTGCGGAGCTTCCCGTTTAAGTTTAATAGCGCGCTGCACCCCAAGATTCTGGCGCATTGAATATTCCCAATTCCGGTACTTGTCTATAAAGCTGCATCCTGTAGTTTTGGTATAATCCGCGTCTAAAGCAAGCTGGCTAAATAATTCTAAATCTTTTTTTTTCATAAACGACTCAGCCAGTTCCAGAAAATCGGCAGAAGACATAGGAGGACTTTGCTCATAAATGAGACTTGGAAGCTGAGCTACGAGGTAATAGTAAGATCCCACCCTTATATTCCTTTTGATGTTGCTTTAAGTAAATCAGCCAGTTTTTGATTTAAATAGGTCGAAAAAAGTTCTGCAACAGCTTCCGCGGAAAAATCATAATAAGCGGAACCGTCTTTGTTGGAAATACGAAAACCTGATGTCAGCTTTCTGTTGGATTTTAATTCAACGCCTTTTGAAAGTTCCCCTGCAAGCCTTTCGTTGAAGAAACCCTGAAGTCTTGACAGCTCCCCTTCTCCAAGAACAACAGCAAGATTATCACTGCCTTTCTCAGCCCATGATTTGATCAGATCCGGCAATATCTGTTTTAAAACATCGTCATTATAATTTGCCTTTACAGACTCACCTACAATTCTGTTAAGCAATGCCTGAACTTCATCTTTAAACCCTAAAAGAAGATTGCGGGATGCCTGCTCAAGCGCGGCTTTACCTGCGCTTTCCGTGCGCTGCGCTTCGGACTTGGCGTTTGATAAAATATCATTGGCTTCTTTTTTTGCAGAATCCAAAACCCGGTTCGCTTCGGTTTGCGCTTCAACTTTTATCCGGTTTGCTTCTTCTGTCGCGGACCTGATTCCGTCCTTTTTAATCTTATCAATAAGTTCCTGTACTTGAATTTCCATTGTAACCCCTTATCTAATTTACCATACTGATAAATTATATTTTATAAATGTCGATTTAAGCAAGAAAAAAATTTCTTAAATTCTAAAAATTTTTATTCCTTTTTACTTTTTAAATTTGTGTACATAAATGCATTAATTGAACAAAATAATTAATTCTTTTAAAGCTGGTTACCATTCTTTGAGGCATAGGATCTTTTGACGCCATATTTACCTCTCTCCAGTTAACCAATAGTTCAGGATGTTTTTTCTGTACATCTTCAATCAGGTTCTTTAACTGTTTCCCGATAACAATTAAATCCTGAGCAACCGCATTTATGATATCAAGCGCTTCGTCATTAACTTTTCCGACTATGCTGTTAATATAGCGCGCCTGAGTATGATCCCGGTCAATTCTGAGCAATGCCGCTCTCAGGCGTGAACCGTCTGTGCCGTCTTCGGAAAGAACAGTCTCAAGATCAACTATCTGAGGCGGAATCTCCAGCAATCTGTTCAGGGATTCGCTCATTTCCTTTGATAACGCGTTATTTGTCCATTGACCGCGGATAAGCAGAATATCACAAAGTTCTTTCATTTCTTTTAGGAAATAATCGTCTATAAACGCCTTTAGGTAATTTAAGCCTTCGGCGTAATAATACGAATCAACATTCTTTTTTATTAATACTTCGCTGAGCTGAATATTATAATTTTCCAGCCTGTTAAGATCTGAAGATTCAAAAATCTGCTTAACAAGTGCGCTTATCTGGCTGTTTTTTCTTAAGTTATTTATCTTGGAAATATAACCCATAGCTTCCGCTTTTTTAGACTCAAGCCATGCTTCCCCTACTGTTTCATTGAAAGAAAGATGTTTATATTGCCATACAGGGTTTCTTAGCGTGTATTGAACCATTAATTCGAGTATTTTTGACGAATGTATCTCTCTTAATGTTTTAATCATTGTAAGAAACTGCTCCGGATTTACAATATCTTTACCTTCTATAGCCTTTAATAGACTTAAAATACCGTTCCAGTCGTCTTCCGGTTTTAAAGGCTGGGTTACGGTCAAGAATTCGCCGATTTGGTCAATAATCAAGATTGTTTTTATAGCCGGGAATTTAGGTTCTACAAGGAAGCTTCCGTCCGCAAAATGAGGATCAAATTTCTTAAAAAAGCCGGGGAAATTGTACTTTACAAATTGATTTAAAACGCCAGCAAGTTCATAACGGTGGTTTACGGTTTCTATGCGGGAATAATCAAATTGGCTGGTTAACAAGTCCATATCAGCCTGTATAGCGGTTATAAGCTGGTCGCCCGGCACTGTTTTTGCCTGTTCATCAAGATAAACAGTATTTAACCTGTTTATTGTCTCTTTAATATTGGCATCGATACAGGATTCAACAGTTATATGCCTGAAATGAGCCATTTTACTTTCATCTTTCATGAAAGACTTGATAGGATAAATTACTTTATAGACAGAAAACAGGAAGGATAAAAGCGTAGGGTCAGCTTCTTCTGATCTTACCCTGAAAAACTTTGCATATTTACTCTGGTTTAAATCTTTTGCGATAGCTTTAAGCATGTTTTGCTTATCATCTGTAAGTCCTTCGCCCGAAAAGAAAGAAAAGACTTTGTCCATGAGATCTTCGGCCATTTTTTGCTCCTTTTTAATAATAATCCATGTATTAAAATTTCGCAATATTTTATTTTTTGTAATTTGACGAATTATTCGGAATATTTATAAGAAATTTATCTAATTAAGGTTGTTTTAAAAACTCCTATTATTTTTTGCAAAATATCTTTTATTATTTGATGTGGGAACCAATTTTCATCTAAAAAGGAGCGGTGTAAGCCCGCAGGGTAAAACTCCGGATGAATCTGCTGCGAAGCCCACCACGTTAAAATAATCCGAAAGCAAAGAGATAAAAAGAGGGATTTGCTTATTTTAACGCGGGATTTTTTTGGAGCTAATTGTTGTTGTTTTATCGGCTGGTCTTCTCCGCAGAGAGATCCGGAAGATGTTTTCCCCTGCGGGCTTACACCGCTCCTTTCAATTGATACATTGGTTATCAAATCAAAATGATAATGGGTATTATTATAGTATAATTATTATTCTTATTATGAATACCTAATAAATAAATTATTAATGCATGAGCGCATTATTTAATTCATTAACAGGCGGGAGCAGACTGCGGGTATGCAAAACCATCTTTGGCGTTCTCTGTCGGAGAGACCCAGTATTTAATTATTATATTTTATGCTAATTATTTTTAATGTAAATATTCATATAGATTCTGGGGCTCGTAGACAGGCTCCACCAAAAGTTTGGCATACCCGCAGCCTGTCCCGCCTATAAATATTCGATTCTGCGCTCACGCCTTCTATCATCGAAAAATTAAGGTATTATTACTAATTCTCAATTTTAACTCATCAAGCCCGGCTCCTGTTTTTGCTGATACCGCGATACTGTCAGGAAATCTATTTCTTAATTCTTCTAAAGATATGGCTCTCTCCACAACTCTTTCTTCATTAATTATTTCCGGTTCCGCTTTTTTTTCTGACAGCTTGTCAATTTTATTAAGTGCGATAATAACAGTAATCTCCTGTGCGCCAAGTTCCCTTAAAACAGAAACTGTTGTTTCGTAATTGCTTTCGATGTCATGGCTGGATGCGTCAAGCACAAGAATCAGGATATCAGCTAACGCCGCTTCCTCTAAAGTGGAACGGAAGGCCTTAATCAATGAATGAGGAAGGCTCCGGATAAAACCGACAGTATCCGTTAAAAGAACATTGACTCCGGGCGCGCACTGGAACTTTCGCGTAACGGCATCAAGGGTTGCGAACAGTTTGTCCTCCGCCGGAACATTCGCGCCTGTCAGCGCGTTTAAAAGGCTTGACTTGCCCGCGTTAGTATAACCGACAATCGCGCAGACAGGAACATTGTTTTTCTCCCTCCGGCGGCGCTGGTTCTGTCTCTGTCTGCTGACCTGTTCAATTTCTTTTTCAAGCTGCGTAATGCGCTTTTCAATTTTCCTCCGGTCTGTTTCAAGTTTTGTCTCCCCTGCTCCCTTTGTGCCGTACCTGCCTCCGCGCTGGCGCGAAAGGTCTACATACTTGTGAGCCAGTCTCGGCAGAAAATAAGAAAGCTCGGCGAGTTTTACCTGAAGTTCAGCTTCCCTTGTAGCCGCCCTATCCGCAAAGATGCGGATAATAAGTTCCTGCCTGTCGATAACAGGAATGCCGCAGAGATCTTCCCAATTTCTCTGCTGCGAAGGACTCGGATTAAAATCGGAAATAATTATATCCGCTTCCAGCTCTTTTGCTTTCTGCGAAAGAGCCTCGGCCTTTCCGCTGCCGATTATAAATTTTGAATTTTTCTCTCTTAGGCGGATTTTTTCGTGCGCGATAATATCAAGGGAAAGAGTACGGCAGAGCCCTTCTAATTCTTCGGCGTTTGACTCATCGTTTATATCATTATTTTTTATGCTGATTAGAAAAACCCTTTTCGGTTTTTCCTGAATATCATAGATTTTCTGCATGCGTTATTATAACATAAAACCGGTTCATGCGGATTTATCGAATTATTTTTTTTCAGTAAACATCCGCATTATTACGTGGACTTTCTTTTTATATTTTATTATTATACGAATATGAAAAATATTACATCTGATGAACTAAGAAAAAAATATGTAGATTTTTTTATCTCTAAAGGACACGCTCAAATACAAGGTAAATCCCTGCTGCCGGAAAATGATCCGACTGTACTTTTTACAACCGCGGGGATGCATCCTTTAGTTCCTTATCTATTAGGCGAGGAACACCCCGCGGGAAAAAGACTTGTGGATTTTCAGAAATGCATCCGCACAGGAGATATTGAAAGCGTAGGAGACGCAAGCCATTTAACTTTTTTTGAAATGCTCGGTAACTGGTCGCTCGGAGATTATTTTAAAGATGAAGCGATTAGAATGAGTTATGAATTTCTGACATCGCCTGAATGGCTTAACATACCAAAAGAAAAATTGGGAGTAACGGTTTTCCAGGGCGAAGGCAGTATCGAAAAGGATGAAGAGTCCGCCTCTATCTGGAAGAGCCTTGGCATAAGCCGGGTATCTTATCTTCCGCGCGAAGACAACTGGTGGGGGCCAGCCGGCAGCACAGGTCCGTGCGGCCCTGATACGGAAATGTTTTATTATATGGGAGACGCTCCGTGCGGCGCGGATTGTAAACCCGGGTGCTCCTGCGGAAAATGGCTAGAAATCTGGAATGATGTTTTTATGCAATATAATAAAACATCCGAAGGCAGTTACGAGCCTCTTGAACGCAAATGCGTAGATACGGGAATGGGTATCGAAAGAACAGTAACAGTTTTAAACGGAAAATCAAGCGTTTATGATACATCGATTTTTTCATCAATTATTTTAGCGATAGAAAATGCGAGCGGACGCAAGTATTCAGGGGATCAGAGGTCTGATACCGGCGGGTATATTGATACTGATAAATCTATCAGAATTCTGGCGGATCATATTCGATCCGCTGTATTTATCTTAGGCGATCCAAAAGCGGTAAGTCCTTCTAATGTAGGAGCTGGTTATGTGCTGCGCCGCCTTATCCGCCGCGCTGTGCGCCACAGCCGAAAATTAAAGCCGGAAGGGATAAAGATATCCCCCATCGCAGAAGTTGTTGTCAATCAATTCAAAAACGTTTATCCCGAGCTTGATGAAAACCGCGTTTTTATAATTACCGAGCTTGATAAGGAAGAAGCGAAATTTATGGAAACCTTACAGAAGGGTGAACATGAATTTGAAAAACTGCTTCCAAATCTTTTAAAAGATCCAAGAAAAATTATGTCGGGCCGCTTAGCGTTTAAATTATATGACACTTACGGATTTCCAATTGAACTAACAGAAGAGCTTGCGTCAGAACAAGGAATGACGGTAAACAAGGATGAATTTAACGAAGCATTTAAAAAACATCAGGAGTTATCGAGGTCTCAAAGCGGTCAAGCCTTTAAGGGCGGTCTTGGCGATCAAGGGGAAATGGCTGTTAAATATCATACCGCAACGCACCTTTTACACAAAGCTTTAAAAATTATTCTTGGAGACCATGCCGCGCAGAAAGGCAGCAATATTACCGCGGAGCGTCTTCGTTTTGATTTTACCCATGACGCGCCAATGACACAGGACGAGATAAAAGCAGTCGAAAGCCTTGTTAATGATCAAATAATAAAGGATTTACCTGTTTTTATGAAAACAATGAATATTGAAGAAGCAAAAAACTCAGGCGCAATCGCTCTTTTCGGCGAAAAATATGAAGCGCAGGTAAAGGTTTATACAATCGGTAATTCAGATGATGACTTTTTCACAAAAGAAGTCTGCGGCGGCCCTCATGTAGAGCGGACAGGTACTTTAGGCGTTTTTAAAATACAAAAAGAACAGTCATCTTCGGCAGGAGTCAGGAGAATTAGAGCGGTTTTAGAAGAATGCCGTTAACACATTCCTGCTCTCCGTTCCCTGACTTAGTAACTACCTACTAGTCGCTATTGTTTATTTTGTGTTATATTAAAGTTAAGGGATAATTATGAAAAGAACTGTATTAGTTATTTTAATAGGTATTTTGGCGGCTGTCGGCGTGTTCGCTCAGCAGGATTTACAGCCTGCGGCTACAGTCAACCTTATCAGGACAGAAGCGATTACAGTGAGGCAGCTTCGCACTCAGGTACAGCAGATTGAACAGGCTAACAGCCGTACTTTAACGCAGGCCGAGCGGCTTCAGATTCTTGATGTAATGATTAATGAACGCCTGGTTCTTCAGGCCGCGGAGCGTGACAGGGTTCTTGTAACAGATAACGAAGTTAATCAGCAGATTCAGGCTTTGCGCAATAACCTCGCTCAGCAGTTGGGACGCCAGCCTACAGACGCGGAATACGCGCAGGCTGTAATGAATGACTCCGGGCTTGATGTAAACGCTTTCAGAGATGAACTCAGACGTCAATTAATTTTGCAGAAATATCTTTTAACAAGAAAAAGCGATTTGATTAATTCAATCAGAATGCCGACTGAACAGGAAATTGTTAATGAATACAATCTTTCAAGAGCCAATCTGGTTCGCCCTGAAACGATCCGTTTTTCTATGATACAAGTTCCGTACGGAGCGGACGCGGCTTCCCGCGCACGGGCAAGAACGCTTGCGGAAAGCCTTGCGCGTGAAATAAACAGCGATCCGTCGAGGTTTGATGAAGTTGTCGCGCGCAGTGTCGCGCCTAACTCCGGTTATCAGGCGGGAGATGCGGGGTACTTGCCAAGAAGTCAGGAAGTCAGAAATGTTGTCGGGCAGCAATTTATGGATGCCGCGTTCAGCTTAAGGCAGGGGCAGATATCTCAGCTAATAGAAGGCGTACAGGGTTTTCAGATTATAAAAATTACAGAAAACTACAGTGTCAGAAATCTTGAACTTGATGATATTATTCAGCTTGGCACAAGAGTCACAGTCAGAGATTATATCGGACAGTCAATGCTCGAACAAAGACAGCAGGCGATTTTAGCTCAGGCAAGCGCGGAACTTGTGGCGGAGTTAAGAACATCAAGAACTTTCACAATATTTGAAAATAACATAAGATGGTAGAGCCTGTTCCAATACCGGTTATTTTGTTACAAGGCTAGATTTTCATAAGGACTTGAATGTAATGGATTCCAGACGAAAAAGCCGTATCCTTGCGTTTCAGGCTTTGTATTTCTGGGAATCCAACAACGTTTCAATAGAGGAACTCTGCGCTTTTAACTGGCTGGAAGATGAAAAATTAAAATCCATGAGCGGCGGTATGGCGGCCTTTTCGAGAATACTAATCGCCGGAACAATTGAGAATATCAATACAATTAACAGTATTATAAAAGATCATCTTGATAACTGGGACATTTCCCGCGTTAACCGGGTTGATTTAGCAGTTCTCAGGATAAGCGTTTATTCGTTAATGTATCAAAATGAAATACCGCCTTCTATAACAATCGACGAAGCCATAGGTATATGCCGCGAATACGGCGCTGATGATTCATTCAAATTTATTAACGGTGTTTTAGACAGCATTAAAAGAACATTGCAGGAAGAATCACAGCTAAAGCAGTTAAAGTGTGATCATGATTAAATCAAACGGCGCGTCCCACTTGCGCATAACACTTATCTGCGGATTTATTTTATTAATTCTTTCAGGGGGGTTTTTAGTTTTTTTTTATCTTTCAAACAGAAGCGGCGCTGCATCCGGAAACACTCAGGAAGGCTTTGGCATTTTGCTGCGCGAGTGGGATACGGCTTTTAGCGAGCTTTTTTTTACCGAAAGGGAATTTGATTTTCTTAACGGAGAATTGGATCGTTTGGAAAAAAAAGCGATCGCGGTCGATTCATGGCTCTCCATTTTAAAACGCAGAAGAATGCTTGCGGATATCAACCCGCCGTCAGGCGTAAATTACAAAAGATCCATTGACAATGCGTTAAACGCGTTTCCCGCTTCACAGCCGATCGCCGCCCTTGCATGCGCGGCTGCTATAAAATCTTCGGCAATAAATGCGCAGACAGAACAGCAGCTCAGAAAGTGGCTTCCTCTTTTGACAGATTCTAGTTATAATGCTTTGCGAATTGCCGTACATGTTTTGTTAGGTGATTTCAAAAACCCGCAGACAGCGCTGGCAATACCGGCCGGTCTTTATTTGGATAATAATTTTGCGCCTGTTACTCTGCCGCAAATCCCTGCCGCACAGGCTGTTAATATTAATCTTGCGGTTCTAAAAATCATTAACAGGGATTATTCCGGCGCCGCAGCGGATATTCAAAATCTTTTATACGCAAATACTATTAATAATTCGGCGCATGTCTTGCGCTTTGCCGCGGAATTTTATTATGATTTTGGCGAACTTCTCCGCAGCGCGGAAATTTTTTCATATCTTAGCATGCTCGAAACAAATGATGTTTTTATTTCGGAAGACGCAATGATAAGGCAGGCGGACGCATTATATCTTGCAGGCTATACCGAAATGGCCGCCGCTATATGGAGCATATTAGCCGAAAATCCAGAATATCCTAATGAAACAAGCCTTTATAATTTATCAGTCACATCATTAGATCAAAATACATATTTAAATTATCTTGAAAAACTTGTTAACATAAATATTCAAAAAAAATATAACCGCGCGTCGTATTACGGATTAATCCGGTATAGCCGCCTTTTTGATAATGACAGTGCGCTTGGATTACTTCAAAATAACGGCAGATTTCCGCCTGAGAATTATCCTTATATTGCCCTTGAAATCTGCAAACGTTATGCGCAAGGACAGATACTTGGGCGCCAGCTTGCGCAGACATGGCTGCTTTTGGAGCATCATGAAAGAAACGAAGATCTTTACAGATGGGCCGCATGGCATTTTAACTTTCACAGGCAGTTTGATGAAATGCGGATTCTTATAAACCGCATTGATCAGCTTAACATTACAGGATCGTGGGTTGATGTATATAAAGCGGTTCATGAAATGATCGAAGGTAATCTTGAAAAAGCAGAAAATTTTCTTCGCTTAATTCCTTCAAGAAACATTGATTGGCTTATTTACGCGAATCTTGGCCGCATACTGGAAGCGGAGCGTCTTCCTGCCCGCGCTCTTGAACATTATGAAATTGCCGCGGCGAATGTTCAGAATCCGAAAACGGCGGCAAGTATACAGCAAGCCATCGCAAGATGTTATACCGCCCTCAGCCGCCCGAACGAGGCAAGGCGCGCGCTTATTATCGCCTCGGATTTTGATCCTGACAACATCGCAATCCGCCTAGAGCTTGACAGGTTCTTTTAGCTTCCTGAGCGCCTCTTGACTGAATAAAGAGTTTCATATATATTGATATAAATAAAAATACAAATTACGGAGGAGATAAAGATGAAAGTTAGGCCCTTGGGCGACCGGGTTATGGTCAAACTGGAGAAAAATGAGGCAAAAACCGCAGGAGGAATCATTATTCCTGATACAGCGCAGGAAAAAACCCAGCAGGGAACAGTTGTCGAAACAGGACCAGGTACAGAGAAAATTACAATCACTGTAAAAAGCGGTGATAAAGTAATGTATGACAAGTATGCCGGAACCCAGATTAAAATCGACGGTGTAGAACATTTAATCCTTAAAATGGCCGATATAATCGCGGTTGTTGAATAAATTCCAGTAAAATGAGGCTTTTCCAATACTTCGGATTTTGGGAATGGCTCAAATACAAGTAATTAAGGAAGAATTAAACCACTAAGGCGCGAAAGCCGCATAAAAAGAAATATTAAAGTTGTCCGATAACTTCAATTATTGAACAGCTTCGTTTTGTATATTCCTTTGTGCCGCTTATTGCGCCTTCGTGGTAAATTACATGAAAAAAAATCTTTTAATTTTATCGTTAGCAATTATTTCGCAGATAATAACCTTCTCATCCTGTTCAAGGATGGGATACGGCGTCTTGCTATGGTCGACGGATAATCCTCCTGTTGATTCAGGCGCGATCGTTCCTGTATACATTAAATCAAACATAGAAAAAAAGTGGGTTGTAGGCCTGCCCGAAGGAACAGGCGCCGATAAAAAAATAAAATTAGAAGTTCCCCTCACGCAGCTTGAGTATGTCGGACGCAAAAACAGAGCTGAAACATGGGCGCAGGAGTTCGCCCCTTACGCGCTGTTATACGCTGAAAATTTACAGGACAGGCTTCCAATCCGTGAAGGTCCTGATAACAACTCGCGTCAGGTTTACCGCTTACGTCTTGGCGAAATTATTAAGATCATAGATCATACAAGGGGTATCCCGCCAATCAGCACTACAGGCGATCCGCTGCCGGGCGAATGGTATAAGGTAATGACTATCGACGGCATAACAGGTTATTGCTTTTCTTACAGGTTAAGAATTTTTAATCAAAACGATGAATCTGTTCAAACAGCTTCACTGGGAGAGGTAGCGCCTGACCCTGAGCTTGAAAATGTTTTATCAAGGACATGGTCATCTGAATCATACCTTCAGATGATAAATACAAGGCGCATAAATATTCAGGAACTTGAGAGAAAATATCGTTTTGATCCGGGATATGAAACAGGTGTGGCAAGAATAATTTTACCGGATATGGAAAGGCAGTTTACGTACAACAGAATCCTGCCTGATGGAGATCGGGCGTGGATTTTTGAAAACACCGCTTTACAGATGGTTCTGCGAAACAATACTACCCTTGCTGTGATAATCACAGAAGGCATGGAAAAGTACACTTATGTTTTTGTATCTTTGCCAAATTCTATCGACGATATTGTTCTTCAGGAAAACGCAAAGCGCGAAAATCAATATCTTATGATTTATGATCAGGGACCTGTTTTTACAAGCGGCAGCTACGGCTCTATAACTTTTCTTCAGACCGGAGATTTTGTATGGACAGGTTACGATCTTCTTGTTCCTCAGATTATTTCAAGCCAGACAATTGGACAGGGCCGTATCGAAATGGATATCTTTATTGCTCCTTCGCTTGAAAACAGGTACACAGGAGCTTTCTCTTTAAATTTTACGGATATCAGGCAGAATAATATTGTTTATTTTATGTATATTTTAGATGATCAGGGTCTTCGTCTTGAAGTTGTACCTGCTTTCGGCATTGAAAACAACACCGTAACAAGGCGGGACTCATCTCCTACTGTTCTGTATTTCTACAGAGATTCATCTTATTAAAAATGGCCTTTGTACAGTTTTCCCGTGTCAGCCTTAGTTTCGCAGACAGGGACATATTAAAGGATGTTTCTCTTCGTCTTGCCTCCGGTTCCAGGTCGTGCCTGTGCGGCGCCAACGGTTCCGGCAAAACAACATTAATGAAAATTATCGCGGGTAAAATTGCCGCCGATTCAGGGGATCGCGCGGTTCAAAAAAACACACGCGTTTCGTACTTGCCGCAGTCCGGAATTGTTCATCACGGCAGAAGCCTCCGCGATGAAGCTGAAACTGCTTTTGGCTTTGTCCATGATCTTATCGAACGCATGGAAGAAAAAGGCGCTTTGCTTGAAAACGTAAAAAGCGATAATTCCGCGACACAGGCTCTTTTGGAAGAACATCATAATTTACAGGAGCAGATTGAAAAAACTGGCTATTACAGCCGTGAAAAAGAAATTACATCGGTTTTATCGGGGCTTGGTTTTTCCGCCAATGATATAAACCGCGGCTGCAAGGAATTTTCAGGCGGCTGGCAGATGCGTATAGCTTTAGCGAAAATACTTTTAGAAAAACCTGATATACTTTTGCTTGACGAACCTACAAATTATCTTGATATAGAAGCAAGGGTATGGCTTGAAAAATGGCTGAATGATTTTACAGGCGGATACCTTTTAGTTTCGCATGACAGATATTTTCTTGACATGTGCGTAAGTGAAGTATACGAAATTTTTAACGGGAGCCTTACCCGCTATGCCGGAAATTATACATCGTATGAAAAAACGCGTCAGATTGAGCTTGAAGGGCTTGTAAAAAAATATAACGAGCAGCAGGATGAAATCGTTAAAACAGAAGCTCTTATCCGCCGTTTCCGATACAAGGCAAGCAAAGCCGCCTTCGCGCAGGAACTTATTAAACGCCTTGATAAAATGGAAAAAATCGTAATCCCCGAATCGTTTAAAAAAATTAATATTAACTTTCCATCTCCTCCGCACTCAGGAAAAATCGCGCTCACTCTTACCGGCATTGGAAAAAGTTACGGTAAAAGACCTGTGCTTAACTCTGTCGATCTCTGCCTCGATTCAGGTGAGCGGCTTGTAGTGGCAGGCCCTAACGGAGCGGGCAAGACTACCCTTTTACGGATTATCGCAGGCGCGGACAGCGATTTTTCCGGGGATGTAAAACTTGGATCCGGAATAACCTTAGGATATTTTTCTCAGGACGCGGCGGAGACCTTAAATACACAGCAGTCTGTTATTGAGTATATGGAGGCGCAGGCGCCTTTCGCGCTAATTCCCAAGTTACGCGATATGCTCGGCGCTTTTTTATTCAGGGGTGATGATGTTCACAAAAGCGTTAATGTGCTTTCAGGCGGCGAGAAAAGCCGTCTTGCACTTTTAAAGATGTTTTTAAAGCCGATGAACCTTTTAATTCTAGACGAGCCGACAAACCATCTCGATCTTTACTCTAAAGATATACTGCTTGACGCTTTAAAAAAGTTTTCAGGGACTATCATCTTTGTCTCTCATGATCGTTCCTTTATGGAAGACCTTTCGACAAAAACGCTGGAACTGACTCCGGGCACCGGTACAACACCTGCTGGCGCGAAACTGTTTTACGGAAATTACGCTTACTATCTTGACAGACTTAGCCGTGAACAATCGGATGGTATTTCTAATGAGGAAAAAAAGAATAGGAATGAGGATAATTATTTAAATGATCAAGGAAAATTGAGAAGCGAAAATAAACGCGTTTTTGATAAGCAAAAACAAGCCGCTTTACGAAAGCTTGAAAAGCAGGAAACTGAGATCCTAAAAACATTGGAAGAATTAGAGAAAAAAAAGACATATTTGGAAGTTGAGCTTACGCTCCCTGATATATACTCAGACGGCAAAAAAACAAGGGAAGTGAAGCAAAAATTAAAGGAATATTCTGCGCAAATTGAAATAAAAACGCATGAGTGGGAAGAAATTTCAGCCAAAATAGAAGAATCTAACGCGTGATAAAAAAATCTTGACAGTTTTATGAGCTATGGTATATTCTAAAAAAAATAATACATTTTAACAGAGGGTAAAAAATGATTAATGTAGATGCAGAAGTCAGCAAACATAAAAATGTAAAAGACAGAGACGAAATGACAAGGCGTATTAAAGAATATAAAAATCTTGCGCTCCAGCACGCTAATGATATGATGGCGGCAGGCCAGTACAATACGGTAGCCTTTAAACTTCAAGAAATTTGCGATAAGCTGCCGGCGCCCCGCCTTAAACAAATACCCACATCAGGTCCTGCGGCTCCGACAAAAACAGCCAAGATTACAAAAGATGAAAGAAAAAGAATCGACTCTGACTGGAGTAAAAAAACAAGTAATAAGAAATAAGAATATTATTTTCTAAATTTCAGTTTTTTAAAGTTCCTGATAAAAAAACAAAATTCCGCGCTTTACGCTCTTCGATATAAATATTCCTCTATCCCATATCCCCTTTGCTCTGCTATAATTATCTGATGAATATTTTAATAATCGGCGGAGCCGGATACATCGGCAGCCATGTAACGCGGGAGTTCCTTGATAACGGACACAAATGCGCGGTTTACGATAATTTATCGTCGGGACTGCGCGAAAATCTTTTTAACGAATCAACTTTCATTCACGGCGACATTCACGACTACCCTGCTTTATTGCGCGTAATGAACTGCGGAATTTTTTTATCTGATACAAAGAAAAGCGCTCCCTTTGACGCCGTTGTTCACCTTGCTGCGTCCAAGGCGGCAGGCGAATCAATGCTGAATCCGGCGAAATATTCGCATAACAATTTATCGGGAACTATTAATATTATCAACGCATCCTGCGAGGCGGGCATTAAGAACATCGTATTTTCATCAAGCGCGGCTGTTTACGGAGAACCGCAGTATTTACCGATTGACGAAAAACATCCTACAATGCCTGAGAATTATTACGGTTTTACCAAGCTTGAAATTGAGCGTATTTTAAACTGGTACGATAAATTAAAAAATGTCCGCTGTGCGAATCTCAGATATTTTAACGCTACAGGCTACGATATAAAGGGACGCATCAAAGGACTTGAGCAAAACCCGGCGAACCTTTTTCCGATTGTAATGGAAACCGCGTGCGGCATGAGAACGGAAATACAGGTGTTCGGCAATGATTATGATACTCCCGACGGAACATGTATCCGCGACTATATTCATGTAAATGATCTCGCGGCAGGACATGTAATGGCGCTTGATTATATAATAAAAAATAATAAGTCAGTTACTGTTAATCTTGGAAGCGAACAAGGCTTTTCCGTAACAGAAGTGATCGAAGCTTCAAGGCGTATAACAGGTAAACCAATTCCAGCGAAAATAACGGGACGCCGCAGCGGAGACCCTGCAAAATTATCGGCTTCCTGCGCTTTAGCGTTTGAACTTTTCGGATGGAAAGCGCGTTATTCTGATTTGGAAACGATAATAAAAACTAGCTGGAATGTTTATAAATAGAGTCTGTTTATTATACTGACAAATTAATAACAGATTACCTCAGAAATAAGGAGTCGCAAATGAAGGAAAAGATTTTTACATGGCTTGAAAAAGCGGCTGAGCTTGCCGTCGATCTTGAAACAGGCCTTACAAAATATCCGGCTATTTCGCCTGACTCAGGCGGCGAAGGCGAGCTTGATAAATGCCTTTTCCTTGAAGCATGGCTTCGAAATCAGGGAATCACAAATCTTAAAAGATATGACTCGCCCGATAAAAGAGCGAAGGGTGAAGTGCGCCCTAACCTTATCGCCGTTATTGACGGCGATGATTCAAACGGCTGTTTTTGGATTTTAAGCCACATGGATGTGGTTCCTCCGGGAGAAGCGAAATTATGGCACAGCGATCCGTGGACATGCGTCAAAGCAGAGGATGCAAAAGGATTGCGTTTAACAGGCAGGGGTGTCGAAGATAATCAGCAGGGAATGGTATCTTCTGTGTTAGCTGCATTAGCATTCGTCAAGCTTGGAATAAAGCCTTCCTGCACAATTAAGCTATTATTCGCCTCCGATGAGGAGGTGGGTTCTGTTTACGGAATTGAATGGCTTGTAAAAAATCATAAGGAATTATTTAATAAAAACGATATGGTTTTGGTTCCCGACGGCGGCGATGTAAAAGGCGAATGTATTGAAATAGCCGAAAAAAACATTATGTGGATGCGCTTTAACACAAAGGGAAAGCAGGCGCACGCGTCAATGCCCGAGTTAGGCGTAAACGCTTTTATCGCGGCTTCTGATCTTGCGCTGCGTTTATATAACGAACTTTCCTTAAAATTCGGCAAGCGCGATCCGCTTTTTGATCCTTGTTACTCTACATTTATGCCGACAAAAAAAGAAGCGAATGTCCCTAATATCAATACAATACCGGGTGACGATGTTTTTTATGTTGATATGCGCGTGCTACCAATGTATCCGCCTTCACTGGTACTAGCGGAAGTCGACAGAATAAAATCTGAAATCGAAGCAAAGTATCACGTAACAGTTGAATACTCTCTTTCGCAGATGATGGAATCAAAATCCACCGGCGCTGACGCTCCTATTGTAAAATTATTATCAGAGGCTGTAAGCGAAGTGTATAAAGTAAAGCCGCGCCTTATAGGCATCGGAGGCGGCACAATGGCCGCAAGCCTGCGGAATATCGGCATTGACTGCGCGGTTTGGACAAAAACTGATGAAACTCTCCATCAGCCTGATGAGTATGTTTTAATTGATAATATTATAGGAGACGCAAAGGTAATAGCTTTAATCGCTTTAAGTAATTAAAATAAGGAGTCAGTAATAATAAGGTAATAATTTAATTTTTATTATTGTTTACAAAAGGGAGGGGAATTAAATATCTCTACAAAAATTCTTGACAGTGAAAAAATAATTTCATCTCTTTGCGAAGGCGGAGATGTCGCTGAAAAACTTTCTCATTATGAGCCAAGGAAGTCTCAGCTTGATCTTCTGGAACTTATTATTAAAGGGTTTAATGAAGACTCGGTTGTAATGGCGGAAGCTGGGACAGGCGTCGGCAAATCATTTGCCTATCTGCTTCCCGCGATACATTACGCGTTAGCGCAGAAGGAAAAATCAACTGATAAACCTGTTGTAATATCCACCGCGACAATAACGCTTCAGCAGCAGTTATACGAAAAGGATATTCCGTTAGTCGCATCAGCGATAGATAACAGCTCAAAAAGTTCATCAAAAATTAAAGCTGTTCTTATGAAGGGAAGAGCGAACTATATTTGCCTTCGCCGTCTTTATGAAACGCTTTCAGAGCCTCCGATTTTTGATTTTGATTATGAGGAATTAAAACAAGTCGCACTCTGGGCGGAAACAACAAAGACAGGAGAGAGGTCTGAGTACCTCGGAAAAATTTCCGATTCTCTTTGGTCTTCGATATGTTCTGAATCCGATCTTTGCCTTGGAAACCACTGCCATTTTAGATTTGCGCCTCAGGATAAAAAAAACTCTCCTGTATCAGCTCAGGGGAAATGTTTTGTGCTTGCTGTCAGAAGAGAAGCGAATAACGCGCATGTAATTGTAGTAAATCATCATCTTTTATTCGCCGACTTGGCGGCAAGGTATCAGGGGGCAGGATATGAAAGCGCCGTTATCCTCCCGCCGTTTTCAAGGCTTATAATAGACGAAGCCCATACAATAGAAAACGCCGCGACTTCGTTTTTTTCAGGTAACTTCAGCCGCCCGGGGATTTTTCGTCAGCTTGGAAGGCTTTATTCAAGGCGGCGCGCTAACCGCCACGGACTATTAGTCAAGTTATGCGCAATACTTCCAAAAAACGACGACATCCTTGACTCGATCTCGGACGCTGTTGATAAAGTCCGCTCATCTATTGATGAACTTGATGACAGCGCGCAGGAGCTGTGTACAGGAAGCGGCGCTTTAAAAAACGGCAGTGATAATATTTTCAGATTATCTCCAAGCGTTGATGAATCGTTTTTAAAGCGGTCATTTTTTCCCTGTTTAAAAACGCTCAGAAAAAATATTTTAAATCTTGCAAATATCATCCGCGGTATCACGGAAAACATGGACGAAGAAAAATCATCCGACCCTGTTGTCTGGGAAACAAAGGCGATTACGCGAAGGCTCGAAAACACCGCCGTTACCTGCGATAATTTCTGTAAATATAAAAAGCATGAAAATGACGTAATGTGGATAGAAAAAGTCCGTTCATCAAAAAATGCAGATAAAAGTTACTGTGTTTTTACGAAAACTCCTTTGGATATGGCGCCGATTTTAAAAGACAGCGTATTTTCACCTAACAAAACGGTTGTCTGCGTATCCGCCACCCTTGCTGTAAATAATGATTTTTCGTATTGGGCGTCAAGATGCGGAATTGCGCTTTTGGAAAAACGCTCAGTTATTTCAGGATGCTTCCCTTCTCCGTTTCCTTATTCAAACGCGGTTTTACTCGCGGCTCCTAAAGATGCGCCGCTTCCTGATGAAAGCGGTTATCAGAACTTTATTAATAAAGCTGTCCCGGCTTTAGCCGCGGCCGCGGGGGGTTCGGCGTTAATTCTTTTTACTTCTTATCAATCGCTTAATTTAGCTGTAACCGCGGCCAGAACAGAACTTGAACCGCTTTCCATCCGCTGTTTAAAACAGGGCGATGATGACCGCACGCGGCTTTTGCAAAATTTTCTGTCAGATGAAAGTTCCTGCCTTTTCGCAACAGATTCATTCTGGGAAGGCGTCGACGCTCCCGGCGATACTCTGCGTCTTGTTATTATATGCCGCCTTCCTTTCCGCACTCCGGGCGACCCTGTAATCGAAGCAAGATGCGAAGCTTTAGAAAAGGCCGGGGGAAATCCTTTTATGGAGTTATCTCTTCCTCAGGCGGTGATGAAATTTAAACAAGGCTTCGGAAGGCTCATGCGGCGCAGCGCCGACAAGGGCGTAGTCGCGGTTTTGGACGGACGCCTGATAAAAAAAAATTACGGGCAGCTTTTTTTACATTCGCTTCCTGAAACCAGAGTTAATTTCACAGATCTTTCCAATATTTTAAAAGATATGGAAAATTTTTTATACTAATGATATATTAAAAAGTAGTAAAATTTTTTTTAATATAAACTGACAGGCAAGGCATTGACATGTTATCGATTTTAATTATCAAATTTATATAAATGAAATATGTAAAATTAATTTTTTTAACAGCTTTTTTCATTCTTATAATATTTCCTCTTTTTTCACGGGAGATAACAGTAATAGTTATAGACGCTGACCTTGATTATCCGCTTGAAGGAGCGTTAATCCGTACAAGAGACGGACTTGAGTATGAATGCGATGAAGACGGTATCGCGATACTGCAAGTCCCTGATGCAAGACAAATAATTTTAAACGCTTATTACCCCGGTTATGAAACGGGATCAATAACAATTCCTGTTACAGGCAATACATTTACAATTGGAATGCGCCTCTCAGGAATTTTACACGGAAGCGAATTTATTATCGAAGCGTCGATGCCGGGATCCAGCGAGACAAGAACGGGCAGAAGCATTGCCGTTACAACAAGAGAAATATCCCAAACCGGCGAAATCGGAATAATCGAAGATGTAATGAGCACAATAAAACTTTTGCCGGGCGTTAATTATTCGGGGATGTTCAGCTCACAGCCGAGCATCAGAGGCGGTTATCCGGGAGATATGATTTCTTCAATGGACGGGTTTATAATAAACAATCCGTATTTTTGGGGCGGAGGTTTTTCGATATTTGATCCGCGGATGGTTCAAAGCGCACAGCTCTCGCACGGTGTTTTCGCGGTGCGTTACGGGCATACAATCTCAGGGCTTCTTGAAATAACTACCAAAAAACCATCTCCAACGGAAACTCTTTTTGAGCTAGGCGTTAATACAAGCGCCGCAAATTTAAGCCTTTCTATACCTTTTCAAAAAGGCGGAATAAATATAATGGGGCGTGTCACATATTACGATCCTGTTATATGGCTCGCGCAGGAACTTTCAAAAGAAATTCAACTGCTCGAAGTTGTAAATTATATAAGGCAGGCGCCCTATATAAGAACAGCGACAATTAATGGAAACTACCGTTTTACAAATAATCTTGAGTTGACCGCAACCGCTTTCTGGGGAATGGACGGCGTCGGCGTTTTATTTGAAAATTCAAATCAAACAGAATGGCTTTCAAGCATCTCATCTGTTAACTTTGATTACACAAATTATCAGGGTTTTTTAACAGCCTCTCTTTCATGGAATCCGGGCAGCAATATGCTGTTTAAATTTACAGCGGGAACAGGTTATGAACAAAGCGATATTAAAGGCGATATAAATTACGAAATCACCCGGATTAAATTTACGCAGCAATTTAAAAATGATTATTCGTCTCTTATCAGTAAATTAAATCAGAATCCTGATGAATATTCATATTATGAACGCAATGAAATAGATCAATCCGATCTTAATATAAACGCACAGGGACGCGTTGATTTTGACTTTGAATTATCCAGAAATTTTTTAATCTCAGCGGGCGTTCAGGAAGTATATTCATTTTCCTCATCTAAAGGAACGCAGAAGATGTTATACGATACGCCGTTTTCGAATATAGCGGATGATGATAAAAATATTATTTACGGTCTTTTTAATTCTCCACCGGTGCCGGATCCTCCTCTTCTGGTGCCGGGTATTCTGATAGTCGGAATGCCTTTAATATATACTCCTGATTCCAGAAATCATTTACTGACATCATCGGGATTTATTTTAGGCGAGTATATTTCAGATAACAGCCGCATAAAAGCGGAGCTTGGCGTCCGCATTGATCATTTTGTTCTGTTCGGAGACGGTTTCACTGTAAACAGCGACGCTGTTATAAACCCGCGTTTTAACATTGATTTTAATATTTTTAAAAATGTTTCTTTTATAAATTCATTTGACATAACAGCCGGCACGGGTCTTTTTTCGTCTGTAAACAGCGCGGTTTTTGACGCTGAAAAAGAGCATAACATTGATTATATGAAGCCAAACCGTTCGTGGACGTCAATACTTGGCCTTAGATTTGAATTCTCGGGCGATTTAAGTTTGAATATAGAAGGATATTATAAATATGTATTTGACAGAATGTATACTCAGGTTAATACAGGCACCGGAAGTCCGGATGTAAATCCTTATTTCGACGGTATCGGCCATATATGGGGAATCGACGTTATGCTTCATAAAATCCAGTCGCGTTTTTGGGACGGCTGGCTTTCATATTCATATAACTGGTCAAAGTATCTTGATCCTAACGGCGTGTCCGGAGGAAGAGGATTATCAGGCGGCAACCGCGGCAGCGAGTGGTATTTTCCTCATTATCACAGATTTCATAATTTGAATCTTGTTATGAATTTTAAGCCTGTTCAGTTCATTAATATTTATCTTCGTTTTGGAGTAGCTTCCGGCACGCCTCTTTCGCGGCGGGATGAAGAAGGTCCTAAAAGTTATCCTGTATTAATTTATGATAAAGAAAATCCGCAGGAAAGTTATATTATAGAAAAATATTTCTGGCGCTCTTACCTTGATCCCGATAACCGCACTACTCCGTCACTGCCGATGGATTTAAAAATTTCTTTTTTCGGCGGCAATCCTTCGGGAAAAACAAGATGGGAAATATATTTAGCGGTGGAAAATTTGCTTGCGTTTGTATATACTGCACAGGGGAATACAAGATTTAACCAGTATACAGGGCAGGTCGATTCAAGCAGCACTTCGGCAAGTTATGAAATACCAATTCCGATACCGTCTTTCGGATTTAAGATAAGCTATTAATTGTCAGGAATAATTAATGAAAAGAAAAAAAGTTATTATAAAATATTTTACTCATATAATAATTTTATTAATTTTAATCTGCGGGTGTACAGGTTTTGTTGAAACCGCGGGGCAGGTTCTTGACGGCACCGCTTTTTTGGAAAAAACAGTTTCGCATTACAGATCATATACCGGGTACGGAGCGCCTTATGACATTAATATTGAAATCGTAGAAAATAAGAATAAAGAAAAATCGCTTTTAATCACTTTAGATCAATTCCCGATGATAAAACTTAGAGGCACCTTTCCTGAAAATGACGGCATGTTTCATTTTTCATCCCTTGAATATCTTTCAGGAAGCACGCACGGCTTTAATGAATATACATCAGAACTTTACGGATCGGGACTGCTTATCTTAAGGGAAATTTCGACAATAGAAATTATCGAGCATCCGTTTCAGGTGCAGATAACAAACTCAAGAATTCAACGTTATGATACGCGGATTACAGGAAGCGACGCTGTAAACGCGATGCGGAACAGGCGTGATCGCATAACATCACTCGCGCATTGGATGCTGACAAAAACAAATATTACAGGGCAGTCAATAAAAGAATTTGAAGATTTCTGGAAACCGGTTTTATTGCCAGAGATGGTAATAAATAACAAAAGGCCTGAAGGCTGGCGGCAGACAGACGATATTTTTCTTGCGGCGCAGGATATCAGCTGGAATACAGGTTACACAGAGCGCGTCTTCCCCCCTGAACTAAAGCCTGTGCGGGATTCAGGAACGCTTCTCCGCGATTTTGAAGAAGCGTTATCGCTTATATATCTTGAATATGAATGGGAAAATTTAATTAACATATTATCTAATAAAATAATTTTATATAAAATAAAGTGAGGTCTTTATGGGAACTGCGTCATTTTCTGTAGCGGAGCTTTTTGTTCTTGGCGGCGTAATTATGTGGCCGCTTTTGGTTTTTTCTATAGTGGTTGTCGCGATTTTTATCGAGCGTACGGTTTATCTTTTATATCATAAACTTGATATCGATGAAATGGCGTTAAAAACATCGGAATATATAAGCAGAAATGATTATAAAGGTGCGTCCGCTTACCTTAGCGGCTTTCCTAAAAAATACATGGGAGCCAGAATTCTTCTTGCTCTTATCGGGCAAAAAAAACCGGGGAAAGTTTTTAACGTGCGCCACGCGGAGAGGGCGGCGGAAACAGAGGCTATGAACTGCATTAACTCATTGGAAAACGGATTTAATTTTTTAACGGCTCTGGGGTCTCTTTCTCCGCTTACAGGCTTTTTGGGAACTGTAACAGGTATGATCGGCGCTTTCCGCTCAATTGCGGAAGCAACGGAGGTTAACGCGCAGATAGTCGCAAACGGCATTTACGAAGCGCTTATCACAACAGTGTTCGGTTTAATAATCGCGATAATGGCGATGATATCTCATTCCCTTTTCAGCAACAGAGTTGACAAGTTCGCATCCCGAGTTGAAGGAGCGTGTTCTGTTTTATTATCGCAGATGGATGAAATGCCCGACACTTTAGCAGCAGAAAAAATAATTGAAAAACCGGCTGAACAGAACGCGGAAGATAACGGAGTTTCCCGCGGATGAAAATAAAGCGCCTTAAAAAAACCGGCTTTCTTGAAACCTGCGCGGCAAGCGATCTCGCGTTTCTTTTAATTATTTATTTTCTTGTTATCGCGGGTTTTAATGTAACAAGCGGTTTTATAGTAACGCTTCCCGCGAAAGACTCTGTCAGGATAATACAAAGCGAAGAGCTCCTGCGTTTTGAAATGAATCCTTCAGGGGAAATTATTTTCTCGGGTAATTCCATAAGCCTTTCGTCCGCAAGAAGTTTAATTATAACATCCCGCGCGTATAATCCTGATATCGCTGTAATACTTGCCGTAGACTCAAGGACAAGCTGGCAGAACGTTGTCTCTTTTGTTGAACTTGCTCATGATCTCAATATCGAAGCCTTTTCTTTTTCTATGATAAAGCCTTCTTCCGGAATTTCGGAGGTTCAATGAAAATCAGGCGCAGGAGAAATGCTTTTTTTATTCCTCTTTTTTCAATGTCAGACATAGCGTTTCTTTTATTGATTTTTATTATGCTTGTTTCATTAATCAACTACAGAAAAGAAGTAAACATAGAATTTCCCGTCGCGGATGCCGCTCCTAAAACAACCGCGGAAAAAAATCTTGATGTATGGATTGATATTGACGGAAGAATCTATCTTGACGGAGATTTGTCGGACAGATACTCGCTTGAATGGAAAATCGCGGATATTGCGATTAACGCTCCGGATACAAGAGTGCATATCATCGCCGATAAAAACGCTCCTTACTCAAGCGTAAATAATGTAATTGAGGCTCTTCAGATCCTGCAATACCGTGTTGTAAGCTTTGCGGTTAAAACAAATGAATGAGCCAAATCTCCGTTTTGCCGTTATAGTTATCACAATTTTTATGCATCTTGTTATACTTGTGTTTGTAGTGTTTGAAACAGAAATTATCATTCAGGATAAAAATTTGGAACCAAGAATTATAAGTCTTATTGATCTTGACGAACTGCTGCCTGTTATTATTCCCCATCAGCCGCAGCCCCCGGTACAGCCTGTTCAAAGGCAGGAAACGGATATACCTCAGGTTGAAGCAATCGCCGAAACAATGATCGAAAGCGAAGATGTTCCGCTTCAGGAAATTGTAGAAGGCGGAATATTAAGAGATCATGTTGAAGTTATCCAGAATACCGCAGCCCCCGCAGCTGAAGAAACATATCTTCCAAGAATACGTGTAACAGAATCGCCAAATTTGGAAAGAGAGATTGCGGCAATCAGCAAAGAAATTATTTATCCGCCTATACTTTTGCGTTCAGGCACAGAAGGAAGGGTTATCCTTGAATTATTCATTGATCGGACAGGCATTATAAGAAGCGTTGATATTCGCTTGGAAGATCCCGCCGGCAGCGGCTTTGGCGAAGCAGCGGCGGCTCCGTTCAGAAATAAAAGAGTAACGCCTGCCACATCGGAAGGCGAGCCAGTTTCTTTCAGAATGAATTTCCCGTTCAGGTTTCAAATAAGATAAAAAACTTGTTTAAAGCCCGGTTAACAACCGGTTAACATTAATAAATCAACATTGCGTCGCCGTAACTGAAAAATTTGTAGCCTTCGCGCACAGCCTCGGCATAACTTTCTAAAATTAAATCCTTCCCCGCAAACGCGCAAACGAGCATCAGCAGCGTGGAAAAAGGCGTATGAAAATTCGTAAAAAGCGCGTCAACTATTTTAAACTTATACCCGGGAAAAATAAAAATCGATGTTTTTTGAAGCCCGCGCCTTAAAAAATTATCTGTATATTTTCCACTGTCTTTTAATTCTTTAACTGTAACAGCGTATTCTTCATTTATTACAGCGCTTTCTAAGGAACGGAGCGATGTTGTCCCGACAGCTATAATTTTTCTTTTTTGCTTTACAGCGTTTTCTATAATGGCGGCGTTTTGATCCGTTATTATAAATTGTTCCTCATGCATTGTGTGATCTTCTATGTTCTCGCTTCTAACAGGCAGAAATGTTCCAAGTCCTACATGCAATGTTACAAACGCGCGTTCTATGCCGTTTTCTTTTAATCCGTTTAGAATCTCCTTGGTAAAATGAAGTCCTGCCGTAGGAGCCGCTGCCGATCCTGTCTGTTTGGCATAAATCGTCTGATAACGCTCAGCGTCGGAAGCGTTATCTGATCTTTTAATATATGATGGCAGCGGAACATGGCCGTATCTTTCCATAAAATCATCGTTAACAGGTTTTTCAAATTTTAATAATAAAAAATTATCAAGGCGGCCTGTTACTATAGCTTTGTTAATTTCATTATTAAATTTATCATAAAAAATAAATGTATCTCCTGTTTTCTTGCGCGTGGTATGATTTGTAATAACCTTCCATACATTCTCAATTCCGCTTTTGCCGCTCTTTGCGTTTCCCGCCGTATCAATCAATAAAAACTCAGCTGACGCTCCTGATTTACAGGAGATGCCTGTAAGCCGCGCTTTTCTTACCTTTGTATCATTAAAAACCAAAAGAGGTTTCTGTCCGGCTTCATTTAAAAAATCACTGCCGCATAAAATATCGCATAACGTAGAAACTTTTGTGTGCGTTTTTCTCCCGCTTAAACGGTTTAAAAGCATTAAACGGCTGCTTCCGCGTTCTTTAGGCGGCGTCTGCGCAATTAAATGTTCCGGAAGATCAAAATTAAAATCGCCTGTTTTCATTAAAAAAGAGAACCTTCGGTGTTTACGGCGTCTTTGGGCGCTAAACCTAAATGCCCGTAGGCAAGGCTTGTCACTATCCTTCCGCGGGCAGTGCGCTGTAAAAGTCCTGCCTGAATCAAATACGGTTCGTAATAATCTTCAAGAGTTTCTACAGATTCGCCGATCGAGATTGCGAGTGTTTCAGCTCCGACAGGGCCGCCTTTGTAGCGATCAATAATTATTCCTAAAATTTCCCGATCCTGTTTTTCGAGCCCAAGCTCATCAATTTCTAAGCGTGATAGTCCGGTTTTTACAACCTGCATTGTTACGGAAGCTTCTCCGGCGTATTGGGCGAAATCTCTCATTCTTTTTAAAAGCTGATTAACAACGCGCGGAGTTCCTCTTGATGATTTTGCCAAAAGACAGGCTGCGTTTTTTTCGATCTTAATTTTTAATAATCCAGCCGATCTATGAACAATCGCTTCAAGGTCGGCAAGTTCATAAAAGGAAAAACGGCACGTTATACCAAACCTGCTTATAAGGGGGCTTGATACAACGCCTGCCTTTGTTGTAGCGCCGATTAATGTAAAAGGTTTTACCGCGATTCGCATTGTCCTTGCCATCGGCCCCTGCCCCACAACCCAGTCAATTCCGTAATCCTCCATCGCGATGTAAAGAAGCTCCTCTATCGCCGGTTTAAGGCTGTGTATTTCGTCGATAAAAAATACATCGCCTTTTTTTAAGTTGGTTAAAAATCCGACAAGGTCTTTTGGTTTTTCAAGCGCGGGAGCCGTAGTTTGAATAAAACCGGTATTGAGCTCATTTGAGACAACCTGCGCCATTGTGGTCTTTCCAAGGCCCGCAGGTCCAATTAAAAAAAGGTGATCGAGTGAGTCGCCTCTTTCTTTCGCCGCATTAATAAAAACAGAAAGATTTTCCTTCATCATCTTCTGTCCTAAAAATTCTTTCAGATAACGCGGACGCAGGGCTGTATCCTGAGTATCTTCTTTAATAATCTGGGACCGAACAGGGCTTTCTTCTTTCTTACCCATTAAATACTCCGATAAAAATTTTAACCTGCGCTTAAATAAGCGATTGCTTCCTGAAAAATATATTTTTCTTTTTCGCTTTCTGACAATGCTGAATCCGCAGTTTTTTCCGCTTTCATTAACGCGTCCTGAGCCTGCCTTCTGTCATATCCCATTGTAACAAGAGCCTCGATTAGATCATTATAAGCAGATGATACCGCGCCGCTGGATTGAGACTGCACCAGTTTCCCTTTTAATGAAAGCAGTATTTTCTGCGCTGTTTTCTTTCCAAGTCCCGGCACAGCTTCCAGCCGCGTTAAATCGCCTGCTTCAAGCGCTTTTTCAAGATCATCCTGATTGATTCCGCTCATTATTTTTACAGCGCCTTTTGGGCCGATACCTTCAACCTTTAAAAGCTCTAAAAACGTATTCCGCCTTCTTTCATCGGAAAAGCCGAAAAGCTTCATTTGATCTTCCCTATGGTAAAGCCATGTAAGAATTCTGTGCTCGTCTTTTAAAGCCAGTTCATGGATGTCATTAGAAGGCATCGAGATTTCCCATTCAATATTTCCGTAAAGCAGCATTATTGTATCCGCGTTCTTGGCGCTTACAATTCCCGAGATACTGTTAAACATTGGAAAAGCATACCTTAAAAATTGATTAAATTCTATAATAACTCTTGTAATGTTTTATTGTCTTAGCGAAATTTGATGTTAATTTATCATAAATTAATCTTGCAGCAATTAAAACCGCCAAAGGAAGGAAGAACAGCAAAATCATTATTAACGGCGAGCCGGAACTTGATAATAAATTTACAAGTGATAAAAGTGCGATTACAATATTATCCGGCAAAAATCCCGCTAAAATCTGAAGACCGGCAATAACTACCGGAAATAAAACCGGAACAAGAATAATATAAAGAAAATATTTTTCTACGCTATAAAAGCTTTTTATATTGTCAAAATATTTCTTTCCCTTTATAACAACTCCTATACATGCGGTTAAAATATGAGAAAGCAGTACAGAAGCGATAATCAAAAGCACAAAATTTAAATTGAGAAGTGAGATGCCTCTTGATAAAACATCGAATGAAAAAAACACCCATAGCATTGATAATGCGCCAAGCAGTATTTTTACAATTGTAAAAACCGCTGTCTTTAATTTAAACTCAAGACCCGGCTTTAATAAATCCATTGCCGAAGTTTGATTTTTTCTTTTTGCGTAAATAAAAGCGGTATCGCCGTTAGCGTCAGGATAATTTTTATTAGCGCCGTATTTATAAAGCAGTTTAATTGTATCTGTTAAACCGCCTTCGGCGGCATGCATAAGAGGCGACCAGTAGCCTTTCTTGTTAAGGGTGTTTGTTTTTGCTCCGTTATTTAGCAGTAGTTCAACAGCCTTATACGCAGGCATTTCGCCGCTTTGATTATTATTATGACATTGACTTTGTTTAATAACAGCATGAGCAAGAGGAGAAATACCGTCATTATTTACAAGATTTACATTCCCTCCTGACTTTATTATGCGTGAAATAAGATTAATTTTATCCGGATCGTCAAATTCCCGAATCGTATATGTTAAAGGAGTATAATCATCTTTTGTTACATTAAGGTTTATTTTTTGATCAATAAGCAGTTTCGCAAGAGTTATTCTGTCAGCTTCCGGATCCTTGTTGTCTTTCCTGTCAAGCGCCCACATGATTGGAGCGTACTTGTACTTTTTGTCAGGATCAGCTCCAAGTTCTAAAAGAAGTTTTGTAAGCGGTATATTCCTGTTGTATACCGCCGTTGTAAGCGGAAGAGAACCGTCGCCTGAGGTTTCATTTAAATCCGCTCCTTTAGCGTGAAGGAAGCGCAAAAGATTAAAACCTGTATCCTGATCAGGAACTATACTGTCAAAGAATTTTACAAGATACTGAACCGGAGTCGGCTTCCAGTTAAGTTTTTGCGACTGTCCCTTGAAAGGAAGTCCCTGCGCCGCATAATTATTAAAAAGTTCCTGACGCCCGGAATTATTATGAATTAAATCCGTTAAATCAATTAAAGAATATTCCTGCCAGTTATCCTTATAAAATTTTTTATATGAAAGGAAAGAAAATTTTCCAAGCAGAAAGAATTTATTAGACGCGCTGATATTGAAAAACCCGTCTGTTGATTCATAGAACGCAGCGAAATGATCAGAGAGCCACACATTAAAAAGCGAATCTTTTTCTGAAGCGGCGCGTTCCAAAAGTTCTCTTTGGTTTTGCTCTGTTTCCGCGGCAAGATCTTCGGCGTTTTGATAAACTTTTCCGCCCAGCTTGATGCTCTGTCCGCTGTCTGCCTGCAATTTTAAAAAACAAAGTTTAAGTGCGCGCTCAGGCGAATAATCTTTAAAATATTCATGGAACTGTTCTGCGATAATTCTTCCGCTCATGCCTTCTGCCGCTTCAAAATACTGATAAAGACGCGCGTTAATGTTTTTTAAATCTGTCTTGTAATAAATAGATTCGCTTATCAGCGCGTCGGCTATCTCGACAGTATTTGAGCATTTTTTTCCGCCGTTGCTTATAAAAGGTCTTGACGGATCAAGAGTGTAGATTGTTTTATATAAACCGCTTTGCCTGTCTTTTGGATATGTCGTAATAATTGATTTGATATCATCAACAATAGTGTTTCCTGATTTAGCAAGCCATGAAATAATACTCTCGCCGTACAGACGATGTATTCCCTTATCGGGGTATTTTTCTAAAAGCTCCGCAAGCTCGGAAAGAGAGCCGTAACTTTCTGTATCATTAAACATTGCCCTGTCATAATTATAATTGATAATCTGATAATCGCTTGTAACTGATTCCCCCGCCGCCCATTTACTTATCTGCTGGTATCCCCAGCGTGCGTTACGTTTTGAATTTATAAGTCCCTGAATAATGGTCTTAAAATCAGCGCTCATATCCGCAGGCAACGCAACCGCGTTTTCTCTTACCTGATTATCGCGTTCTCCCTGAGAAATATTTTGAAACGGTTTAAATCCCAGCCATACATGATAAATGGTTATGCCAAGAGCGAAATAATCAGCGGGCGGTCCGACAAGGGCATATATTTCATTACCTGTTCTGGAAAGTTCAGGAGCGGCGTATTCCTTAGTTACATTGGCTTTTACCTGAGCTGTATTTGTTTCCGGATCCATAAGGTTTGATATGCCGAAATCCGCAAGAACGATTTTTGTCTTTTCCTTGTCAAGAAAATATATATTTTCAGGTTTTAAATCCTGATAGATAATTTTTAATCTGGTATGAAGATGATAAAGCCCTTCGTTTATCTGTCCTACAATTGTTCTTAGTTTCGCGGTATCTCTTACAGGTCCGTTTGTTTTAAGATAATCATCAAGGGTGCCGCCTTCGGCATATTCCATTATCTCAAAATCCTGACCGTCGCGGCTGCCGTATTCAAATAATTTTATTATTTTATCTTTTGGATTATTCTTAATTACAGCGAGAACATTTTCAGGATATTTAAAACCAAGCTTATAATACTTTAAGACATAAGTTTTTCCGTTTGAGCTTATCGAATAAATTACGCCTTCGCCTGAACTCTGGCTGATAACGCTGTCGACACGGTAATTATTTCCGTTTAACTCAATTAACTGCCCGGGCGAAAAAACAACGCCTGTCTTTTTCCCGTCAGCGAAAGCTTCCTGCACAGGCTGAACATCAGTCTCATTTGAATTATTATCGTCTAGTCTTTGCGTAGATTCGTCATCTAACCTTTGGGTTCCATGTTCGTCTTCTAATCTTTGAGTTCCCTGACTATCATCTAACCTTTGGGTTCCATGTTCGTCTTCTAATCTTTGAGTTCCCTGACTATCATCTAACCTTTGGGTTCCCTGACTATCATTTAATCTTTGGGTTCCCTGTTCATCGTTGATTTTTTGCGTATTCATAACCGCTCTCCAAATTAAAAAGTTAACAGCTCTCTGTAAGCATACCCTGTCTTATTATCACCATACCTGATTATTACCCATAAATCGTTCAGTACTTCCAATACCTCTACTCTTGTATTTTCAATTAACGTGTCTTTTACATCATGATTTGTTGACGGTCCTGTACGAACATTTAAAACCGGAGTTGAAACAGTGGCATAAATAATAATTGACCGCACATGCGGTTCGGTTTGAATAAAGGTTTCTGGTAAAAGTATATAAGCAAACTGAGGTTTATTTTCAGTATGGAAAAATACTTCTCCCCATGCATCATAAATATCCGCATCTGATGTTTGCGCTTCGATTGTTAGGCTTTCTGTATTTTCTGTGTTCTCCGCGTCATTATTATCTGCGGAATTATTTTTATTTATCCTTTTTATCGTATAAATATTTCTCAGTTCAACAACCGATTCAGCGGGCAGAACGCCCAATGGTTCTTTATCATCAAGTTTGTCATGGGAAATGACTGTCGAATAATAAGGAGTCTCATTGATGGCAGTGTAATCTGTTACTCTTAAATAACCGCGGATTATACTGTCCTTATAAATATCCTTTGAATAATTATATAAATTTGCCGAGTAAACGGCGGAAAAAGCGTGAGCGGCGGCTCTCTGTCCCAAACCGGGTGAAACAGAATCCATAATGAAAATGGGCACAAAAATTATTAATGATATTATTATGATAACTCTGACTACTTTTGCTCTAAATAAAAATTTTACCGCCGCGAATACCGCGTACAATGCCCCGCCGATTAAACTAAAAATAAAACTAAGCATTTCATTTCTCCATTATATTAATCGTAACAACAGAAATATTATCCTTGCCGCCCTTTTTTATCGCCATGTTCACAAGCAGCTCCGTGGCGTTTGGCTTATTTATTGCTTCCGATATTTCATCCTGCGAAACAAGATCATGCATTCCGTCCGAGGACAGCATATAAATATCGTTATCATAAAACGGAAATTCAATTTCCATAAAATCTAAATACGCGGATGAACCGCCTCCGATTGAATTCATTATTATATTTGAAGGCGCGTTTTTCTGACCGCCCGATTCGCGCAAAGAGTGATCCACAGTAAGGCGTTCAAGTTCGCCTCTTCTCAGGCGGTAAATTCTGGAATCGCCCGCGTGATAGCGAAACAGTTTACCGTTATAAAAAAACAAACCCGCAAGCGTGCTTCCCATTTCTTTTGACAGACTTGCGTGAGTTTCTCTGCAGTACGTATCAAAAACGCTGCGCAGCTCTTCGTTTGATAAATCACCGGGAATATTTATGAGAATATCACGAAGCGATTTAAGAACTTGTTCGCTTGCTATTTCTCCTTTTTCAAGCCCGCCGACTCCGTCCGCAACCGCGATAATTACACGCTCTTTAAGATTAAATACAGCCTTCTTCTTCCCGTCACGAAACATTTTATCATGAAGAAGAATCATATCCTCGTTGCTTGGTTTCTTGCAGCCGATATCGCAGACAGCGAATACATTTAATATTATTTTCATATTCTTTGCGTCCCGCTTTCCGCAGTTTCCATAGAAACTGAAAATTCAATATCCGCTAATTTTACTTTTGCGCCATTAGCAAGAGATACAGATGAGTTTGGATTTATTTTTACGCCGTTAACAAATGTACCATTAGTTGATCCTAAATCCGTAATACTCCACGCGCTGTTTGTTTTTTTTATCTGACAATGAGAGCCTGATATATGGGAAAAACGCCCCAGAACGGCTGCGTAAGTTCCTTTGGTTCTTCCAAGTAAAACATCTTCGTTAATTTCTATAACGATACCGTGTGTCTGCGCCGTTAGTTTAATTTTTCCTGCGGCCGGAACCGGCGCAGCCTGCTGAACTTGAACAGTCTGTGACTGAACAGGCTGAGCTTGAGACTGAGCAGGCTGCGTCTGAGCCGTAACAGGCGAAACGGGAGCCTGAGCGACATGTTCTGTAGATGAAGCCTGACCTCCAGGGACAATCATTTCTTTTCCGTCAAAAATACAGCGTTTTCCTTTTCCTGCTCTTCCGCAGACAGAACAAATAAAAATCTGCGCGCCGCATTGATCGCAATAAAGGGAATCGCCGTCAATACTTTGTTTGCATACAGGACATTCTAAATTACTCATATTAACTCCGTTAATTTCGGCTAAAAGTTTGTTGTCATATCAAGATCTTCGGTTTGCATGATCTTAATGGCTTTTTTCATGTCTTCTTCGGACATTCCCGTGCTTTGCATTGCGATTACCCTGTTAGACATATTTTCCTTTGTCTTGTCAAACAACTGTCTTACAGTCCGCGCGTTCGCGAATGATGATTTTCTGTTTGTAAATATTGTTTGTAATCTGTCACGCAGCGCGCCGTCAAATCCGGGCGCAAACTCAAGCGTTCTTTTTCTGCACATATTAATAAAAATATTATACATTTCATCGGGGGTATAATCATCAAAGATAAGATAATCAGAAAACCGCGATTTAAAGCCCGAGTTAGACGCAAGAAAGTCATTCATTTCTTTTGTATAACCTGCCGCAATTACAATGAATTTTCCCCTGTCGTCTTCCATTCTTTTTAAAAGCGCGTCTACAGCTTCCTGCCCGAACTGATCGCCCGGCCCTTGTTTTAATGAGTACGCTTCATCAACAAAAAGTATGCCTCCCATCGCCTGATCGCACTGCTTGTTTACAAGAGGAGCTGTCTGTCCCACATAAGGGGCTATCATTTTACTTCTGTCTGTTTCGATAATTTTATTAGTCGGCAGAAGCCCTACGGATTTAAACACATCACCCATAATACGCGCGACAGTCGTTTTACCGGTTCCCGGATTGCCGAAAAATACAAAATGCTTTGAAAGCAGTTCTGTCTCTCCCATTAATTTTTGCGCCTGAAGCGTATTTGAAATTTTAATTACAGTGTCTTTAACCGATTTAAGACCGACCAGTTCGTTTAGGTCTTTAAGGGCTTCTTCTATTGTCACTACTTTTTCCGAAGGATCGATATCCTCAGGACGCATGATCAATACTTCCTGTTTTAATTCTTCTACCGCAACACCTTTAGTTTGCAGACTCATAACCCTCGAAAATGCGTTCTCTCTTATCTTGTCAAAAAGCTGCCTGACTGTGCGGGCATTCGCGAACGACGATGTTCTTGAAATGTATATCGTTTTAAGTTTATTGCGTACAGCCTGTTCAAATCCGTCCGCAAAAACCAGGCTATTTTTTTTACACATGTTCGCCAAGATATCGTACATTTCATCGGGAGTGTAATCATCAAAATTAATATAATCGGAAAACCGCGATTTAAAACCGGTGTTAGACGAAAGAAAATCCTCCATCTCTTTTGAATAACCGGCGGCTATGACAATATATTTACCTCGGTCATCTTCCATGCGTTTAAGAAGAGTGTCAACCGCTTCCTGCCCGAATGAATCACCCTGCCCCTGTTTTAAAGAGTATGCCTCATCAATAAAAAGTATGCCTCCCATCGCATTGTCGCACTGGGTGTTTACAAGTTTAGCGGTCTGCCCTACATAAGAAGCGATTAATTTGCTTCTGTCTGTTTCTATCAGATTGCTTGTCGGTAAAAGACCTAAGGCTTTGAAAACATCGCCTAAAATACGCGCAACGGTTGTTTTACCTGTTCCGGGATTTCCGGTAAACACAAAGTGTTTGGAAAGAGTTTCACTTTTTCCCATTAACTTTTGCGCCTGCAATGTATTGGCGATTTTTACAACCGCGTCTTTAACCGCTTTAAGCCCTGTAAGTTCATTTAAATCTTTTAACGCTTCTTCTATAGAAACCGCTTTTTCTGAAGTTGTAACAGGAATATCTTCCGGCATAAATGTAAGGCTGTCATCCTTTGAGATATCCGCGGCCTGCGAAGACGACAGACGGTCAGCCTGATTTTTCTTCGCTTCATCCAAAAGGTTTCTCGCTTCCCGTCCATTTGCGAAATCTTTTGTTTTACGCGCGCAGCGGTCTTTAAAAAACGCGGTGATCCTTTCTCTTGTCTCAGGCGGTACAATAAAACTTTGCTTGCCTGCCAATGCTTCAAAAATACGAGTAAGTTCTTCAGGATTGTAATCTTCCAGATTAAAATATTTGGTGAAACGGCTTTTTAATCCTTCGTTAGCTGTAAGGAATTTTTCCATAGGACTTTTATAACCGGCAACGACAACCATAAATTTGCCCCTGTCGTCTTCCATGCGTTTAAGCAGAGTGTCTATACATTCCTGCCCGAACTGATCGCTGTCATCCTGTTTTAGAGTGTATACTTCGTCAATAAAAAGAATGCCGCCCATCGCCGTATCGCAATTATTATTGGTAAGCGGCGCTGTTTGTCCTATGTAACCCGCTACCATTTTGCTTCTGTCAACTTCGACAACATGGCCTGAATCCAAAAGACCCAAGCCCTCAAAAATATTGCCTAACAGCCTTGCTACTGTTGTTTTGCCTGTTCCGGGATTTCCGGTAATAACAAAATGGTGAGCGGGCTTGTCAACTTTTACGCCCTTTCTTTCCCTTTCGGCAATCTGTCCTAACTGAGTGTAAAGACTGTTTATCTCCTTTTTAATTTCATCCATGCCGATGATGCTTTCCATTTCGGCGAGTATTTCCTGAATGTTTTTCTTTTCGTCAAACTTGCCTTTAATATCTTCAGGCAGAATTATTTTTGTATCGGTTTTTCTTGTGTAATAAGAACCCATAATTGAATGAGCTTCGTTTCTGGCAAGATGACCGTTTACAGCGTTTATATCCGAAGACGGTTTTTTAAGTTCTTTATAGAGGTAACGGAACCTTTTTATTAAATGCTCCTGAGCTTCAGGGCTGACCGTTAATCCCATTTTATTAAGTTCATGTTCTGTAATCGCGTAAAACTGCGCCGGAGTGTAATCGGGGATAATAAATATTTTCTGGAAACGTCCTGTGATATTTTTATTTTCCGGTGATTTGACAAATTCTCTCAGCCCGAAAGGGAGACCGGCTAAAAGTATTACAGGATCGTTTTTATTTAAATCCATTCTGTTGATAAATTTTAAAAACGAAGGCAGCGCTCTTCCGTCTACATCAACAAGTTTATGAGCGTTATCAACAAACAGCATGCCGCCTTTCGCGTTTGAAAAAAGGTTGTCTATATCGTCATCACCCATTGTCTCAAGAGTTACGCCGTCAACGCTGATCATGTTCTTTGTTATTCTTTCATTCTTCAGCAATATACCGGAAATTAACTGCGGAATCAAAGTTGTTTTTCCGGTTCCGGAAGCGCCGATAAGAATTGCATTATACTGATAAAGAACGCCGGACTGGTTATTTTTCATTCCTTCCAGAATGTCATTAAGAACTGACAATTCGGATTTAATTTCATCAAGCCCGGCAAGATCATCAAGACCGCATAAGTTATGCGCAATACCCGCATTCGCAGCCTGAGACGGCGCCGTTTCAATTTTTAAACCGCATTTTTTGCAGAATTTTGCTATACCGCGGTTTTCCGCATTACATTTCATGCACAGCATATTAACCTCTGTACCTTAACTATTTGTTGATTACATACGATGACCGCTGTATATCCAGCACCCGCCGCCGCTTGGATTAGCGCATCCGTTGGGTCCGTCCGTATGGAGAGTGCTATAAGTATTGCACAGCCAGCCGTCGGGCGATATTCCTAATGTCTTTACCGCGTTGTAAAAACGCCTTGCTTCCTGCTGATTCAGGAAGGTCTTATTTTGTAATTGCTTTAACGCTTCCTCGGCATCAGCTTTCGCCTTTGCTCTTTGTATTTCCAGTTCTTTTCTTCTTTCTTCCGCTTCTTTTCTTGCTTTCTCCGCCGCTTTTCTTGCGATAGCCTGCTCTTCCCGTTTTTTCTCTTCTTCCTGTTTTCTTTCAAAATCCCGGGCTTTTTTTACGGCTTCAGCCTGTCTTGCCGCCGCCGCTTCCCTGTTTTCCGCGGTCTTTATAATCGCGGATAACTGGCTGTCTGTAAAAAGAGATTTTTTAACAGGCGGCGCAGGAACGTCATCGGGAGGAATATCATTAAAAGAACCGGAAGGAAGCGGGCTGTTAATAAGCGCTTCAAGTCCGGCAAGTTCTGTTTCTATAGCGGCAGTTTCCTGAATAGAATCAAGAAGCTTTTTCGCGTCAGGATCGCTTTTTGCTAGTTCAAGGGCGAGAGCCGCGCCTTCCGTGAGCGGTTTTCCGCATTTTGTGCAAAAATCGAAAATACTCAGATTACCGCAGTCAGGGCATTTAATGCCTTCTTTTGGGTTGCCGCATTCAGCGCAGAAGGCTGCGTTAGGATCGAGAGCTGCATAGCAAAACACGCATTGACCGTCTAAAAGCCACGCCCCGCAGGCCTGACAAATGTCGGCATCGGGGGTGGTTTCCGCTCCGCAATTCGGGCAAAAAATTGGCGCGTTTAAATTAAATCCGCATTCCGGGCAGAAAACAGCTTCTTCCGGAACAGAAGCGCCGCAATTGGGACAAAGTACAGCCTTCTGCTCTGAAGATTTATTCTGCGCTCTTGCCTTGCTCTTTGCGGCGCCAGCAGAAACGCTTTTTTTTGCTTCCTGATAATCGGACATATACAGCTTGTTTTTTTTCACCTTTAAAACCGGAATTTAATTAAAACACCGTTAATTTATAGAATTCTACCATAACCGGTATAGTTACTTCAAGCGTGTTTCATGTAAACGGTTATTGACGCAACTTTATTATTTAAGATCACTCTAAAAAGGTATGAAACAATTTAAACTTCAGAAGGCGGATTATACGCTGTCCCGTTTATGTCTAAACGCTTCAGAAAAATATAAAGATAAAACAGCCTTCTCTATGATTGTTGACGGGCGAATTTGCAAAAGTGTGACATATGCGCAAATGGGAGTTCATGCCCGCAGACTCGCCGGCTGCCTGAAGCAGACAGGCATAAAAAAGGGCGAAAGAATTCTCCTGTTATCTGAAAATTGCCCCGAGTGGCCGGCTGCCTACTTCGGTATCGCGATGGCGGGAGCTGTTTCTGTCCCCGTGCTTACAGGTTTTTCAACGGAACAGATTCAGAATATCATCAATCACTGCCAGGCAAGCGCGGTTTGTATAAGCGCAAGTCTTGCGGAAAAATACCGGTCAGAAGATAATCAGCCTTTTAATAATATCAGGTTAATAATTATTGATAATAAAGAAGATGAAGTTAATTATGCCTGTAATAATTGGCTTGATTATACCGATCAAAAGCCTGATGATCTTGCTGTCATAATTTACACAAGCGGAACATCAGGCAACAGTAAGGGAGTGATGTTATCGGGAAGGAATTTAATTACTAGCGCCATATCATCATTTACATTCATAAAAACAAATACGCGCGACAGGCTTTTATCTGTGCTTCCGCTTGCCCACTCATATGAATGCAGTCTCGGTCTTCTTGCTCCTTTAATGCAGGGTTCCTGCATTACATATATTGACCGCCCGCCGTCCCCCTCTGTGCTGCTTCCCGCCTTTAAACTTCTGCGCCCGACTGTGATGATTACAGTTCCTCTTTTAATGGAAAAAATTTACAATAACTCTATCGCGCCGAAATTAAAGAAAAACAAATTATACAAATTTCGCTTAACACGTTCCGCCGCGGCGCGGATTGCAGGTAAGAAATTAATTTCTGTAATGGGCGGAAAATTAAGGTTTTTAGGGATTGGCGGAGCGCCGTTATCCACTGAAACTGAAAAATTCCTTAACGAAGCGAAATTTCCTTATTCTATCGGCTACGGACTTACAGAAGCCGCTCCGTTAGTCGCCGGTAATTCGCCGCTGCGGTTCTTCGGCAAAAAAGGTTACAGAATTCCTGACGGCATAAAAGTCAGGATAGAACGCTGTCTTGATAATTTAGATTCACGCGAAGGAGAAATACAAATAACAGGCGAGAATGTTATGCTGGGTTATTACAACGACGGGCAAAAAACAAGCGAGGCAATGACTGCTGACGGATGGCTCCGTACAGGAGACCTTGGCAGCGTAGATAAAAAAGGAAGACTTTACATCAGAGGACGTTTAAAGGCGTTGATCTTAGGCCCGTCAGGTGAAAATATATATCCTGAAGAAATTGAAGAGCTTTTAGGATCATCATCGCTTGTGGAAGAATCGCTTGTATACCCGGGGAAAAAGGGCGAGCTTGTGGCTCTTGTCAGATTGAGCGAAACCGCGAAGAATATTTTATACGGCGAGGTATCGCGCGCCGCGGAAAAAGCCGAACACGCGCTTGAAGAACTGCGGACATGGGTTAATAAAAAACTCGCTGTTTTTTCGCGCCTTAGCAGCATCAAGATCAAACATGAACCGTTTGAAAAAACTCCCACAATGAAGATTAAAAGATATTTATATATTTAAAGTTTGTCCGCCGCTTAACGAAAAGGATTTTGTTTAACTCCCGTCAGGCTTTGATAGAATTTTCAAGGTACGTATTAAAATCGGAATAATTATAACAAGGCTTGCAAACTCTGATACAGGACGGGAAAGCTGAATGCCTGTCAGCCCAAGCAGCGGGCTTAGAATAAAAAGGCTTGGAATAAGAAAAAGCCCCTGACGCGAAAAAGCGACAATGCTCGCTTCAAGCGCTTTACCCATTGTCTGAGTAAGCATATTTACAATAACGGCGGCGGCTATAAAAGGCAGGCTTATACACTGGAGCCTTAAACCAAGAGCGCCGATTGCGATAACCTCAAGGTCATCTTTGCGAAACAGCGCGATAATAACAGGAGCAAAAACCGCAAGAATGACAGCGATTATCAATAGTATAAAAAAGCAAAAACGCACGCAAAACCAGAACGCTTTTTTTACGCGGCTGTATAATTTGGCGCCGTAATTAAAACCGCAGACAGGCTGAAACCCCTGGCCGAAACCAAGAACGGCGGAAAACGCGAACATCGAAATCCTGTTGGAAATTGTAATCGCGGCTATTGCTGCGTCTCCGTAAGGGCGCGCGAAATGATTGATGATTATTCCCGCTATGCTCATAAGGCCCTGGCGGATTAAAGCGGGAACCCCTCCTTTAAACATTTCCGCATACCGCGCGATTGACGGTGAAAAATTTTTAAAGCTTATCCGCACATTTCCTTTTTGTCTTGACGCGTAAAAGAATAAAATAAAAAAACTGGTCATCTGGCTGATTAATGTGGCAACTGCCGCTCCCATAACGCCTAAATTAAATACAAAGATAAAAAGAGGATCGAGGGCGATATTTAAAACAGCGCCCGCTAACATTCCGGTCATCGCGAAGACAGCGTTCCCCTGAAAACGCAGCTGCTGGTTTAAAACAGTCGCGGCAACCATCCAGGGGGACGCAAGAAGCACAAAAAACGTGTAATCCGCCGCGTAAGGCTTTATTGTTTCCGTGGCTCCAAGCCCATTAACAAGGGGGTTAAGAAAAATCAGGCCAAGACCTGCTATAAAAGCCATAACGATAAAACCGCTAAATAATCCCGTGGCGGCCATTTTGGATGCTCCCTCCGAGTCCTTAGCGCCCAATGCGCGCGCCATGAAATTACCTGTTCCCTGCCCGAAGAAAAAGCCCATCGCCTGAATTACAGCCATTAACGGAAACGCGATTCCCACGGCCGCCGCCTGACTTGTTCCTAGCGTACTGACAAAAAATGTATCCGTAATATTGTAAATCGCGGATGTCAGCATTATGACAATGCTGGGCCCGGCAAATTTAAGGACGAGTTTCTCAACAGGGGTAGTTGTCATTTCGATGTATTTTTCGTTTTTATTAACAGAACCGCCGCGGTCAGCTTCGCCCTCCGTTGTTAAACTCATTTTATCAGTATATCAAAGACAAATACTAATTGATACATTCATAATTAATATGTATAATCTACATATGAAAACATATTATAAAATTTTATTATTACCTCTTTTCTTTCTCTGTCTGCAGAATATTCATTCGTTTGATTTTCAGTTAACAGAAGCGAATGTTGAAGCGACGTTGGGAGGGAATTACACAAGGGGGTCTCATTTTTTAGGTGAGATTGCGGGAATTGGCACAGTTGAATTTGATAACTTACTTGGATTCACAGCCGGTTTTTCCATCGGCAGAACATTGGTTGACACCGATATTAACGCGTTTGCGGGCGTTAGATACACGCCGTTTAAAACTCTGCCAATTAGCTTTTCATTAAAATATATTTATAACGGATTTCCCGAATATGAGGCGCATACAAGCTCAATAATTCCTTATGTATCATATGACGCAAGGATAGCCGGCGTGTCGCTTGGCATGAACTTCAGATTTTCATCGCATTTTTTTGAAGAAGCGCAGTTTGAGACTGTTTTATCATTCTACGGATATTTTAATTTTATCAACAACGACAGAATACTTATAGGAATAGGCGCCGGCAATTTAAAAGAATTCCATGCCAACAATATGGGAGGAATATCTCTTAATGTTTACGCTCAAATACCTGTCGCGGATAACCTTTCGATAGTCAGCGACATTGAGTACATGCAAAGCGGCATGGACGGATTAACAGCTACTTTGTATAAAATGGCATTTAAGACAGGAGTAAAAATATCATGGTAAAAAAAATTAAAATAATATTTATAATTGTTCCGGTATTAGCTGCAGTTTGTTTCTTAACCGGCTGTAATATTGATTTACCTGGATTGGTTGTCGCAAACGATTTGGACGTGCGTCTTGAAGACAGAAATCATTTCCCGTTTTTAGGAGCTAATAACAGAAACTGGAATACTAACCCGGCGGGAACACTTACGTCTTCATTTAAATTTATTGTGTTATCTGACACTCACATCGAAAACGGAAACGCGTTCGGCCTTGAAAAACTTGCGGACGTAGTTCAAGCGGATACTGATATTAAATTTGTCGTTATAACAGGCGATATTACTCAGAACGCAACAGTAAAAGACATTGATAAATTTATCGAGATTGCTGATTCATTGGGAGGAGTACCTTGTTATCCTGTCGCCGGCAACCACGATATTTACTACCGCGACGATATTGGCATGAAAGGTAAAGCCGGCTGGTCTATCTGGAGAGAAAAAATCGGTTCGACAAATTACAGAATTGACTTTGATACCGCTTCACTTTTTATTTTAGACTCAGCCAACGCGTTTCTAGGAAAAGATCAGCTTGACTGGCTTGAAAGAGAAATTAAAAAAACAGCAGAAAAGAATGTTTTTGTATTCACGCACGCTCCTCTCTTTGTTACAGGTCCTGCTGATATGCAGCAGATGACAGACACAAAAGAGCGCGCGCGTATTCTTTCGATATTAAAAGGAAAATGCGACATTATGTTTATGGGGCATCTTCATAAACAAATGGTAAACACAGCGGGAGGCGTAATATATCTTGCGCAGGATTCCTACATTGAAGATAAAGCATATTATGTTGTTACTGTAACGGACGGAAAAGTTTCATGGGAACGAAAAGTTTTATAATAAATTATGTATATCGAACCTAAGATTCTCAAAGGTTTCAGGGATTTTCTGCCGCAAACAGAAATTATCAGGCGAGACCTGACGGAGAATATCGAAGCCACTTTCCGTTCATTCGGTTTTGTGCCTATTGATACTCCGGCGATAGAGTACTCTGAAATTCTATTAGGCAAGGGCGGCGGCGAGACTGAAAAGCAGATTTACCGTTTTAAGGATAACGGGGATCGTGATGTCGCGCTCCGCTTTGATCTTACTGTTCCGTTCGCCCGTTTTGTCGCGCTTCATAAAAATGAACTTGTGTTTCCGTTTAAACGCTATCACATAGGAAAAGTCTGGAGGGGCGAAAATACTCAGCGCGGAAGATACCGCGAGTTTACCCAGTGCGATTTTGATATCATAGGAAGCGACAGCGCCCAATCCGATTTTGAGATTCTTTTTCTAATAAGAACCGCGCTTTTGAATCTGGGGCTTGACGTTACAATACATGTTAACCACCGCGGAATTTTTAATAAATTTCTTTTCTCTTTAGGCCTTACGGAAAAGTCATCAGATATTCTGCGCGCTGTAGATAAACTTTCAAAAATCGGTAAAGAAGAAACAGGTAATATCCTTGCAGAAATAGCCGGAGAGGAGAAGGCGCGGAAAATACTAGAGTATACGGGAGCCAAAGGAAGTTTTAAAGAAGTTTTAAATCACATAACAGAGTTATCAGGCGGTTTATCCCCTCAGTCGCAGAGGCTGCTCTATATCGAAAAATTTATGCGCGAAGCCTGCGGCAATAATGAAACAGAATTTTTTATTCTTAATCCTTCGATCACAAGAGGCCTTGATTATTACACAGGCGTTGTATTTGAGACTTTTTTAAATGATATGCCTGATATCGGATCAATTTGTTCAGGCGGAAGGTATGATAATCTTGCAGGTTTATATTCAAAAGATAAGGAACCTGTAAGCGGAGTCGGCTCTTCTATCGGCCTTGACAGGCTTCTTGCCGCTCTGGAAAGCCTTAACAAACTTCCTGACACAAATAATTGTACCGCCGCGATAGCTTGTGTTAACGCAGAAAATTCAGGGTGGTATCAGGCTCTTGCGCAAAAATTAAGGCAGGAAGGAATTCCCTGCGAAGTTTTTTCAGAAGGCAGCAGGGAAAATCTTGTAAAACAATTTATTTTAGCGGAAAAAAAAGGCTTACGTTATGTGCTAATCCCGGGAGATGATCCTTTAAGCGGGACAGTTACATTACGCGATCTCGGCGCAAGACATAACATCGATCTTACAATAGATGATGTTATACAAAAATTAAAATAATTATGGAAAATTTAATAATAAAAATCGGCGGAATGGGATGCGCGGCGTGCAGCGCAAGAATCGAAAAAGCGTTAAACGCTCTTAACGGCATTGAAAGCGCGTCTGTAAATCTCGCGGCGGAAACCGCGTCAGTTTCTTTTAATCCCCGTATGCTTAAGCCTGCGGATATAAATAACGCAATTACAAATTTGGGTTATGAAGTGATAGAAGATACCGGAGATGAAACGGATGCCGATAACTTAAAAAAAAAAGAGCTTTTGACTCTTAAAAAAAAATTTATTACCGCTTTAATATTTACTGTTCCTCTTTTTTATATTGCGATGGCGCCGATGATCTCGTTTGTTCCTTTTCCTTCGTTCCTTGATCCAATGAGGTATCCCCTTATATATGCTTTAACGCAGCTTTTTCTCACTCTTCCTGTAATTGCCGCAGGTTACCGCTTTTATTCCGCAGGTTTTATGAATTTAATCAGGCGAAGCCCTAATATGGACTCGCTTATCGCAATTGGAACAAGCGCCGCGTTTATTTACAGCGTATATAATTTATTTCAAATAACAAAAGGAAATCATACCGCGTCTCATTCGCTCTATTTTGAAACTACGGCTGTTATCATCACATTAATTCTTTTGGGAAAAACTCTTGAAACAATTTCAAGAGGACGCACGGGAGAAGCGATTAAAAAATTGCTGTCTTTATCTCCTAAAACGGCAACTGTTTTTATTAACGGACTTGAAAAAGAAATCCCTGTAAAAAAAATAACAGAAGGCAATATAATAATTGTTAAGCCGGGTGAAAAAATTCCCGCGGACGGTATTATTATATACGGGCAAAGTTCTGTAAACGAATCAATGCTTACAGGCGAAAGCATTCCTGTCGATAAGAAGGAAGGCGACAGCGTTACCGGAGGAACTGTTAACTGCAACGGACTTTTCCGTTTTAGAGCGGAAAAAACCGGAGACAAGACAGCGCTTGCGGGCATTATTAAACTTGTTGAACAGGCGCAAGGCTCTAAAGCGCCGATAGCGCGTCTTGCCGATGTTGTATCCTCTTATTTTGTGCCGGTTGTATGTCTTATTGCGTTAGTTTCAGGCGTTTTATGGTTTATTTTAATTTCAGCTAACATTACAGAAATTCCTGCGCACGGAAAATCCGCGCTTGAATTTTCGATGACGATTTTTATATCTGTTTTGGTAATCGCCTGCCCGTGCGCGCTTGGTTTAGCGACGCCGACTGCAGTAATGGTCGGAACAGGAGCCGGCGCGCAGAATGGAATACTTATTAAAAGCGGTTTCGCTCTCGAAACAGCCGAAAAAATACAAACAATTATTTTTGACAAAACAGGAACAATTACAGAAGGACATCTTAAGGTTACGGATATAATAGAAATAATTAATGATGATCAAAAATGCCTTTTTAAAGATAATGATATCGAAGAAACAAATAATAAAAAACTTTTTTTATTAAAGCTTGCGGCTTCCGCCGAAAAAGGAAGCGAACATCCGATCGGAAAAGCAATTGTAAAAGAAGCGGAAAAAAGAAATATTTCTCTGTTAGATGTAAAGGAATTTAACGCATTTCCCGGACTTGGGATTGAAGCGAAAGTATTTATTGATGAAACAGGAAATATTAACAACCGGCATATTTCGATTACAATCGGCAATGCAAAATTTTTATCAGATCGAAATATCAATCTTGTAAAAATTGATGAAATATCAAATCGGCTTGCGGCGGAAGGAAAAACCTGCGTATTTATCGCGGTTAACGGAAAAACAGCAGGAGTAATCGCGATAGCGGATGCGATTAAAAAAAACAGCAAAACGGCTGTAGATAAAATACAAAAAGCCGGAATTGATGTGGTCATGATAACAGGCGACAACAAACAGACAGCGTCGGCTGTCGCAAAAGAAGCGGGCATAATTAACGTATATTCCGAAGTGCTTCCTCATGAAAAACAAAACATCATAAAAAAATTACAAGCGGAAAATAAAAAAACCGCGATGGTCGGAGACGGAATAAACGACGCGCCCGCTTTAGCGCAGGCGGATATCGGCATCGCAATCGGCAGCGGAACGGATGTCGCGATAGAAGCTGCGGACATTATCCTGATGCGAAGCGATCCGAAAGATGTAATGTCAGCTGTAAACTTAAGCAAAAAAACAATGCGCACGATAAAACAGAATTTATTTTTCGCATTTGCATATAACGTGCTTGGTATTCCGGTCGCGGCAGGCGTTCTCTGCCTTTTTAACGGACCGCTTTTAAATCCTATGTTCGCTGCCGCCGCGATGAGTCTAAGTTCGGTATCGGTGCTGCTAAACGCGCTGAGGCTTAGAAACGTGAAATTAAACTGAAAATTCTGATGCGCAGTATATAAGAGTATCCGTTTCTTAACGCCGTACTGGATATTATTGCATATTATCTGTTATAATATCCGCATGAATAAAATTAATATGAAGACTCCTCTTGTCGAAATCGACGGAGACGAAATGACGCGCGTTCTTTGGGAAGTAATAAAAGAAAAATTACTTACGCCCTTTATCGATCTTAAAACCGAATATTACGATCTTGGCCTGAAAAACCGCGACAACACCAATGATGATGTAACTGTTAAATCAGCGCAGGCGATTAAAAGACTCGGCGTCGGAGTAAAATGCGCGACAATTACTTCTAACAGCGCGAGGCAGAAGGAATACGATTTAAAATATCTTCTTCCAAGCCCGAATGCAACGATCAGATCAATTCTTGACGGGACAGTTTTTCGCAAGCCTATCGCCGTTAACCGCGTCAAACCGTCGGTTAACACATGGAAAGCTCCTATTGTTATCGGCCGTCATGCTTACGGCGATGTATATAAAGCCGCAGAAATGGAAATTGAAGGACCGGGAAAAGTGGAGCTTGTTTATACAAAGACAGACGGAACAGAACGCCGCTTAAAGATTGCGGATTTTCCGGGAAGCGGAATTGTTCAGGGGATGCATAACTATGATGAGTCGATAAAAAGTTTCGCGCGTTCCTGTTTTATTTATGCGATTTCGGAAAAAATTTCGCTATGGTTTTCTACCAAAGACACAATTTCAAAAATCTACGACGGACGTTTTAAAACAATCTTTAATGAGATATACGAAACTGAATATAAAGATAAGTGCCGTAAAGCAGGCATCGAATATTTTTATACATTGATTGACGACGCTGTCGCGCGCGTTGTAAAAAGCGAAGGCGGCTTTTTGTGGGCATGCAAAAATTATGACGGCGATGTTCAAAGCGACATGATCGCAAGCGCGGCGGGAAGCCTTGCAATGATGACAAGCGTGCTTGTATCTCCGCAGGGCGTATATGAATACGAAGCGGCGCACGGCACTGTTCAGCAGCATTATTACCGCTTTCAAAAGGGCGAAAGAACAAGCACGAATCCAGCGGCTTTAATTTACGCGTGGACAGGAGCTTTGGCAAAGCGCGCGCAGCTTGACGGCACGGACGATCTTTTAGATTTTTCAATCCGTCTTGAAAAAGCGGTTATTGATACAATCGAAGACGGAATAATGACAGGAGACCTCGCGAAACTTTCAGATCCGCCTCCTCATAAAGTTTTAAATTCATGGGATTTTATTGACGCTATCGCGCAAAATGTCCGTATCTAAAGCGTATCACAATTTTAAGTTTTTCTTAAAAGATCCATAGGTTTTAATTTTCCGGCTCTGTGCGCGGGTATCCATGACGCCAGAACCGAGCAAATAATTGTAAAAAGTCCTATTAGAAAAACAGCGTTCCAGTCAATAATAATAGGAATTGTTTCAAGATAAAAACCGGGATCGAGTATTTTAATCTCATTTCCGTTAAATAACCCTGAAAAGAAACTTAGTATAATTTCTAATGATCGAATGATCAAATTAATGTTTGTTCCGATTAAAAGCCCGAGTAAGATACCGATAACAGATCCAAAAAGCCCTGTAAGAAATCCTCCAAAAAGAAAAATATCCCTGATGCCTGAAACACTCGAGCCTGTTACTTTTAATACAGCTATATCCTTCTGTCGTTCAAGCGACAGCATGCTTGTCGCCGAGGATACATTTACAGCCGCGACAATCACAATCAGCGCCATTATAAATAAAAGAAGCTGCCTTGTTGTTTCATATGAACTGTATTGAGAGCGCAGAATTTCCATCCATGAATATACGCTGAAGCCGTTTTCAAGTTTTAAATATAATTCATGGCGAAGGCTGGAAATGTTTTTATATGGATCATCTGTTTTAACTATTATATTTGTTAATGTATTATCAGGCAAAATCCGCGTTCCGCCTTCTATGCTGATATTGCAACAGATCTCATCCAGCTCATTATACCCGCATGATAC
>Ga0209755_10000634_pt1 | contig 62315 bp, 72 predicted proteins | sample TergutCo191P1_FD_187301 | JGI IMG/M metagenome (GOLD analysis project Ga0209755, IMG submission 187301) | Cornitermes sp. P1 segment gut microbial communities from Petit-Saut dam, French Guiana - Co191P1 (SPAdes) (version 2) | ecosystem: Host-associated > Arthropoda: Insects > Digestive system...
CGCAACACCCAAAAACTTCTCCGACTCGCCGCCGTGGTACACAAACGAGGTGTCGAAGTAGTTTATTCCGTTTGCCATCGCATAGTCGATGATTTCCTGCGCTTTTTCGCGGTCGATAGGTGCGCCGCGCTCGCCGCCTTGGGTAGGAAGGCGCATACAGCCCATGCCAAGGTGCGATAGTTTGATGTCTTTGTACGGTTTGTAAAGCATTTGGTTTCCCTCCTCTTTTGGGTATATTGTAAGGGGGTGGCGGGGGAATTTCAAATGCTTATTTTGCATGGGGTGGTATGTGGTTTGGTTATGCGCCTTTCAGTTGCTCTACCTCGGCTTTGTCCAACCCTGTAATCTTCATTACGGTGACGGTTTCCATACCTTCTTCCAACATGTTTTTGGCGATTTCTCGTGTGCGTTTTTTTTCTCTTTCATTGCCGTACTCTAACTTTTCTTCCTCAAATATCTGACCTATCTTTGTCATCGTCAGCCACCTCCGCATCTGTTGGGAATAATCCCTATCAATAAATTTATCCGCTGCCGCTAATATCCCGGCTATTATAAAGGCTTGCTCATCTTCGTCCTTTATGTTTTTTGCCAGATTAACCGCGTTTTCAACGGTTTCTTGCTTATTGTTTTTCAGCGTCAAGGGCAGTATGATGAAGCGCATCACATCTTCATCAGTTAGCTGTTCTCCATCAGTCACTTTCTGCGATAGCTCTTGATACATGCTAGCGCTGTCAAACGCTGATAAGAATACCTGCTGAGTACTAAGCTGAACCGAACCCATATCAAGCACAGCTGGAGCCTTTTCTACATCACTCGTATAGATTACAACGATTTCAGTCTTGTGAAGCACTCCATGCAGCTCCAAGTATCGCTCCGCAACCCGGAAGGCATAGTGTCCGTACTTGAACAAGTTTTCATCCTTGGCGGTACTCTCGTACTCCACTATCAAAATCGTGTCATCTTCCAGCAAGAAGATGTTATCGCTTCGGACTTCGTTCAACTTCAATGCCGGAAGATTCGAGGACAGTACTTGTTTTATTCTCGGCAAATTCAAGCCATAGGCACTGAGCGACTTATTCACATAGTTCTGGCTCAAGATTTTCAAAATCAGGTCTTTGTTTTGATATGCTACATCGTCAGCCATAGTAAAAGCACCTCAATCTTTCTGCACATAGATATAATAGCACATGCGCCAATATTACTCAATTTTCAAAATCCACGCAAAAAAAGAAATACCGCCCCTCCGCACAAAGCGTCGAGACAGCATTCCTAATTCCACACACTACTCAGAAATCCGCTGAGCATTAACCCGAACCCCGGGCCCCATCGTACTCGCAAGCACAACGCTCCGCAAATAAGTCCCCTTAGCCGCGGACGGCTTAGCCTTAATAACCGCGCTCATAAGCGTCTTAAAATTCTCAGCAAGCTTCTGTGCGCCGAAGGAAATCTTGCCAATCGGCACATGGATAATGTTAGCCCTGTCCAGACGATACTCAATCTTACCCGCTTTGATTTCTTCAATCGCCTTGCCTACATCCATAGTTACGGTGCCGGCTCTCGGATTCGGCATAAGCCCCTTCGGGCCGAGTGCGCGGCCGATTCTGCCGACAAGCCCCATCATATCGGGTGTGGCAATCGCTACGTCGAAATCGAACCAGTTTTCATTCTGGATTTTTGCGACAAGCTCCTCTGCGCCTACGTGGTCTGCGCCTGCTTGTTCGGCTTCGGTTGCTTTTTCGCCTTTTGCGAATACCAAAACGCGTACTGTCTTACCTGTGCCGTGCGGCAGAACTACCGTACCGCGCACTTGCTGGTCCGCGTGACGGGAGTCCACGCCCAGTCGAATATGCGCTTCCACTGTTTCATCAAACTTCGCCACAGTGGTTTTCACAACAAGGTCGGCGGCGTCTTCTACGTCGTACAGCATGGCCTTATCGACAAGCTGCGCCTTTTCTCTATATTTCTTGCCTCTTTTCATATCAAATGCCCTCCTAGTCTTTCACTACTACGCCCATGCTGCGGGCTGTTCCGGCGATTATGCTCATTGCTGCTTCGATTGTGGCGGCGTTTAGGTCCGGCATCTTTGTTTCGGCGATTTTACGGACGTCTTCGCTTGATATCGTTGCTACTTTGTCCCTTTGCGGAACAGCGGAGCCGGACTCTATACCGCAAGCCTTCTTGATAAGGACGGCGGCAGGAGGGGTTTTTGTGATGAATGAATAGCTTTTGTCTTGATAAATGGTGATAACCACAGGGATAACAAGCCCTGCTTGGCTTTGCGTGCGTTCATTGAACTCTTTGCAAAAGCCCATGATGTTCAGACCGTGCTGACCCAAGGCTGGGCCGACAGGTGGTGCGGGGGTAGCTTTGCCTGCGTCGATTTGCAGTTTAACGTACCCTGCGACTTTCTTTGCCATAAAATTTTCTCCTCTCGTGGTGATAGCGGGCTAAAAAGCCCTCCCACAAAATAATAAACGGGTCAAGGGACGAGTCCCTTGCGGGCGAAAAGGTACACTGTACCTTTTCGAGGGCAGAGCCCCACGGTCTTAAAACCGTTGCAACATATGAAAATCAAGCTCAACAAAAGTATCGCGCCCAAAGACCGATAATTTTATCTTCACCAGATTTTTCGCGTTAAGAACTTCCTCAACAGTGCCAATCGAGCCTTCAAAAGGCCCTGCGATAATCTTGACAGGCTGCCCCGGGCTAAGGTCGAAGGTAACGACATCGCCTTCGAGACCCATATTGGCTATTTCGGCCTCGGTAAGGGGAATCGGCTTCGAGCCTGGCCCTACGAAGCTAGTGACACCGCGGGTATTGCGGACAACGTACCAAGTGTCGTCGTTCATAATCATTTTCAGCAAAACGTAGCCCGGCAGCACTTTCCGCTGTACGATTTTCCTGCGCCCGTTTTTCATTTCAAGCGCGTCCTGTACGGGCACGACTACCTGGTCGATTAAATCGTGCATACCGCGGTTTTCGATTATTTTTTCGATGTTAGCCTTTACCTTATTTTCGTAGCCGGAATAAGTGTGAACAACATACCATTTGGATTCTTCTTCCATGTTTGCTCTCCTATCCTAAAAAACCAACGAGTGTGGTAAAAGCGATACCGAAGATACCGTCAAGGAACGAGATGTAAACGCCGAAAAGCGCGGAAATAATAGCAACGGTGATGGTTTTGCGAATCAGCTCCGGGCGGCTTGGCCAAGTGATGCGTCCAAACTCGCTGCGATAGGTTGAATATATGTCTTTGATTTTTTCGCCCATGTTACCTAGTCTCCCTGTGTGCTGTGTGTTTGTTGCAGAAACGGCAGAACTTTTTGATTTCCATACGGTCGGGATGATTTTTCTTTTCCTTGGTGGTGTTATAGTTGCGCTGCTTACATTCGTTGCAGGCCAGAGTGATTTTAGAACGCATGATTTTTCCTCCTAAATAAATAAAAATTACACGGCACAAAAAAAAGACTGCCGCAAGTCTCCTGGGAGAATAACACAAGCGGCAAGCCTTGTCAACTTTATTTAAGAATATACTGGTCAAGCCCGGCCCCAATCGGCACCATAGGAAAGACCTTCTCGTCAGCATTAATTTCGCAGTTAATCACAACGGGCTTCTTCAAGGCCATGGCCTCCAAAATAACCTCGTCAACCTCCGAAGCCTTAGTAACATTAAACGCCTTCGCCTGATAGGCTTCGGCCAGTTTGCAAAAATCCGTGGTCTTGGTATGCAGCGAAGTATGCGAGTAGCGCTGCCCAAAGAATAAATTCTGCCACTGCCGCACCATGCCGAGCGCGTGGTTGTTCAAAATGACCACGATAACGGGCAAATCATACTCAACAGCGGTCGCAAGCTCGATATTATTCATGCGGAAGCAGCCGTCTCCCGCGATGTTGAATACAGTCGTGCCCGGATGGCTAACCGCGGCGCCAATCGATGCACCCAGTCCGAATCCCATAGTCCCAAGCCCGCCCGACGATATGAAGCGCCGAGGTTCTTCCACCTGCATGTAGTGGCAGGCCCACATCTGATGCTGACCGACCTCTGTTGTGATAATCGCCTTGCCCGCCGCAAGCGCGCTGATTCGCTCGATAATGTACTGCGGTTTCAGCTCGTCTTCCTTCATCGTATAGCCAAGCGGAATTTCCGTTTTCAAGCCGCGCATCCGTTCAAGCCACTCGGGTTTTGCGCCCGCTTTCAACCGTCCGTTAAGCTGCGAAAGCACATCCGCCACATCCCCGACGAGCGAATGCGCGGTAAGCACGTTCTTGTCAATCTCCGCGGGGTCTATGTCGATGTGCAGAATCTTTGCGTTCGGCGCGAAGCGGGCAACATTGCAAATCACCCTGTCGCTGAACCTGGCGCCTACCGCAATCAGACAGTCGCATTCCGTCGCAAGTGTGTTCGAGGCGGCGGTGCCGTGCATTCCTATCATCCCCGTAAATTTATCGTTAGAGTAAGGAAAACCGCCGATGCCCATAGCACTGACGCACACAGGCGCGGAAAGCAAATCCGCAAATTTAACAAGCTCGTCCGATGCCGCGGCAGCAATAACCCCACCGCCCGAGTAGATAAACGGTTTCTCCGAAGCCGCTAAAATGGCGGCAGCTTCATCAAGAGCCTCCTCTGTGAGCCTGGACGAATCCTTATGCAAAGGTACGGGCGCCTCGTAAGTATATTCGCAGACGGATACGGAAATATCACGAGGAATATCCACAAGCACAGGGCCCGGCCGCCCGGAACGCGCAATATGAAACGCCTGCCGAATCGTATCAGCCAAAAGACGTACATCTTTCACGATAAAATTGTGCTTGGTAATCGGCATGGTGACGCCTGTTATATCGACTTCCTGAAAGCTGTCCTTCCCAAGCATGGCCACGGCCACGTTCCCCGTAATCGCAACCACGGGCGACGAATCCATGTACGCCGTGGCAATCCCCGTAACGAGGTTGGTAGCCCCGGGGCCGCTTGTGGCAAGGCACACGCCTGCCTTACCCGTGGCGCGCGCGTAGCCGTCGGCCGCGTGCGAAGCGCCCTGCTCATGCGAAACCAAATAGTGCTTAATCTTATCTTGATACTTGTAAAGCGCGTCATATATAGGAAGAACCTGCCCGCCCGGGTACCCAAAAATCGAATCGCAGCCCTGCTCAAGCAAGCATTCCAGTAATATTTCTGCTCCGGTCAACTCAACTGTATTCAAATCTATTCGCTCCTTCGTATAGCAAAACCAATATTCTTAGGGCCTTTGAAGCCAAATGTGACTGTCTCAAAGGGAATTTTCTGTAAGTCCAAATAGCTGCCGATAGCGTCAACCAAGGCCGCGCTGCCAAGCTTCTGCGTGGCGTCCCAGTGGTTGCAGCAAGGCACAGCCAGTACGGAGCGCTCCTTCGCGCTTTCGACCACTGCTCTAATCGCCTCGTCCGGGTGCAGCCCCACGACAAGGTCGTAATACCCCGCCATATCCGCCGTATAATAACATTCCCGCCCGGGAACGCCTTTCAAGCGGAACCCGCGCGGGTCTATCACTTCGGCTTGGTAGTTATATTTTTTGTTGAGAATGCGCGTCAACAGTCCCTGTCCGCCCGCTACATCGGCGATGTATTTGACAGAGCTGCCGTAATAGTCGTACACAAACTGCGCAACAGTCTCAAAACGTGATTCGTCGCCGTGGCAGCGGACTTGCTGCCTTGCCATTACTGCAAGACGGCGCCTTTGTCGGCACCTGTGACCTGTTTTGCGTATCTGCCCAGATACCCGCCTGTTATTTTCGGAGTAGGGGGCTGCCAGTTTTTCTTGCGTTCATAGAGAACAGGCTCGGAAACATCTAGGTTGATGGTGCCTGCCTTTATGTCAATCGAGATGGTGTCGCCTTCCTGCACAAAGGCAATAGGCCCGCCGACCTGCGCCTCGGGCGAAATGTGCCCGACACAGGCTCCGCGGCTTGCCCCGGAAAAGCGCCCGTCGGTAATAAGCGAAACGTCAGTGCCAAGCCCCATGCCCATCAATGCCGAGGTAGGCCCAAGCATCTCGCGCATTCCCGGGCCGCCCTTCGGGCCTTCGTAGCGGATTACCACAACGTCACCTTTTTGAATCTTTCCGCCGAAAATAGCCGCGACACAGTCTTCCTCGTTATCAAACACCCGCGCCTTGCCGCTAACCGCCATCATGGACGGGTCAACAGCAGAACGCTTCACGACACAGCCGCTTGGCGCAAGGTTCCCTGTAAGCACGGCAATCCCGCCTTCGGGCGAATGCGGGTCGGCGGCGCTCCGTATTATCGAAGGGTCGCGGTTGACCGCGTTTGCGATGTTTTCGCCGAGCGTGAGTCCATTTACGCTTAGCGCGTCAGTTTTAAGTAAATGTGCAAGTTCTTTCAGCACAGCATGGACGCCGCCAGCCCAGTGCAAGTCCTCGATATGGTTAGGCCCCGCAGGGGCAAGCCTGCATAGGTTGGGCGTGCGCGCGCTGACCTCGTCGGCAAGCGAAAGCGGCAAATCGACCCTCGCCTCATAAGCGATTGCAGGCAAGTGCAGCAAGCTGTTTGTGCTGCACCCCAGCGCCATATCCAGTGTAAGCGCGTTGATGAACGCGTCACGGGTCATGATATCGCGCGGCTTCACATCGTTTTGCAGAAGTTTCATTATATGAGTGCCCGCCTGCTTGGCCAAACGAATCCGCTCTGCCATGACAGCAGGAATCGTCCCATTACCCGGCAGCCCCATCCCAAGCGCTTCGGTGAGGCAGTTCATGCTGTTTGCGGTAAACATCCCCGCGCAAGAGCCGCAAGTGGGGCAGCTGTGGTCTTCAAATTCCCGGAAGGTATCATCGTCCATTTTTCCGACAGCCTGCGCGCCCACAGCCTCAAAAGTCTGCGAAAGGCTGACAAACCGCGGGTCGGTGCCTGCCCTTACACGCCCGGCAAGCATAGGCCCCCCGCTGACAAATATAGCGGGAATATTAAGCCGCGCCGCCGCCATAAGCATTCCAGGCACAATCTTGTCGCAGTTGGGAATCAAAACCAGAGCGTCAAAAGCATGAGCAAGAGCCATAGCCTCGGTAGAATCAGCAATAAGCTCGCGGCTTGGCAGCGAGTACTTCATCCCAACATGCCCCATTGAGATACCGTCACAAACGCCAATCGCCGGGAACTCGATAGGAGTCCCGCCCGCGGCAAGCACGCCTTTTTTGACGGCCTCGGCTATAGTATCGAGATGGATATGCCCCGGTACAACCTCGTTCTGCGAGTTAACGACCCCAACAAGCGGTCTTTCCAGTTCTTCGTCCGTATAGCCCATGGATTTGAACAACGAGCGGTGCGGCATGGTCTGCCGCCCCTTTTTAACAAAATCACTCCGCATAGTCTCACCAATTCTTTTTTTGCATAGTATATTATTTTAATCCAAAATATTCAAGAGCGTTATTGTAGCAAATATCAGCGGCGATTTTATTCAGCTTATCACTGTCGTTCGGAAACTCGCCCTTATCCACCCATTCGGCCATGGTAGCCGCCAAAATCCTGCGGAAATACTCGTGCCTGGGGTACGACATAAAGCTGCGCGAATCGGTAAGCATCCCGATAAACCGAGCAAGCATCCCGCAGTCGGCAAGCGTGGTAAGGTGTTTCTGCATCCCAAGTTTGGTATCGTTAAACCACCAAGCGCTGCCCCACTGCATACGCCCCTTGATGCCGTTCCCCTGAAAATTCCCAATCATGGTGGCAAGCATGGTATCGGCGGCGGGATTAAGCGCGTAAAGAATCGTCTTGGGCAAGGCATTTTTGCTTTCAAGCGCGTCCAAGATAAGCCCAAGCGGACGCGAGAACGGCTCGTCCGAAATGGAGTCATACCCCGTATCGGCGCCGAGCAGGGAAACCATGCGCGTGTTATTGTTCCGCTGCGCGGTCATGTGAAGCTGCATAGCCCAGCCCTTAGCGTTGTAAGCTTCGCCGAGAAAGAGCAGCAAGGCTGTCTTGTAGCGGTCAATCTCCGCAAGTGTGAGCGTCTCACCGCGCAGCGCTTTCTTGAGAACAGCATCGGCTTCCTCCGGGGTAGCCGCAACAAAAATCGGCGGGTCAAGCGCATTATCCGAACAGCGGCAGCCCATTTCGTGGAAAAAATCGAGCCGCGCGGACAAAGCCTCGGCAAGGTCGTCCCAACCGCGAATCTCGCGCCCGCTGACTTCGCCAAGCTTTCCTATGTAGGCAACAAAATCCGCCGCCTCGATATTCATAGCCTTAGAAGGACGGAAAGTAGGCTGAACAAGCGGCAAATCCGCATCCTTCCGCCGATGGTTAGCCATCGCCTTATGGTATTTCAAAGAATCCGCGGGGTCGTCGGTAGTCCCAATCTGCGCTACGCGGAATTTCTTAAAAATGCTCCAAGCCGAGAAGCCACTGCGGGAAATCACCGCATTGCAGTGTTCATAAATCTTCCCCGCAAGCGCCCCGGAAATCACCCCGTCATAATCAAAATAACGCCGCATCTCCAAGTGCGTCCAGTGATACAAGGGGCTGCCGATGCAGTCCTCCAAGGTGGCACACCAATGATAAAACTTCTCCTCGTCAGGCGCATCACCCGTAATAAACCGCTCGTCCACCCCCGCAGCCCGCATCAGCCGCCATTTATAGTGGTCGCCGCGAAGCGCAAGGTCAGTGATATTCTCAAAATGCTTGTCCGTAGCAATTTCCTTAGGCACCAGATGGCAGTGATAGTCGATAATAGGCAGCTTTTTGCAAGAGTTAAACAAGCTGACAGCCGTATCGCTGTGCAGTAAAAACTTCTCGTCCATAAATGCTTTCATGGCGTGGAATCCTCCTTATGTTTGTATCTTTTTTTGTGTATTTTTTGTCTCTTTTTTGTTAAAGGGCTTTACAAGCCGATGGACATGGTTTATAATGTCCCACGATTGGGCTGTCGCCAAGCGGTAAGGCACAGGACTTTGACTCCTGCATCCGAAGGTTCAAATCCTTCCAGCTCAGCTAGTGAAATCGTGATAGAATCAAGGTTTGTGGTATCTGCCTTGGTTCTATTTTTTTACCTGTTAGGGCGTTTGTCTACAGATTTGTCTACAAAACCACCCAGCGACTCCCACAAGCTAAATCTCAGCCAAAGCTTGAAAATTTTTCATTAAGGCTATCTGCCATGTTCCTTTTAGCTTCCATATCGACATGCGTATACAGATTCATCGTAGTGCCAATATCCCCATGCCCCAACCATATTTGAATTTCCTTCATGCTGAAACCCAAATACAGAAGGTAGCTGGCTGTCGAATGTCTAAGGTCATGTAGCCTAATTATTTCCAGGTTGTTCTTGGTCAGTATACCCTTGAAGCGTTTTGTGACGTAGTTCGGATTTATAAGGCTTCCATCCTCTTTAGCGAACACATAACCCTCATCAATATAATCCCTTGGCTGTAGTAGCTTATACTGCGCCTGCTTTGCTTTTAGCATCTTAAACATTTGAATGATTGTGTCTGTCATCGGTAAGGAACGATAGCTACTTTTATTCTTCGTAGAATCTTTTTTGTGGAGAACTTTGTCAACTCGTACAACGGTGTGCTTTATATCGAAAGTCTTGTTGATAAAATCAATCGCTTCCCACTTCAAACCCAAAACCTCAGACCTGCGAAGCCCATAGAAAACAGCAATCCAAATAATTCCTTCCAAAACATCCCCCTTTACTGCGGTAAGCAGTTCATCAATCTGCTTCTCGTTGTAGTATTTAGCTCCCATGTATTTAACCTTCTTAGGCATATCAATTCCCTTGATCGGGTTAAATACAATCAGATTTTGCTTAATAGCAGAATCAAAGCATTTAGACAAATTCCACAGATGTTTCCTAATTGTGTTTGGGGATGGTGCCTTTTGCTTCCTTGGCGGTATAGTCTCAAGTTTGTGCTTAACATACTTCTGGATATGAAGCGAGGTCACATCTCTTAGCTTTAATTTTTTAGCCTCGAAAAATGGAATTATCTGATTATAAACTATTAGCCTATATGTATCATAGGTTACTGCTTCGATGGATGGTCTTAAATTTTCCAGCCATTCTTTTAAGAACACTGTAAACAGAACATCCTTGCCTAAATCAATTTTTTGAGTTTCGTATTCCGCAAGCACCTCCTTTAATCGTGCCTTGACCCTGTTTTTGTTGTCACCTTTTACTGGGATATCCGTTTTAATCCAGGGTCTCTTTTGCTTCCCTGTGTCATCAACATAATTTAGCACGATATAATAAAATGGTCTTCCTTTTTTGGCTGTATAACTTCCAGTCATAGATAGTATCTCCTTCCAAATAATTGAAAGTCCTACCTATGCAGTATTTAACCTCGACGGCATTATAGCATAGTTAGGACATCCAGGGGATTATTTTATTCATAATTGGTAAAAAAAGTATTAATCACGTACATGCGCGGTATCTTAAAAGCTCTGCCTATGTTAATGGGAGTACCAAATTTCCCATCACGAATATTTTTGTAAATCGTCTGTTTAGATACTCCAAAAATTTCCACCAAATGTTCTACCGATAATAAATCGGGGTATGCCTCTAAAGCCAAATATACCTCTCCTTCCTTTCACTCCCCACTTGCGGGGATAGCAAAAGGGTACACCCTGTCATGGGGTATACCCTATTTCCACCATCTGTCACCTATACTATATGCCACGGCTTGCTATTCTGTTTCACTATCTTCTACTGGCAACAGTTCTATCATTGCTTCCAAAACCTCTTCATCAACTCTATTTTTAATTGAGTCAATATATTTTTCCAATACATCTGCCTGTGTAGCTTCTTCATCTAGCCCCTTAACAATCTCGGTCAAAATTTCTTGTTCGTTATACAGGGCGTGAATCTTGCTAATCATCTCTTCATTAGTGCTGTTTTCAATATCAAGGGAAACCATCATATTTTGCAATGTAGATAGTGAAGTTGAAGTTGGCAAATCGCGGACGGTTAATATTCTATCATGGTCTATCGTCGCCCTTCTGAAATCCCAATTATCTCCTGCACTAACCCCATCTCGCATATCGAAATTTAGGATATTCACTCCAGCGAACCACATTGCGGCTCCACTTCCTATAGCGCGAACACCCCAAACATTTCTACCGCCATCATTCCACATCAATTCTCCAATGTCGTTTAACTCTAGTACATTGCTGGGTCTACGCCTTCGGGTATCACAATTTCAACCTCTTTTACATTCGTCTCCTGCTCAATCATTTACCCTCATGCTCCTTTTCTACTTCATTTATATATTTACGCTCCTGCTCATCCAACCATCCCTGTATTGATGATACGCGCATAAGAAACTTCCACATTATATTTTCCTTCTGTGTCTGGATGACTACATTCGACTCCCGAAAATCCGAACGTGCTTTTTAGCATTGTGGATATAGCATCTTGTTTTTCTAAAATTTCACTAATTTGTAGGTCTGCTATAAATATATCCTTTCTTAACCCATCTCTGGTTGTATAATTTTTAATTGTGAAATTATTTCAGCAAACTTTGGGGAAAAATATTCGCCGTTTCGGAATAGTGAAATATACTCCTGTAGCTCTGGGCTGTTTTCAAAGTAATAGTTTTTATTTTTGTTCTTTTGCTGAATCCGTAAAAACTTGAAGTCTGCTAGAATTAGCCACGCGGCGCATTGTATGGATGCTACGAAATATTCTTGATTCTTAATTTCTGTTGTCATTTAGTTGCGTCCTCTCTAATACGGGCTACCGCTAAACCGTAATTCTCTCTGACGCTCATGTGCGAAACACTTGGTTATGTTGTGTGCCAACTTTAAATACTCTGCACAAGCTGTATTTTCGCTGATTTCTTTTGCTATTTCTTCTAGCAAGTCTGATACGGTCTTATAACCGTTTATATAGTCATTGTTCATATTCAATCCTCTTTTCTAAATCCAGCTATTGGCAAATTTCAGTTCGGCATCTGGTTCATCCGCCGCGTGACGTAAAATGTCAACTGCTTGGAGCAAATATTTGTGTTCAGCGTTTGCAACCTGTAAACCCTTTGCACCCATTTGAATCAATCCTAATAATGTTTTTGCATGTTCTTGTTTCATTATTAATATCCTCTATTATTCTTATATTTTAATATCTGCTACTGCGCTGTTCGCGGGTTTTGCCGTCATAATAATACTCATAGCGTTTCTCAACTGGCAGTTCCCAAAAATCATCAAGCAATGATTGTAAAGTTTCCGCACTTGTTCCGAAATGCCGCTTTACTCCATAATCATCATCAACAAATGTTCCACAATCCGCTTTGTATTCGTGTAAGAATCCAAGGAAGAAAGCATCATATATTGTATAAAGTTTCTCTGACACATCGGCAACCTGTGAAAGTGCTTGCCTGACTGCATAAGAAGTTGACGCACCTATATCAACGCTACCCAACATTTTTGATATGGTATTTTCGTCCAAATACTTAGCTTGCCCACCAAAATTTATATCTTCGCTAATACTCACAACATCGTATAAATCGGGCTTTTCAGTTCTCTCCAACCATTTCAATGCATCCATAAGTTTTTCATTTTGCTTGCTAAATGCAATTTGACGAACATCGTCATTCTCGTAATCTTCGCACGGCAAAAATGCGGCTCGAAGGGCTTTACAAACATAATTTTCTGGGGTTTCCTCTGTGATATTGAATACGAGTAAATGCTTCATATCCTTGTTTAACCCCAAGTTTTTGACCGTTAGTTCCAATTCAAAATCATGTGTCCAACAACTCATAGATGCTTGCTTTAAGATATTTACAATGTTATTGTCGTAGGAGTTTATGCCGCCTTCGTCTTCGTCTAATGTGTCCTCGTACAGATAAGATGTTCTACCATTAACGGAAACTTCGTCTGGTTCATTCTCATCTGGCTCATACATGGTGCTATGATAGGCTTCTTTTAACTCGCTTGGTAATGTTAGTTTTAATCTCATTTTTGATTTTCCTTCTTTCTAATATTCGTCACATAAATTATCTGGCAGGTCGTTATCAAATCTCACCCAGCCGTCATAATTTATGTGATAGCGGTTTGTAATCGTGTTAATAATCAATCTAGGCATGTAATAATCTATGGCAAGATTTACGGATAGCCCTCTGACTGCATCGCATATAGTCACAAGCTTGTGTATGTCTCCGTGCGGGTCGCGCCAACGGAGTTCTTTACCCTCAATGTGATAGCCATAATTATTGAAGCCGTAAGAGGTTAGTGCGGTCTTTATGGCTGTGATATGATTGTGCATATGTCCTCCTTTTTTCTTCTCGAATGCAATAAAAAAAAGAGCGGCATCGCCGCCCACTATGTTGCTTTAATAGTTCTGTTTTGCCATGTACTCACCAAGCCGTATAAGTTGGTCATCCCACATATCCGCACCTCGCCTGAATCTCCCTAAAATATAATGGGGAATATTTAGATTTTTTCCAATAACATTCAGACGCGCCCCTGTATCATTAAGATACTTATTGAACCTATCACGGATTTCATTTTGCATTTACATATCTCCCTTCTGATATATTTAATTAGAAACAAAAAAAATTTCCTTCTTACCATTACTACCACGAAAGAAAAAAGCCTATAATCCGCATGGATAAAGGCTTTTAGGGGTGCTAGAACATAAGCAAGTTACTAATTTAGTTAGTCGATATAAAGCAATTCATTAATATTTCTCGGTGCTTAGATTTGTGTAACAAGTCAAGACTTACTTTTCTTATAGAAGTCCAATTGCGGTTATGATATTTATGTTCTCCCTTAACAGCACATACTCTGGAGATAATGAATGTCAAGGCTTTTTCGTCCATTTTGACTGCATTTAACTTATTAATTGCATTACTGTATGCTACTTCTTTTGCGGATTTTGCTGCGAAATACGCTATACTTTTGTCGCTCCGTATTCGTTCTAGTTCTTTTTTTAGCTTTGTAGCTTCAACTTTCACTAGATTAACATGCTCTTGATTATAACCATGATTTTTTGGCTTCACATTCAACAAATCTACCATATTAAGATTGTCGCGCCTATCTTTATCATCAATTTTCATTTCAAGCTGTAACCAATCCATAGGGCATTCAAAAGAGCGATATGCGTGGTTTCCTTCTGGCTGGACATATTTGAAAAACTCTGGGTATTCCATTTTAGGTTCTTCATACACGCCAGTTTCCATTTCTTTAATATCGGCGCGAATTATTTTTTTCATGTCTTTATTTTTACAAGCTTTCAATTCATTATATTTAACATCTAATTTCTCTCTCTCAGCATCGTTGTAATACTTTTTCTTGTACTCTACTCCGCCGCGCCACTTGACGAAGTTTTCGCAAGAAGATTGTTCAACGTCAGATTTACTCTTGGGTTTTTGTTTAATTTTAGCCAAGTATGCTTTTGTGTTTACATCATACGTCTTCTTGGCTCCGTCTATCTCTACGACTTGCAGGCTAGATAGTATACTGGTAATATTACTGATTTTTTCAAGAAGCTTGTCATTTTTCCCATCAGCATTATCACAGTAAAGTTCCCAATAGTATGAATTCATAACTTGACTCATATTTACCACTTGCGGGATTAGATTATTAGAAATTTTATTATCCACATCAGCAGCGGTTTTGTCAGCTTGCTCATCTGCTTCCGGGATTCCACATACAGGGGTAGGGAACGCGGCACATTTTTTAGCCGCCTCAAGAATTGTCTTATCTGGTGTACAATAAACAAAATCTGAGTCAAAATCACAATTTTGCAAGCGGCCTTGAATATTACAATTAAAACTATTTACCACAATTACCCCGTCTGTCAGATTAAAATATTTCATATAGTTCCAATATATATGTCCATTTACTTCTATAGCTGTCTTGTAGCCATAATCCTTATACTCTATCTCACGCCGTTCATATTTTACATTAGTAGCCACAGCAACATTTCCGGCGCAAATATGAGGACTACGAAACAATGTCAACTTTTCGCCATCTACAAACGCTGTACTCCAAACATTAAAAAACTCAGTTACATCATCATATTGAAATCCAATCGGATATCCGACAAATTTCTTGAAAAAGGCATATTCCAAGAATTCATAAGGATTTGATAACATGTAGGCATTTATACTCCGTGGTATAGGAATTTTTCCTCGGCGCAACTTTTTCACATAGTTTTCTATGATTTTACGCTTCCATTCCTTTCCTTCCCTCGTATCAAATGCTTTTATGTTTTTAGAAAACAAGTCTTGTATAAACTGCGTCGTACTCATCTCACTATTAATCCGTAAGTATTCCTTGAATATTTCTGGTTCATTTTTCAAGCGTTCAACATATTCTATTTGTTGCTGGATAAGCATTTTTATATCATCCCTTGAAAGTGGTAGAGAGTTTAAAAATTGGTATGCAGAATTATCATATTCGTGATAGTCGTCGTAGTTCTCATCGAGGTCTTCTTCTACATCATAATTAGCAACTGTATCAATTTTCTCAGCCTTGCAGATTGTAAAACGGTTTCCAGCGGTCTTTAACCAAAATTCATAAGCCGCTTGTTCGCGCTCCTTCTTAGTAGCTCCTTGGAATAATTTATGTTGCTTCAAAAATTTTATACTGTTGTTTGTTATAATGAGTTTAATGTCGGCGGCCTGCAATATCCTACCAAACATATCCTTTACTATTTCATTTAGTATGTTGCCATCCGCATCTCTTACAAAATATTTTTCCTTTACAAATTCCAGTATGTTAGTTGAAAATGCACAGGATTTAGTAAAATGATTCCTAAGAAGCATCATACCTTTTTGAGCGTATGGTGTTTCGTCTTCCCCTACATCATACCCCTTGGCTCTCTTAAAAAGAGATATATCGGCTAATGCTTGCCCATCCCATATTTCATCACCATGATTTTCTATAATCTTGTTACCTTTCTCATTTAATATATAATTGCCTTCATCATCCCTTTTATAACTACCTGTAAAATACGGCTCAAGTGTAGCCTCTGGTTCTCCTTTTTCATTTAACCTAGTGATGGACATAGTTCTGCTTTTCATCGCTGTGTCATGGTATGCACCACTATACCAATTTTCTTCATTATTATAACTTTGGTGCATAGGGATGTCTTCTACTAATAAAATTTCGTTCGGATAAATTTCAACTTCGCCCACGATACTTGACAGTATTAAAGCTTTATATGCCATTGTTCCGGCATCTGTAGCATTGTGTATATTTAACGATTCCATTCCCATACTTGCATACTCATCCATAGGTTCTAACAAGCGTTCTTTTACAAATAAAACAGTGCCAGTACGCGCCATTGATGAGCTTCTACCATAACGGACATATTTTATCTTACTTTTGCCATCCTGCAAAAAGAATCCGGCATCTTTATCGTGATACATATTCTTGCGCATTTCTTCACGCCTTAATTCCTTTTTATTAGTAGGGCTACTATCTAATTCAACCCATCTATTTCCTTGCCTTAAATGGCGAGGCTCGTTCTTCATTACTTTTTTGTCTTTATCAAAAGTAACATCAATCAAAGCATCTGTGTATAGCTGTCCTTCTTCTTCCCTAAATTCGTCAGGCGCGATACTGTACAGGTGTTGTAATGCCATGCAGCGCGGTAGCGAACCTTTATATAACCATTTACGAGGCTTTTTCTGGTCTATAACAAAAGTTTTATCTGTAATTTCTCCATCTGTTACTGTAATTATTTTTTGGGCTTGGAGTTTCATAATACTAACCCCGTAATATTTATTAATATCTAAATCCATACTGTATTTCCTCCATACTTTCATCACAAATTGCGTAGCGTAAGGCGGTAAACACTCCCATCTTTTACTACTTGAATGGAGTATCGTTTGCTATCGGTGATTCTATAAATTGACTCATAATTGTGTCAAAAGTGTAGTTAATTCTTGCTGCCCCAACACCATTTCTATTTTTCAATATCTGCAATTCAATTTCTCGTTTTTCAGAAGAGGCCATTGCATTTTTTATAACTCCCATTTTTTCTTCTGTTTTTGATGAAGTCATGTTTTGATATTGCAACGCTATCAAACAATCGCAGCTATACTCAATCCCACCTGACTCCTTCACTGAACCCATGTTTGCATCCGTGGTATAAGAAGCTCGACCAAAACTTGAAACTGCTACCACTGGAATGCCCAAGTCGCGGCTTATCCGCTTCAAATCCATAATAGAAGAGTCCATATTCTGCTTATCTGTCTGTTTATTATTCGATGGCGCAAGTAATTGGAGGTAGTCAATTACAACAACAGGTTTATGCCCAGTAGCCGCAATATGTTGTTTAACAGTTGTCAATATCTCTTTGGTACTTATGCTCCCTATACCCTCAGATACATAGATATGGTTAGCGTACTCGCTGTAATTATTAAACGCCCTTATTACCGCAGGCTTTATTTTCGGGTCAAAGGTACAAGATAGTATCTCTCTCGTATTTAGTCTACGTTGTTCTAACATTTCACTATCTGCAATTTTACCGTACTCACGGGAAACACTCTTGGCTATTAGCTCACGTTTTGCCATTTCAAGGGAAAAATAAAGTACATCCTGTTTACCTACTTTGGCGATATTGTCTGCCATTTGTAATACAAAGGTGGTTTTTCCAATTGAAGGAACAGCACCAATCACATAAAGCCCAGCATACAATCCCCCGCCTAATTTACCATCTAATAGCTTGAATTGCGTTTTAATTGGCATTTCTCCATTACCCGCTTCTATATCTGCAAGAAAATTGGGTAAATATGACTGTGCTTGATTATCGCTGATATAATCTGCTATATTTTCCTGTTCCTTATCTTCGGTGACATCTGCATGAATTGATGCTTGCCTCTGTGCGTCTTGTACAGCTTTGGCAAAAGCATCCCTATCATTTATCAACGCTTCGTTAGGGTCTTTATATTCGCCGCTTACGTTGGCAACAATATGGGGGACATTAAGTTTTTTCAAACCTTCGACTATGGAATCAGTAAAACCCTGCCCTGTAGAATCGTTGTCCAGTGATATAATTAACGTCTTGTCGGTAGGTTTCCTCTCCAAACATTTGATTAATTTGGTATAGTTTCCTGCGCTTCCAAGCCCAACAGCAGAGCCGCCCAAATCAACTATAGAAAGCGCGTCCAATTGCCCCTCCACAATAAATACGCTAGTGTGTTCGCCTTGGTATAGCGCATCAGCATTGAACAATGGCTCTGGCTTGCCTGTCATTTTTACATAGTTATCCCAACCCTTTACATTCTCTGGCTTATTTAGTAAACGTACTATATAATATGGTATACTTGGATATGGAATAATTGCTGCCAGACCTAAATCCGGCGTTCTCTTCCCATTTTTGCTGTAGTAATAATAATTTCTGCTGATTCCTAAGTTGTATTTGCTTATTGTTTCGGTAGAAAGGCCGCGACTATAATAATAATCATGGTTAGACGTTTCTATTTTACATTTTTCTATGAAGGCGTTATGCTTCGCCAATTGTTCTTCCGTCATAGGTTTACCCTCGCTCCCATCTGTTTTCTTCTTTACTGGGCCAGTTGTCGGAATCGAATCAGAGCCATCATTAGATACACCAAATATAGCGGCTGCTCTATCAAATAATGGCTTCCCAAACTCTATGTCTTCGACAAGACGTATTAAATCAAAGGTATCTCCTTTTTCATGGCAGGAGAAGCAATAAAATTTATTTGTGCTGTCATAAACGGTAAATGCCCCGGTCATTTTGCTTATTGTTCCGCTATCACCGAGGGAAGCGATAAAACAAGATTTCATTTTCTACCATAAAATAGATTTGACCGCCTGCGGATTCGCTGGGCGGTCAACCTTTTAGGGCAGTTATTACGGGTATTTTCTCCCGTTGCTTCACTTTCAATGAAGCGGGTAGTTCCTTTGCAGGCGGTCTAGGTTGTTCCAAAGGTAGCAAGTCGGTTGGCAAATCCAGTTTTCCTACATCGTTGAAGTAGACTTCAATTTGCTGAACACCTTTGCTATATCGCTCACCTCGTGAGTGGACTTCTATGCGTTCCACTAGCCTATTAAGCATAAGGGTCGAAAGCTCGGTAATATTGGTATACTTACGAACCCGTGCCAAAAACTTGTCGACATTCACACTGGCTTCTTCCTGATAAGCAATACCACCACGCAAGACTTCCACCCGAATCTCCAAGTCTTTTTGCTCCTTCTCATAGCCTTGTGAAAACTTCATAAACCGTTCATTGGTAAGCGTTCCCGCTACCATATCCTCATAGAGCCGTTGGATTATTGTGTCCAATTCAACCACCCGCTTCTCCAGTTGCTCAAGAAGTTTCTTGTCCTTTGCTATACTCCTAGCCAACTTATCGTCGTCTTGGGATTTTAGCATTTGCACAAATACTTTCTCATGCTCGGAAGCAAAGGTTGTTACATTTTGGATATGCTCCAGTACAACTTGCTCCAAGACTACACGGCGGATATAGTGTGATGACTGGCACTCCGTCTTTTTGGTACGAAAGCCCACACAAGCGAAAAAGTCTTGCTCTGGCTTCAAAGCAGCTCCGCTTGAAAGATTCATTTTGCCTTTACACTCGGCACAATAAACCAATCCCGAAAGCGTACTTACTCGTCCACTACGATTTCGCCTCCGCTTGTTAGAACGGATTTGTTGCACTCTTTCAAATACTTCCGCCTCAATTATTGGAGGGTGGGTATTTTCAAAGACGGCGTAGTTGCTAGGGTCATTGAACATCATCTTCTTGTTTTTGTAGGATTTACGGTATGTCTTGAAGTTGATGGTATGACCAAGGTACTCACGGCGTTCCAAAATCTTTGCAACGGTAGAATCCAGCCAGTCGTAGGGATTGAGAATCCTCTCATCTTTGCGGTATCCCGCACTAATAGCATGAACGGTTGGTGCCTCAATCTGCATTTCACGCAGTTTGACCGCAATGTGTGTTACACCCCAACCCTCCAAGCAGTAATGAAAGATTTTCCGTACAACTTCGGCGGCTACTTCGTCAATAATCCAGCGTTTGGGATTAGCAGGGTCTTTCTTGTAGCCATAGGGTGCATTAACAGCAAGATGTTCTCCCGCCATGCCTTTTCTATGGGCTTCGTCTTTGACCTTTTTGCTAATATTACGAGCGTACCATTCATTGAAAATATTTTTGAACGGCATCATCTCGTTTTCGCCTTGGCTACTATCTACGCCATCGGCAATAGCTATGAAACGCACGTCCATGTCGGGAAAGACGTTTTCGGTGTAGAATCCTACTCGAACATAATCCCTCCCAAAACGGCTCATGTCTTTGACGACAAAGTTTTTCACACGCCCAGCTTCCACAAGCTCTAAGGCTACGGAAAAATCTGGTCTGTCAAATGTTGTGCCGCTTACGCCATCGTCCGTGAAGTAGATGGGATTAGGCAAACGGTTTTCATAGGCAAACTTGGCGTGCAACTTCTTTTGGTTGACAATACTGTTGCTCTCGTCTTCCTTGCCCCTGTCCTTGTCATCACGGGATAAGCGTGAATAAAGAACGGTTATTTCATCGGGCAGTTCCATGCCAGCCTTGTAGTCTGGTATGTTTTGGTAAAGTGCTTCTCTAATTGATTGTGTCATGGATTTCTCCTTTCACAACCAAATAAAGGTCTTCACGGACATTATACCATAATATGACAAAATGTGAAGTCTTGCTATTCATCATTCTGAATAAGCCACCAAAGTTTATCCAGTAGCCCCTCTTTAGCGTTTCCTTTATATTTTGAAGTTACTATGTATGTTGTTCCGCCAATCTTCCGCTTTGTAATCTCTCTAGGTTCAATGGTCGCCGTTTCTTTTGGGAGCGTAGTTCGCATTTCCGCACTGGATAGCGAATGTTTACTCATGGTAGACACTCCTTGCAGGATATGGTACTAATATCCTATGAGTTTTCCATCTGAGCATAGACCAAGTAATTTTGGGACTTTGCCGTACAAACCTATGGGGATAATAAGGGTATACCCCTAGAGGGGGTATAAAGTCATATCCCTGTGTGAAATATGTTCGCCGTACTCTTTCGTGATGTGGGCAACCCGAATGGAAAGACGGGTGGTCAATGCTTTGGTTGATTGTTTCATTTATGTAATTCTTTTGGTGCATTTCTTCTCCTTAATTTTTTGCTTACATCTCCCATTGTATCATGGAAAAGTCAAGAATTACGGAACAAAATACACCACTCTGTCAACGATAAGACATCTGTTAATGGGGGTAGAAAGCCCACAACATGGACGCAATACAGCACCTAACAATTTTTGAGCCTTATGTGTGCGAAAAGACAGGCAGAAACAGCGGTAAAAGTGCCTCATGTGTGCCACCCTGCAACCGTGTTGTAATTTTTACAACGATTTTTTCGACAAAACACAAAAAGACCACCATAGCGGCAGCCTTTGTGTAGTCAATGTAGATTTTATGGAGTGGGAACTGTTGCCTATTTCCTCATTCTCCAACAACACATCTTCCGAGTATCTCCGGGTGGTCAGGGGCGAACACAGATGCTATCCACATAGGCTTTCCTTGGTTCCATAGAGGTGGTGCGGCTACTGCCGTTAATCCTGGCATTGCACGCCTTACCTATGCTACGGGCGGCACGACCAACAGCCTTGGTTTTCGTGGGTAGCTTATACTATATCTCATACAACCCATACTCAAGTCCATACGGGTGGTCGGGGGCGTGGATAGGTAATGTTCTCGAAACAGGCTCATGGTTCTATCGTGGAGGGTTTGCGAATGGCACATCTTTTGCGGGAGTAGAGGCTTTACATGCTACGCATGGAGACAGCCAGTTCGACAGAGGTTTTCGTGGGACTATTAGCTAAATATCCTCCACAGTAACAACATGGTAACTCAACCAACTCATAGTCTGTTGGCTAAAGGCTCTAATATCTTCCGCCCATTCTCTATGGGCAGCACTAGCGTTTCTGGCGTAGTCGGATAAGCTACCGAAAAAGTCAGCCGTAGCGTTAGATAATCCCACGCCTGTTATGGTGTCGCCACCAATATGGCTATTTATACTACTGGATAATTGGCTACCAAGTACACGCCTACCCATATTATTGAAGTGGTCAATGGAGGTTCGATTGAGCCTGTCGTATATAAAGTAATCCCTAGCCATATTGAGGCTAACATAGCCCATGCGTATATTCTGGTAGGCTAGTATAAACCTAGTAGCCGTTTCCAAGTCGGGTACTACACCTCCATTACTGTCAATGGTGTTACTGGCTCTTAGCAAGGGACTCAAACCCTCATCATGGATTTGGTGGTAGCCAAAATGAGCCTGTGCATACAGGAAGTCGCCTAGACTTAGACTGTCCGCTCCTGCACTCCCCAAAGCACTAAGGGTATTACTAACTGCAATTTTAGCCACTTCTTCAAGAGCCGTACTTATGAAGTCGCCACCTGAAAGCATAGTGCCTACTGCTAGATTCATAGCCACAGTTCCGACATCTAAAGCAACATTCACACCATCAGCAAAGCGGGCATTTCTTCTTACGCTTTCAATAGCGTATCGGCTATTATCCCCAACCACACGGATTAAGCCTTGGGTGCTACCATAGGTTTCCTGTATATGGTCATAGATAAATTGAGCGTTCCTTATGGCTAGTTCTTCGTTAAGCTCCATATGGGGAATTGGTGCGGATAATCCCCATGTTTTGGGAATCCTAAAAGTATCTCCACCAGTCCCAAATGTAAAAGTAAACTCGTCAAGTCTTGGGTTGCCGTCCGGGTGTGCAGGCGTAAAAACATTGCTTGCCCCTATGACAATGGGCATATTATCCCATCTATTGCCATGCAGTATAATATCCCCACCACCAGTTAGCCCCATTCTTTGAGCCGCCCAGTTGTTGCTAAAGCTGTCATACCAAAATTCTCGCCCATAGGCTATATGCACTCCGCCTATACCCTCTCTAGCAAGCACATAATCCCGTCCACCCACTCTAGGCTCTAGCCTTATGTTGGTTGACCAGTTCTCTCTATCCCAACCCTCTGTAATGTTGGCTATGCTAAGATTACCAACAGCAAGCACAGCGTAGCGAGGCTCAAAGCCTCCAGTATTTCCGCTAACAACACAAACCACGCCATTGTATACAGGCGGTAGTTCATTTCTACCGCCTACGCTTCGCCATGCAGAAGCTACTGCTTCTGTGTCGATTGCTCTAATCCAGCCGCCAATATTTAGGGTAAACTCCGTAGTGTAGCCCATGCTGCTAGTTTCTGTGAAGACAAAGGTTTGGAGGGGGTAGCTAAAGGCAAGAGGTGTTGGGCTATTGCCTGTGTCGCTACTGCTTTCCGCTTCTTGTGATGGGTTTGGTAATACTGGTACTGGTACGGTGTTGCTACCTACTTCTGGCGTAGTAGCATAAACGGTTGCTGGCGGTGTTGGTGGGTCGGGTGGGTCGCTTCTTTGTCTACCACAGCCACTAAGGGCAAGTGTAAGGATTATAGCGGAAACTATGGCTATTGTTCTTCTTAACATAAAACCCACCCCCTAGCGTTCAGTAATTTTGCAATTACTGTCAAAACTTCTAAAGGTGTCTTTGACTATCCCCACAAGCTCTTTCATATCCTTAGAGAACGGAACTGTGCCATCGTTATAGTCAATCCGCCCCGAAAAGGCGAACGTAGCTTTTGTCGCCCCATCACCGCCCTCAAAACTTAGCTTTGCGGTAGTTATGGGTTTGGTGGCGTTTCTTGCTTCAGCAAAGGAATGTGTGCCGATTAGAAATATTACATAATCCTCCTCATTCTCCTGCACACGATTGGCTAACCAAACAGGATTCCAAGAAGAAGCAGGAACCTCAAATGGAAACTTGTCAAACAGGCTTTCCATAATCTGCTCCCTAGCGGTTGTGGTTTCAAAAGCAACTGAACTCGCAAACATCTCCTTAACCGCCTTGCGGACAGGAGTATGTATCACGGTATTTACGCCTTTTGCCACAGTATCCTCTACTTTGACAATGAGCTTGAACGCTACTACGCCTACGACAATACCCAAGATAATGGCTATTATCCAGTTTTCAAAAGTGAAGCCTACAAAAACGATAACAAGCCCAGCCGCCAATGCGGAAAGCTGAAAAGCCGCTGTTGGTCGCATAAAAACACCCCTGTGTAAAAATGTATACCTATTTACACAGGGGTGTTTTTGGATATTTATGGAATTATTAAGGTCAAGATAAGGTGTAGCTTGTGGGGGCGTTCGCGCCTCATGCTACTATGTAAGTGAGTATGACTAAATACATAGTGGGGCTGATTCGTAAGGCTTATTTTACCACGCCCACGCCTCGGATTCAAGGAAAATATTTGTTCGGCTCTCTCCGCTTCTTCCCAAGAGGCAGCCCACGCTCCCTTTACAATTCATTAAGAAAAACTGTAAAGGGAGTGCATGAAAATATGTTTAGAATTAAGAAGACAAGAAAACCACCAAGACCACCCGAAACCTTTGCTTATGGCAGAGTTAGCACCAAAGACCAAAACGCAGATAGACAGCTTGTAGCCTTTGAGCCTTTTGGTATTGACGAGCGGAATATCTACATCGACAAAAAGAGTGGCAAAGATTTTGACCGCCCACGCTACAAAGCATTAGTACGGAAGCTAAGGGCTGGCGACCTGCTCATACTAAAGTCTATTGACCGTCTTGGCAGGGATTATGTGGAGATAATAGAGCAATGGCGGTATCTAACAAAGGATAAGGGTGTAGACATTAAGGTCATAGACTTCCCCTTGCTAGATACTACCTACTGCAAGGGCTTACTCGGTACATTCATATCCGACCTAGTGCTTCAAGTATTGTCCTTCGCCGCTCAACTGGAACGGGAGAATATACTGCAACGCCAAGCCGAAGGAATAGCGGTTGCCAAGGCTAATGGTGTGGTATTCGGAAGAAGTCCTGTAACAGTACCATCTAACTTTGATGAGATATGCAGAGAGTGGCGTAATGGTGGACTAACAGCCAAGCAAGCCGCTAGTCTATGTGGGTTTAGCAGGAAGACATTATACAATTTGACGGTGGAGATGAGGAAGGTGGAGGGGTAAAACACCCTGTAAAGCCCAAAAAACCGCCATTCCGCTTGACTTTTGCGAACATTTGTGCTACAATGAGGATGTTGGTCTGTACATCAGATTGTAATTTATACAGTTCATCTTTCATAAACTTCTTTAACTCCAAGGCGGACAAAAGCTACACTTGTGGTTTCTGTCCGTTTTGGACACCGACCTTCCGGCGGTGAAATATAGAAGTGGTGTTGTTTATGAAGTTTTTATTGTGGTTATTGCTTGGACTATTTGTCGGTGTGGCTGTTAACCTATCATTTTACTACCTTCGTGGCTTTAGTAGACCCGTCTTGGATATTTCTGTTTCAGTAATTGTTAACATATTTATCGTTATCGTCTACCATTGGGGATATTTAGATGGTCGCCGTAAAGAACGGAATGCCACAGAGCGAGAGAATCAACTTAAAGATGAACAAAATAAACGAGGCGATTAGAGCAATCTAGTCGCTTTTCACTTGTGATTTTATTAGGATTTTGCTATTATCTTGACATGATTTGCCGATGAAAATACATAGGAAGAGCTAGGCTCTTTAGCGATAGAAAGGTGGCTGTGTAGATGGAAAACAAAAACTCTGATGGTTTAATTAAAATGATTATGGTTGGTATTTTCAGTGCCGCCGTTGGCGGTCTGATTAGCGGTATAGGAGTTTACTATTACACAACAGCCGACAATTTCAATATTTCAGATATTGCTAATCGAATCGCCAATGGAGAATCTGTTGTTGCGGCTTTTTCTAATCCAGTAATTACAACACCTTCAAATGACAGGGTATTTTCTATGTATCGGGAATTTCCGACAATCCCCAGCTTTGGAGCGATAAGTGGCTATTCACCGGATATGATTAGAAGCGTTAGAGATGTAGAATATTTTAGCTTTATATTTTCGTATGATTATTTTATCCTTGAAGAGAATATAAAATATATCGAAGATTATATAAATTTGCTGTTAGATAATAATTTCGAACACCCAATAACACATATAGATGGATTAAGAGTATACCAAATCTATAAAAATACAAATGCTGAATATTCTGTTGCTATAAGATTCAATCTAGTTGATTCTTTTGATGCCGTTAATCCCCTAACTGGTGAAAGAAGAGTTCATTTTATAGTTTATATCATTGAAACCGACCAGCTAAATCGTGAGCGTATTTCAAATAACATAGACAGTGTTACGTCTCCCATACCACCCAATGACATGAGATATGCTACTGATGAAGTTCCCCACGGTGTTACCCCACCTGTGCCTCCAGATAACCGTCCCAACTTTGCCGCTGCACCTCCTCCGCCTTAACATAAATCCTCCCGGTGAATTTTAATTATTTACACGAACGCCACTATACTTTTAGGTGGCGTTTTCTCTTGCCTAAAAACCTCATTTTCTAACTGTAACCCTAGTGTAACCCAAACCCCAAACAATGGACACAAGTTACACCACCGTTACAGCCCCCTAGCCCTCAAGGCTAGGGGGTTTTCTGTTTCTGTCATCATCTACTGGGTAATGGCATATTATTTATAATAATATAATAAGAGTAGAGGGTGTGCCGCCGTGATGTTACTGGGCGAGGTTCGGGAGTTCAAGGCGTGGCTAGAGAAGAAGTACAGTAAGGCTACGGCAGATACATATTGCAAGAGGCTGACCGTCGTCCTCGCTGGGCAACCGCTCGTCGCCACCGCCGAGCGACTCGACCTTGTTTTGGTGATGACGAAGTTGTCCGAGATTAGGTATAAAAACCACTTCTCTCAAACCAAGAACGCCCTAATACTTTTCTGTGAGTATAAGGATATTAAACTATCCCCCGACACCTTGTCTAGTATTAAGGAACTGCATGGTGCTACAAAGAAGAAGTATCGCAAGCTAAAGCCTGTGGAGTTTAGAGAAGTAGAGAAGAAAATTAAACACATAAGAAACCGTAAACTCAAACTATCCTACCAAACCATCATAGCCACAGGGCTTCATGTGAGTGAACTTGCAAGCCTGTCCGCCAAGGATTGTACCATAATCAAGGCAGATAATGGTAGTGGCAGCTCAATTACTTTCAGCTTCACAGGCAAAGGCGGTAAGCAAGGGGAGGCTATTGTTTTAGCAGAAGAACACCCACTTTTATATGAGCGGTTGGAGGAGCTTATAGCCTCCACCCCATCTCCATCTTCTCGTGTCTTTTATTCTTCTGGCTACCTACAATCCAAGGCTAAAGAGCTAGGCTTTACTTGCCACGACCTACGCCGTGCCTACGCCAAGATAGAGTACAAGAAGTGCAGGAATAAAGCAGAAATATCCAAAAAACTCCGTCATTCTAATGTTCGGACAACCAACATATATTTTAGGAGCAAGGTGAAAGTTTAGCAACTCCCCACGAAAACCAGCAGTGGCGCCAGTGAAGGCATTGAGGGACTCGACGCCGGCTGGAACACCAGTGCCACCAGAGGCGGCGAAGCCACCTCGGATGAACCATGGATCAGTGACGCGAGCAGAAGACGCGAACGCCCCCGACCACCCGGAGGACTCGAAGATGGCTTGTCCGAGAGAAAGACGACCAATATAGATGATGCACATAGTTAGCACAAGAGGAAGTGTCAAACTTGAAACTACTGGACTTAATCATCAAAGAATATATCGCCATTGTCGAGGCTTTGGTTGAAAATAATCCTGTTGAAAACAACAGAATCATAGTAGAGCGTGAAGAGTTTAAGGCTATGCTCGAACAATACGCCTACGCTACCTTTTCAGCTAAAACCAAAACCTACAAAGCCCTTAACCTTATCATTCATGACAATAACAACTACACCATGCCATATAAAGATACCACGCTGAAAAAGACAGTCCGTAAGGTCATCATAAATTACAGTACATATGAAGTTGTAAAGAATCTTTATGAAACCAATTTGAATCTTTAGGGGGAATCCGCATGTTTAGAAGCCGCGACCCATTAACATATTTTCTTCAAGGTAGAATTATAGCCTTTGTTAAGCTATTATGGAGCGGAAGCGTAACAGCTTCAAAAGAAAGTAAGCCCATAGCCATAATGTATGGTTGCTTGGTCGGAGTAGTCTTTATTGTCGGACTAAGTGTAGGAAGTTGGGGAATCCCCATGCTTCTGCTTTTGGGTACAGCCCTTGTTCTTGGTATAAGGCGATACATACAAGAAGCCCCCATAAGAAACAGGCGTAAGTTCTTCAAGGATATATTTGTTACTATGGGCTTCTTTGCCAAGGGCGACATCTACCCATACTATCTTAGTGAAGCGGAGGTATCCGAGTACACAACCGTTTTCTCTTTCAATACCTTTATCCCTGCTAATTCATGGTGGGCTAGGAAAGACGAACTGGAGATGTACTTTGGGGCTAGTATTACGGACATCAAGCAGTCCACCAAAGACAACAGAGTTATCCATGTGCATGTTGGGGTTGCTCCGTTGCCTACTCATGTGGAATGGGTAGACAGCTACCTTATTAAACGGGGCATGTTCAATATTGGCAAAACTCATACTGGTATTACTCTACTAGATATTGAAAAGCACCCCCACGCCTTTATTGCAGGGGAAACAGGAAGTGGCAAGTCTAACATTCTCAAATGCTTTATCCATCAGGCTCTAGCCAAGAAGTATAGAGTAGTCCTCATAGACTTCAAGCGTGGTGTTTCTTTTGCGGATTTCAAAGACAAAATAACTATTCATTATGAATATCCCGAAGTAGTGGCAGCACTTCATGGCATGGTGGAGGAAACCAAGAAACGCTTGGATAAGTTCCGTGAGGTTGGCGTAGACAATATAGCCGACTATAACAAGTTGAAGCGTGGCTACATGAAACGCACCATTGTCTTCATAGACGAACTGGCGGAGCTTCTGAAAACCAGAGATAAGGCAACAGCCAACGCCCTAAACGACAGCATAGAGACCCTAACAAGGTTAAGTCGTGCCGTGGGTATACACTTAATAATGGGTATACAAAGACCCGACAGCACCATAGTAAGCGGACAGATTAAAAACAATGTTTCCTTTAGGGTGTGCGGTAGATTTGTAGACCCAGAGCCTAGTAGGATAATGCTTGGCAATGAAAGAGCCAGTAAGCTACCCAACATCAAGGGTAGATTCATAGTCAAGGGCGATAATTTGCAAGAAGTGCAGGCTTTCTACTTCGCTACACCAACGCAAGCCTCCACTCTTTCTTCGCAACCCCCACATACTGCACCAACAGCCCCACACGCCCCATATGAGCAAGGCGTAGCCCCTAATGAGGGAATATATGGAAATACGGCAGTTTCACTCCCACAAACTCTAACACAAGCCGAAACACTAGCCGAAACACTAGCCGAAACACTAGCCACACCCCAAGCTATACTAGCCGACTTGTTCTTTGAAACAAGGGAAAGCTACAACCAAAGTAGTAGCCATGCGGAATACCTAGCGGCTGAAACCATAAGCAAAAACATAAATCCCTTCCTACTTGCCTATGGGAAAAGTGAAATAAAGTACAGTAATATCCATGAGCTTGCTATGGGTATGAACGCTATAATTCTAGCCGAAGCCAAGATAGACCCCGAACATTACGCCATTCCCCACCTAAATATGACATTCAACCAGCTACTATCCGACAATAATGAATCCGCATATGTTAGCCAGACAAGGTTTATTATAGCGGAAAAGCTAAAAGAAGGCACACTTTTTGAAATACCATACCTTGCAACCTTGACTATTGCCACAGATTTTATAGCCAACTATGCAGATTTAGGTGGAGCAAGACCAAGTTTGTCGGATAGGCTATATAAAATATTTAGAAGCCATGAGGACTTGCCACCGCCTGCTTATCTTCTTTGGGCGGCACTCGCTGTAGCTACCGAGTTTGATGAGGATTTGTGGACGGATTACAATACAAGGTTGTTTGACTTAAAGACTGGAAAAACATCAGCACAGCATTTTACGAGTCTACCAAAGCAGACAGCCTCAACGCCACCCATAGCCATAGCAAGTACCGAAGCCAAGCCCACAGCCAACTCTACGCCAGAATCCAAGGGAAAGGTAGTAGCCCTAAAGGAAGCAAAAAAGCCAAATCCCACAACCAAGCCAGAAAAGCCAAACAACCCCGACTCCATAGATTTTGATTTTTCTAACTTCAAGAAATGATAGCCCCACGCATAAATCCCCTGCAAAATAGCCTTGTTATTGCTATTTGCAGGGGGTTCCTTTATATATTCATGGAAAGGGCGGCTATTGCCACCCTAGATGAAGACCTTTAATTTGGTTGATTTCCATTGATTTATAGGGGTTTTGTCCATCTTGTTTTATGCCCCCACTTGCCACATAGGGGACAGTTATATTTGTCACGACTTCCCCTGCTTTGTTCGGTTACTTGCTCTACATAGTTGCGCAATTGTTCACGGACATATTGTATTGTAGTTTCGGTCATATATTTTGTTCTCCTCAATTTGAATAACCAGTAAAAAGAAAAGTATATGTTGCTGCGCCATGCTTCTATGTTTTTCTTTTTATGGGTGGTCTTTGTCTTTAATCTTTTTAAGCTGCCCCGCCCAAAGCGGGGGCAAGCGTTCCCTTAAATATTATTAATATTTATTAGGAAATTCCACCACCTTCAAGTCCAGTATTTATGCGGGTTTCAGAAAGCGGTTAGGGACGCTCAACGTAAATTTAGGGACGTTCAACGTAAATTTAGGGGAATTTAGGGACGCTCAACGTAAGTTCAACTGCACATGTTCAACGCAAATCCTACTTATTTTTGCTTTTCTTGGCAGATTTATCTCGAAGTTGTACAGCTTCTGTATGCGTAGGGTACTGCGCATAGTCGATAATCAGCTTTGCTCTCATAAAATCGCGTTCTTTCAGATTCATACGATTTTCTGTCACCTCGGAGTCGTCCAGCATAACCCTATAGTCAACTGAGCTTATAGCATCAAGGTCGGTGAAAAACCTCTGAACAACTCTTCTTTTATAATGACTAATGGCTATCTCATCTTTAATGATGACATTGGGTGACTTCTGGATTATTGTTTTTATAGGTATAGTGCATAGTCTTTGCTTCCCCTCATTCCTACGGTAATTGATTGCAATGTAGAATAGTAGGAAAATACTATTTGGATTCAATTTGGGGTTAAATTTCAAAATCTCATTATGCACATTAGCTGTAAAATTTCCTTCCCAAAAAGTAATCAGCTTACCATCTAAGAATATTTTATACTCGTCTTTCTCCCTTTCATATGAGCCGATAAGAGCCTCTATATTGAAAGTGACATCTTGCTTTTTGGGCTTTAATTTTCCATGCTTATTCATTTTGAAAACCATTTGGGTGTCAATCCCACACCACCCCACGTTACTCCAAACTTTGAGTGCATTTTCCATTTGATTCATAGCATCTTTATTATATTTGAGGCTTCTAGCTTCGCGATATTCCAACGCTGTTATAGTTATAATAGCTTTGCGATTTTCGTAATATCTGTCCATTAGATAGAAATAAAACTGCCAAGCGAAATCAGGAATGCCGCTCTTTTCAAAAAGCTTACTAAAGTTTCTTAATGTTATAGCGCATTTATCACTTTTTAATATAGCAGAATCATTTGTAAGGTCTAGTTCGCACTTTGATAAATCGTGAGTCTTTATGGCGACAATCTCATTAGTTGCATTCCCTTGAAAAACGGTAATATAGGGGCTTATTACCTTTTCTATAGTGTCAGTAACAGCTACGATGTCTGGCTCATGTTGCTTATCTCTATCCAATTGCTTCAAGTTCATTTTTATATCATAAAAAACTTGTTTCTGTACATCTGGAGATAAGTTCATAATATGGGAAGCTTGCGCCCCCATTGCGTTTACAATATGATATGAGTCCCATCTGCTTTCCTCTTCAAAAGCTGGAGTTAGTACCTTATTTCTAATTGATAGCTTACGCATAAACTCGCAAGGGGAGTAGCCATCATAGAGCATGGCTAAATATCTATAAAGTGTTTTGCTGTCGGAAAATACATCAAACATTTGTGGTATTTGGTTTTTCTCCATGAGGATATCTAAAATCCTACAACATATATCTACAAACTCGTTGTTTGGTTTATCCGTTTGTTGGCTCTCATACTCTTTGTACAGACGGCTCATTACATATGCCATATCATTCATTTTCGCATCAATATCCCTTCTCCCAAAATGGAGGCAAGCCCTCCAAGTATTCAATATACTTACCCAGTCTATAAAACTGTTGAGATTTTAGCTTACCCCTGCCATTTAACCAGTCTGATAGGCGATTATACGGCGTGTATATCATTACCGACACATGCCATAGCTTGATTCCGTGGCGGTCAATTACCGTCCTCACTTCGTTTGCATTCATTAAAAAATACTCCCTTCTTTTTGAGTGAATTTATATAAGGTAATTTATTACCAAAATAAAAAACAATAGGTTTTTGCTTTCCTCACATAATATTATAGACACTTTGCAGTGCTTTGTTGATATTTTTATATTGCATTTGTGCTACAAAGGTGAGTGATGTTGATGTTTTGTTATACTACTTAGTTTGCAATTTTAATTCCTTCTTTTCTCGTTGTTTGCGGTTCCGCTCTTTACGTGCGTCTGATTGCATTTGGTGCTTTTTAATAGCCCAATCCCTAATTTTCGGATGTATGTTATCAAAGTATGTTCTAACTGCAATTTCCAGCTTCTCTTCGTCCTTATACTGTTTTGATAAGCGTTCAACAACGGCGTTATATTCTTTTCTGCGCTCTCGTTGTACGACTTCATAGAATTGTGAACTATCCATCTCAAAACCGTATTTCTTTATATGAAATAGCCCACCAAGTTTTTTAGTTACATGCGGAATCATTTTTGCCATTCTTATTATCCTCCTCGGGTTTAAGTGAAATAGTTGTTTTACTACTTGTACTTGTCTATTGTGCCTATAATATTGTAGACATATTTTGTGTTTTTGTCCCTGCAAGTGGAAGTTTATTTTTAGGTCTCAATAATAGTATAGAAATTTATCTTAGATATATAATAGCCTAAAAAAATATTAGACCGAAAAATTTTTCGGCACAATCGCCACCCCCATTAGCGTTTCTGAAAATCCACCTCAAATTCAACGTATTCATGGGCTTCGTCGGTATCAATTCCTCTATCAACCACGCTACAGCGACGCTAGAGAATATGATAGGTATGGGATTCTTCTATTTGCATAGGAGTAGATTTTACCTAATATTGTATTCAAAACAGCGTTATTGCTGGCATTGTCGTATAAACGGAGTCAAATTTGTATAAAAGCTAGTAACTATAAAGCTTATGACTAATTTGTAGCGTTTTTATAGATAGTGAATATGATTGAATCTTTGTTTGTCTCTGCAAAAAATCAAATCAAAACCGAAATCATTTCAATTAACAATATCAATGCCGTTTACAAAACAGCGGTAATTGCTCGATTTTCACCTAAACGTAATAAGTTTACATCCTTCCAAACCATAGTATTTTCAAGGTTTCCAGTGGATTACTCTTTAATCTAACCACTCGGTCAATGTGTACCGTCAAATCACCTCCAACACCGCATAATTACAGGCGTAAAGCCTTATCAGCCCCATTTTGACTGAAAATCGCCCTCAAAATAAGCTCTAGCCCAGTAAACATGCTTGGTAGAGCGTTTCCATCTCAAAAATCGCTACAAAATGGCTTCTAAGTCTTATGACTACGGAGTTTAAACCTTGTCGGAGCGTTTACACCTTGCAAGCGTGAATACAATCCAGTCACCCTATGCCATATGCTGGGATATGCACCAAATTACTGCATCTTATAAGCTAATCACTTTGTATGCCCTATTTAGTGCATATCCATTTATTTAAGCCACCCCTGCGTCATAGGTAGATATGACGATAACGCACCAGCCCCGCCCTGCTGTGTCCGTTTGGTCACAAGTTACTCGCGCACCAAATCCCAATCAGCGGGGACATTTCACACCATTTGCGGCGATAATCCCGCCACACGCACATAGGCAAGCCAGCACCACCCAGCCGCCGCGAACTCGGTGCAGAATCGCCCCAACAGACCGACAAAATCATGAACATGCGCCGAAAATGGGGCAAAATCGTGGAAATCGCTTAAATTTTGGCCTGAATTGTGGTCAAATCGGCGCAAAAATCACATCCGTAAATGGAGTTATCGGCGGTCAAACCAGTAAATTTCCCTATTTTCGGGCATGGGGCTAAAAATGTGCTGTAAAAACGTATTGGAACGCTCTACCTACCGTACACCGCCATTAACTACCCGCATATGCTTGGGCATCGGCTTTCTTATCCGCTGCATTTGTCCTGTATCGTTATTCTGCACATATTTTTTGCCCGTGCGCGTGTCGGTGACTTCGGTATATTCAGTAACTGGCTCACCTACTGACTCAAAAAATTCTGATACCATGCCTCGGCCTGTATTAGACCTATGAAGCTTACTGATTATACAAAGCCAGTTTACGTGAAAATTTCTTATATCCTTGTTCGTATAGTCCCAAATAATCTCTTCAATGGCATCACCAATAGGTGTATCAAGTCCATGCTTGCAAAGTACATCCATTGTATAGAAATAATCTTTACTACCCCAACGGTCTCCATCATAGGTTTTTTCTACAGGGAATATCCGCATCAGTTCATTAGGAGTCAACAGCCGTATCATATACTTTACAGAATCCATCAAGGCAAGCACTCCCTCAATATTTGTGGTTTCTTCAAAATCTTTAAGTCCAAACAGCTTAACGCCATAAAATATAGCCTTGTAGGTATTTTCGCGTGCGAACTCTTCTTTGTCGATAGCATCGCGTAGTATGCGCAAATATGCGTTGTGATAAAGGTCGTAGTAGTTAATAGACGGCCTCTTACCGCCGTTGATGACTGATAATTGCATGTTATATATCCTCTCCAATCTGGGTTTCTCGGTAAACTTAACATTTTTCAAACGCCGCCCAACAAGTTAGAAGGTCAGAAATCTTTTGTTAAGTTAGTCAAAACAGGTCTATATTGCCAACTGCTTCAACAGTTCCTTTTCGTAGGCTTGTAGAAGCTTCTCTTTTATTAGTGGTATCTGCTCCTTGGCTTCAAATAAGGTAAGCTCTCCATCGTAAGATTCTAAATCAATCTCAAGGTTAATACCGTTAAGCAAGGTTCTGTATTTGTTCTTCATAATTTGAATAAATGCGGTATCGCGTATCGCATCCCCATCAAACTCTAAAGACTGGCTTAAATTTACTTTCGGCAGACTAGCACAGTCACCAAGTTTATTATCAATCATTTCTAATATTTGTTCAGTCGAGAAAGCATTAAGCTCTACCCTCTGTACCTTTTTCCCTTTATCGAAAAATGAGCGCAGGTTTTTATCCTGTATACCTTCCAGCCTGGTTTTTCTTTTTTCGGTCTTGTCAATTCGTTCTGGTGCAATGTTGTATTTGATAATGTCCGCTAAAGTAATTCCTAAATCCTCTATATCCAAGTCATGTTTAAATTTATCATTAGCCTGCTGCATGGAATTAAATATGCTGACTCCATCAACATCCAAATCGTGCATACAGTACAGCTTTAGCCCCTGTTGCTGTAGGTCGTATAGAAGCCTACGCGCTGCTCTGCTTGCAAATCCTTGACCGCTCACAATAAGGAGATTGTACTTTTCCGCAAGCCTCTCCGCCCTAAAAACACTATCGAATCCGGTCTTTTCAATGTAGAGGGCTTTGTCATATTTATAACGAATATTGAACTGGGTATCATCAATATAGAGGTCTTGCGTACCCCCATACACTTTGAATTTATCCGTTTTGTTATTCTTTGCATCAATAAATGTCCGTACACTAGCGGTACCAAGTCCAGTTTGTGAACCATCGACATAGAAGTTACCACGCTCCGAAAAGTTCACTTTACTTTCGTATTCCTCATTTTCATCAAGCCAAACGGTTAGCCAGTTTTGGGTAAAATCGCTGTAGGTACTTCGCCCTTCCCATCCAGTATCTTCACGTACAGATAATTCACGGAGTTTATAATACATCTGTCTCGCTGTAATGCTGTATTTGCCATTTGTGCTTGCCAACATAAAGGCATCGGTCATATATTTTTCTGCAATGCTCTTTTTAGTTACTCGCTTAGGGCTTGCGATGTCAAATTTTCGTTTTTCATTGCTTAGGGACTTTCTAAGTGAGTCTACCAACTCAAGTATAAAATCGCTAATATTCAGCTTGGTTTTACCATAATCTATAAATTTAGGGTATGGAGTAATAAAGTGAAAGTTAAAATCATACTCTTTGAAATCTTCAAGTAAGCCTAATAAGTCATTGCAAAAAACCTCTTTTTTGGTATTGGAAATTTTATATCTGCCATATTTGAATGTAATACTTCCGGCATCAGCATAGGTAATTGAATTGTTAATGTAGCAATTTATTCTAGTCTCTTCTCTCTTCTGATTTAACCGTGAAAAATTATATTCCACCATGCACGGAAACAACATATCTTCAAATTTCATAAAGACTTTTAGCTCGTTCCCAAACCCTAGTAGATGGTTTTGTAATAAGGTAAAAGGTTTAGTATTCAGCTTGTTTCGTAACATTTCAAAATCCTGCGGTACGTCTTTAGTAAAATCTAAATCTTCAATTTTGCTTTTAATTTGGCTACTGTTACGAATGCGAGTACCGAAATGCTTATCCAATACAGATTTGTATGTTTCAGACGGATTATGCGATTTTATTAAGCTAACAAAATCTTGGTGACTGTAGAAGGATAAAGAAGTGGCCCCGATTTTATTGACTGCTTCTGTAGTCGCATCATAAGAAATTTGATTGTCGTTTATTTGTACAGAAAAATTAACATCGGGATTGCATTGGGCATACTGACAGCAAACAAGGTCTATGAGTCTGGCATCAGCATCAAATCCATTTATCTCAATGCCGTTATTAGTTGCTTTTCTGCATGTCTTAAAATCTACGATAATTTGTTCGCAGATTGTAGATGGGCCTATAATGGGCATAACAACTATCCCATCAGAAGTGTGCCATAGTAAATTGTAATTGTTTACAAAACACATACCAATAATGGTTTTCAAGCCATTTCCCTGCTTGCCTCTGGATGCTGTAATAATGTGTCGTCTATTGCTCATGTATTTATCAAAGTCGTAGATACTCTTTACATTATCAAATGTAAGTCCACCGCCGTTATCAAAAATGCACAGCGTATTACCTATATACTGTATTAATATTTGCTTGTCGGTATTAGCTTCTATGGCATCAAGCGCATTATCTATAAGCTCTTTCAGTATAGCTGTGCGCCAGTGTGCCGGAGTTAGCCCCGTCCTCTTAGGAAGTTCTTTCGCAATGAAAAAATCTGATGACATTTCGATGCTGCGCAATTCTGCCATGCTCCTATCCCCCTTGTCTCGCTGTTAAGTGCAAGAGGAGCGGCTGATATTTAGTTCAACCGCCTCTGCACAATTATTTTACTGACAACTATCTTACCGACTTCCAAAAATCCTTAACAGCTTCTTCCGCTGCTTCCTTGGCTATATCAGTTGCTGATTCTTTAGCAATATCCTTCGCTCGTTCCTCGGCTATTTCATCCGCTTCATCAACAGTATTGTCGGGGTCAACAATCAACTTGGCGTACTCCTCGGCGTACTCCCTTTCGTATACTTCGGAATATGCTTCTTTATAAGCCTCATCGAACGCCTTGTCGTATTCCATTTCGGCGCGTTGTTCTTCGGCTTCTTGGATGATTTCTTCCGGGGTCATTTCTAATTCAATATCAGTCATAATATTAGGCTCCTTCCATAAAAGTGTGCCAGCCAACACAATATGCGCTATAGAAAGCGGGGAACAGCTCTTTAGGAGTTTCTTTGTGTAATGTGCTTAGAAAATCCTCCAATTCGGGATATTCCATAAGATTTTCCCCGCGCTCTTTTGTTACGCACCCCAGCTTCCAACTGGCTTCAATGTCTTTTTTAATATTCGTAAATATTCTGTTCGCTCTTTTGTTGCGTCCAAGCTGGTTAGTTATAGATTTATAAATTTCTTCATGTGCCGTACCCATCGTTGTTGTAAACCCTATGGGAACCTCTTTTGTACCTTTGAAATTAGTAGCGAGTACAATTTTTTGGCTACCTTTTAGGTGTATTGTAATTTCGTACATATTGTCTTGCACCTGTGACTTTATAGCGATAATATCGTCTACAGAAATGTTGAATAAATCTGTGTTTCCCTTGTTGTCCGACAAAATTACCATGTTTATCTGCCGCTTTTTGTGGTCTACACTAATATAGAAGAAGTCAGTAACGGCTTTTAGCTCATCAATGCTGGTAAAACCATTTACACCAAACCATCCGTATAGCTCAATAAGCTGCATTAATTGGTCAGGTGTCTTTGTTTCCAAAACCATTTCCTTCATAAGATTAATGCCCTCATTAAATTTTTGCTGGTGCCATTCTTCCTGTTTACTTACTTTGTCTTGGTAGGTCATATAGTAGCTCCTCTCAACTGGCATAGAGTCGGTCGATGATTCCAACTTTAATTTCATCGAATCTGTTCTGCGCTTTTTCTGTTTCCTCTTTTGTCAGATTGCCGCTGTCTAGTTGCTGAAAGATGTCTTCCGCAATATCGTCCGGCGATTTGTGCGCATTGCTTGGATTGCACAAGGCTATAACCGCCAGAGCGTTTGCGCGGTCATTTACAAATTCCTCCTCTGTTGCGAACTGGTCATACTTTTTCATAATGTCCTCTTTTCTAGCTCAGTTTAACGCCGGAGCGCAGGCTAATTTGATTTCCTACCATATTAATGGGTGTCAGTATACCGACTGCTGAATAATTTCGCGGAGCTTATCAAGCCGCTGCTCTGCTAAATCTCGCTCACCATGAAGCCATAGGTTAAAATGAGTGGACGATATTCCTGATTTTTTCCAAAACCACGAGGGACGGGAGCCGTGGCGTTCGATGTAATTTAGGCAAGCTTGGCGCATTGTTTCTTGGTAATCCATATAGCTGTTATCCTCCTTTCTGGTTTATTTGTAACGGTAGAGGGCAAAAAAATTTCTCTCCCCTCATAATATTAACAATCATGCAATTAATACAATTCGATAAATGTTAATCATAGTATATCAATCAATTTCAACATTGTCAATATATAAATTAAAAATATTTTATAATCGTCATTTGTTTATTGAAGCTGGCATTAGGGTATGATATGATAGAGGAAATACATGAACCGATTAGGAGCTGTTATCATGGGTGCTTTTAGCGAGAGATTAAGGAAGTTAGCAGAAGAAAAAGGGGTAAGCCAAAAAGAGTTGGCTAAGGTCTTGGGTATTACCCCTCCAACTCTTTCCTACTACTTTAATGGCAGGGAAGTTGACTATACCAAGCTGATTAAGATTGCGGATTACTTTGATGTGTCTACTGATTACTTAGTGGGTCGGACTGATATAAGAAGTAGTGCGGAAAATTTTCAGGTAGCATCACAAAATACAGATAAGCTTGCACAGGATATTAATAACCTACCCCAAGAAGATACAAGAGTGCTAACTGACTTGCTGAATAACTGCCTTGATGCAATGGCGGGGATTCAGCATCCAGACTATGATTATGATAATGACCGCCGTTATCCTGGTTATGATAATCGAATATTTGATTGCTTTGTAGCAGTGCTGGAAGCATTCCTAGCAATGTACAACTGTGCTGACAGTGCAAGTTCCAACTTACAAAAAATTGCTCTGGGCTTTCCTTTGGATATGCACTTTGAAATGCCCTCCGTTATTGCACTAATAAAATCAAGAGACAAATTCAAAGCACCTATTGATAAAATATATAATGACTTTGCCCACATGGTATTAGAGGGTATAGAGGATGAAGATATGCGGGAAATGATAAGACCGTTGCTTCTATAAGAATCCCTCCTAATACATCTCACAAAAATATTTCAAAAACGTATTGACATCAAATCATGTTGCACAAGTGATAAGAATTCAACCAAACAAACAAGCGGTCTCTACTGCACCGCTTGTTTCCAAAAGTAAACATATAAATTTATTTTAAATCACAGAGAGTATTCAAATCTACCTTCTTACATTCACTTTCAATAGAGCTTTTAGTAAAGCTAATTGAAACACGGTTTCCATTGGAATTTGAACATTGCATTTTTTTATTAATAAAAGATTTTTTTATATAATAAATTATTAGTTTATCGTTGTATACATCTATTGACATCCAAACTATTTTATCGGGTTTAGAATCTTTTGAAAATGTTGTTTTATTATTAGGAAGGCAGGTTGCTTTTATTTCGTAGTAATTATTGTCTTTAATACCGTCATATTTATTGCAATCACTAGTGGATAATCCTAATAGTTCTCTGCATAAATCTTCCGAAAAAAGACTGGGAATATCTGGTGATTTTTCATCTCCATAGAGATTTTTATGACAAATTGCAAGTTTTTTATACTTTTTGTAATATTCGATAAGTTTATTTCGTTTTTCTTTATTCATTATTATCCCCCTCACAATACCATTTCATCTGAATTTAATTTTATGTCGCCTTTTAGCTCTAATTAATGTGCTTTTGGATATGCCAGTCAATGCCTCTACCTGCTTATACGTCTTACTTTCAAGCAGTTCTAAGGCATGAGCTATCTGTTTATCTCCATATGTCTTAGGTCTGCCTTCTTTGAAGTCGGAGTCTTGTTTGGCTATGGCTTTTCCTTCTTGTGTGCGTTCAATAATCATATCACGCTCAAATTCAGCAAAGGAAAAGAATATATTACGAATCAGCTTACTAGATGGTGTATTATCCATAATCCCTACATTGAGGATATTAACCCTTATGCCACGGGATATTAGGTCGGTAATTAATTCACTACCTTGGGTTAGGCTTCTGGCTATTCTGTCCAGCTTGGTAACAATAAGCGTGTCCCCTGCTTGTAGCTTGCCAAGCAGTTCCTTTAGTTGGGGTCTATCTACCTTTGTACCCGTGAAGCTGTCAGAAAATATTTTTTGTGCGCCGTTCTCTCTTAACAAATTTTCTTGTGCCTCCAAACTGTTTCCATCTTTCGCTTGCCCTTTAGTAGACACCCTCGAATAGCCGTATACCATAAAAATACCCCTTACTTATGAACCTAAGATATGACCCCTTTGTATGGCTTGATTTTATCACAGCTACATTTTGGTGTCAATACTTACAAGTTATGACACATCGAACAAAACAGGAAAACAAGAAGAAGCAGCTAGGACACGCCCAGCCACTTCCCCAAACCCTTGCTATTAAGTAGGTATAATAAACTCATCTAAGCTAACCTGCAACGCTTCACAAATTAGCGTGTACTCGTCTATCTCCATTTTCCCTTCATTAACAAGTACCGCGTCAAGCCTTTTTTGAGACATACCAATTAAGCGATGGAGCGTATAGGTCGACATCTGAATATCTACAAGATGATGAGATATTCTTTTGCCTACTCTGCCTTTTTCTTTTTCCATAAGTTACTCCTTCCTAAATTTCTGCTGATAGCTCTTTAAGCATCCTCTCAGATTCCAAAGTAATGTCAAAAATTATGTTTACCAATTTCATCAAATGTGGAAAATCCTTTATGAAGTGAAGTGTCTGCATCCATGCTTCCTCATCACTACTGTTTAACGAATATTCAGCAGGTGCAAAATATCCCGCCATAAGCTCACCAAATAAAGCATTAGCCCTTTCCAGCTTCATATCAACATAACTTGCCTTGTCGCGAATTTGCCATTTTGCAGATTTAACAGTCTGTGCTACATCCCCAATAAATTCTTCTCCAAATTCTGCATCCAGCGATGAGTGAAATGGCTTTTTACTGTCAAATGCTTCCTTGGGAATGTCGGCAATAAGCTTCCTCGCCATTTCTAAATTTTCGTACATTATGCACATGGCTGTCTCTGCTGCTTCAATCACTTTTCTATCGCTTAGGTCGTTTAATCTGGCAAACCCACCGCAAAGCCGCTCCGCTCTAGCGATAATGTTTTCAGCCTCGTTTAATTTTTCCTTATAGTTTTGCATGTGAAAATCTCCCTTCAATACACAACAAATGACAGGGACAGTAATTTCAACTTCAAACCACCATCCCCGGTCTCGCCTCAAATAATTCGCACACTTGCAGGCTGGACTTTTTCTTCTCCTACTGGTGTTAGAAGCTCTGGCTACTTTCTATCAATCATACAGAGCGCAATTCCCATAACTGGCGCGGATAGTACGCACCCATCCTCAGTTTTCATACCTGCCATTTTTTAAGTAGCCCCCGTGACCGCCGACATGATGTCCGTCATAAATTACTATAGGCTTGCGCTTGAATCGTCTGCATGGTTTTTATAATCATGGTGTCTGCCAACACCGGGTATTAATAGCGTAAGTAATAATTTAAGCAAATGCCGTCTTAATAGCAGAACGCCGAAATATATCAAGCTCGGCGTATGTACGGAATAAAGGCATATCTTTAATAATGCCAAAATCCTTAAAAATGGTTTTTATTTCCTTAATTTCTGCTGCTGTAGGTGGTTTTAGCCGATTGCATTCGGCCTCGCTCTTCGCTGGTTGGATTGAAAAATCGTTTGCCATTGGAAATACCTCCATAACTTTTTATTTACGGCTGTCGGGCTTGTAACCGTCTGCCTGGCCGCATTACCGGGGGCTATTGCCCCGCTACTCTGCGTTTAAGCGATGTATTTTAAGTAATAATCACCAATTAATATTGTAGTAAACTGCCCGTACCCTTTATTGCCTATACCCAAGCTGCCGTATGTTTTTCTTTTGCTCACTCGAACCTTGCTAATATCTTCAATCGTAAAAGAATCCCCTCCATCGTATGCCTCATCAAAAAACACCACGCTATTGCCTTTAATCCAAAAGCCTAATTCCTCACAACTAAATCTGTGCATCTCTTGAGTTTTGCGCGTACCCACTCCGCATGTATCTCCCTTATGTATCACCACGGGATTGTCACCGATGTTGTTCAAAATATCATATAGTTTTTTCATTTTGATAGCCTCCTTTGGCTTATAATTTTTTACTGTTAATTACGTTGGTTTTTGAAAAAATTAGCCCTCAAAATCGGCTTGCCATAGTAAACTGCCTTTAGGCAAATTAAAGCCGAAATTTTAAAAATTGTTACAGTAGTAAACGCCAAGCGGTAGCTGGAAAATCTGAAAGGAGGACTACCGCTTGACTATGCAAGCCGCGCTGTGTGAGTGTTCGCGGCGAACAGTCTTATATATAGGGCAGTAATTAAGCCCCTGCCAGTGCTAACCGTGCGTATGCAGGAGCGGATTTTACTTCTTGGCTTCCGTACATGGAGCGGATATCTGCCATGCTGAATTGCTTCCGACTACGCTTGCGATAATCTTCCGGCGCATGATACCAGCAGAATTTTTTGCTGTGCCATTTGAAGCGCATCTCTTTGAGGGCTTCTTTATGGGGCTTGGTATCACCTGATACCCAAACAAATTTACCAATAATTTCAATGGTAATACCGCTCATATGTATCAAAGTTTCTATGATGCTGATAAATTCCTCCAGCATCTCATCAGAAGGCTTACTGGATGTATAAGTCTGCCCTTCTGTATTGGTGTGGATATCCTTTAGCTTGGCAAAAAGCTGGTCATACTCATTATTAATCTGCTTCATGGCTTCCAAATCTCCTCCACAATCAGGATGATACTGAAAAGCCAGTTTATGGTAAGCTTTTTTCAATTCCTCGCAGGTAGTAGGCATAGGGACAAAATATCTCATCATGGGTAAGCCCTCCTATTTTTTTGTTGTAATGGGAAGCGGCTACCTATATAATGAAGATAGTCGCTTTTGCGGAGCTACTACTTGACAAGCAGAACCTTGAATGTGGTAACTTTTTCGTAATCCTTTAGGCAACCTAGGTCAGCTTCTAGCCTTTTTTTGTCGAGACTTGTGCGGCTTTGCGGCTTATAGGTTATTTCGTAATCTGTGCCGATATATTCTGACTCATCAAGCCCAGCCATAAAGCCAATAACATCCAACTCTAGGGCTTTGATGGCGTTTTCAGTTTCTTTTCTAAGGGCTTTTAAGCTCCTAATTTCGGCTATCCTCTCATTAAGCTCTGACGTTGTTATAGTCATAACAGTGGCCTCCTTAAAATTTGTAGCGTGTCTGGGGTTGTGACCAGACTTCCCGCATTAATCGGCTAGGAAATACCTAGCCGCCACTCTGCGTTTATCCTTCTACATCAAACATCAACACATAATCATCAGCCCCAACAGAAAACATAATAGTGACTGTAGCGTCGTTTTCTTCCTTTGGCATAAGAGAAGCCCCCATGAAGCAATTACTATCAAACTCACACTCTTCCGCGCCGTAAGTAACAGAATCAAACAAAGTAACTTTGTCGCCTTCAACTGCGTAGCTTAACGCTTCAAAACCTATGCGCGGCCATGTCCAAATTTGGCTGTAGTCGGCTGTCATGGAATCGGATTTGTAGAGGCTGGCTTCTAGGCCGTTTGCCTTGGTGATGGTTTCTAATAGGTTATCTAGTTGGTTTGTCATTTTGAAATCCTCCTTGGGATAATATTTTTTAGTAGTAGAGGACAAAGCGGAGTCGAACCGCTCTAGTGTGTTGTTGGCTGTGTACCTTTTGCCCTGTTGCGGTTTTATAAGCGAGATAACCGCAAACCCCGCACAATCTGTTAGTCGGGAGATATGCCGCTCCCAAAGCCCCGGCGCGTTTTATCGTGGGAGCCGAATGCTTACCCACTTGCTTATGTTGGCGCGACATTGTTTCCTTCTATGAAGTCTCTATCCATTCGTTTATGCCGCGCTTCCCTTGCCCGAAGGCATTTAATATGGTAAATTTGATTTATTTGGAAGTGGTTTCCCTGCTTTCCCTACCCGGTCTAATTCGGCTGACAGTTTGCCTTGCTACGCAAATGCGGTAGTTTTCTTCCGGCTTATGCCTGTGTAGGTCTGCTAGGGCTATGAAGTTTTCAAGGTGCTGTTGGCTGAAAGTGACCGGGACGCTTTCGCTCCTATAGATACCGCTCTGCGGCGTGTTCAAGACGTATATCCCCGGCTTTGCCGTTCACGTTTCAACCTTGCTACTGATAAGATTATACTACGTTGCGCAACGTATGTAAATATGTAATCTTCCACAAAATTCAAAGAGTATTGCGCAACGTATTTGTGTATTTTGCTACGTTGCATAACGTAGTATTGCGTAACGAGTTAAAACATAGTATAATAATGGTGGAGGTGAGACTATGGCACAACGAAAAGCGGAATGGCAAAACAAATACATTGCTAAAACGTATGACAGAGTAAATTTAACTCTACCCAAAGGCAAAAAAGCAGAATTGCAAGCCCACGCCACTGCTAAAAAAGAATCACTTAACGGATTTATAAACCGTGCTATTGATGAGACTGTAGAACGGGACAGTAACCCTAGTGACGAACTGGCACAGGGTACAGAACAATCTTCCGAACCAAAACAGCCAGCATCTACAACTATTAATGAAGAAGTCACCACGCCATTGCAACAACTCGCAACGAGCATACCGACATTTAATGTAGATAGCCTTTATACTGAAATGAAACGAAAATTTAAAATTGATAGTAAATCAATGAACTTTGATGGGAAAACACTATCTTGTTTTCAAATTAAAGGAATAGAATTAACGCCGGAACAATGCGAGCTAACCTATGACGGCATGAAGTTACTTGAAGCCTTAACGCTAAACAAAAGGGAAGAAGAAGTTACCATTGAATGGCTGGAGCAGTTTGTAATTAAAGTATGACAATGGCGTTCGGTTAGGATGTGGATAAGGTGAAGAGCAAAGTATATAATGTAGTAGTAAGCGGGAAGTCGGATGCTAATATCAAGTACAGCGATTTCCAAAATCTCATAGTTGACTTAGGATTTGAATATCAGCGGCAGGAAGGGTCACATAGGATTTATCGGCATCCTATACACAGGGTAAACATGAACATACAACCAAAGGGCAATAAAGCCAAGCCCTATCAAGTAAAGCAATTAAGAAACATAATTAAATTATTCGGATTATAAAAGGAGGAGCTAGACATGCCAAAGTATTCCATATCTATCAAATATAGTGAAGAAGATAACTGCTATGTCGCTGCTGTGCCAGAGCTACTTGGATGTATGGCACATGGAGACACTTATAATGAAGCAATGGAGGAAATTCAAGTAGCCATGAAACTGTGGCTAGAGGTAGCAGTAGAGCATGGTGATGTAATACCGGAGCCTATGACATATGCAAGCTGATATGGAAGAAAATTTATTCGATGAATTGGTAGCTGCATTTGAAGAAGCTATAGAGCATGAAAATGGCAACATTCAGCTAAATTCTAATACTGTTACAATACCTGATGAGGAAATAGAAATGCACCAACTACTATTCCGTAGCTTTTATAAAATGTCCAAGCCGGAACAACAAAGGCTTGTACAATATGCAGACGAACTATTACAAGCAGCTAATTAATGATGGGAATTTTGGTATGATATGATAAAACGCTGGACACTTTTATCGGCATTTCCAGCCATTTTTAGAGCGTTTTGCTTTAGGGGTATCAGAATACCATAAAGAGATTAGAACGCGAGAATGGGGAGAGAAACGTGATAACAAGTCACGTTTGAAAACATGCCAGCATCTTGGCATGGGATAGGAGTTGGGGAGCAGACTGGGGAGGGGAGCGGCAGCAGCCAGTACCGGGGGTAGTAAACATCAGTCGGCGCGGCGGGACTGCACGAAAGGGCTACAGCAGTTCACTTTCAAAATCCAAATGGAAAATTCAGCCGAGTTGTCTTTTCCCAATCATCTGAGAAACAGTATTTCGCAACGCAGGCTTTGTGTGTACCAAAAGTCTTTTTTAGTTGCCATATCACACCTCTATAAATGGTTTATATATGTCCTATATGTGCCATTCAATTTCAATATTTGAAATGTATTAGACTTAATTGATATACAACATCAAGGCGTATTTTGAAGAGAAATTGCCGAAAGTCATTTGGACATACCTAACATAAAGGAAAGACCGTATACGTAAATATATTAAGAAGATGGGAGGGGCTAATAAATGAAATTTAAGCTTAAAAATGTGTTCAAATCAAAAAATGAAAAAATTTCAGAAAATTTTAGTGTTATATGGGCTAGAATTTTGAGTCATTTGGAAAACCAGAATTAAGTTTAATCCTCTAAATAGCCGTACTCGAATCTTGTGTGCGGCTATTTGAGTTGACTATAAAAAGATTTTTACCTATAATAGAGTGGGCGTATTTCATTATCAGTAGGCTCCACTCATGTATAGGAAAAGGAGACTATATATGAAAAAAGTTGGAATCTACACTAGGCTATCTGATGAAGATAGAGATAAAAAAAACAGAGGAGATGATAGTGAGAGTATTCAAAATCAAAAATCCATGCTATTTGCATATGCCTTTGAAAATAATTGGGAAATTTATGACACCTACTGCGATGAAGATTACTCAGGTGCTGACAAGAATCGTCCAGAGGGAGTGAATCGCCTTTAGTGTTTCGCCGCGTACCCCACCTCAGACCCTCCAATTATTGGAAAGTAACAAAGGTAGGTCTATAATTTTGTCCATCACGGGCAACCATCGTAATTCCCAAATTAAGAAATACGGAGCGGAGCGGCTATTCAAGGCTTCTCTGCTTTCGGCTTTCCAACGTGATTATCACGGAAACGCTGAATAGTTCCCCTGCTTACACCATGCTCACGCGCAATTTGCGAAATGGTAACACCTTCCTCAAGCTTGGAAGTTATTACCTTTTGCTCATGCTTGGCAAGCTTAGTTCGCCCAGGCTTCCCGCCTTTGAGATTTGATTTGCGCTGCTCCGCTATAATAAAAGCCCATACAGCCAAGTCGCCTTTCAAAAATTTACTGTCAGCGGAGCTTATTTCACGAACCCAACCTAGTGCCTCTTCCTCTGCCTTCCCCCATATTCCTACTGCATAAGACTGAGCAAGCATTTTTGCAAGTTTGAGCCATATCAAATCAGTATTTTCTTCTGGTATTTTAAGTGGCGCATTGAGACTGTCATCACTTATCTCACGCCAGCTTGCCGTTACGTTAAGATTATTGTATGTGCCAAAGTTTCTTATCTTTTCTGATGACATGTTGCACCTCCGCAAATGGTTTATATACGTCTTATATGTGCCATTATTATAGAGGAATTTGCATATACGGTCAAGGATGAGTAAATGGCAGGTTTACGCCCTATATGCATCATTACATTTCAATATTTGAAATGTATTTATAAAAATTCGTAAAAATAGCCCTGCATCAATTTTCAGAAGCAGAGCTAAGAAGTCTTACTGTTTAAAGTGTCTAATTCAATCACAGGGGAACATGAGTACATAACAATCTTTCCCTATCCAACACGCTCCCATCTAAATCCCCTATACATCTTCCCTTTATTACACCACCCACGAATCGCGCTCATACTAACGCCCATAAAACGTGCAGCCTCGGTCATGTTAGCGTGTACAGTAAAAAGTCTACCATCCTCACGCCATTGTTTTACCGCTCTAATCTTCTTTTTGTACAAAGCATCGTTGTACTGTATGTTATAGGCATTGTCGCACCATTCCAAATTAATGTAGTAATTATTCGTTCGGTTTTCGTCTATGTGATTAATCATGTTAAATTTTTCGGGGTTAGGATTTTTGACAAATGCGTTGGCCACTAAAATATGCGCGGTAACACACTTTTTCTTTTTATTTCTACGCAACGTGTAAGCCATGTACCCATGAAAATCAATCTTGCTACTCATAAATTTCTTGGTCATCTTTGAATATAGCCGTCCATAGTTGCTTATCAAATACCACCTGTATACCACTTCGTCAACCTTGACAACGGCGAATACCTCATCTTCGGCTATAAGTTCGATTCCGTCTGTATCTTCGGACTTGCTAAATTTTTTAGGGGTAACGGTCTTACACCATTTTAGATTATCAGCTTTGTTGTTTCGTATGTCTCCGTCTATGTGCCTAACCCTTTTAAGAGCGTTCGGATATGGATTTTTTATGTACGCAAAGGCTACAAGTCTATGTACGGGTATTTCACGTCTCTTTTCTCCAGCGTAGACTTTGTGCATCATAGCATTTGAGCCCTTAATATATCGGGGATTCCTTATTGCGCTATGCTGAAAAGAGTACAATCTACCATAATTCGAGATTAGGTAGTCGGGCAATTCTTCTCCATTTAATTTTACTGTAGTGAAAATTTCATCTTCTGCTTGTAATTCAATTTCATAGTGCTTGTTGTTAAATTCAATTTCAAATTGCATCTTAATTTTCATATCCTTTCTAAATTTCAACAATAAAATAACCCCTTTTTGAGAACTACGATAATCGCAGAACTCAGAAGGGGAATAACTTGGTGGTATCACTTACCCAGCATCCTCAACCCTCAAAACATCCTCATAGCTTGGAGCATAAGCCCAATAAAATCCAGCTCTCTTTTTCCTATGACGTATGGCATAAGAAATAACATCACTTGATACACCTACAGCCCTAGCCGCTTCGTATACGCTTCTGAAAAATGCAGTAGGCTTACCCTCTACGTCATATTGCAGTACAGGATATTTCAAGCTCTCGTGCGTGTTTTCTACTTTTACTTTGGTCGTCCATTTGCAATTAGTCGGTTCATAATTCCCATCCTTGTCATCACGGCAAATAATTAATCTTTCCGCGTAACCATTCGCTAAAGCCCATTCTTCAAATTTGCTGAAGTCAAGCCACTCATCACAAATATCTATGCCCAACCCACCGTAGTATCTGTATTCCTTATTTTTTTCGTTAAAGCATCGCTGTTTCATGTCTGCCCAGATTTTCTTGAGTCTTGTATGTGACTTGCTAGGTGCAGAGTAAACCACGTAGTATTCGTCCTCGGATAACTCTGTGTAGGGGTCTACAAAAGTACATTCGATTAATTTCTGCATCACTATATCCGCTGTACCCAATCGGCAAAATTCCATACCATTTTTAGTAAAGCGGTATTCGACTGATTTATTAGTCTGTGTGTTGTAGAGGTTGCCTTTATTTGATACTAGGTAGCGGTCGTAGTATGTGTCACCGACACGAGGGGCGGCGTATACTTCGTCTGCTGATATTAGGCTGATTGTATGTCCGTTAATTGTTTGGGTTAAGTTTTCCATTTAATAATTCCTTTCTATGTTTGGTTTTTAATTTCCGGCATTAAAATAAGCCCCTTCCCATGAGGCGGGAAAGGGCTGTGATAATGGGGGATGATGTATAATGCTTAATGGTACTTCCCAATGGTCACTATATCAGGTATAATGGGCATAAGGAAATATCATTATGGTAGTCGATAATCGACTAGGCACACTGGAATTATTCTGTCTACAAAGTGTCTACAAAAATCTATTTGAAAATCGCGCCTATAGAATGGGCTTTTGTAGAGAAAGCTCTTTGAAAAATGCCTGAAAACGGCTAGATAACTGGGTTTAACTGATGCTAAGTATTTTTATGTAAGGTTAAATACTACATATGGTCGCGGACTTTGACTCCTGCATTCGAAGGTTCAAATCCTTCCAGCTCAGCTATAATCCCTGTATCTATCATGTTTATGGTAGTGCGGGGATTTTGTATTTCAAGTGATTAACGCTATTTTAACACAGTGGGAAATGAACGCAAGGGAGAAAATGAGAAGTGGTACGAATGTAAATTCGTTTTCCGTGTCCTGCTTCTAGCGATTTTCAGTCGGAGTAATTTCTGCTATACTTACCAAGCAGTGTAAAAGCAGAATACTGTTTCAGTACGATAAAGAGGAGTATCCATGAAAACATTTGAGGAGCTAAAACAATGCTTAACCCAGATAAAAGCCAATGATTTCAATGTACCCGATGGGGTTGATGTGGATAGCACGATTGCCGACATGTTGACATTTATCGGTCATGCTGATGGAGAAATCCGGGACGGACTGATATATTCAACTTTCAATAGTTGGACTGATAACGGTACAATTACGACAGCACAAATGAAACACATCTTAACCACTTGCCTTGGCGAACAGTATCTCTTTTTTGGTATTGGCGAAAGAGATACGGATTCCGTGTTCACCCGTTCCTTTTCCTCGCTTGCGATAGCTTTGGCTTTTTGCTTGCATGAAAAAAATCCGTTCTTGACAGTCTCTGATGTGCAAGCTATTAAAGAAGCCTTGTTGCGTTATATAAACCAAGAAAAAGATTATCGCGGCTATGTTGATGGTAAGGGTTGGGCGCACACTGTAGCTCATGCCGCAGATGCTTTGTGCAATATGGTATGTTGTGAAGTAGATGGGGAATTTTATTTTGACCGTATAGAGTTACTCGAAATACTTAAAGCAGTAAAGACTTTGATTCTTTGTAGAGATTGTGTATATACTGCCGAAGAAGATGAGCGTTTAGTTTTTGTTGTAAATGCGGTGTGCGCTAATAAAATCCTTACGAATGATGATTTGACGGCATGGATTGATAGCTTTAATCCTACTGATAACGAATGGTGGAATGGCACAATACCCAATGATTATTACTTGCACGTAAACCGTAAAAATTTTTTGAGGAGTTTATATTTTTACTTCCTTTCCTCTAATAATGCACTTGAGTCAGTTGACCCAAGTGCAGCAGCCAAGCACTTGCTAACTTTTCTTGTGGGCTCAGATGTCTAGAGCGTGTTCTTGCTAACGGATAATGTAAATTCGCTTTACGTGCTTTGCCTCTAGCAGTTTCCAATCAGAGTAATTTCTGCTATACTTACCAAGCAGTGCAAAAGCAGAATACTGTTGTAATGCAGAAAGAGGTGTCCTGTGTTTAATAGCCTCAAAAAATATGCGACAAAGCCCGTGTTATATACACCTAGCACAAGTGCATTTTGGGATGATGAACATATTTCCAAAGGTCTGTTGCAGGCGCATTTGAACCCAACTTTGGAAGCTGCAAGCCGCAAGCATGACTTTATTGATAATTCGGTAAACTGGATTGCAAGCATTGCGCCGCCGGCAGAGTATAAATTTCTATTAGACTTAGGTTGCGGGCCTGGCTTATATTCAGAGAGATTCAGCGCCGCCGGATATTCCGTCACAGGGATAGATTTTTCAAAACGCTCAATTTCATATGCCAAAGAACAGACAATACTTAATAAAAGCGAGATTGAATACCACTGCCAAAATTACTTGACTTTTGACTATGCGGAGAAATTCAATGTAATCACTTTGATTTATTGTGACTACTCCGCGCTTTCTACTGCTGACAGACAGTTGTTATTGGCTAAAATACTTAGCGCATTAAAGCCAAACGGTAAGTTTATCATGGATGTGTTTACACCCAAAATGCGCAAAGAGGAACGTCGTACATGGGGGTATCATGCAACAGGTGGTTTTTGGAGCGAATATCCCCATTTATGCTTGGAATCGGTGTATCAATATGGCAATAGAACTGAATTGCGTCAATATATTGTGATGGAAGAAGAAAATTTGAATTGCTACAATATATGGGATAATTACTTTACGAAAGATGAGCTGTTGTCCGAAGTACAGTCTGCCGGTTTTGGAAGATTTGAATTTTTTGGTGATGTGTCAGGCAAGGAGTTTTCTGAGTTTGGAGATACCATTTGTGGGGTTTTTATGCCTGCACTTATGACGGATTATAAATGCGATATCGTTGCTCCAGTTTGAGCGGAAAATAATTTGGACGAGTTAAATTAATACAGGAGGCACACAAAATGATACCACCACTAAAAATCAACACATGGAAAAAAGAACCCCTATCCGCCCTAACAGAAAAAATACTAAACATCTCACCAAAACCGCTCATACTCATCGACGGCAAGGGCGGCTCGGGCAAAACATCCTTCGCCGTAAAACTCGCCGAGTCATTAAACGCAAATCTAGTCGCCTCCGATGATGTAGCTTGGTGGGCAGACCCTATACATTGGGATGGCGAGTTAAACCACGGCATCATCCAACCGTGGCTCCGCGGAGAAAATGCCGAATACGTACCATCGGGTTGGCTCAAAAAAAACCGCAGCGGATTTATTGCGGTTGATTCAAGCAAGGCTCTTATTGTCGAAGGCAGCGGGGCTTGCAGAAAAACGCTGCGCGAAGCTGCATCCTTCTCTGTTTGGATAGACACAGACCCGGACATTTCCAGAGAACGGGTAATCCGACGCGACGTTGCCAACGGGGAAAACGGCGGTACGCTTGAATCCGTTACGGAATTTACCGACCACTGGGATTCTATTGTTGACCCTTTTCTTGCGGAAGAAGAAGCGTGGAAATATGTTGATGCGGTTGTTAGCGGTACTCTGTCTGATTTGGGTTCCGATGCACTTTTCATCCACTACCCGCGATTGTAAACAAAAATCCCCGCCTTATGCCCCGATACCAAAATGTCATAACAAGCCTCAAGCCGCGCCCAGTCCCATATCTCCGAACGCATAAGCTCCTTTTGCGCACTAAGCACGACCGCCCTGCCGCCTGTCTTCAGCACTCGGCGGCACCCTTCTGCTAGCTGCGCATAAATTTCCGAAAGATTCCCGCTATCCTTGAAATTCCCCCAAGGCGGGTCGGTCACAATCACATCGACCGATTGCGCCTGAAAAATAGTCGAAAGCTGCGAGATATCAGCCTTGCGGCTTTTTTTGTCTATGGGCGCTGCGTCTAGCCCGTGAATCTCCTTGCAGGGAAAGTGCAGCGCCCGCGCCTTGGTGATTCCGCCGTAGCCGCAAAACGGGTCTGCCATTACATCGCCCGCGCCCGGCTGTGCCAGGCGGTTTAGGCAATAGGCAAGCTGCGGCCGAAGCTCGCCCTTTCTCAACCGGTCGCTCACACCGACCGGTTGCCTCTCCATGAACAGCGTTACCCCCTCGCTGCGCGACAGGAACCAGAACTCGTGCCCGCCGCCGCGCCGTTCGGATTTCAGGCCTGTCTTTGCGGCGATTAGCTTTTCCATGTTGTTTCGCAGGTGTGCGTCTACGGAAATCAGCTGGTTCTCGCGCGAGGTCACTATGCGGAATGTTCCGCGCCCGCGCCGGAATTTTCCCGGCTTTTGCAGAACTTTCCTCATCATATTCTCGACCGAAACAGGCCGTTTTTCGTGGTCTATTACCGCGAAGGTGTTGAAGAAGCAGGGTAGGGGGCTTTTGTTTTTGGCGTTTTCCCGCGCGTCGTACATGATTGCGCCGTCCAGTACTTGACGGACGCGATGCCCTTCTTCCCCGACCCATTCGGCAATCGGTTCTTGCAATCCTGTTACAAATGTCGAATAAAAAAGCAACTTGTTGACCTCATTTCTCGTAAGTAATATAATGAAAGGCGCGTGTAAGGGGGCGGCACCCATAGATGTGTTTGGTAAAACGCATAAAAACAGCAGGACACGCTGATTCATAAAAATATTATACAGAGGTGAATGATGAAAAGCAAAGTTATGCTATTTGACGCGGAAGGCGCGCAGGTCGGAGAGACTTTTATGCGCCGTGCGAAGCAGCTTGTGAGCCAGCAGCGGGCAGAGTGGATAAATGACGGTGCGATACGGTTTGCGGCGGATGCGGATATTGAATTTGACGAGATAGAACGGCCTAAGGATATGGGGCAGGAGGCTCTCTTGTACTACCTTGCCGAGCAGCGGATTTTCAGACGGAAGCTGCTTATACTTCACAGCGTTTTATTTCTCCCCGGGCTGATTTTGGTGGCGATTTTTGCCGACATGGCGCGGGATGATGTGTTGAGAGGCTTCATGGTCGGTTCGTGGGTGGCTCCGTTTATGCTGCACGTTGCGGTGTATTTCCGCAGCTGGCTGGTGGAATACAAACCGCGCCACCTTGAAGCGGAAGTGGCTAAGCTAAGAAGGCAGATGAAATGATTTACCTGGACTACGCCTCGCATACCCCCGCGGATGCGGCGGCCGTGGCGGAATTTTGCCGGGTGGAGGCGGAATTTATCGCTAATCCGCGAGCCGCGCACACAGCGGGAGCGGCGGCGCGTGCCGAACTCGAACGCGTGCGCACCGCCACGGCAAGGCTTCTTGGCGCTAACCCGGAAGGATTGCACTACACATCCGGCGCAACCGAAGCCAACGCAATAGCAATCAACACCCACGCGCACGAAGGCCGACACACGGGCAAGCACATAATCACCACCGCCTTGGAACACCCCTCGGTAAGCAGCCCCTTGGCGGCTTTGCGGGAGCAAGGCCATGAAGTAGAACTGACGGAAATAAAATCGGACGGAACAGTGGATTTAGAAAGTCTTGCGGCGCTTTTGCGCCGTGAGACTGTTTTGTTGTGTGTGTCGTGGGTGGACAGCGAGCTTGGCGCGGTTCAGCCGATTGCGGATATTGCCGCGCTGCTGGAGAAATTTCCGAACTGCCGCCTGCACGTAGACGCCGCGCAAGCCGTAGGCAAAATCCCCGTCTCATTCGAAGGAATCGACTCAATGAGCGTAAGCCCGCATAAGTTTCATGGTTTATGCGGTTGCGGGTTTCTTTTTTCGTCAAAGCGCTTTGAGCTGAACGCGCACAACGGCACGCCGTCGCTTGCTTTGGCAGCTTCATCGCTTACAGCACTTGAAAACACACTTAAAAAGCCAAGCATCGACCCAAAAATCCGCGAAATTTTGGAAAGCTACCCAAAAGTCCGCATAAATAGCCCCAAAAACGCCAGCCCATTCATCCTGAACCTAAGCGTCGAAGGCGTAAAAGGCACAGACTTCCAAGCCGCACTGGACAGGCGCGGCGTGTGCGTTTCGGTAAAATCCGCCTGCGCGGCGCAAGGCACACCATCCCGCGCAGTGCTTGCGGTAAGCCGTGACCGAAAAAACGCCCTGTCATCATGGCGCGTCAGTTTCAGCCACGACACACAACAAGAAGATATCGACGGCTTCCTAGCCGCCTTTGACGAATGCTATAAGGAGCTAACATGTTAGAACAAATAGAACGCAGTATTCACAAAAAATTCCGCCGCCGCATCTGGCGTCCATTCGTAGCGGGCATACAAAAATACGAGCTAATCGAAGAAGGCGACCGCATAGCCGTCTGCATTTCGGGCGGCAAGGACTCCATGCTGCTCGCGAAACTAATGCAGCTGCTGCACCGTTTCACAAAATTCCCGTTCGAAGTCGAATACATCGTGATGGACCCCGGCTATAACGAAGCCAACCGCCAAAAAATAACCGCAAACGCCGCCCTCTTAGAAATCCCAATAAACATCTTCGAGTCAAACATCTTCGAAGTAGTAGCGGCAACAGACCGCTCGCCCTGCTACCTGTGCGCAAAAATGCGCAGAGGCCACCTGTACGCCGAAGCCCAGCGCCGCGGCTGCAACAAAATCGCACTCGGCCACCATTTCAACGACGTAATAGAAACAGTCCTGATGAGCATGTTCTACGGCGGAAAGTTCCAGACAATGATGCCAAAACTAAACAGCCAAAACTTCGAAGGAATGCAGCTAATCCGCCCGCTGTACCGCGTGCCGGAAGAAGAAATAATCGCATGGAAGAACTACAACTCACTGGAGTTCATAAAATGCGCCTGCCGCTTCACGGAAGATTGCAGTCTATGGGACGACGGCGGTGAAGGCAGCAAGCGCCAAGAAACCAAAGCCCTGATAGCCCGCCTAAAGCGCGGCAATCCGGCTATTGAGAAAAATATTTTCAACAGTATTCACGATATCATAACCCCGCCAAAACCCCAGAAACCTCCCTCAACTTATCAACAATCTTAATCTTCTGCGGGCATTTCTCCTCGCACACCCCGCAGCCTGTGCAATCACCCGCAGGCGCACCGCGGTTCGCGTTCCACATATTCTTCGCCTGCGTAGACAGCCCATACACATTATGATAAGTATAGGCATTAAAAATATGCGGGATGTTGATATCCATAGGACAAGGCAAGCAATAATCGCAGCCCGTGCAATATAAATCAGATAATTTCTTCAATTCATCCATCATAAGAGCCGCCTTGCGGAAATCATCTTCCGTCATCGGCACCGCGTCATTTGCTACTTTTAGGTTTCCTTCAAGCATGTCCATATTACCCATCCCGGAAATAGCGCAGTCAACGTTTTTGTTTCCGAGAACAAAGCGCAGCGCCAGTTCGGGTGTCGAGATATTCTTGCCAAGGAGCCTTTCAGATAGTTCCGAAGGCATGGACAGCCGCCCGCCGCCGACAGGGCTCATAATCACGACGCCTATGCCCTTGTCTTTGAGATAATCGATATTTTTCTCGTTAGAACGGTCAAGCAGATTATATTGCAGCAGAGCCGACGAAAACATTTCGAAGGTTTCGACTACATACGGAACGTCATCGGTCTCGCCGTGCCATGAGAATGATATGTGCTTAATCAGCCCTTCGTCCAAGGCCTTTTGTACTTCCTTTTTCAGGCCGAGCCCCATGATTTTTTTGTCAAATACATCCTTGTTGATTCCGTGCAGATGGTAGAAGTCTATGTAGCCTGTGTCCATCAGCCCCAGTTGATGCTCTACCATGCGCATGAAATCGGCCGTTACGCTTATTTCGTCCATGGGGATTTTTGTCGCGACCATTATCTTTTCGCGGTCCATCAGCTTCACCGCCTTGCCGAGAGTGGCCTGGCTCTTGAAGTGGCAGTAAAAATTCGCCGTATCGAAATAGTTAACACCCGCGTCGTATGCGGCTTTAAGCATGGGTATGGCTTTTTCTTCGTCAACGATGAATGTGTCGTCCTTTTGTGATTCGTACCAAGAGAGATTTTCTCTGGCTTTTTTCTCCGCCTCGCTCATTTCGGCTATTTTCAGCTCGGGCAGCCTCATGCACCCAAAGCCGAGCGCGGAAATCTTTTTTCCTGTTTTTCCAAAATCACGGTATAGCATAGTAAGTAAAACCTCCTTATGTGATAACATCCCATTCCAAAAAAGGGTCGGGGATTACAGCCATTCCAACAGCCGAGTCGCTTAAACCCGTGTAGACCTTTGCCGTGCCGTCCGGGTTGCGAATCAGCCCGGAAGTGAAAGTAACGTCTTCCAGCCCCTCGCGCTTAGGCGGCGCGTCGGGGAAGCAGTCTCTGGAAATGATTATCTTGGACGGCGTGCATTCCAAAGTCTTTGGGTCGAGGGCAAACGCGAAGCCGTAATAATGCAAGACCATGTCCTCATACGAATTAACAACGCCCCACGAACGATGGCCAACAACGCCGATTAGCCCGTTACGAAGCATCACGGCCTCGTTGCAGCCGCCCCATTCAAAGCCTTTGAAGTGTCCGCCGAGCAGGGTAGCGTTTGTTATGACATCGCCGTTTATTCCGTCAAGCGAGGAAACGGTTGTGAAGCCGATGCGCGCGATGCTGCCCCATTCTTCAAGCTTGCTTAAATCACGCGGACGGGTGAATATGCCTATACGTCCGTCAGGTAGCTCTACTAAGCGTATGTCCTTCATATTGCGCGGACCCTCGGCGAATTTTTCCATCGAATGCAAGGACTTTCCGCGGTAGAAGACGGTCACGATAGAAACAGGGCGGGAGCCGTCCCATTCCACCTCCACCCCGCCCAGTATAAGCTCGCCCGCAACCGTGCAGACGAAGGGGTCTTCCATTACATAGACGGGCGTGTCCTCGCGCCAATGATATTCTTCGGAGCCGCCGCTTATTTTCTGCTCGAAGAAAAACACACGCGAGTCAGTACCGTCACGGGATTCCACACGCCCCGCCATCCATGTGCTGCCGTCCAGCCGGAAGGGCATGGATGGGTTATATACATCGTAGCCCTCCGCGCCGCGGAAGGGTATCAGGGTTGAGCTGATTATGTTACGGCTGTTGCGGAAAGCGTCAAATGCCTCTTGGGCGGGTATCGTTTTGTCATTTTTCATAACCGCACCCCCAAATCAGGCAGCCCGCGCCGCAAAAACCGCCCGCGCCCCTTCTCCCCGACAAACTCACCATCCCGCGCAATAACTTCCCCGCGCGAAATCGTCAAAACAGGGCATCCGCACAGTTCGAGCCCCTCATAAGGCGTGTAGTCCGTATTCTCATGCAGCATATCGAAACTAACAACCGCCTTCTTCCCGGGGTCAACCACAACCAAATCCGCGTCACTGCCTACCGCAATAACGCCCTTCTTAGGGTACATCCCAAAAAGCTTCGCGGGAGTAGTGCTGCACAGCTTCACCATCTTATCAAGCGAATACCGCCCCGCGGCAATCTGCGAAAACATCAGCGGAATCCGCAGCTCCACCCCGGGCGCACCGCCGGGCGCCTTAGAGAAATCATCCTTCCCCATCATTTTCTCCTTCCCAAAAAAGAACGGGCAATGGTCGGTGCCAATCGTATCAATATCACCGCTATCAATCCCGCCCCAAAGCGCATCGCAGCTATCGGCCCCGCGCAGCGGCGGGCTCATAATATACTTCAACCCGTCAGGCAAAAGATACTTCGAATCGTCCAGAAATAAATACTGCGGGCAAGTCTCCGCAAACAGCCGCTTCTGCCCGTTCCGCCGGGCCGACCGCACAACATCCAGCCCAAGCGCGCTAGACAAATGCACAATATAAAGCGGGGCATCATCAGCCATCCGCGCAAAAAACGCCATCTGTGCCACAGCCTCGGCTTCGCATTCATCGGGACGGCTGCGTGCATGGAAAATCGGCGCGGTTTCCCCGCGTGACAGATGCTTCTCGCGAAGATATGCAATCATTCCGTCATTTTCGCAGTGAATAGCAATCATAACGCCGGACTCCGCCGCGAACTCCATCACCTTCATGGCTTCATAGTCGGTAATCATGCCGCCGTAGGTCAGATAACATTTGTGGCTCGTGATGCCGTCGGCGATAAGCGATTTCATTTCCGCAATAACAGAATCGTCCACACGGTCGGTAACGCCGTGGAAGCTGTAGTCGATTACAGCCTTGCCCCCCGCAAGGGTGTGGTAAGTCTCGACCTGCTGACGGATAGTAAAACCCGGCGGGCCGAACGCCATGTGGTCAACAATAGTAGTAGTCCCGCCGCAAGCCGCGGCGGCCGTACCCGTATAAAAATCGTCCGTAGCCCGCACATGCCCCAAATCTAAATCCATGTGCGTATGAACATCCACACCGCCCGGGATTACGATTTTGCCGCCCAACTCCAAAACTTCCTCGCCGTCAAGCGGAGCCAGGGTGCCGATTTCCGAAATAACCTCGCCCGCGATACGCAGGTCGCATTTCTCCGCGCCGCCTTCTAAGGCAAGCGTAGCATTTTTAAGCAGCATCATTTAACCCCTCCACCGCGGCGAAGCTTCTGCCGCCAGCCTATCTAGCACAGCAGCAGGCTCCTTGCATTTCGCCAAGAAAATCATAGCGGCGATAATATAAGGCTTGAACCCCGCCTCATTATAAAGCGGCACACGGTAACGGTCAAACACCGAAGCCGCAACCTCGCCCTCCTTGCAGCTGACACCTGAAATATCCGCAGGCAGGCAGTGTAAATAAAGAGCCTTGCCGTCCCGCGTCCGCTTCATCAAATCCTCTGTGCATTCCCAATCCTTATGCTGGGCGTTCTGCGCAAGCAGCACCTTTTCTAGCTCCTTAATCCCCGCGTCGTCACCCTTGCCGTACAAATCGGTACGCTTCTCCATAGCCGCATACGGCGCCCAGCTTTTCGGATAAACAATATCCGCGCCCTCAAACGCCTCTGCTATGCTGTTAGTCTTAGAAAACTTCCCGCCGGAAGCCGCCGCATTCTCAGCCGCGACCTTCTCGACCTCGGACATAACCTCGTACCCTTCGGGATGCGCAAGCTGCACTTCCATACCAAAGCGCGTCATAAGCCCAATCACGCCCTGCGGCACAGAAAGCGGCTTGCCGTAAGAAGGCGAGTAAGCCCAAGACATAGCAATCTTCTTCCCGCGGAGATTCTTAGCATCCCCGCCGAAATGATGGATAATATGCAGCATATCGGCCATAGACTGCGTAGGATGGTCAATATCGCACTGCAAATTAACAAGCGAAGGCCGCCGCTCAAGCACCCCGTCCGCATAACCCTGCTCGACCGAAGCCGCAACCTCGCGCATGTAGGCGTTGCCCTTGCCGATATACATGTCATCACGGATACCGATTACATCCGCCATGAACGAAATCATGTTAGCCGTTTCGCGGACAGTCTCACCGTGCGCAATCTGACTCTTGCCCTCGTCAAGGTCTTGCAGAGCCAAACCAAGCAAGTTAGCGGCCGACCCAAAAGAAAACCGCGTACGCGTAGAATTATCGCGGAAAATACTAACCGCAAGGCCGCTGTCAAAAATCCTGGCAGAGGCATTATTCTCACGCAAACGCCTAAGCGCGTCCGCAACAGCAAAAGTAGCATGGATTTCATCAAGACTCTTTTCCCAAGTCAGCAAAAAATCCTTCTCAACATACGGTCTAATTTCCATACTCATTCATCCTCCCGTAAATGTACCAAGCTATTTGAAAATACCACGTTCCGTCTATGAAACTGCATATCCGCTATCTTCCAGTGATGTACACAAGTATCGCCGCTAAAAAGCCCGACATCAGTATCAATAGGCAGCCGCAAAAAACTCCTGAACAGATGCCCAATCATCCCGCCGTGCGAAACAACAGCAATCCTAGAATCAGGCGGATTCTCATTAATAATCTCCGACAAAACAGCCTCAGCCCGCGCCCGAAACTCAATAGTGCTTTCCTGCCCGTAAAGCGCAGTGTGAAGAAACTGCTTCTCCGCTCGAGGATATTTCGCGTCAGCTTCGGCCCTAGACAGCCCCGCGATTAGCCCGTTGTTCCATTCCATAAGCCGCTCATCGAAGGTTATAGGGCAGCCGAGGGCAGCGGACAGCTTCTCGGCAGTCTGCCGCGCGCGGGTAAGGGTGCTTGCGTAGATTTTGTCTATGTCTATGTAGTTTTTGACCCAAGCAGCCATCTGCGAGGCTTGGCGGTGCCCAAGTTCGGTAAGCTCAAAGTCAGCGCGCCCCTCAATTACGTTAAGTATATCCGCTTCAGATTGCCCGTGGCGGATTATTAGTAAGTCCATTTAGTCCTCCCACCAATTTTTTAGTTTTAAGCCTGCTATGTTTTTGAAGTCTTTTGTGTTGGCTGTGACGAGGGTGTAGTTGTGCAGTAGGCAAAATGCGCCGATGAAGATGTCAACTTCTCCGACAGTAAACCCCTTCCTGCGAAGGTCTACATAAATCTGCTTTGCGATATCCCAAATACCTTCGCCCATATCAACGATTTCACACTGACCGATAGGGCTCGGTTTAGTCATATCATTATACGTGGCGGTTTTTTTAACCGCTTCAAGCAGTGTAAGACCCCGGCAGATTTCATAATC
>Ga0209755_10000635_pt1 | contig 62308 bp, 49 predicted proteins | sample TergutCo191P1_FD_187301 | JGI IMG/M metagenome (GOLD analysis project Ga0209755, IMG submission 187301) | Cornitermes sp. P1 segment gut microbial communities from Petit-Saut dam, French Guiana - Co191P1 (SPAdes) (version 2) | ecosystem: Host-associated > Arthropoda: Insects > Digestive system...
TCTGACCCCAAACCCCCGCCGCTCTGCCGGGTTAAACTCGGCTACGCTTCCTCGCTTGGCTCCGGGCATCGCGCCTTGCGCGATGGGTGGTATCCTTACGGAGGTATTTTATGGGCAACCAGCAGAAAATCATAACCATGACTAAGCTGGCACTTTACGATAAGCACGAAGGCACGGCAGACCGCGCCGCCAACGACTATTTCCGGCATGACTACATTTACCGGAAGAACCTTGGCACACGGCTTTCTGTGGGTTTTGGAGGCATGATTATCCTGGCTTTTTATTGGCTTAGGGTTGTTTTTATTGAAGGCGTGGACGTTTTCGAGCTGTATATTCAGCATCATCTGTTTCAGTCGATTGTGTTTATTCTGGCACTTATGGCCGTGTATTCGCTGATTGGGACAATTCAGGGCACGCGGGAATATTACCTTGTGCAGAAGCGTTTGGAGCGGTATCAGGGGATGATGCTGTTTCTGGAGAGGGTGGACGAACGCGGAAGAATCCGGATGGAAGAAAAATCAAAGTCGGAAGCCAAAGCGGACACCGCAAAGCGGGAACGTATCGCGCGGGAGCGTACCGCACCCCGGCCCGCACCGCCGGTGGAAGCCCGCTCCGTGGGAGTCCGGCGGATAACACCGTCCGACGCCACGCCGCAGACGCCGGCGTCCAGAGAAAGCTCGTTGGTTCGGCGTCAACCGCCCCAGCGTTCTCAGCTTGACGATAGAACCCGTCCGATAGTACGCCCAGCCTCCCGCCCGGGGGACACGCCCCTTGTGAGGCTCAAAAGAGAGGACTCCTAGTATTTATGGAGCAGGTATTAATCGCACGCGAAGTAATTGTAAGATTTTTCAAACGATTTGAAGTATTTATTCTTCCGGTGCTCAAGTTTGCCTTGGGCTTATTTGTGTTTTCGCGAATCCACGCCATTGGGCATATTCACGCTACGATGGAGCCTTTTGTGGATTTTTCGCCGAGCTTGCTTAATTTACTGTTCGCGCTTTTGTTTACAATCATGCCCATGAACATGAGCTGGATTCTTATTATTTTAACTATTACCGTGCAGTTTTCCGCCAACATAGAGCTGGCCGTTGCGGTGTTTGTATTTTTAATGTTTATATTCCTGTTTTACGCCAGAATGGCACCCCGGGAGTCTATTTTGATTTTGCTTACGATTCTGGCCTTTCATTTTAACATACCTTATATTGTGCCTATTATTGTGGGGCTGTATTTCCCTGTTACGGCAACGATTCCCGTGACCTTGGGCGTGTTTATTAACACGCAGATTCCCATTGCCTTTGGTCTGATGTCGCCTGTGGCTGTGGCGGCCGCCCCCGCCGAGACGGGTCTGCCCGAGATGCTGGCGGAGCTGCCCGGACGCTTCTCCGAAGTTTACGCCGCGCTGGTGTCCAGCGTTACGGGCTCCCAAACGTGGATATTTACAGCGGTTATTTTTGTGATGGTTATTGTGCTGGTACACTTCGTCAGCCGCCAAGCAATCGACTATGCCAAGGAAATTGCCATCGCCTTGGGTTGCGTCATGACAATTTTTGGCTTTATCGTGGCCGTGCTTGTCACAAGTGAGCAAATTTCCATCGGAATCATGATTATGGGGACGCTGGTTTGTGGCATTATCGCGGCAATAGCGCGCTTTTTTGACGGGGTGCTGGACTATCAGCGGGCGGAATCCGTTCAGTTTGAGGACGACAATAATTACTATCATGTCCGAATCGTACCCAAGGTCATCATGACAAAATCCCAGCGGGTGGTGAAGCGAATCCGGCCCCAGCCCGAAACTGAAGACAATGAAGATTCCGAGGAATAGATAATGGTGGCAACTTTTTTTAGCTGGATAATTCGGGTATTTAACATGCCACCGTTCCATGTGCCGTCTTTTTCCTTGGCTCATGTGCTGGACGTTTTTATTGTAGCGGTTCTTATTTATTTGATTTTCCGGTGGATAAGGCGCACCCAAGCGTGGGTTTTGTTTCGCGGGGTTGTCATAGTTTTGATTGTTGCTCTGCTAGCCGAGATTTTTGATTTATTTACCGTGGGCTGGATTGTAAACAACGCCATCAGCATGGGACTTGTAGTAGTCGTAATTTTGTTCCAGCCCGAGCTGCGGAAGGTTTTGGAGCAAATCGGCCGGGGTCAGTATCTGATAAATTTTAAGACTGATGGCGAGGAGAAGGTTCATACATCGGCGCACACCGTTGACGAAATCGTAAAAGCCTCAACAATTATGTCGCAAGCTTTGACCGGAGCTTTAATTGTGCTGGAGCAAGAAGTGGATTTAAGCGAGCATGAGCGCAGCGGCGTGCCTTTGGACGCCCAGGTGAGCGTTCAGCTTTTGACGAATATTTTTGAACGGAACACACCGCTTCACGACGGAGCGGTTATTATTCGTTCCAACAGGGTAAGTACGGCCATGTGCATACTTCCCCTGACAGCGGAGACACTGGACTCATCTCTGGGAACACGCCACCGTGCCGGTATCGGCATCACGGAGGTTTCCGATGCCCGCGTCGTAGTGGTTTCCGAAGAAACGGGAACTGTTTCCGTAGTCGTGGATGGTAAAATCACCCGGGGCATCTCCGAAGGCAAAATGCGCGAGCTTTTAACCTACGGCGAACCTGTAAAGGCCCGGTTCTCGCTGTTTAAGAGCAAAGGTAAAGGGAGGAGGTAGCTATGGTAAAAAAATTCTTCTCCATGTTATTTTCAGACTTTCAATGGAAGGTCTTATCGTTGCTGGCCGCGCTGGTTTTATGGCTTGTGGGCATGAATCTCAGTAACCCGCCTCAGACTATTTCCGTTACCCCGCGCCTGAGGCTGGATAATCTGGGAATTCTCAGCCATGAGCGCGTCATGCTTATTAACGAGGACACCTTGCGCGAGATGAATATTCAGGTGGGCGTACACGGCCTGCGCAGTGATATCGATATTCTGCGGGTGGCCACGCCGGCCCGGCTCGCGCAAATTCTTGAGGTAAGCATAGACTTCCGCTCCGTGGACATTGACGCGGTTCATGAATCCGATTGGGCGTCTATAATTCCTCTTAGGGTCAGCACGAATTTTCTGGAGAGCGGATTCGAGCATGTGTTCATAGACCCTCCATATGTGTTAGTGCATCTGGATGTCGTGGAAACTGTAAACCTGCCCGTTACCGTTGTCCCCCAGGGCACTACCTCCTTAAACTTTGAGGTTCAGCCCATAACCTTGGCCAATAACCGCGTGTCGATATCCGGCTCGCGTTCGGTCTTGCAAATGGTGGAGTCCATTCGCGCTTTTGTTGATGTCACCGGCATTCACAGCGAAGAGGATATGACCGTGCAGCTGCTGGTCTATGACAGCTTCGACAACAATATATCCGATATGGTTCACCGCAGCGTCACCGAAACAACGGCTGTGGTGCGTGTTTGGCCCGTTCAGCCCATGGATATTCGGGTGAGGGGCTCGGGTACATTGGCTCCGGGCTTTGCCGTGGCCGGAGCCGAGCCCGTGCCGGGTGTAATCCGTGTTGTGGGCGCGCAAGACGTGCTGGATGAGCTTGAATATATATCAATAGAAATAGATTGGAGCGGCGCGTCCGGGGATATGACCCTGGAGGAGGATTTGACGGGGTGGCTGCCCCAAGGCGTCCATTTATATCGCGGCGAGTCCCCCTACATTGACATCTATGTAACGGTTGAGCCCATTGAGACCCGCACCTTCAGCATCCCCCGTGGCGAAGTGCGCACTTGGGGCGGTACGGCTCTTTATGAGGTTGTGGGTTACACTCCTAATATTTTGGTTCTGGTAAACGGTCCGAGCTCCCTTGTCTCCAATCTCACTGCGGCCAGCATTGGCCTCGGGCTAGACCTGCGCGGCCTGCCCGTCGGCACTCACACCGTCCCTCTGATAGTGACTGTGCCTCCCGGTGTATCCTTCACTGCCCCACTCCCCATGATGGTGCAAATTCACGCACCCGCCGTGGCCGGAGATGACAATGACGATTATATAACCTTGCCCCCATTGCCGCCTCCGCCGGAGCTTTTGCCGGATAATGGATACCATACCTCGGACGAGCCCTATAACGGCGTCTATACGGAATATCCGGACAATTACCCGTATGCTGATGATTATGAAAATGATAATGAACAGGGATAGAGATGATGATTTTTGATAGAATGTGAACGCTTGCTGGAGTTGACCAAGCCCGGACGGTATGCGGGCGGCGAGATGCACGCGGTGAAGAAGAAAATTGAGCCGGGAATGACGCGGTTTGCTTTTTGTTTTCCAGATGTGTACGAAATGGGAATGAGCCATTTGGGCTTGCAGATATTGTATTTTTTTATGAACCGCCGGGCGGATACTTATTGCGAGCGCGTGTTTATGCCGTGGCTGGATATGGTGGAATTTCTCAAGCGGGAGAATGCGGCATCCTCCGGGGGGCATTTGTTCGCTTTGGAGTCGGGCGACAGGCTACGGGAGTTTGATTTTCTGGGGTTTACGCTGCAATATGAGATGTCCTATACGAATATTCTGGCGATGCTGGACTTGGCGGGAATTCCACTTAGGGCGGCGGAACGGGGAGAGGAATTTCCGCTCATCTGTGCGGGGGGGCCATGTGCCACCAACCCCGAGCCCATGGCGAATTTTGTGGATTTTTTTTATATCGGCGACGGTGAGGCCTCGCTGGATATAATTTTAGACCGGTATCATGGTTATAAATCGACAGGCGGTGGCAAGCGGGAATTTTTATCGAGAATTACGGATATCCCCGGGGTGTATGTCCCCGCTTTTTATGACGCGACATACAACGAAGACGGCACATTGGCAGATTTCTTGCCGAATGGGACTCATGATTCTCAGATTCCTCCCCCTACTACTGTGAAGCGGGCTTTTTTGCCGCATCTGGATTTTTTTCCGGAGAAAATGATTGTCCCGCTGGTTGAAACCGTCCACAGCCGGGCGGTGCTGGAGCTGGCGCGGGGCTGTGCGCGGGGCTGTAGGTTTTGTCAGGCGGGTTTTATTTACAGGCCCGTGAGGGAGCGCGGTGCGGACGAGCTGCTGGCACAGGCCGAGAAGCTTTTAAACGCCACGGGGCATGAGGAAATTTCTCTGCTGTCGCTGAGTGCCTGCGACCATTCCGCTTTCGAAGAGCTGGTGGACAGGCTGCTGGAGCTTACGGCCAAGCGACGGGTGAATATTTCTTTGCCGTCAACGCGGCTGGACGCGATTTCGGCTTTGGCGAAAATTCAGGCGGTGCGCAAGTCGTCCTTGACCCTTGCCCCCGAGGCCGGCAGCCAGCGGATGCGCGACGTGATTAACAAAAATCTTACCGAGGAAGAAATTATCGACGGGTGTTTTAAGGCGTTCCGGGCGGGGTTTGACAAAATTAAGCTGTATTTTATGGCGGGTCTGCCCGGCGAAACCATGGAGGATATTTTTGCCGTTTCCGACCTGTGCGACCGCATTGTGGATGCCTATTACCGAATGTCCTACGAGGAGCGCAAACGCCCGGTCAGCATCAGCGTCAGCGCGTCGGCCTTTGTGCCAAAGCCCTTTACGCCATTTCAATGGGCGGCCCAGGACTACCCGGAGGATTTTATCAACAAGCAGCAGGCCGTAAAGGGCCGTATAAATAAAAAGAGAATCACCTATCGTTATCACGACGCAAAAACCGCGCAAATCGAGGGGGTTTTGGCCCGGGGCGACCGCCGCTTGGGCACGGTGATTGAAAACGCTTACAAGCTTGGCGCGATTTTCGACGGCTGGAGCGAACATTTTAAATATGACACTTGGCTTACGGCCTTTGAGCAAGCGGGTTTAGACCCGGCATTTTACGCCCACCGGGAACGGAGCGCGGACGAAAAGCTGCCCTGGGACTTCATAGACATAGGCGTTTCAAAGGTCTTTCTGCGCCGGGAATGGGAGAAATCCAAGGAAGCGGTCACAACCCCAAATTGCCAGGAAAAATGCACAGGGTGCGGAGCAGGGTGTACAGATGTATAGGATGCGTTTACGATTCTCTAAAGGTGGCGCGTTGCGTTTTATCGGCCACTTGGATTTTCTGCGGGTGTTTCAGCAGACTATTCGCAGGGCGGGCTTGCCTGCGGCGTATTCTCAGGGCTTTCATCCCCATTTGCTACTATCGTTTGCATTGCCGTTGCCCCTCGGCATGGAAAGTGTCAACGACTACGCAGATTTAATATTGGAAGAAGAGCTTCCCGGCGAGGAAATAGCGGACAGACTGACCGCCCATGCGCCGGAGGGGCTTGTAATCAAGGCCGCCTATCCCGCAGAGAACAAGGCCGCCTCCGTTGTCACTCTTGCGGAATACGAGATTGATATACGGCCATACACCTCTCCCGATGAATTCGGCGGCTACAGCTATCTCGCCCCTCCGGAAATAGAGCAAGCCGTGGATAAAATCAAAAAATCGGAGTCCATTATCATTTCCAAAAAAACAAAAAGCGGAATCAGGGAAACAGACATCAAGCCAGATATCGCTCATATTGAGGCATCGTCAAGAAGGATATACACGCGCTTAGCCGCCGGAAGCTCCAGATTTTTACACCCCATGATTGTCGCGGAGCTTGTATTGGGCGAAAAGCCGAACCCGGCTTTGCTTTGCCGGACGGATTTATTCAATCTATGAAAAAATTATTCATTGACCACCATCCAGACCGAGTCCGCACGGCATTAACCGAGGGCGGCAGACTACTAGAATTATATATCGACCCCGCCAGCTCCTGGGTGGGGCGTGTTATCGTTGGCCGCGTGAAGACTATTCTGCCCGGCCAATTTGCGTTTGTGGACATCGGCGGGTGCAAAAACGCTTTTATGAACCTGAGCGAAGGACATGGCCTGAAAGCGGGCCAGCCCGTGTTAGTGCAGGTGTACAAGGACGCGGCGAAATCCAAAGGTATGTATGTCGGCACGGAAATCAGCCTAAAGGGACGGCTGATTGTTCTGCATGAAGGCTTCGAGGTGGGTGTTTCCCGCAAAATCACCGGCGAAAAGGAAAACAAGCGGCTGCGAAAGCTGGTGCGAAAGCTTCTGCCCCAGGGCTACGGGGCAATTGTGCGCACAAATGCCGAGGGCCAGGACGAGGCCGCCCTCGCCGCCGAAATCCAATATCTCCACGAAACTCATTTGCAAATCAAACATCGCGCCGAATATGCCCTCCCTCCGGCGGTTTTATATCCCGAGGCAACCGCTCAGTCTTCCCCGCTCCTGACAGACCTAGTATCAGGTAAATTATCGGAAATTCATATAAGCGGTTTCCCGGAAGAATTTGCGGCTGTAAAAGAGGCTGTTTTCAAGCTGCTCCCCGGCTTGGAAAGTCGTGTTTTCCACTACGAGCCGGACGCGCCAAGCATGTTTAGCCACTACGGAATAAACCGCCAAATTTCCGCCGCGTTGGAAAAAATCGTAAAGCTGCCCTGCGGCGGGTTCATTACAATCGAAGAGACCGAGGCCTGTGTGGTAATCGACGTAAACACGGGCAGCAATGTAGGCAAAACGGACTACCGGGCCACCGTACTGGAAACCAATCTGGAAGCCGCCGAGGTTATCGCGGCTCAAATAAGACTGCGGAATCTGTCCGGCATTATCATCATAGACTTCATAGACATGCCGGCCGAAGAGGATAAAACCACTCTCCTGGCCGCCCTCGCCGCCGAAGTAAAAAAAGACGGCATCCGCACCGAAATAATCGGAATGATAGGCCTCGGAATGGTGCAGTTGACACGCCGCAAAACCCGCCCGCCTCTAAGCCAGCTGATGGAAACACCCTGTCCTCATTGCGGAGGGACGGGCAAGACGAGGGTTTAGCCTGACGCCTCTAGTGCCAGCTTGACCCGGGCGTAGTAGATTCGTAGGAATTTATTTGCGGCGGCGGTCATGTATACGAAGTAGGGCTTGCCCTCGGCGCGTTTTTTGTCCAGAAATTGAAAGACGGGCTCTTGCGGGGGCGAGCGTCGCAGATGGGCGCACACTACTTGAAAGAGGGTTTTCCTCAAAGGGGCGGAGCCGCGTTTTGAGGTGGGATTGCTCTTTTTTTCGTATTTGCCCGATTGCTGTGGGAGGGGGTCTATTCCGGCATAAGCCGTCAGTGAGCCCCGCTTGCGGAAGCGGCGCACGTCGCCTATTTCGGCGATTAGCTGAGCGGCGGTCAGCTCGCCTACACCGTACAGGTTTATTACGATTTCGTGCTCTGGAAGCAAGGCGGCCAAGCGCGTCATTTCCGCTTTGATTGCGGCTAGGCCAACGCTTATGCTGGTTACTTGGTCGGCGGCAGTGGTGATTAAAAGTCCGGTGTTTGCGTTGTTGGGTAAGGTGGTCAAATGACCTTGACAGTGCGCGTAAACCTCTTTTGCTTTGGTTGCCTTAAACTGGTATCCTGTTTCTTCGCACCAGCTCTGGTAGCTTTTTATAAACGCCTGCTCGTCCATTTGGATTATTGCTTCCGTGTGCCAGTAGGCTTGGGCAAAATCCACCCATTTTTGGCGGCCGTCCTTTCGCTTACGGCTGGCAAAGAGCTTGTTAAGCCCCGGAAAGGTTTTGTCCAGCAAGGATATCAAGTTATTCTCCAGTGCGCGGATTGTTTTTATGCTCAAATTGTACTGGCGGCTGAACATTTTTAATTGCTGCCGGATTATGCCTTGGGGTATGTACTCCCTTAATTCATCCCAATTGTCCAGCCCGTAGCGGGCTATTTTTATCGCGTCCTTTCTGTCGGTTTTTACCCGCCGTACCGTGTTGTTTCCATAGTTGTGTATCAGTATAGGGTTTACGACGCTTACATATATCCCCTGCTTGATAAGAAACGCCACCACCGGTTCGTGATAATGTCCGGTTGCTTCCAGTATCACACGGGCTTCACCGTGCATCCCACGGATTATACCTGCCACTTTGCCAAAGCCTTCTTCCGTATGCGCAAATTCCACCGGCTCAAGTACAACTTCTTTTGTGTCCGATACCGCTGCAATCATGCTTTTTCCCTTGGATACGTCAATCCCTACTGCGGTCATTTTTCCAGCTCCTTTGAATTGTGGCACGGTTGACAGTCTTTCTTGCGGGTGTTTTGTTAAAACCCCTTTTAGCATACGTCAGCCCTCGCGCCTTTTATGGTAGTTTCAATGTGCGTGTGACAGTCTCTATACGGACGTGTGGTAATAAACGTTTATTACAGTCCTCTTAGCATACGTCATGGTTCGCAATTGTCCGCCTATTTTACAGCAAAATAGGGAAACAGTCGAAGCCAGGCATATGTTCTTGAGTGCAAAGAGAATCAGGACCAAAAAGCATGGCCAGCAAAAAGTCTTCCCGGTTGCTTAGGCCACAAGCCTAAGGGGTATCATAAACCTGCCGTCATATATTTGTGGCGGCACCCGAAAACGCGAGATAAGTGTTTTTCGGGCGGTTTTGCCGCGACAGCAGTCACGGATTGAAAAGATGTTTAATCGGAGCAATTTCTGTTATAGTTAGCCAAGTAGCATAAAACGTGTGTGACGCAAAATACTCCCACGGCGTTGTTGCAGAAAATTTATATTAGCATTGGATAGATGGAGGTAATTCATGAGTGATTTTGACAAAAACAAATACCGGAGCCTATGTCTGTTGGGTAACTACAACAAGGTTGTTTCATATTTAGCAGAGTTTAATGATAGGGCAGAGTTGCTTGTGAAATATAAGAGTATCTTCGAGGGTGATAAATATTTCTTGGAAACCAATGATGAGCGCATTATTCCATTTTTACGAGCCTATGAGGATTTCCTAAAATGGATGATGAAAACTAACCCCACCACCGCCGAAGCACAAAATGCCATCGTCCAAAAATTAAAATCTTTCATTCCAAGGGTTGGTTTGTATGCGAAAATTTCCAAGAGGTTTGCATACTTAGCTATGAATATTCTTGTGCCAAGATATTTTAAGAAATATGGATATTATGCGATTTTCGGTGATGTAGATATTTATCCCAACCTAGTTTTATGGTGCAAGCAGACAGCTCGAAATGAAATAGTTGAGCTGCCTGATGGGCAAGTCGAAATTGAGGTTGTCGAAATGGACGATTTGATAACAAGGGGTTGGGTTGATTACTTGTCAATGGGTGAAATTGGCACTGGTGGTTGGGTCACAAAAAAAGGGTGTACATATTTCAAAGAAAAATATGACACCCAATTAGATGAGTTCAAAATAAGCCTGTTAAAGCATGAAGGACAACATTTTTTCGATAAAAGAAAGCATCCTAAAATGAATAGTGCAGATTTAGAATACCGCGCTAAACTTGTAGAATTGATTTACCACAGGGAAATGGATACTTTCTTTCACTTCCTTAAAAACATGGCTATTACAGATGATAAAACACGCGCTCATGCTTATGCGGAGCGAAAAATTATTCAAGGCTTATCAAAAAAAATATTTGGCGTTGAATTGGAAACAAATCAAGACACATGGGAAACTAAAAATGACGAAATCCCTACAGTGGCACGAGAATTACTTAGCGAACATAGTAAAATGATGACAGGATGGAACGGTAAAAATATATTGATTTGATTAGTACAGGCTTCCCCATGCCAATACGTATAGCATCCCAAGTCCTCCACAATCAGAAATATTTCCATGCCATAAGTCACTCGGATATAGTAAGCAGATGATTTGGGGAAAGGATTGCTGTTGAAAAAATCACCGCGAAAACATTTTAAAGTGCTTTCGCGGTGAGGTAAAGACTTACAATGTCAGCATTAATCCCAATACCATACTGTAGTAATTGTAAACTCCTCGGGGATATGGTCATTGCTTAGCTCAATTACGCACATGAAGAGGCTTGTAGGTGAACCGGGCCCCGGCTCTGGAGGACTTTGTGTCTGAGCAAACAGTATATTCCCACTCTCGCTAATATGCTCAATTCTCATAGGCCTTGTGCAACCACCAGCAATTCTCATATTATAAACAATAACCAAAAAGTATTCTTCAAAAAATTCATCTGTATATCTTTCAAACACCTCCTTGAACTCTATAAATTCGTCGGGAATTGTCCCAATGGAGTGCATTAGTAAATACATTTGAATATTAAAGGGCCGGTTCTCAAAACCAGGCAGAGTAAAATAACTTTCGGCATCAATGAGCATTTCCTCAAAAAAGGCATCAACATCATCTACAGAAGTTATCATGTCAAAACTTGCCATATTAACTTCCATACTACTTATTCTTGGGGCATTGGCTGTAGAATGAAAAATAAAATCCAAGCCTCTATGAGAGTCCGCTGCCCAGATGTTATTGTAACTAATACTAAAGCTATCCGGCACAGTATCATTGCACATTTCAATCATGATTGACCAACTATAATCAATTCCTTGAGTCGGCAAGGGTGGCTGGTACATCATTCTCGTAATGGTTATAGTGCCGCTTTCACTGATGCTTTCCACCCCTCCCGGCCAAGTCGATGTGCCGTGTGCGAACACAACAAACACTAAAACATGGTCGGCGAAGAAGCATTCTGTGTATTGCTCCAACATCATGATAAAGCTGTCAACTTGAGCCATATGATTATAGATGTGGTGACGTATTCGATTCATTTCTTCACGATATTGGCTTATGAAATCAGCTAGGCCATCTGCACAGGTAAATATCTCTATTCGGGTTCTTTCACTCCAATAAAAGATATTCAGCATCTCATATGTGAAGTCCAGCTTTCTCTCATAGACAACGGGGGGAGATGTGATATAGGCAGTGCGGGTGTCGCCATTCCAGTAAACATTTTTCCCGGTTGCTTCGGCCACAAGCCGGAGGGGTATCATAAACCTGCCATCATATATTTGTGGTGGCACATCACCTGAACGCCTCACCCCGTTTACAGTGATGAAGTCCTCGCCTATACGTGCTGTAACAAGGATATCGTCATTGCGGATTCTGGCCGAAGATGTCCCCCTGCTCCATGTTACGGAGAAGCCCATCATTTCAAACACTTCACGAATCGGTACAAGGGTGTGGCCATCAACGATGCGGGGCTGTATGTCGGTAAAGATTACAGCATTGCCATCTACCAGCACTGTAATTGAATCGTCGGTTGCTTCTGCCCTAACAGTAACCGGTGCGGCCAATACCGCAAGAACTATCGCTAGTCCGATGCAATTCATGAGTAACCGACTCATTAAAACGACCTCCTACCTGTGCCTGATGTTAATATGGCTAGTGCCGAATCATTGTTCCATTCTGCCGTATATCCAAGATTCTCCGCCAAGCTTCTTAGGGGCAAGAATGCACGACCATCAATAATCATTGGGCCAATATTGTCAATAAATGACGTTCGGGCACTTCTGGTGCCATCAGCAAGTACTATCGTGTAATAAGGCTCGTCAACTTCCATTTCTATGATAAATCCATCGCCATGGACAGTAATAAGTCTTTCTTCCCCATGCCAATACGTATAGCATCCAAAGTCCTCCACAATCAGAAATATTTCCATGCCATAAGTCATTCGGATATAGTAAGCAGATGATTTGGGGAAAGGATTGTTGTTGAAAAAATTCACCGCGAAAACATTTTAAAATGCTTTCGCGGTGAGGTCAATTAAAGGTCTACATCAATCCCAATACCATACTGTAGTAATTGTGAACTCCTCGGGGATATGGTCATTGCTTAGCTCGATTACGAACATAAAGTGGTATGAAGGTGAACCGGGCCCAGGCCCTGGAGGACGGCGTGTCTGGGCGAACAGTATATTCCCATTCTCATCAATATGCTCTACCCTCATAGGTCTCGTGTAGCCACTACCAACTCTTTTCCTAAAAACAATAAGCAAAAAATAATCTTCAAAAAATTCTTCTGTATATCTGTCAAACAATTCCATAAACTCCATAAATCTGTCGGGAAACATCCAATCGAAATGCCTTTCAACATTCCTTATAAAATCAGCAAGTTGTGTAGGATACTCCCTAAAGTCTATAACTTCACTGATGCCCACTGTCTTGAAAAAAGCATGAACATCCCCAAAAGAAGTTATTACATCAGACATTATTATATTAACCGGCTCACGCCTCATGTCTGGTGCACCACTTGTAGAATGAGCAATAAAATCCAAGTCTCTGTGAGAGTCCGCTGTCCAGATATCATTATAACTGACACGGAAACTCTCTGGCACACTATCATTGCGCATTTCAATTATGCTTGCCCAGCTATCATCAACTGCCGGGGTCGGTAATGGTGGCTGGTACATCATTCGCGTAATGGTTATAGTGCCGCTTTCACTGATGCTTTCAATGCCCCCCGGCCAAGCAGGTGTGCTATGCGCAAAGAGAATCAGCACCAAAACATGGTCATCAAAAAAGCATTCAGTGTACTGTTCCAATGCCATGATGAAGCTGTCAACTTGAGCCATACAGTTAAGGGCTTGAGTCATGTTGCTATAGATGTGGTGACGTATTCGATTCATTTCTTCACTATATTGGCTTATGAAATCAGCTAGGTCATCCATATAGGTGAATGCCGCTATTCGGGTTCCTACATTCCAATGAAAGATATTCCACATTTCATATGTGAAGTCCAGTTTTCTTTCATAGACGACGGGGGGAGAGATGATATAGGCAGTACGGGTGTCACCATTCCAGTAAACATTTTTCCCGGTTGCTTCGGCCACAAGCCGGAGGGGTATCATAAACCTGCCATCATATATTTGTGGTGGCACATCTCCTGAACGCTGCACCCCGTTTACAGTGATGAAGTCCTCGCCTATGCGTGCTGTAACAAGAGTATCGTCATTGCGGATTCTGGCCGAAGATGTTCCCCGGCTCCATGTCACGGAGAAGTCCATCATCTCAAACACTTCACGAATCGGTACAAGGGTGCGGCCATCAACGATGCGGGGCTGTATGTCGGTAAAGATTACAGTTTTGCCGTCTACCAGCACCGTGATTGAATCGCTTGTTACTTCTTCTGCCCTCACAATAACCGGTGCGGCCAGCAATGCGAGAACTATTGCCAATCCGATGCAATTCATGAATAGCCGATTCATTAAAACGACCTCCTACCTGTGCCTGATGTTAGTATGGCTAGTGCCGAATCATTGTTCCATTCTGCCGTATATCCAAGATTCTCCGCCAAGCTTCTTAGGGGCAAGAATGCACGACCATCAATAATCATTGGGCCGATATTGTCAATAAATGACGTTCGGGCACTTATGGTGCCATCAGAAAGCACTATGGTGTAATAAGACTCGTCAACTTCCATTTCTATGATAAATCCATGGCCATGGACAGTAATAAGTCTTTCTTCCCCATGCCAGTACGTATAATATCCCAACCCCTCAACTACTGCCCTAATGGGTATCAGCAATCGGCTTTCTTCAAGGAATGGGGATGGATGTATAAACGGAAATGGTGGCGTAGTTATATCTCGGGCAACCATCCCATCACTAACCCTTACCGTAATATCCTTCCGCTGTGCATAACTATTGTTTCCGGCCGTGTAGCACCATTTAAGTCAACTTCCCGTGTTTCGGAAATCATACCAGGCATCTCTACGCGAAGCAAATAATAGCCATGCCATAGACTTATTGAAAATTCATTTCTGCCATCTACATATTGGGTGCGGATAGGCTGCTCATCGCCATCATCATCCATCAGGAATATTTCCATGCCATAAGTCGCACAGAATACCCGGATTTGCACATAGTTTTCAAGATTTGTACGGTGGTTACCATATAATTGGACTATGCCTCGTATGGTGGCACGTTCTCTGACTTCTACGTCACTTCTTTCAATCGCGTATATAACGGCCCTTTCCGCATTCAGTCGGGGGAGGAATGCGCGATTATCCCCATTGGGTCTTGTGCTTCGTGCAACATTTGGCACGTCCACAATAGCACTGTCCAATATGATTTGTTTTACTTCATTTGTTTCGCAAAAAAATCACCGCGAAAACATTTTAAAGTGCCTTCGCGGTGAGGTAAAGACTTGCAATGTCAAAATCAATCCCAATACCATACTGTAGTAATTGCAAACTCCTCGGGGATATGGTCATTGCTTAGCTCAATTAGGAACATGTAGGTTCTAATAAGTCCAGGCCCTGGAATCCCTGGAGGACTACCAAGAAGAGCAAATAATATATTCCCACTCTCATCAATATGCTCTACCCTAACAGACCTTATGAAATCAATAGCTCTCATATTATAGACAACAATCAAAAAATATTCTTCAAAAAATTCTTCTGTGTATCTTTCAAACATCTCCATAAATTCTACAAACCTTGTGGGAATTGTCCCAATGGAGTGCATTAGGAAATAACTTTGAATATTAATGGGCCAGTCCTCGAAGCCAGGCAAAGCAAAATAGCTTTCAGCATCTATGCGCATTTCCTCAAAAAATGCATTGACATCATCTACAGAAGTTATTATGTCAAAACTTGCCATATTAACTTCTGTATTCCTTATTCGTGGTGCATCGGTTGTGGAATGAGCAATAAAATCCAAGCCTCTGCGAGAGTCCGCTGTCCAGATATCATTATAGTTGACACTAAAGCTGTCCGGTACAATATCATTGCGCAGTTCAATTATGCTTGCCCAGCTATTATCAATTCCTTGAGTCGGCAATGGTGGCTGGTACATCATTCGTGCAATGGTTATAGTGCCGCTTTCACTGATGCTTTCCATGCTTCCGGGCCAAGCATATGTCCTGAGTGCAAATAGGATAATCACCAAAGCATGGTCATAAAAAAAGCATTCTGTATACTGCTCCAATGTCATGACGAAGCTGTCAACTTGGTACATATAGTTGATGGAATGTGAGCGAATCCCCTCTATTAAGTCACGATATCGACTTATGAATACAGCAAGGTCATCTAGGCATGTAAATACTTGCACATTGGTTCTTTCGCTCATATGGAATATACTCCACATCTCATATGTGAAATCCAGCTTTCTCTCATAGACGACAGGGGGAGAGGTAATATAGGCAGTGCGGGTGTCGCCATTCCAGTAAACATTTTTTCCGGTTGCTTCGGCCACAAGCCGGAGAGGTATCATAAACCTGCCATCATATATTTGTGGTGGCACATCACCTGAACGCCGCACCCCGTTTACAGTGATGAAGTCCTCGCCTATACGTGCTGTAACAAGAGTATCGCCATTGCGGATTCTGGCCGAAGATGTTCCCCTGCTCCATGTTACGGAGAAGCCCATCATTTCAAACACTTCACGAATCGGTACAAGGGCGCGCCCCTCAACGATGCGGGGCTGTATGTCGGTAAAATTTACAGCATTGCCGTCTACAATCACCGTAATTGAATCGTCAGCTGCTTCTGCCCTAACAATAACCGGTGTGACCAATACTGCAAGAATCACCGCCAGTCCGATGCAATTCATGAGTAACCGACTCATTAAAACGACCTCCTGCCTGTGCCTGATGTTAATATGGCTAGTGCCGAATCATTGTTCCATTCTGCCGTATATCCAAGATTCTCCGCCAAGCTTCTTAGGGGCAAGAATGCACGACCATCAATAATCATTGGGCCAATATTGTCAATAAATGACGTTCGCGCACTTCTGGTGCCATCAGAAAGCACTATGGTGTAATAAGGCTCGTCAACTTCCATTTCTATAATAAATCCATCGCCATGGACAGTAATAAGTCTTTCTTCCCCATGCCAATACGTATAATATCCCAACCCCTCCACTACTGCCCTAATGGGTATCAGCAATCGGCTTTCTTCAAGGAATGGGGATGGATGTATAAATGGAAATGGTGGCGTAGTTATATTGCGGGCAACCATCCCATCACTAACTCTTACCGTAATATCCCTTCCGCTGTGCATAACTATTATTTCTGGCCGTGTAGCACCATTTAAGTCAACTTCCCGTGTTTCGGAAATCATACCAGGCATCTCTATTCGAAGCAAATAATAGCCATGCCATAGACTTATTGAAAACTCATTTCTGCCATCTACATGTTGGGTACGGATAGGTTGCTCGTCGCCATCATCATCCATCAGGAATATTTCCATGCCATAAGTCGCACAGAATACCCGGATTTGCACATAGTCTTCAAGATTTGTACGGGAGTTGCCATATAATTGGACTATGCCGCGTATGGTGGCACGTTCTCTGGCTTCTGCGTCACTTCTTTCAATCGCGTATATAACGGCCCTTTCCGCATTCAGCCGGGGGAGGAATTCGCGGTTGTCACCATTGACCGCTGTGCTTCGTGCAACATTGGGCACGTCTACAATAGCACTGTCCAAGATGATTTGCTTTACTTCATCCCCTCTAAGATATGGGTTTATATACCAAATCATCCCGGCTACACCCGTTACATGGGGTGCGGCAACAGACGTTCCGGTTGCATCATTATAGCCGTTGTTGCGTATTGCGCTAAGTATACGCTCACCCGGTGCCATAATGTCAACGCGATTGCCAATTTGACTGCTATTATACACTCTATACTCCCGCGACATGTTTCCCACAACTATTATTCGATTCCTAATCTCTTGCGACATTCGATATCTTTCATGTGCCGCTTCAATAGCCTGTCTACAGTTGGCATGATTAATACAATCGTATTCCGGCCCATTTGCACATGCACATACGCATGTACACACCCTGTCTCTATACGCCTCCATTCCAACTCCTATATTGGTAAAAAAGCAGGAGTATCCCGCATTTACCCAAGGGCGACCTAAAAAGTGAGAGTGGTTTCCGGCAATTTGCATAATCAAGAATTCTTGATTCGCATTTAATTGTGCTGCCAAAAATGTTTCTAAAGCATCTCTTCTATCGCGATGCTGCCTAGAAAGAGTAAAGTAGCGGGTGGCAGTGGTTGGAGAATGGGTAAACATACTTACATTAACGGCTTGAACGCCATGATAAAACAATCGTGTCAAGCCATATTGATACGTAGCCAAAGTAGTGCTGACAGGGATGACTTCCGTTATAGTGGAGGGCGTTGCAGATAGTGCAAACCCGTACAAGCGGCTGTACCAAGCAACCCCGGCCATTCCCCTATTATTGTTGCTGTCTGCCCCAATTACACTTGCAACCCTAAGTCCATGGTCACGATGCCAATCATATGTCACAGCTACACAGCTAAGCGTGCATTCTTCATCTTCTGTGCAATTGCGAGTGCAAAACCTGCGCAAATCCTGAATTATAGTAAGATTGCTCATATCTTCATGAGGTTCAAATAGCGTGTCCATTATCCCTATATTGACCGGGGTACTGTTTTCAGGGTCGCGGTGTGCCTCAAGAATTGCCCATGCCCTTGGGGCATTTATTGACTGTAGGCCATGTTGACCATTAAAGAACGGGTCATTTGGCCGCAGTCCTATGGCATCATCCTCGCCAAACAGCGTTGCGATTCCCAATGCCAAAGGCTCTGGCTCTGGCTCTGCTTCTGGTGATTCCGCCATTTCAAACACACTATTAAGAACGGCAAGGGTAATATCATTTCTATTGTTAAACACTTCAATCAAGTGCCACAGCTGCAATTCACTGCGTCCGTGGAAATATACCTGAAACACATTGGGCACTTCCAAGAAGCCAACGATTTCACCGCCAAAGCTTCTTGCCAATTCCTCCATCTCATGATACTGCACACTCCATCGCGCATAAATCAGGATTTCGCCCCGGATAAAGCGGAAGTCGTCGTATACTGCGGATGTCATGATGTTGTTTTCGGTAAAGCCGCGCACGGTCATTATTGGAGAACGCCGCTCCGCCGGGAAAAGAGGGTCTGGCATGGGCACAAGTGTTTGGAATGATAAAGATATCCTTGCGTTTGAACTTGGCATTGTAAAGCTATAGGCAAATTGATTTATTTGAACAAGCTCCCCTCTATTTGCCACAGCGGAATACAGTCGGGAACCTCTGTCAGGTATAATTATAAAATCAATCTGACTACCCGCAGCAACGGAAACCGCCGTGTTTAACGGAAATTCATTGCCATCAACAAATACAGTGACTATATAATCGGTGAGTATGGTAAGCATTGGGTCTGGGTCGTCGTTGCCATTTTCGCCTCCGTTGTTGCCTCCGTTTGTGCCGCCGGTGCACAGCCCAACAAAACGCCACAGTGACGGCGCAATACCCGGATGCCACAAGGGGTCGCCATAAAATCTAAAAGTCTGCAAAACTTCATATAGGCGTCCGTTGTATCTAATGATTTCACCCATGATGAAAATTTCGCCAAATCGTGGGATGAAGTCGCGCCCTCCAATTGGTGGGTTTGTTCCGCTTCCTACGCCTGTCCCAACAAACCGCCACAACGACGGCGCAATACCCGGATGCCACAGTGGGTCGCCGTAAAATGTGAAAGTCTGCAAGACTTCATATATGCGACCATTGTACTCAACCAAGTCACCCTGATTGTATATTGTGCCAAATTGCGCACTAAAGGTGCGTACCCCTGCGGGCGTTGACGAGTTGAGTGCAAAATTGCTTGTGTTTAAAACACTTATTGAACTAATTGCTGTACTTTGACTTTCTGCCGCTGAAATGGGCATGGCTGGCACCATGGTTAATACCATAACCACTGCCATAAGTAGTGCAACATGTTTTCCGAATTTACGCATAATAGGCCTCCTTTTTAACCTATAACGTCACGACCTCCTATAGCAGTTTTTGAAACAGTACCAAAATCAAAACTGCTATATTGAAATATTTTCCTCTTATGTATCATGTTTGCCGAATTTTGTCAAATTGTTTTTATATGTGACATATGTCATATGCTCAAGTCAAATCTCCGGGTAAAATATTTTTATAATCCAAAAATCCGAAGGAGGTTTTTTATGAGTATCATTCGAAATGCCGAGCTGGCCGAGGCGGGGCGGCTGAAAATCGACTGGGCGCGTTCGTACATGCCCGTACTGAAGGAAGTTGAGAAGGAATTCACAAAAGACAAGCCTTTTAGCGGAAAAACAATCGCGATGTCCATTCACTTGGAGGCCAAGACGGCGAATCTCGCGCTGGTTTTGCGGGAGGGTGGCGCGGATGTGCGTGTGACGGGGTGCAATCCGCTGTCAACCCAGGACGACGTGTGCGCGGGGCTGGCATCCCACGGAATCGAGGTTTTCGCGTGGCGCGGCGCGACAAAGGAAGACTACACAAACCACTTAATTGAAACCCTGCGCGGCCGCCCGCATATAATTCTCGACGACGGCGGAGACCTGATGGCCTTGCTTCACGGCGATTACGCCCAGCTTGGCGAGAGGTTAATCGGCGGTACGGAGGAAACCACCACGGGAGTCCACCGCCTACGCCTGCGGGAAAAGGCCGGCAGTCTGAAATTCCCGATGCTGGCGGTAAACGACGCACGATGCAAGCATCTTTTTGACAATCGCTACGGCACGGGGCAAAGCACATGGTCAGCGATTTTACACAGGACAAATATGCTGATTGCCGGAAAATATGTAGTAGTGGCGGGCTTTGGCTGGTGCGGCCGGGGAATCGCCATGCGGGCGAAAAGTCTTGGAGCGCGGGTAATCATCACCGAGGTTGACCCGATAAAGGCCTTGGAAGCCCACATGGAGGGCTATGACGTTATGTCAATGGATGCCGCCGCCGGGCTGGGCGACATTTTCATCACGGTAAGCGGCGTAGCTGATATAATCGTAGGCCGCCATATGGAAAAAATGAAGGACGGTGTTATCCTATGTAACGCCGGACACTTCGACAGTGAAATTTCCAAGCCCGATTTAAAGTCCCTTTCCGTGGAAATCCGCACCCGTCGTCCGGAAATTGAGGGCTATAAAACCCAGGACGGCCGCTGGCTGAATCTCATCTCCGAGGGCCGCTTGGTAAACATAGCCGCCGACAACGGCCATCCCATAGAAATTATGGATTTATCCTTCGCCGTGCAAGCAAAGGCCCTGCGCTACATGGCCGAGCAAGGCGGGAAAATGCCCGTTGGCGTACACCTTGCCCCAGCCGAAATCGACACCGCCGTGGCCGCCTACAAGCTGCATTCCCTAGGCATCAAAACAGACATACTTACAGAAAAGCAAAAGTCATATATTGATACTTTTTAAAAGCATTATTGCCCTTTTCACAGCTTTGATATATATTGGTAGTGACAATTTATAAGGGCGTGATGAAAATTAAACGATTTAAAATTCCCGTGATTCTTACAGCATTTGTTGTCACTATAGCTATCGCCGCTGCTTCGGCTACGGTCGCGCTGGGGTTTTTTGTGGCCGACAGCGACACAATTTTTCCAAATGTTTCGGCGGAGGGAATCAACCTGTCCGGGATGACGATTGCCGAAGCCAATCACAGGCTTGTCAGCGGCGGCTTCGAGCGCAACGCAGATGCTGTTTCGGTTACGGTTAATTTCCCTGACGGCAGTGGTTTTTCCATATCGGGCTATGAAGCGGGTTTTGCGCGAAATGCGGAGGATGCCGCGCTGGCGGCGTTTCTGCACGGCAGGGACGGCTCCTTCTTTGGAAATACATTTTCGTATGTAAGGTCACTGCGAGTGGGAACAAGCTTAAACGGCACCAGCGTCCCCGTACTTGACGAAGATTTTGTGCGGGGCACGGTGTCGTTACATACACGAAAATTTAATGAGTCGCTTATTGAAGCTTCTTCATATAGCTTTGATGAGTACAGCATTATCATTACAGCAGGCGTGGGTTTTGCCCCCGCCAACGAGGATTCGGTGTTTTACCTGGTGGCGGAAGCCCTCTACGCGGCCTTGCGGGAGGGCTCGCGCCTGGTTGTGAATTACACACCTGCTGTATCTGTATTAGGTGCCTTTGATTTGAACGCGCTTTACAATACAACACGCACGGAACCCGTATCCGCCGTGTTTAATGCCGAAACCCTTGAAGCAAGTGAAAGCTTCGCGGGTATTAGCTTTGACTTGGAGGCGGCTATAGCAAAATACGCGACGGCCCGGATGGGAGAGCATATTGTAATCCCGCTAATCTTTACCGACCCGGAGGTTACGGCGGAGTATTTGCAGGGCAGACTCTTTCGCGATGAGCTGGCCAGCAGAACAACCCATGTGGCGGGCACCGCCGCCAGACTTAATAATGTCAGGCTTGCAGCCTCCTATATACACGATGTGGTGCTTGGCCCGGGGGATGTTTTCTCCTTTAACGAAACCGTAGGGAGGCGCACGGCGGCACGGGGCTTCATGGATGCAGGGGGATTCCGGGACGGTCGGTTGGTTGATATGATAGGCGGCGGAATCTGTCAAGTATCCTCCACCTTGTATGACAATGTGCTGCACGCCTACCTCGAAGTCGTAGCACGGCGCGCTCATACGCTTCCAATCGCGTATCTCCCCCTTGGACATGACGCGGCCATTTATTGGGGTGTGCTTGATTTGCGCTTTAGAAACAACACGCCCTATCCCATAAGAATCGAAATTGAGCTTGACGGGCGTAGCATGACCTCGCGGTTTATCGGCACGCGAACCAATGACTATGTAATCAGGATTGATTCCTATTCCACCGCGGTCCCCTTCGAAACAATTGAGCGGGTGGACGAAAGCGTACCATACGGCGAGACAATCGTATACTTCCGCGGCGCAAACGGTGCCATAGCATACACATACCGTGTCATATCCGACGCCTACGGCAACCGCATCAGCCGCACCCGCATCGCCAGAGACGTATACCGCGCACAAAGCCGGATAGTCCTCATCCCCCCGGCCGACGCACAGCCGGATTACAATCCCACATAAACTACTACGGCTTCGGCATCCTAAATAAAATCTTTATCCAAGTTGAGGTTATTGGCCAGCGTGTCAACCAGAAGAGTCGGCTCTCCCTGTTGCTCCAGCAACCGCGCTTTCTGGCCTAGGATAAACTGATAGTTTATTATGGAATCAAGCTTGGTATATCCATCGCATTCAGCACCAGTTTAACCGTTTCATCACCGGGGCTTTGACGTCCCTTTGTTATGCGGCGGATTGTGCTTTCATCTCGGTGCCCATGTACTTGTACCGTTTTCGCCCGTGCTGTCACTCACGTTCTGATTTCGTTCACTATCACGCTTGGTTTGTAATACACCACGGAGGTCATCCTCCTTGCGTTTTTTAAGGTTGAAATAAAAAAGAGATTATTATACCAGCCGCCACAGAAGGGTGCCAAAGGGTGCCATGTCGGCAGTGTCGCCTATCGTAAAAACGGAGTCGTCCAGCAGGTCTTGGGCTTTGCGGCCGGCCCATCCGGCCGGAAGGGGCAGCTTGGCCGGTTTATCCAGGGGATTGAGCATCACAATTAAATCGCCCTTTGTATAGATAACCCCTTCGTCCCCGGCTTTAATCCATGTAATATCAACCTCTCTCATTTCGGGGTAGACGGAGCGGAGGGATATTAATTTAGCGACAAAGTCCCGGAGGTTATTGTCTCTTTCGGCCTCGTCCCAAATCATGGGCTTCCGTGCGTCGTCGTGGTCTTCCCCGGTAATGCCCACCTCGTCGCCATAGAATATCATCGGGCTTCCGGCGGCGGTCAACAGCAAGGTAAAAGCCTGCTTTACCCTTTCCGGCCGGTTTTTGCACAGGCTTAGTATGCGTTTGGTGTCGTGGTTGCCTATGTGGTTGAACATGACCTCATGCCTGTCTCTGGGATACATCACAAGGCAATTGGCCATATCCTCCCGAAGCTCCGTGCCGCCGGTTTCGCCGGATACAAATTTCCATATGGCGGTGGCCAGCGGATAATTCATTACCGTGTCAAACTGGTCTCCCAAAAGATATGACATGGAATCGTGCCATACCTCGCCCACAATATATATTTCGGGGTTTACCTCCCGTACTTTTTTGCGGAAAACCCGCCAAAATTCGTGGGAGCATTCGTTGGCCACATCCAGACGGTATCCGTCGATGGTATGTGCCCAATAGAGGGCGGTATCTATCAAATAGTTCCGCGCTTCGGGGTTTTCGGTATTCCACTTGGGCATGTTCTTTACCGTGGCAAAGGTTTCATAGCTGCCGTCCTCGCGTACATAAAACCAATCATAATATCGGGATTTTTTGCCCTTGGCCACTACGTCCAGCCACAGGGGATGAGTGGAGCCGATATGGTTAAACACCAAATCCAGCATAATTCTTATGCCCCGTTTGTGGGCCTCGTCAACCAGCTTGAAAAAATCCGTCAAATCTCCAAAGCCCGGGTCTATTCGAAAATAATCCTCCGTGTTGTACTTGTGGACAGAGGGCGAGGTGAAAATGGGCGTCATATAAATGCCTGTACAACCCAGGCTCTTGATATCGTCCAGCTGGGCGATGATGCCGGGCAAGTCTTCGCCATAACGAGAGGGGAAAATTTGATACCATACGGTTTCTTTGGCCCATTTTGGCGCGTGGAATAAATCCTCCGCTAAAATGTAGGGGAAAATATAACACAGCATTGAGTGCTTGCTGATAAACGGTGTAAGCTCGCCGTCGTTTTTGCCATAGGGCAGCTCGCCGCCCGGCCCGTACAGATACCGTTCGCCGCCCTTTTCCACGATGAAAATATATTTCACGCGCTTGGTGGGTGCGGGGGCCTCGGCAAACCACCAGTCATGATAACGGGAGGTTTGCTCTATTGCCATGGGGACAAGCTGTACATCCTTTAGCTCGTGGACACCCGCCGCGTTTTTGTGCCATTCGCAATGGTCGAATACGGCCATGTTGATTTTTTCTACGGCGTCCAGCCCTGTCCTAAGCCGGATATGCAAGGTCTGCATATCATAGGCATATGCATACCGGCTTTTGTTCTCGTGATAAAATCCTGTAAAGTCCATGTTAATTCTCCTTCCGGCAACAACTGTGCCTTAAAATTCAAACAAATAGCTTTCGTGGGGTTTTACTGTAATAACGGCGTCCGTGCCGTCGATTTTGCATTGTGCTTTGTCAAAAATTTCGCGCCCGGCGGAGTCTTGCAGGCCAAAATCACCAAGGGGGATGCGTAATTCGCGGGCTTGGTCGTCTGTAGAAAAAACGGCCACCAGCAGTGAATGCGGGGTAAATCTGGCAAAGGAAAATACATAATCCTCTTCATGCAGAATTTTAAAACCACCATCGCCCAAGGCATCTTTGCCTGTTTTAAGCTTGCAAAGGGTGCTGTAAAGGGCGAATTTTTCCTCGGATTCAAAATCGCGACTCCAAGGCATGGGATAGCGGCAGCCCTCGACTGTGTCCGTTGTGCCGTCGATATCGGCTTCGTCGCCATAATAAATATTGGGCGCACCGGGCAGGCAGAACATCATGATTACCGCACCGCGCACATGGCCCGGGTGAATTTTTTTATTATTATGCAAGCGGCTGACATCGTGACTGTCCAGCAAATTGAACTGATTTTGCTGTATAACCGTGGGTAGCTTGCAAAGATGGGAGCGAATCCGCGCCGCCACATGCTTGGCCGTGGGTTTATATGCCTTATCCCTAAGCAAAGGATTACGCGCATTAAATAAATCCGCCTCCCCGGCGAATTCCCTCAATGGGCGGGCACAGCCGAAATAATTCATGGGCGAGTCCCATTCATCCCCCCGCAAGAATTCCTCGCAGTCCGTCCAGTCCTCCGCCAAAATATAAGCTTCGGGATTTTCCTCCTTGATGCTTTTGCGAAGCTGGGGCCAAATTTCATGATGCAGCTGAATTTCATTGTTGCGCGCCATGGTGTCCGCCACGTCAAATCGCCAGCCGTCAATGCTAAAGGGCGGCTTTAGCCATTTTTTAACCAGGGAATCCGGGGCAAGGTACAGCTGTTTTCTAAGTGCCTGAGATATATAATTGAGGGTGGGCAAAGTTTCAACATCAAACCATGCCTTATAATTGTTTTTTTCGTCAAAAAAATAATATTCGCGCTCGGGTGCTTTTGGGTTATTGTAGGCCCCCTCTGTTTTCGGGAAAAATGTGGCATCCCGGTTGAACCAGCGATGGGCAATTCCCGTATGATTAATAGAAACGTCCAAAATCAGCTTCATGTCCTCTTTGTGAAGGGCGGTCATAAGTGCGGAAAGTGCCTCATCCCCGCCAAAATGCGGGTCAACGGCAAAATAATCCAAGCAATCATATTTATGCACCGTGGCGGCAAAAAAAATCGGGTTAAGATACAGCGCAGTAACCCCCAGCCTTTTCAAATAAGGGATTTTGGCCAAAATGCCCTCCAAATCCCCGCCGTAAAAGTCTAGGCAAAAGCTCTTTTCATAGTGTTCGGGGGTTGAGTCCCAATTTTCCACGCGCTGCGTAGGATGGCCATCAAAGGTATATTCACCGTTTTGTACGTCGTTATCGGGGTTTCCGTTAAAAAACCTGTCCGGGAAAATCTGATAAAACACCGCGCCTTTGACCCATGAGGGTTGCTGATAATCCGTTAGAATCCGGAAATCATAAGCCTCGTTGGGCATATAAGGCGTGATGCCACTTTGCGTCAAGTAATAAACGCAATCCGCCGTGGCAATATAAATCTGATACTGCAATACATCCTCATAGGGGGTGATGCTTTTCTTATAATATTGCAACCCGTTTTTCACATAGGCTTTTTCCATTTCATTCAGCACTTCCACGCCGTTTTGCTTTGCGCGCAAAAATACATTTGTAACAGGCGCGTTTTCGAGTATCCGGAAGAAAATCTCAATTTCTTCGCCTTTCGCGGGAAGCGGATTGCTTACAAAATATTTCGTTCCGTCGGTGTACGCGCTGTTCAACCAGTCTTCCATACAAGTCCCTCCTTGGATATTAAATCATCAAGATTTGAAATTAATTTTTTCGCGGCGCGATGGTTTACGCTTACCGCGTCATTCCGCCTGATGGCCTTTTAAATCTGCTTTGAAAATGACGCGATTAAACCCGTCAAAAGGCCCATGTTTACGGTCACGATGTTGGTCATAAGCTGCGTGGGATTTTTTTAAATACTTCATTGACAATACACTGTGTGGTATTTAAAATATACACATAGCCTCATAATTTCATCTTGCGTGAAACTAAATGATGAGATTCTGTATGGCAAATCACATTTCCTAAAGGGAGGAATATAGTAATGAAAAAGAATTTTAAAAGGCTTTGTAGTTGTTTCATCGCAATATTACTATCTACCATCTTCATCATCCCTCAGAACATAGGCGTTTTTGCATCTTCAGACGAGTGGGGCAAGCTGCAACCAGTCCTCGAATTTGTGTCATCAATTAATGATGATATTGATTTCCTGATACCCGAGTACATTGATGAATACGAGGCAATGAGGTCTGTTATAAAGAGTCTTACGCCAGAAGCAATGGAAATTTTTGCATTATTTTTAGCTACTAATGAACAGGCATTGCAAACTCACCAAATACATGTTGATTCCAATTTTCAAATTGAGGAAAATCTAATAGCTGGCTTTAGTGCGGTTACACCCGCAAATCAGCAAGTTTTGCACGTACTTAATACCGGATTGATTGGACTAGGATTATCGCAGGCTATGGTCAACATGTTTGTGGGTGTAGGTTCAGCAATACTCGCAAATCCCGTAATAACTACTGCTGTAATTCTTGCGGCATTGACTACTGTTGCAGTGTATCAAGTAATTGTCGGTAACTGGGGAAGCATGTCAGGCTTGTGGACAAGCATTAGGTCTGTCTTCTCCGATGCATTTGCACCAGTAGTTGCAACAACAGTAGTCGTCACAGGATTTAACAATGCGAACACAAGATTTACAACTTCATTTAATAATGCTGTAAGGGCGGATCTCGGGTCTATTGCAAGCAGACACCGCATTGGGCAATGCGATAGAGCCGCAGATGAAATGGAGAGATATTTAAGAGCGCGTAACGCACGCGGAGAACGTCTCAGATTACTCTTCCCGGCAAATACTATATCTCACATATGGTCTATATCAACTAACCAAGCTGTAGGCAATAATTTCGTCCATCATGGTATTGGATTTAATGGCCGTGCTTTTTGTGTTGTTCACCCCGCAGGTACGATGCCTATAGCTACGTGGACAAACGATTTTATAGTTGATATTTTATTGCCCAATAATATGGTTCAAATAAATGTGAGAGGAATTCTTTCACGGACACCATTTTAGGAGAGATGCCGATGAATATAGTTAAACTTAACACCCCTTTTGATTATATTGCTACACTTAGAGAAAGACCCGCAATATTCTGGGGAAACAGACGGTCATTGAGTTATATATATTTCTATATACAAGGCTTTTTAATGGGACGCGCAGGGACTGATTTAGGGATTGATAAAATGACCGCCGATTTTACCGCTAAAAACGGCTTTCAGTCTTTTGTTGCAAATAAATTTAATATAACCAATAACGCACAACCATGGTATAGCATTATTGAGTTTGAAACTAATTCACAGGATGAGGCTTTTGATGTTTTTTACGAACTGCTCAATGAATTTTTCGATAATCAAAAATCATAATGGGTACGTAGGGGACGAGCAATCGTCCCTTTTTTATATGCCAAGGTTATCACACTGCTTAGCCAGTTTTCCATAGTTCCTCCTTGAATAATAGGTCATCTAAATTTGAAATTAATTTTTTGGCGGCGGGCACAGTCCCTTCGCTTCCGTTTGAAGCAAGCAAATTGCCCAAATCCGTCTCAAAATCCACGGGCAGTTTTGGACACAGCTTAACTGCCAGCTTTATTAAATTTTTCTCCCCCGGGTGAAGCACTTTGTTTAACGCAAAAATAATATCAAAATAGCTTTTTACAAATTCCGCAGTGCGATGGTTTACGCTTACTGCGTCGTTCCGCTTAATGGCCTTTTCAATCTGCTTTGAAAATGACGCGATTAAACCCGTCAAAAGGCCCATGTTTACGGTTACGATGTTGGTTCTAAGCTGCTCCGGATATGGGATTGTAAACTGCTTTACCATGTCGGCATACAGTCCCTTGGGGTCGTGTAAAATTTTAGAGTTTAAAATCACATGGCAAGTACAAGTTGTGTACCCGCCCCACGCGATAAAATTTTCCAAATGATTTTGCAAGGTTTGCCGGGCGTCAACTATATTGCGGTAGATTAATTCCATCGGGATATCATTGTTTAAAACGCAGTCATCCCAATAATCCCCAAAAAACGCCCGGCCCAAATCCGTGCGCTTGCAGGTCTGGCCCAGCACAGCTTTTCTTTTCTCCACATCCAAATCTCTGTTTAAGTACACATATACATCATAGTCAGAATCAGGGTCATACTCTAGGCCAAAACCTCTGGAGCCGCCAAGCACAATGGCGTCAACCTCTTCAAACTCCCGAAAACGCTCAATTGTTGAATCAAAAAATTGGTCACTCACAAGTGCATCAGCCCTTCCGCCTGCTTTATCATTTCCGCAAAAAACGGCGAAGCATCATCGTTTTCACGGGTTGCGGCCATTACATTAACAAGCCATCGCAAATTACTAAGCTGAATAAAAAATTCAAAATCGCTGTCTATGTCCGGCCTGTAGTTCCTATACTCTTTTAGAAAATCCTCCGCAAAAGCCTCAAACCCGGTGCGCTTCATAAGGGCATATGTCCAAGCAACATCATAGCGGAAATCACCGGCGGTAAGGACAAAATCAATTACATACAAGCTTCCTTGTTTATCCGCCAAAACATTCCAAGGGTGATAATCGTTATGAATTAAACACAGGGGCCGCGAGACTACATTTTTTGAAGCGGCGTCCAGCTTGTTTATAAACATGTCATAGTCATTAAACTTACTTGAAATTTGCCGTATTCGGGCAATTTCGCCTTGGACAAAATTCTCGTCCCGGGGCAAATTGACCTTGTCCAAATTAATTTCATGCAGCTTTACTAATAAATCGGAAAATTTTTTCATCATTTCCCAACGAGGGACGGCACCGGCATTTTGATAATTATCCCAAAGCGTACCCCCGTCGATGTACTGCATGCATATTCCATTATCGCGCCGGTCGTAAGGCTCCGGGACGCTGTATCCCAAGCCGTGTAAAAATTTCAGTGTATCCCATTCCTCGTCTATCAGGGTCTCAAGCTGTCCGCTGTATGATTTATACACACATTGCCGCCCGTCCGGGGTTTTTGCCAGTTTCACATTTCCGGCAAAACCGGACTCAAAATCCGCACCCATTCTACATAACCCCCATCATTTCTTTTTCCCGCGTGTCATACCGCTTGGACAAAAAGAACAGAACCAACAGATTAACCAATTGGAATAAAATCAGATGCACAATGGGAATCAAAAGCCCTACCACGGCGCAGAGAATCGCAACGGGTAAGGAGCTCATGATGGAAATTTTAAGTCTTTCGCCATAATCAAATTTAAAAGATGATAGCATTCTAAATGCCCCAAGAAAGTACGCTGTTACGGCGTAGAAGAAAATTTTCAGCACCAGCATCACAAACATCGCAAGCAAAATCATGGGCAGCAGCAAATGCGGAATGTACATGTTATACATGGCAATCATGCTGAACATCTCTTCAAAGGTATAGGGCATTTCCGCTATATTAAAAAACTCCGCCGGTGCGTACATGGTCAGACTGGCGTCAAAAAAGACAATTAAATCCTCAAATACATAAATGGCCGTGTTGCCCTCCCGCAAAAGCTCCGGCGCGAAAGCCGTATGACTAAAAAGCTCTATCCCGGCCTCTTCAAAGCGCAGAGAAAAAACCCGCTGGTACATCTCATGGGGTTGGGTTCTTACAATAATAAAAAACACGGGTGCAAAAAGTATGGCAAAAATGAATAGAAAATGGGCAAGCACATATTTTACCCTCATCGTCCTTGCGGACTCTATGAAGGAATACGGCTTACCCAAATACAATGCCGCTGTATAAAGATAATCACGCAAGCTTACTCACCCTTGTTCGCGCCGGAGGCAATACCCGTAATCATGAATTTTTGACTGACTATAAACAGGATTGTAATCGGTATCGCAACCAAAATCGCGCCGGCGGCAAAGGTTGTAAACTGTACCCTGTGGTCATCTATTAAATCAAACAATCCGACACCAATGTTTAAATTATCGGCCCTTGATATTAAAAATCGCGGAAGCATAAAGTCCATCCAAGGCATCATAAACGCGGTTAGGGCAATAAAAGTAATAATAGGCAAGGACAGGGGCAAAATTATTTTATAAAACACCTGAAGCTTACTCGCGCCGTCAATATAGGCGGCCTCGTCCAGGGATTTTGGCAAGTTAAGCATATTACCCCTTACAAGCCAAATGCTTGTGGGAATAGTCCCCGCCACATATATAATCACCAGCATATTATGATTGTCCAGCATACCAAAGTTTAGGGCAATCATGTACAGTGCAATCAGTCCCATAAAACTGGGGAATGCTTGCAAAATCATAACCGTCAGAAGCCCGGCCTTGCGCCCCTTAAATCTGAAGCGGGCAAACACAAAGGCCGTGGCGGTGTTTAGAACAACCGCAAAAACCATGGTCATCGTGGCCATATACAGCGTATTGCGATACCATAAAATATATCTTGTTTCATCAAAAAGCCGCCTGAAATTATCAAGGGTCGCGCCCTCGGGTATTATGGTGGCGCGGGATATGCTGTTTATTGGGTTAAATGCCGTGCCGATTACCCACATTATCGGATACAGGACGATTATGGCCACGATTACCAGCCAAACGTAAATAAGAACCTGCCCCAGCACCTTTTTGAATACGGAAAATGAGTTTTGAGACATGACTAATCCTCCTTAAACGCACGGGTGCGCATTAGTGTTACCCCGCTTACGACGGCAAGCACCATAAAAATCATAATCGAAATAGCGGACGCGAAGTTATACATTCGGTAGTCATAGGTGAGGCTAAACAGCCATGTGATTAATATGTCCGTAGAGCCCGCCATTTGGAGGGCAGGGTTTGCGGGCCCTCCCTCTGTAAGGAAGTACACCGCGCCGAAATTGTTAAAATTGTGCGTAAGGGACATAACAATAAGAGGAGCGGTAGCCGCAAAAATCATCGGCAAGGATATATACCGGAATTTATGCCAACCGTTGCCCCCGTCAATTTCCACAGCTTCATAGTATTCCGGGGATATTCCGGTCATGACCCCGGTGATAAGAGCCATAAAATACGGGAAACCCAGCCACACATTAACCAGCACAAGCATAAATCTTGCCCATGCCGTTTGACTCATCCAGGGTATAAAGGTGTCTATAATGCCCGAGTCCAAAAGCAGCCTGTTGATTACGCCCTCGCGGTTAAACATAACCCTGAACACAAGAAGGGAAACCATGCCGGGAATCGCCCACGGCAAAATAAAAACACTTCGCCACAGGCCCTTAAAGCGGATGCCCTTTGCGTTAATCAGCACGGCCTGCAACATCCCGAATAAATATGCCGAGCTTGTGGCCAAAAATGCCCATGCCACTGTCCAGCCCAGTATCCGAAGGAAGCTGGTGCCCCAAATGGGGATTCGCACTATATCCATAAAGGTTTGAAAGCCCACCCATTCCACAAGGTTTACGGGGGGTATATTGTTGCGGTTATAGTTGGTAAAGGCTATCAGCATGGAGAACGCCACCGGCAAAATAGAAATAAACACCACAAGGATTGTGCCGGGGGTAATCATTATATACTCGAAGGACTGCTCCCACAGTCTTTTTACATAGGAAGCAGAGCTTATCCGTTCGCCCTGCTCGATGGCGACACGGGATTTATAAGCGTCCCTGATATTCCAAAACCAAATCAGCCCGAATATAATCAGCAAAACGATTGTGATAAGCCCGGCTACCATCAGCATAATGGAGTGGTCAAACACCAGCACCCAAGCGTCATCCACCCGGATTCTTGGTGATTCGCCCAAGGTTATAATCCCCCACAGGCCTCTAGTAAAATAACCGGCATTGCGAAAATGCGCTTCGGCCTGCCCGGTTATTACGGCCAGCGTGCCGGTGGAGAGCTCCACAAACCAGAAAATCACCTGCACGGCAAAAAACACAATACCTTTTATGTATTGCTTATTTATCACTTGCCCACTGCCCCAAATAAGCGCGGAGCATAACGCAACTATAAATTTCAAACCAATCACCCCAAGACAGGTTTATGTAAATGGCTGTCCCCTCTTATTTAGAGGGGCACAGCCATCTTAACTTTGCTAAAACTAGTTAAGCGATAATCCTACGGTTGCAAGCAGGTTTCTGTATACTTCCATTGCGTGGGCCTGTGCCTCCGGTATGGTTAAGCTGCCGTTCCATGTGTGTGTAAACAGGTCGGCCAAGGGCTCCCACATAAGGTCAACTTCGGGAATTGTCGGCATGGGGTTGGAGTATGGGGCTTGCATTTGGAAGCCCCTCAGCCACGGGTCGTCTGCTAAGCCCGGAATACCGGAAATATCAAGAAGAGCCGTAAGGGTTCCGATTGCGTCATACATGGCGCGGGCTCCGCCTTCTGTTGCGAAGAACTCTACAAAGGCAAAAGCGGCGGGTTTGTTTTCCGCAAAGCTGGAAACATGGGCAATACCCGCGCCGGAGAATACACGGGGCTGATTGCCGCCCATGGTAGGCAGTCTTGTTACGCCAAAGTCAATACCATTGGCTCTTGCGTCGCCAACGGCCCACGGGCCTGAAATTGTAAAGGGCACTTCGCCTCTTTGGAAAGCGGCAACAGAGTTATCCCAAGTTACGTCATCTGTGGCAAAGTCAAAATACGTGCGGAATTGATTGTGGAATTCCAAACCTTGTCTGACGGCGTCTCCGTCAAAAGGCATTTGTCTCCAGTCGTCCATGTTGGGGCCAAATACGGAGAATCCAAAAGCGGTCAAGAACGGATAGTTGTGGAATGCGTCGTTTACTTGCCAGCGCATGGCAAATCTGTTTTGAGCGGGGTCATTCCATTCCCGGGCAAAGTCGATAATTTCCTCAAATGTAGCCGGGGGAGTGGATACAAAAGCACGGTTGTAGAAAAGAGCGATGTTTTCCGTTTGGAAGGGCACACCGTACAAACGTCCACCGCGCATTGCCGTATTCAACGCCGCAGGAAGAATCAACGGGGTAAGCCTTGCCTGCAAATCCGCGGGGAAGGGCTCTACAATACCGTCATTGATGGCCAAAGCCACGCCGTCATGAGGCTGAAGAAATACGTCCGGGCCGATTCCGGCGGGGCCATCCAAGGTCATTTGTGCCCGTTGGCCTACGAATGCCACATTCTCCCATTCAACCCTGACATTTGGAAACACAGCGTTAAATGCCGCTACAAGGGGGTCGCCCAAGTCTTCGTTATGAATCCAGACAAATAAATCACCGCTGACATCTGCTGCCCCCGGTGGCGGAGCAGGCGGCGGAGTCACTGCTGCCGGGTCCCCCGGTGCGGGTGCCGGTGCGGGCGCGGGTGCCGGAGCAGGTGCGGGTTCATCACGGTTACATGCAGCCAACGCGAAAGTCAGCAAGGCCACTGCGGCAATTAATAAGATAAATTTCTTCATTACTAAATACCTCCTGTTTTTTAAGTAATATTTGTCTTTAACTTTGCTTGCTATATCTTACTAGCTATACCTAATATTTCACCCCCTCACATATCGAGGCTGCAACACTATCCTTACACAACCGATATTCGTCACTTTGACAAAATTATAACGGGTTTCGCGGTCAACAACTATAACATATCACTAATAAAAATCACTGTCAAGAATTACTCTCCGGCTAATTTAAGCTGCTTCTGCAAAAAATGTCCGGCTGTGGGGATTTTGTCCGTGCGGTAGTAGTCTAGGTCGCCGGCATCGTGGTCAACGGGGCGCATGGCGGTGAGCACGGAGTTTTTACGCAAGGTAAACACCGTCACCCCAACCGATTGCTTCGATGAGTTTACGGGAATAAGGGCGGAGTTTACTACCATGGCCTTATCCGTGCCACGTTGCAGGTACAAATCCGTGTCGTCGGCAGTCCAGTGCATTTCCACCAGCGGGGCGCGGCCGGAGTAGGCGTTTACCAGCTTGCGGCGGTTGGTCTTAGTAGCGTAAGCCGAAAACTGCACCTTCGCGACTTTGCCGTTTTCAAACGCGAAAAGCATATACCCGCCGTAATCCTTTGCGATGGCAAGATACAAAACCCGCTCCCCCGGGGACATTTCCAGCAAATTTGTCAGGTATTCCCCCAGCGAAGACGCCTTGTTGTCGGGCAAATCGTAGATTTTGACTTTGTATACATTGCACAAATTCGTGAACAATAAAAGCTCGTCCCGGTTGGTAGCCTCCAGCTCTTGGGCAATGAAATCGTCGTCCTTGAGATACTGAGTGTCCGCCGAGCGCAAACTCACGAGGGAAATTTTCTTAATATAATTCTGGCCCGTGAGGAACAGCTTCAAATTATAGTCGTCGATGAAGTCCGCTTCCGAGGCTGCGGGGGCGTCGCCAGCCTCCACGATTTCCGTGCGGCGCGGCTGACCGTATTTTTTTGCGATTTCTTTTAGCTGGGTGATGATTACCTCGCGGATTCTTCCCTCGCTGCCGAAAATAGCATTCAATTCCGCCAGCTCGTCCTCCAAGGATTTGCGCTCATCGATGCGGTTTGTGAGATATTCCCGGTTTAGATGGCGCAATTTTATCTCCGCGATAAATTCCGCCTGGGCTTGGGTGATTCCAAAGCCCTTCATCAGATTGGGAATTACCTGCGCCTCAAGCGGCGTCTCGCGGATTATTTTTATGGCCTTGTCGATGTCCAGCAGAATCTTCGCCAAGCCCTCCAGCAGGTGAAGCTTTTCGGATTTTTTTGCGATGTCGTGGGTTAATTGCCGCTTGATGCATCCAGCGCGGAAGGCCGTCCATTCCTGTAAAATTTCTGCGATGCCCATGACCCGGGGCCGCCCGTCGATTAGAAAATTAAAATTGCAGCTAAACGAGTCCCGCAGCGGGGTCAGCGAGTACAGCCGCTGCATGATTTGGTCCGCATTGGCGGATTTTTTTATGTCGATGGCGATTTTTAGACCCTGCAAGTCAGTCTCGTCGCGGACGTCGGAAATGTCGCGGATTTTGCCCGCTTTCACCAGCGCGACGATTTTGTCGATTATGGCCTCAACAGTCGTGGTGTACGGAATTTCATAGACTTCGATGCAGCTATTCTTCGCGTCGAAGCGATACCGCGCCCGTACCTTAAATGAGCCGCGCCCCGTTTCGTAGATATTGGCTATTTCCGACCGCACGAAAATAAGCTCCCCGCCGGTGGAAAAGTCCGGCGCGAGAAGGGTCTTGGAAATGTCACAATTGGGATTTTTCAGCCAAGCAATGGCCGTGTTACACACTTCCTTTAAGTTAAAACTGCAAACCGTGCTGGCCATGCCCACGGCAATGCCCTGATTCGGCGTAACCAGCAGATTCGGAAAAGTCGTGGGCAGTAATGCAGGTTCAAGCATGGTGGCATTGTAATTATCCACCATGTCAACCACGCCTTTGTCGATATCGCGGAAAACCTCGCGGCAAATCCCGTCGAGCCGTGCCTCGGTATAGCGGCTGGCCGCATAGGCCATGTCCCGGGAATGGTGCTTGCCGAAGTTGCCCTTGGAGTCTATAAAGGGGTGAATCATCGCGTCATTGCCCCGGGTCAGCCGCACCATCGTTTCATAGATTGGCCCGTCGCCATGGGGGTTAAGCCTCATGGTCTGCCCCACAATGTCCGCAGATTTTATCCGCCGCCCCCCGCCGGATGAACCTGATATCAGTCCCATTTTGTACATCGTGTACAAGAGCTTGCGGTGCGCAGGCTTAAACCCGTCAATCTCCGGAATCGCCCGCGACACGATTACGCTCATCGCATACGGCATGTAGTTGATTTCCAGCGCGTTGGTGATTGGCTGCTCAATTATGTGGTTTTCCGGGATGTTTACGTCTCCCGCTTTGCTTCGGGTGTTTTTTTGCAATTGACTCAGTCCTTTTATTGATACTTGATTTGTTTTTATACGATAAACCTCCAAAGCCGGGCCTGGTCTTCCGGGCTGGCGTAGCCGATTCCTATACGCGGGGTGGTTTTATATGGTAAGGGGTCGCCGTCTTCCAGCCAAAGCGCGTCGGAAGCGGTGTAGTCGGCGCGGTTTAAGTCCCGGGTGATTTGAAAAAACTTTGTCACGCGACCCGGCCCGGCAATGCCCTCCACCCCGCGAATCAGCACGGCCTCCGGTTCTCCTTCACCCGCGGCCACGACGTTTAGCAAATTATGAATCCCGTAGCATAAATAAATGTAGGCAATTCCGCCCGGCTCGTACATCACAGAGGTGCGCGGCGTCTTGCCCCGGTGGGCGTGGCAGGCGGTGTCGGCCTCGCCGCAATAGGCTTCGGTTTCCGTTATGCGGCGGCGGATTACCTCGTCGCCGATTCTGCGACACAGCACCTTGCCCAGCAACATAGGCGCGAGGGTCAGCGCGGGCTGTTGGTAGTATTCAAAATGTAAACGCATATCATTCAACCCCCCTTTAGGGCTTGAAGTGACAAAGCCTGGATTTGCATTGTTTGCAGTTAGGGCTTTTGTCACGGGGTAGTGAGAGCTCCCAGCGCAGAAGAACGGCAGCCGAAAGCACAAACAGACTAATGGAAAATACGCTTGGGAAAAGAATCAGCGGCGCGCACATCATAAAATAGTCCCAATCGTGGATGCGGCAGGTTTCGCAACAGCGGTTTTTCATAAAAAATTTTTGAAACGGGCAGAAAAAAATAATAAATATCATATCGCTTACGGCATAAGCCAGCGCGATAATTAAAACGGCGACAGGTGTCAGCGCGTCCAAAAAATAGAGCGTAAGCAGCACACCAGCTGTGATTACAAGCCAAGCCAGCGCACTTAAAGCCGCGCCCTTGTGTAATCGGGCGGGGTTGCTTATGCTCTTTTTATAGTGCTTTCCCGGAATCAGACGATGCAGCATTTCCGCCGCAAGGGCGGTCCAGAAGGCCAGAATCAGCGCGTCGCCCAGAGATGTTTGGAATAAATCCGCGGCAAATAAAACAACCGCCGCAACAAGCAGCACCGTTCGGAAAGCCAGTTTTAACATATAAAGACGCAATATTTTGCTGATGGGAACACGTCCTAACGTTTGAACCGGCGTTCCAGCTCTTTTTTGGTGATTTCTATGATTGTAGGGCGGCCGTGGGGGCAGGTGAAGGGATTTTCCAGCTCCAGCAGCCGCGTTATTAAGGCGCGGGCTTCCGATTCGTCCAGCCTGTCCCCGGCTTTTACCGCTGCCTTGCAAGCCGCCATTGCTATGATTTCGGTTTTGTGGGTATACGGACTGTCCTTGGAAAAGCCCGCCTCATTAATTTTGTCCAGCAAATCGGCAAAAAAACCCGATTGTACCGGGCCTTTCATTAAAAATGGTATGGATAAAATAAACGGCTTGTCCAAATCATCTATTTCAAAACCGAAGCGCGCGAACAGAGGCTTGTTTTCGTGTAAAATTTGACGCTCCTGAGGAGTCAGGTGCAAGGGAATCGGCGAAAGGAGGGTTTGGGCGTGGACATTTTCCTCCCGTGCCTTGTGCAGAAGCTCCTCAAATAATACGCGCTCGTGAGCGGCGTGCTGGTCAATCAAATACAGCGACTCTCCTTGGGATACCATCCAGTATGTCGCAAACAAAAGCCCGTGAATTTGATAATGGGTAAAGAATTTTTTTGGCTTTTCCAGCTCCGGCGGAAGCGGGGGCGAAATTTCGGGCAGTGACGATTCATGCAATCCGTCAGGAAATAGACGCGGCATCGAATGAGGCACCGGCGTACGCTCGTGCAGAGCAAGCCCCGGAAGCTCATTCGAAGACGGGGATGTATCAGCGGTGCGGTATTTTTGCGGGGGGCGGCAATGTATCGGCGGCGCGGCACCTCGGCGGCCGGCCGGCGTGTATGCCAGAGGGATTTGCTCCGGCTCGGGAGGCTCGGTTTCGCGGGGAAAAGTCCTCAGCCGCACCGTGGGGACTAAATTATGCTCCTCCAGCACGTCTCTTACCGCGTCCTCAACAAAGCCAAAAACAGCCTCTTCATCGGAAAACCGCACGTCCATTTTTGTGGGATGGACGTTTACGTCCAGATTTTCCGGGGGCAAAATCAAATTGAGGGCATATAGAGGGAATTTTCCGGAGGGCAGCATGGTTTTCATTGCGGATTCGACGGCTCTGGTCAGCAGACGGCTTTGGATATACCGTCCGTTTATAAAAAAGCTTCCGTGTTGGCGGTTGCCCCGGGCGATTTCTGGCTTGCCAACCAGCCCGGACAAAGTCATCTCGCCGGATTTTGCGTCAACTGTGGCTACCTTTGTGGCCACCTCGCGGCCGTAAATGTTTAGCAAGGTGGTCTTTAAGTCTCCGTTGCCGCTGGTTTGAAATACTATTTGCCCGTTATTTATATAGCGCAAAGTCAGCCCCGGATTTCCAAGAGCCAGACGCTCCATGCAGTGAGATATGTAACCTGCCTCCGTGGCCGGTTTTTTCAAAAATTTCCGCCGTGCCGGGGTATTGTAGAATAAATTTGCCACGATTACCGTTGTGCCGGTTACGCAGCCTATTTCCCGGCTGGAAACCGGCTTGCCGCCATGGATTTCCACTTTCGTGCCCATCACAGCGGCCGGCGTTTTCGTAATCATCTCCACTTGGGCAACCGCCGCTATGCTCGAAAGTGCCTCGCCCCGAAAGCCCAAAGTTTGCACCTGCATCAAATCGTCAAAGCTGGCGATTTTGCTTGTGGCGTGCCGCGCAAAAGCCAAGGGCAAAAACTCCGTGGCAATCCCTCCGCCATTGTCCGTAACGCGCACCATAGTCAGCCCGCCATCCTGAATTTCCACGGTGATAATGGCCGCGCCCGCGTCTATGGCGTTTTCGGCCAGCTCCTTGACCACGCTGAGTGGACGCTCGACTACTTCGCCCGCCGCAATTTTATTGATTAGGCTTTGATTTAACTGAATTATCGGTTTCATAAAACAAGTATACCACGAGTTGTTATTTCGGTAAAACAATGGTAGTGTATATGTATGGACGGATTATTTCTTGCGTTTTCCAACAGCCTTACGGCGTTGGCCTTGTGCATATCAATGGGCTTTGCTTGCCGCAGATGGAAACTGATTAACGACGTGCACATGACGGGGATGTCGGTGCTTTTAGTAAAAATTGGCATACCCTGCACCGTGTTTATAGCGATGATGCAGCCCTTTTCCAGAACCCTGATGCTTGAGAGCATGGCCACCTTTGCAATTACGGGGATAATTTATATATTGGGGGGATATCTTGGGCTGCTTGTGGCGCGCCTTATGAAAGTCCCGTCCGGCGTGAAGGAGTGCTGGCAGTTTGGCTGTGCTTTCAGTAATGTGGGCTTTTTGGGGATTCCCGTTGTGCTGGCGGTTTTTGGCCCCGACGGATTAATATATGTAGCAATGGCGGCGGCGTCTTTTAATATTTTGTCATTTACATGGGGCGTAAGGATGTTTTCCAATGCGCCCCGCGAAATGAATATAATAAAAGTGATGCGCAGCAACCCTGCGATTCCTGCAACGATTATCGGATTTATATTATTTGCTACAGAACTGCGGCTGCCCGGGCCGATGGAAAACGGAATCGCCTTGATTCACGGCATGACCACACCGCTTTCAATGATTCTGATTGGGGCGATTCTGGGCAAACAAAGGCTCAAGGATTCCTTTATGGACCTGCGGCTTCTGCCCCCAACCGCTACAAGGCTCATTATAATTCCTCTGGCGACGCTGTTTATTCTGCGGTGGTTTATCCCGAACCCGCTGATGCTTAGTGTTATCGTTACGATGATGGCCATGCCCCCGGCGGCCTCGACAGCTATTTTTGCCGAGCTGTACAACGGCGACATGGTGTCCGCCGCAAAATTCGTGGTCGTGCCCACGGTTTTATGCGCGATTACTGTGCCGCTTATTGCGTTGCTGCTATAGCTTCCCCGGGAAAAATTTCTCCATGAAATCATCCTCCGTAAGAACAGGCACACCCAATTGGGCGGCCTTTTTATTTTTGCCCGATGTGGATTCGATATCGTTATTAATAAGAAAGGAAGTCTTTGCCGTGACACTTCCCGTGGTGCGTCCGCCGTTGGTTTCTATAAAATCCGCAAGGGTCTTGCGGTTTTTGAACCGGGCCACCTCTCCCGTAATTACAATAGTCAGGCCGTTTAGGGGTTTTTCGGAGCCGTCTTCGGAGGGCATAATAAAACGCATGGTAACAAGGGCTTTTTCATAAAGAGCAGTATTTTTTTCTTGTGTGAAGTAGTTATGCAGGCTATGGGAGATTGCTTCCCCGAAGCCTTTTATTTCGGATAAAGCTTCTAAATAGTCATCGTTTTTACATAGTTGGGGGATTTTTTGGCCGTCGTGCCCGACATAAGAGCATAGCAACTTCGCATTGGCCAAACCTACGTGCCGGATGCCCAGCGCGTATATAAAATTCGGCAGAGCTACGTCCTTTGCGGCTTCGACGGCGGCAATTAATTTTTCATAGGACTTTTGGCCAAAACCTTCCATTTGCAGAATTGTGTTTTCGTGAAGCTGCAAATCAAAGAGACTCATGTAGTCGGTCACAATGTCATGTGTCAAAAATTTTTCCAGAGTTTGCTCCGACAGGCCGCCGATATTCATTGCGTCGCGGCTCACAAAATGCGACAGTGCCCGCAGCTGCTGGGCATCGCAGGCCGGGCTTGTGCAATAAAGGGCCTCCGGGTCGCCCACAATTTCCGTCGCGCTGCCGCATACGGGGCAGGCTACGGGAATTTCCACCTCAAAAGCGGTTTCGCCAGTTGAGCCGGCTTCGCCGCCAGCGGTTTCTCGGTCGTTTTTGCTTAAATTTTCAGCGACTTGTGGGATTATCATATTGGCCTTGTACACGGTGATTTTGTCGCCGGGGCAAAGCTGCAATTCGCGCAGAATGCTTACATTGTGTACGCTTGCGCGGCTCACCTGCGTTCCCTCAATTTCCACCGGCTCGAAAATGGCAACCGGGTTTACCAGCCCCGTCCGGGAGGTGTTCCACTCCAAGCGAGTGAGAGTGGTTTCCGCCTGTTCATCCGCCCATTTGAAAGCAAGGCTGTCCCGGGGAAACTTCGAGGTTGCTCCCAGGGATTCGCTGTAAGAGATGTCGTCATAGGTTAGCACCAGCCCGTCCGTTGCCCATGGCATAGCGGATATTTTTTCCTTAAACCGCTCTACGGCCTCCACCACGCTTTGTTCGGTTACGAGTTCAAAGGGCACAATGTCGAAGCCTTGCGTTGCCAGCCATTCCAATTGAGAGGATTTTTTGCCGGTTGGGATACCGCTTCCGGCTTTGTGACGCACATTTGGCTCGCGATGCATGTCAGCTGTATTAAAAGCAAAAAAAAGAACCCGCCGCGATGCCGCCATTTCGCTGTTTAATTGGCGAACGGCACCGCTGCACAGGTTGCGGGGGTTTTTATACTTGGATTCCTCGTTTATGGCCTCGAAGTCGGCCAATGTAATGACGGCTTCTCCGCGCAAGTCGAATTTTCCCTTGTACGGCACGGTCAGCGGCACATTGGAAAAGACACGGGCGTTATGGGTCACGTCCTCCCCGACAGTTCCGTTTCCGCGTGTTAAGGCTTGCTGTAGCTCTCCGTTTTCGTACTTCAGGACTATGGATAGACCGTCCAGCTTCCAGAATAATAAGCCGGTTTGACCGCCCAGAAATTCCGCCAAAGCCTCTGAGTCCTTGGTCTTGTCCAGCGACAGCATCGGTGTGTCGTGGGAAACCTTGGTTAAGCCGCTTACCACTTCATAGCCCACCTTTTGGGTGGGGCTTCCCGCCAGTATGATTCCGCTGGATTTTTCCAGCTCCAGCAGCTCATCATAAAGCCTGTCGTATTCCAAGTCGCTTACAATTTCGCGATTTTCCTGATAATAAACCCGGTTGGCGGTATTTAGCCTCGCCACCAGTTCATGCATTCGGTTCATGCTCACCTGACGATTCGCAGCATTTCTGCGGTGATATCCCGCGCAAAGGGGTTTACCGTGCGGTTTACAAGCTCCAGTATGCCCTCTTCACAGGGCATTTCATACCAGCCCTGCCGCTCGGTGCGGGCGATGGGGAGCGTATACGTGGAAATATTTCCGCTGACGATACCCGGCAACTGGTTTGCAAACCACAGCATATCCGACAGAGAGAGATTCGTATTTGCGTAATCGCGGTAAATGCCTATAAGCTCCGGGATGCGCAGAATCGTGCGCGGAGTAAGCAATTCCTGAAACAGCGCGGTTATAAGCTGCTGTTGGTTTTCCATGCGCCCAAAGTCGGTTATTGTCCTACGATAGCGGGCAAAATTTAAAGCCGTTCTGCCGCTCATTAGCTGCCGCCCTGCGGGTATATCTATGTCTACAACGCCGCCATGGAGGCGTGTACAATAAAACATGCGGCGTTCTACGTAAATCTCCACGCCATTAACGGCATCCACCATACGCTCAAAAGCCCTGAAATCAATAACTACATAGAAATCCGGCTCAAAGCCGATTAGTGATTGAACATCCGATTTTACTTGGGCGATGCCGCCTTCATGACCACGGCCTCCGCTACGTCCGGCATTATATGATGCCCAAGGCTTGCGGTTGGTACGCTGTACATCCAAGCGAGTATCGCGGGGGATGCTTATCACGTTTACTTCATTCTCACGCGCATCAAAGGAGCCTACAATTAGTGCATCCACAAGGCTTTGCTCGTCAAGCCCAACAATCAAAAATGTAAAGAATTGAGAATGCTTACGGGGAATTCTGGTAACGACCTCCGGAGGGGGCTCATAGTTGTGATTACTACTGGAACTGCTTGTATTTGGGGAGCTTCCCGTATTATTGCTTGCTGTGTTGCGCCCGCTGCCGGGGGGCCGGTGCCACACCTCGATATACGGGCCGACATTCGGCGCGGGTGGATTCATCAGCGCGCGAATGGCTGCGTAAACCCCTCCCGCCACCGCAATCACGGCAACCAAGGTTATCGAAAAGGCTATTATCATTCTACGAATCGAAATTTTTTTGAGCATATGGCCGTCCTCGCAATTTTCTTAGACGCCGCATTATGACATGGCTGCTAGATTTTTTCAAATGATATTTTGATTGCAATTGAAAAATGTGGTAATATAGCAAGGAGTCACGAGAGGAGAGTTCTTCTGTGAATAAATTTTTAAAATCCCGCATGATGCGTTCGATGACACCGTATTTTATCTTGGGAGTCGCGCTTATAATTTCTTTTAGGCTGATTTCCGAAATCGGATTTTTTTCCGGCATCGTGGGGCAATTTTTTAGTATTATCGCGCCTTTTTTGCTGGGCGCGGTTTTTGCGTACATTTTGAACTTGCCATGCTCGTTTATTCAACGGATGTATATGAAAATAAATAATCCGTTTATACAAAAAAGAAGCCGTCCCATATCTGTGGCGACTTTGTTTTTGATTGTGGTGCTAATAATCGCATTCGCGCTAAACATGGTGATTCCGGCCGTTATCGCAAGCATCGTGGAATTTACCGAAAACTTCCCCGACTACGAAGAAACCTTCCGCAACTGGATGATGACGGTCAACAGCTGGGACTTGCCGGCGTTCATTCCACCCGTGGACGAGGACGCGCTGATTGTGGTGGTGCAGAATTTCCTTCAGGGCTTTAACGTGGAGGAGCTGGCAGGCTCGGTAATCGCGGGCTTCGGAAGCGCGGCAGTGGCGGTTTTCCAAACGATTATCGCAATAATTTCTTCCATTTATTATCTGCTTGAAAAAGACAGGCTAAAAGTTTTCTTCGAAAAGCTTATAATAGCCGTTTCCGCCGAGCGTACCAGTTCTACCATTGTCAAATACGCCAAAAAACTGAATCACAACTTCCATAGGTATATCTATACCCAGACAATCGACGGTATTATCCTCGGCTCGCTTATGACCATTACATTGTGGCTGTTTGGCTCGCCGCACTTTTGGATTTTAGGCTTGATTTTGGGTATTGTAAACTATATCCCCTACTTTGGCTCAATTTTTGGAACGCTTTTTGCCGTGCTTGTTGTGGCCTTTACCCAGGGTCTGCCAACCGCCGCGCTGGCCGCCGTGATTATGTTTATCATTCAGCAAATCGACGGCAATGTCATTCAGCCCAAGCTTATGGGCGGCTCCTTCTCTCTTAGCCCATTGCTAATTATAATCAGCGTAACCGTTGGCGGTGCTTACGCCGGCGTGCTGGGAATGCTGGTGGCTATCCCCATCGTGGCCATCCTCAAGGATTTATTGGACGAATACATTGCCTACCGCGAGCGCAAAAAGCTTGAGGCCCCGCCGCCTCCCGAGCGAGATTATTTTATGGATAGAGATATCTGGTAATCATCAGGCTAAGCGCGACCCCTAAGAAATTGGCAAACAGTGCCCCCGCCAGCGTGAAGCGCGTTTTTGTAATCTTAACGCTCATAAAATAAATGCTCATAGTATAAAAAACCGTTTCTGTGCTGCTCATCATAATCGATGTGAACCGCCCGATGAACGAGTCCGGGCCGTAGTTTTCGAATATATCCAATAAAAGCCCCGTTGACGCCGACGACGATACCAGCCTCATAAGCGTCAGCGGTACGGTTTCAGTCGGATAACCCATTCGCTCGGTCAGCGGTGCGATAAGACCCCCAAGAAGGTCAAACGCGCCGCTGGCCCTCAGCATTCCCACCGCCACCATCAGCCCGACAATGGTGGGCGCGATGTGCAGCACCGTGTAAAATCCTTCCTTCGCGCCCACAATAAAGTGGTCATACACCGGAACCCGCCGGCTGAACGCATACATAAGGATTCCCGCAAAGGTCAGTGGAATTATCATATCAGACAGAAACAGCATCCAGTTCATATGTACTCACCTTATAGAAATTATGCTATTCTAGCCTATTCGACTGACGGTGCGGACATTCCTATATTATTACACAAAAATATAGTGAATGAACCATTAAAGCGGAGTTCATTCACTATATCAAAGGGCTTTCAATAGATTTCTGCTTTTATTGAACGGCGGCCAAATGTTTATTGATGCACTGTATTAATTGCGCAGAATCAATAGGCTTGCACAGATAGTCGGTGGCACCACGCTGCATCATTTCGTGTTCCATTCGCGCATTTATTTCGGCTGTCAGAAATACCGCAGGCGTGTCACTGGTGATTTTGTTTTGGCGCATTTGGAGTAAAACCTCGAATCCCGTCATTTCCGGCATATAATAATCAAGCAAAACCAGGTCAACAGGATGCTTTTCAAGATAATCAAGCGCGTCCTTGCCGGATTTAAACGCATGAACATTATAGTCATTTCTTAAGTAAGAGACGACCTCCTTGCATATGGTGGGCTGGTCATCGACAACCAAAATTTCCGGTTTACTCATATTCTCACAACTCCTTCTCAAATTTTGTCGTTGTATTATACACGAATTTGATATAATATGTACACAAGGAAATTGCAATGTTGAAATTTTGCGACGTCACAATGCTGAGGAGGCTTTTATGCGCAAACTTATTAATGAGGATTTGTCAAAATGCGTAGGGTGCAATCGTTGCATTCGTGTGTGCCCCATTGAAGGGGCAAACCGTGTATTCACGGAAGATGGTCAAATCAGGGTTTCGATAAATGGTGACAAGTGTATCGCCTGCGGCTTTTGCCTTGAAACCTGCCGTCACAAGGTCAGAGATTATGACGATGATACAATCCGCTTCTTAAACGATTTAAAAAACGGGCAGCCCATTTCTATCCTTGCCGCACCCGCCCTCTACGTCAACCCGGATGGAGGCAGGCTTCTAGCTTGGCTTAAGCAATTGGGCGTTAGAAAAATATATGATGTCTCAATTGGTGCCGACATATGCACATGGGCTCACATACGCTTCATAGAGGATAAAAAGCCAAGGTCGGTTATAACACAGCCTTGCCCCGCAATTGTGGATTATATCCTTAAATACAAGCAGGGTCTTATAAAATATCTTTCACCCGTACATAGCCCAATGATTTGTACGGCTATATATATGAAGAAATACGACAGGATAAACGACAGCATCGCCGCGCTGTCCCCATGTATAGCAAAAGCTCATGAGTTTGAGGCCACCGGCCACAGCATCAAATACAACATCACGTTCAAAAGGCTTTTTGAATACGTACGTGACCATGGGATTACACTGCCTGACTCTCCCGTCGGCTTTGACCACTCCGAGTCGGCGTTTGGGCGTTTGTATTCGATGCCTGGGGGCCTTAAAGAAAATATGCAATTCTACTTTGGGAAGGATTTGCGCGTAGACCAAGCGGAAGGCCATGGCGTAGTGTACGAAGCTATCAACGCTTTCGCGGAAGAAAATGAGAGCGTGTTGCCTACGATTTTTGACGTGCTCAATTGCGGCGAGGGTTGCAATCTCGGCACGGCGGTAGAGCACACTGTCAGCAGATTTGAGACTCATGCGATTATGGACAGAGGCAGAAAAGCCATTTTAAAAGCGTTTGACCGGGAGCAATATGAGCAGCTCCTCAGTCATTATGACCAACAGCTTCGAATGGACGATTTTATAAGGATATATAGGCCAACACCCGTTAATCAGCGCGTCTTGAGTGAGACGCAAATTGAAGACGGGTTCAGGGCCATGAACAAATCCACCGAGATGCAAAGAACCTTTGATTGTGGCGCGTGTGGCTGCGATACCTGTCATGAAATGGCAAGAAGCATAGTCGCAGGCGACAATATTCCGGCAAACTGCATCCAGATGCTTAACGAAGAAATCAGAGGTGTTCTGGACATTGCAACATCAAATGTTGGCAGTGCCAACCTTCTTGTGGAAGATATCACCAGCATAAAAGCAAAGTCGGCACAAATCTCCGAATGTATGGCTACGCTGAATGAAGGGTTCATAAAGTTTAAAGCCATTTCTTCGAACATTCTTTCAATAGCGATGTCCACGAACCTTGTCGCGCTTAATGCGTCAATTGAAGCTGCCCGAGCGGGGGTACATGGAAGAGCCTTTGGTGTTGTGGCAGAGGAGGTTCGGGCTCTTGCGGCCAAGTCAAAGGCAATTGTGTCCGATTCGGGTGCCATATCAGAGCAGACCCTTTCCGCAATTACCTCCATAAACGAGCTGATTTCCGAAATCGCTGAAAATTATGATAAAGCACATATCAGTATTTCAGTCATGAGCCAAAGCTTAAATTCTATAATTGACAGCGTCAAGCATACATGATTTTTCAAGATAAGGAGGGGGATTAAGTGGATTCATCGGGTAACATTCGTGAAATTGTAATCACGGTAGATGACAGTAAATTTAACGTGGAAGTCGCAAAACGCATACTTTCCCACGCATATAACGTCCATACAGCTTTATCGGGCAAAGAGTTGTTTGAGCTCCTTAACAATGTGACTCCGGCGTTAATTCTCCTTGATGTTGAGATGCCCGAAATGGACGGATACGCCGTCAACAGAGAGTTGAAGCGAGACGAGAGCACAGCACACATACCTGTTATTTTCCTAACGGGGAGAGATTGCGATGAGGGCGAAGCAAGGGCTTTGAGTGAGGGGGCCGTTGACTACATCACAAAGCCCTTCTCTGCGGATATCCTCGAAATGCGCGTTGGGCTTCATCTCCTTTTGCAAAGACAAAAAAGGGAGCTGCGGGAATCCGCGATAAAAGCCGAAATTGCAAATGATGCCAAAACGGCGTTTATTGCCATTATGAGCCATGAAATGAGGACACCTCTAAACGCTATTATCGGTTTTTCCGAATTGTCCCTGGAAACCGCAGACTTGCGCGAAGACCTTTATTCAAACCTTGTCAATATAAGAAACGCGGGCACAACACTGCTTAGCATAATCAGTGATATTCTGGACATTTCAAAAATCGAGACCGGAAAATTTGAGCTGATTCCCACAGAGTACGACACCGCCACCCTGATTAATGACGTTTTAACCCAAAGTATTTTGCATAAGAGTGAAAAACCCATCGAATTTAATTTGACAATAGATAAGAGCTTTCCCTCAAAGCTTTTCGGTGATGAGTTGAGGGTAAAGCAAATTCTGAATAATTTATTGTCCAATGCGTTTAAGTACACTCCGGAAGGGACAGTGGAGCTGATTGTCAATTGCACCACTGAGGGCAATATTTGTTGGGTAAGCGCGATGGTTAAGGATTCCGGCATAGGAATCAGCCCTGAAAATCTACTAAGCGTTTTTGATGATTTTACACAGGCGGATATGACCGCAAACCGCAAAATTGTGGGGACGGGGCTTGGATTGCCCATTGCGCGAAGATTAGCCGAAATGATGGACGGTGACATAAAACTCACAAGTGAATACGGCAAGGGCAGCATTTTTACTGCACGGATTCGGCAGCAGTGCGTATCCGCTGACCCGATTAGCCCGGAAGTAATTAACGCCCTCAAAAGTTTACGCTTCTCCGAGCAGAGAAGAATAGAAAGTATACCGCTAATGAGCTTGCCCAATGCCCGCGTATTGGTTGTTGATGATGTGCCTACGAATCTTGCGGTTGCCTCAGGTATGTTAAAGCGATACAGCATTAAAGCCGACTGCGTCAGCAGCGGCCCAGAAGCTATTGACGCCATTAAAAATGAAAGCGTCCGCTACAACGCTATTTTCATGGACCATTTGATGCCCGACATGAATGGTATCGAAGCCACTGGCCTGATACGGGAAATTGATTCCGATTATGCAAGAAATATCCCTATTATCGCGTTTACGGCAAATGCAATTGTGGGTAATGAAGAAATGTTTTTGAAAAACGGCTTTCAGGCTTTCATCTCAAAACCCATAGAAGTGCCTCAATTGGACGCCATTATCAAAGAGTGGATACGGGGCAACGGAAATGACGTTCGGAAAGAGGAGTCAGAGGCTTCCACACCCGGGCAAGCTGTGGAGCAAGCCCCCGAGCAAGCTTCATTTTTGAGCTTGGCCGTTGACGGCATTGACTTTAAGAAGGGGCTTTTGCGTTTTGGCGGCGATACAGAAACTTACTTTGCCGTTATGCGCACATTTGCACAAAACGTGCCTTTGATTCTTGGAAAAGTAGAGGCAGTGACCAAGGATAATCTTGAAGAATACACTGTTACTGTTCACGGAATAAAAGGTTCGTGCTATGGCATCTGCGCAGACAAGGCAGCCACATTGGCGGACGCGCTGGAGGCCGCCGGAAAGACCGGAGATTATGAATTTATTACCGCACATAATACGACTTTTGTGGAAAATGTCCGCAAGCTTTTATCGGGCATTGAAAAAGCAATTGCACAGCTTCAGGCAACTAAACAAAAATCGCAAAAAGATGCCCCGGACCCGCAATTGCTAGAGAAACTTCTGGATGCTTGCAACCGGCATGATATGAATGACATTGACACAATTGTTGCAGAGCTTGACGACTATATCTATGAGTCTGGCGGCGAGCTTGTAACAAGCCTTAGGGAAATGGCAGATGAAATGGATTACGCTGAAATGGCCGAAAGACTTTGTGGAATAGTATAATTAGGAAAACATCCTGTTTATTTCGCTCGCTCCAATTTATCCAAAATTTTGCAAAAAGCCACCGCCGCGATGGTTGTGATTGTCGTTACCACCAGCCCCGGGCCTATGATTTCCGAAGGGTTTATTGAATTGTACTGCATTCGGTAGGCTACCACGCTGATGGTGACAAGCTGTAGGCTAGACATATTTACCACCATAAACATACGCATTGAGCGTGTGGCTGTGTCCTTTGTGGGATTCTCCTGCTGCAAAAGCTTCATGGCACGAAGGCCGCTTGGTGTTGATGCCCAACCCAGCCCAAGGATATTCGCGATGAAATTTGTTGCGATAGGTTCGTGGGCTGGGTGATTTTTGCCCAAATCCGGAAACAGATACCTAAGCAGCGGGCGCGACCTCCGCGCCAATGCCCCAATAAGCCCGGCCTTTTCCGCCACGGTCATAAGCCCCGTCCACATGGCCAGGATTCCCAGCATGGTTATACATAGCGTTATCGCTTCACGCGCGGACTCTATCGCTGCATTGGTTAGCGCGGATATATTCCCTGTAATCAACGCTATCACGATAGACAGCAGAATCATTCCGCCCCATAGCTTGTTTAACATATGTATCGCCCCTTCTTGTAGCAAGTGTTTGCTATAGCAAACGACTTAATGAAACGTGAGTCGGGCTATACCTTGTAAACGGTTCGCTTACCGCTGTTGCTTTGCAACACGCTCGTTCGCTCATCACAAGGCAGTATCCCGCACGCCTCACGTTTTGAATTGTCGTTTGCTATATACTTATTCGCAGAAGGGGCCAAGAATTCATTTCGACAAGAAATATTTTTTTTCTTCCATTACTTGCATTTTTTTACAAGTATGGTATACTAGCCCTGTTTCTATTCATTAAGGAGGTGGATTTATGAAAGCAACAGGAATTGTAAGGCGCGTAGATGAGCTTGGGCGCGTTGTTTTGCCCGTCGAGCTGCGCAAGGTAATGAGCATTAAAAACAGGGATTCGCTTGAGTTTTTTGTAGACGAGGACAAAATCGTACTTAAAAAATACGAACCGGCATGTACATTCACAGGGTCCGCGGACGATTTAATCGATTACAAGGGGCGCAAGGTTTCCAAGCAGGCGGTTAAAGAACTGGCCAAACTGGCAGAATTGTAGAATACATTGGTATATAGCGTTTTCAACGGAAACGTCTATAAGACGAGCTTAAAGCCCGGAGGTTTTCACTTCCGGGCTTCGTTTGCTGTATGTGTAGAGATAGAGAGGCTTTTATGATTGTTCTGCAGAATATCAACAAGACATTTCGTGTCGCAAAGCGTCAGGCGGGATTTTCCAAGGCGTTTCGCGCGCTTTTTTCGCGGGAATACGAGTTGGTTTACGCCCTGCAGAATGTGAGCTTTACGGTAAATGCCGGCGAAATGGTGGGTTATATCGGACCAAACGGGGCGGGCAAGAGCACGACAATTAAAATAATGTGCGGTATCCTCACGCCCGACGACGGTGCGTGCGACATAAACGGCAGAACGCCGTGGAGTCAGCGAGTGGCGCATGTGCGGGAGATTGGCGTGGTTTTTGGGCAGCGGAGCCAGCTTTGGTGGGACGTGCCGGTAATCGACAGCTTTGAGCTGATTCGTGATATTTACCGCACGCCGCAGGCCGTGTACAAAAAAAATATCGACGAGCTGGCGGAGCTTTTGGAGCTTTCGGAAATTCTAAAAACCCCTGCCAGAAGCCTAAGCCTTGGCCAGCGTATGCGCTGCGAAATTGTGGCAAGTTTATTGCACAATCCAAAAATATTATTTTTGGACGAGCCGACAATCGGGCTGGACGCGGTTTCTAAAATAGCCGTGCGGCAATTTATAAGGCGGTTAAACACCGAGCGCGGCACAACGGTAATTCTTACTACTCACGACATGCTGGATATCGAGGCCATAACCGAGCGTGTTATTTTAATAGGAAAAGGTCAGGTGCTTCTGGACGGGAGCTTGGCGGATTTAAAATCCCGGGCGGTAAATGCGCAAAGCGCGGAAGAAGCCGTTGCTGCATTATACAAGGAGCTTGAAATATGAGCTTCTTATTTTTGCGCCCGTACAAGGCGTTGTTTCGTATACGGTTTACGAATTCTTTGCAATATCGCGTGGCGGCGTTGGCTGGCTTGGCGACGCAGTTTGCGTGGGGTTTTATGTATATTCTGGCCTTTGGGGCCTTTTATCGGGAAAATCCCGACGCTTTTCCCATGACTTTTGAGCAGACCGTGGCATATATCTGGATGCAGCAGGCATTTGTCGCGTTATTTTTCATATGGTTTTTCGAAAGCAGCATAATCGAATCCGTGGAAAGCGGCAATGTGGCCTATGAGCTGGTGCGCCCAATGGATTTGTATAGCCGCTGGTTTACAACCGTGGCCGCAAACCGGATGTCCCGGGCATTACTGCGATGTGTGCCGATTTTATTTGTGGCGGCAATTTTGCCCGCGTCCATGAGGCTGATTTTACCCATGGATTTTCTGATAATCGGATTGTTTTTCTTCAGTATGACCCTAAGCCTTGGTGTGGTTGTGGCGTTCTCCATGCTGATTTATATTTCCGCATTTTTCACGATTAACAGTCTTGGGACGCGCATAGTAGTGGGCGTGGCATCGGATTTTTTGGCCGGGGGATATATCCCGATTCCGTTTTTCCCGGACACCTTGCGCACTATCGTTGAACTCTCGCCCTTTGGGGCTATGCAAAACATGCCACTTTTAATTTTCAGCGGATATTTGCAGGGCCCGGACTTGGTGCAGGGTATGGCTTTACAGGTTTTTTGGCTGGCCGCGTTGCTACTTATCGGGCGGGCTTTTATGGCGCGTGCCCTCAAGCGCGTAATTATACAGGGGGGCTGAAATGGGATTATATATGAAGTATTTCGCGATTCATTTAAAAAGCCAGATGCAATATAAAACATCCTTCTTTTTCACTACGCTGGGGCAATTTCTTGTTGCCTTTGCCACGTTTTTAAGCATAAATTTTCTGTTTGCCCGCTTTGATTCCGTCGGAGGCTTCACCTACGAAGAGGTGCTGATTTGCTTCGCGGTGATGGTGACATCGTTTTCGCTAAGCGAGCTTGTTGGCCGTGGATTTGACCGTTTTCCGCTATTGCTGGGGGACGGCAGCTTCGACCGGGCACTCGTGCGCCCGCGAAACGTGATTTTCCAGGTGCTGGCATCTAAAATGGACTTCTCGCGGCTGGGACGTTTTGCCCAAGCTTTGCTGATTTTTATTTATGTAATCCCCCGCAGCGGAATAGATTGGACTTTTTGGCAAATCCTCACCCTTGTGCTAATGATAATTTGCGGGGCATTGCTGTTTTTTGGCCTGTTTGTAATTTACGCGGCAATTTCATTTTTTACGTTGGAGGGTCTGGAATTCATGAATGTACTAACCGACGGCGGCCGCGAGCATGGCCGCTTGCCCTTCTCCGTCTACGGTGAGGGCGTACTGAAATTTTTGACATATGTAGTCCCTCTCGCGCTGGTGCAGTATTATCCGCTGCTGTTTTTGCTTGGGCGGGAGGATAGTTTTTTCTATGCTTTTACGCCTGTAATCGCGCTTATTTTTCTTGTGCCTTGTTACATATTTTTTAAGTTTGGGATGAGCAAATATAAATCCACAGGGTCGTAGTTGGGCGAGGCCAAAGAGAGAGATATATTGCTTGCAGACACAATAACCCCTATAATCCCATCAAATGATATTAAGAAGGTGCCCGTAAAATGCTGAATCTACATCAACACAGACGTTTAATATATAGTATTCAAGTATTGAACGACGAGACAGGTATGGGTAATCGTAAATCGTTTGTTGCTGCGCCTGATTAGTGTGCGCGGCGTGAAATTGATGTGATTAACATCAGCTTAGGCACACAGCAGTACACCGATTTTGCCACTATATAGACAAATCTCCTCCGCACAGGCCCTATGCTACTTAGTCAGTGTATCACAAAAAAGCCCGAGAGATAATCTAACATCTTTCGGGCTTTTTTATTGAGATAAAATGTACTATACTAGATTACTGATATACTCGTCGTAAATCTCCTGCTCCGTGAGAATTTCATCCATGCGCGACTTAATGGCCACGGGAGTGAAATTGCGCTTTTTGCTGTAGTACAAGGAAACCAGCTTCATGAATGGCCAAGGATATGATAGCTGGGCAAAAAGGATAGCGGCTGCGGATGCCGGTAATGGTGCGAATTTATTATAAATCTCCAAGAGTCGCCCTATGGGAAGCTCTTTGTTACTGCGGCGGGCGTAGCGGCGTATAAAGCTCGCCAGGTCGGCCAGTTGTAGGTCCCGGGAGGCCTCGGAAAGATTTAATATGTAGCAGGCCTCTTGGAATATGGGCAGGTTTTCTTCTTTCAGCGCGTTATGACAGATGTGGCCTCCGTCCAAAGCGGCGGTGTAAAGGGCGGTATAATCGGTTTCGGCCAAAGCGGCGGAGGCTTCTTCCGCGGCTTTGGCAAAAGCGGGTGCGTGCTTAAGCAACAAGACATCAAAGTCGGACAGGCGCGGGCGGCGGCCCACTTGCTTCATGGTTTGCGTCAATCCTGAGGTTTGTTTCGAAAATGCGTCCGTTAAGGAAGGCGCGGTGATGCCCCATGTTAAAATATCCCGTGCGGCCAGATGAAATTTCGCCAAGCTTTCCAGTGCCAGTGCGACGTCGTTTAAGTTGTCCAAATCCAATTCGCGCCCGGATATGTGGCGGGTCATTATAAAAACATCACGCCCAAGCTGCAAATAAGGCGCGCCTTGGGGCGTTTCCATTAAAAAATCCGTCTGCGAGAATCCGGCTGCCGACAGCCGCTTTTGCAGCTCGTAGCGGGCATTGATTTCCCTTGGCTCACCTGATGTTTTGTGTATTTTAACGGGGCCTTGGCCGGTATTGCACACGTAGTATCCCCGCTCCTTTACCGCCCTGCCCGATAACCCAAAATATCCGGGTAAGCTGTATCCCAAGTCACCCACTGATAAACCCTCCTTAGGGGGGATGTATTTGCAACTAAAGGATATATATGTACCAGCTGTAAAAAATAGTCACCCAAACCGTAAAAATATGGTATACTAGATAACACTTAACAAAATTAATAAATTTGTTTGGGGGCAGGCTATGAAGGGAAAAAGATACGATATGCAGAAGCTGGCGTCGTCGGGCATGATTGATATTTCAGTCAGCCAGCGTTTTTATTATAATAACCAGGAATACTTTGACGCTCTATCGGATTTTGTCAAGAATCATAATGCCAGCTTCAGCAATTACACCCCCGCCTTTGTTGTAAACAGCGAAGAAGACCGCGCCGCGTTTTTGAAGGAATGCTTCGAGGCGCGGGCTGAATTTGTGCGCATGGGAATGACCGCGTTGTTGGATGAGCTGGCGGTAATGGAGGACGCCGCAATCAACAAAAACATGGAGGAATTCGCGGACGGGCAGGTAAAGCTGACGGCTACTGTGCAAATCTGCATAAAAATTATTGAGGACGCCGCTTTGCGCTGGGTGATGACGATTAGATAATATATGAATGGCAGAAAATAAATACATTGACAGAGGGAAGCCGCGACTGCGTCGGCGGCGTTTTGACCGACGGGCAATGTATATTATTTTCGCCATTTATATCGGTGTATCTGCCGGTGTTACGTAAACGGTGTTGTGAAAATCATAAATCACATAACCCGGCTTGGCCCCGGCGGGCTTGCGGACATGCTTTCGAATAACATAGTCAACGGGAACCTGACTGGAGAGACGCGCACGGCTATAAAACGCCGCAAGCTGTGCCCCTTCCATAATGGCGGTGGCGGAAGGCTCCTTCCCTCCGGTGACAACTACCACATGAGAGCCGGGAATATCCTTGGTGTGCATCCAAATATCGTTGGCCCGGGCGAATTTTAAAGTCAGATAATCATTTTGCGTATTATTTTTGCCTACATATATATCAAAACCATCAGAAGAAGTATATTTTAGGGGCTTTGACTCTTTAGAGGCTTTTTTATTTTTTGCGTTTTTGCCAAGGCCGCGGCGTTTTGCAAAGCCCTGCTCCGCCAGCTCTTCCCGGATTTGCGAAATATCCGCCTCGTCAATGGCAGAGTCCATAGCCGCCAGCACACTTTCCAAATAGGCTATCTCTTCCTGATTTTTAACGATTTGCTCTTGCAAAGCGGCAAAGGTTCTCTTCTGCTTGTTATACTTATTAAAATATTTTTGCGCGTTCTCCGGCGGGGTGAGGGCCGGGTCAAGTGGAATCGTCAACGGCTTGTTATTATCATAAAAATTCTCTGCTGTGAATTCCGCCGCGCCGCCTGGAATCATATATAAATATGCCGTCAGCAGCTCGCCCTTGATGCGCAGTTCATCCCGGTTTTTGATTTCATCTAGAGTTTTCTCGTACACTGTGGCCTTTTTCCTCGCACGTTCCTGATGGGTAACTACCAGCTTGCGCAGGTCTGCGGTTTTCTGTTTGATTCGATAAGCCTCGTCCCGCCCGGCGTAAAACGCCTCCAGCATCAATGAGGTTGATTCAAAAGCTTCGGCGCGGAGATGGTCATATATCGAAAGTGGCAAAGCTGCGAAGTCAACGGCCCTGCCCGATTCGTCCCAATAAATGGCCGATTGAAAATTTTTCTGCTTTATTTGCTCCAGCGCGTCAGAAAAAGCCCCGTACAGCTGCGATTTCTCCGCATCCGAAAACCCGGTTGTAGGAGTGTCGGGGTGAATCTCGGCACGGCTACAAATTTCACCGGCCAATACGGGGCTGATTCCATTGTAAAGCTGAAAAATAGCCTGTTGAATTTTTAGGCTTTCTTGAGAGGACTTTTCGAATATGCCCGAAAATTCCTCGTGGTTTGCCTCCAACGGATTGGATTTCCCGCCGGGTGGCCGGGAATACAGCACGCCGGGCAAAATCGTGCGCACGGAGCTCACCGCCGGGGAAATATGCTTAATCGCGTCCAGCACCTTTCCCGCACCGTCCGTGAGAATAATATTGCTGTGCTTGCCCATGATTTCAATGATTAGCGTCTTGGCAGACCTGTCGCCCATTTCGTCCAGGGCTTCTATTTCGAATTCCACAATACGCTCAAAATCCGGCTGGCGGATGCTTATAATTCGCCCGCCGCTTAAATGCTTGCGCAGAACCATACAAAACATTGGTGCTTTTAATGGGCTGATTTTGCTTTGCTCCGTAAAATTGACCCTTGGCGCATTGGCACTCACCGTCAGTAATAGCTTATAATTAGTGCCCTTTGCGCGCACCGCCAGAAAAATCTCGTCCGGCTCGGGCTGGGCAATCTTATCCACCCGCCCACCCTGTAAAATTGAGATTTCATTCACAACGCCCGCGAGGGCCGCTCCGTCTAGTGGCATATAATCACTCTTTCCGTATCGAAAGTAAATCTGCTATAAAAATCACCGCGAAAACATTTTAAAGTGCTTTCGCGGTGAGGTCAATTGGGTATAAGTTTTCTTGGCTTTCCAGTGTAAATTTAGGCGTCACTGTGTCTCTTTTTTAAAGCATTCATACTAAAACTCTGGCTTTTAATCATCATGATTTGGAGTCATAGAACTGGAATGCTCATGCAATAATTCCCATCTTTCGGTTGAATCATTTTTTACAAAGATATCGGTGCTTTTTCCATTACCTTCAATTTGTTTACCTTCCACATATCCACTATAATTATACTGATATGTGTAAACTTGACATTTGCTGTCACTATAAATTATTTCAACGTCTGTTGCCCACCATTTACTATCATTGATGGTGTTCCAGAAATTTTCATGGAATATTCTAACATTTTCTAAATCGGCTTTCATATTCCCCAAATGACAAAAAGTCGCATTTTCATGTAGCAACTTCTCTATCTGTGAAAATTTTCGAGTGTTGATTGCCTCCATGTATTTCCCAAATTCTTCCGTTGGATATTTTTCCATATCGTTCCTCCTCTCATTGAAATTTTTCTTGCTGGATATATAATAAATGTATTGAATAAGATTGTAAATTAGGCACTTATTTGTGCCTTAGTTACTTACATATCATGTTTGTCGAATCTTGTCAATTTATTTTTATTTATGTATTATCAATTCTTTCTGTCTTTTTGAATTGTGACATCGGGAGCGGTGCGGTCTGTTTCAGAGAGAGCTCCTTCCGGAGATGGCAAAACCCGTCCATGGCATAGAAACGTCCGTTCGGCTATTGCAAGCAGATGGTATCACGCAACGTGTAACGTGTCAGCGTGTTTTCCGGTTCTGGATTTTTATGAGTATTACAATCAAGCCTGCAGCCAGTGGCAACGCGCCGATTAAGAAAAACAGCCATGTGCGGACACTCATGCCGCCTAGGGTTGGGCCGGGCGGTGGTTCGGGATACTCGAATCCGACGAAAAACATGCCGATTGGTTCGCCGTCAAAAGTCATCAGGTCAAAAGGCACCGGCTCAATATCGAAAGCAGCCGGTTCAAACGGTTCGATGTTACCAGGCATGGCAAAGGACTCGGGTTCGGCAAAGCCCCGCGCCATTGGCGGAAAATCCTCAAACTCCGCAGGCAGTATCAATTCGTCGCTAAATTCAATCGGCAAATCGAATCCGGCCGGCATTATAGGCTCAACCGGCAACCCGTCGTGTATCCGGTTGGCGTCATTAATCAAAAGCCCTCCGGATATCCATACCACGGCCCACAAAACAGCCGCCGCCGCAAAAGCAAAGCGTTTATAAACCAAACGTCGCGCCGCTTGCCGGTTTTTCTCGGCATAGTTTCGCACACCCGCCATCAAATTCTCATGAAAGCCAAAAGGCGGCTCTGACACGGGCAGATTTTGCAATTCATCAATTAACCGGCGATACTCCTCATATTCCGATGCACAAACAGAACATCCCGCCAAATGCTCGGAAACGTCCTCGTCACTCTCCCCGCCGTCATAATATTCCGAAAATAACCCCCGGATATCGTCGCAATCCATGTTTTCTGCCTCCCGATATTTCCTGTGTATAGCAATTTCAATCGAAAACGATGAATCCGAGCGAAAGCCGCGACTGCGTCGGCGGCTGCTTTTGAGCGACGGATGAATCCATTTTCGATGGAATTGTCTATACATATTAGAACGTAGTATTCCCAATTTTGTTCCCAAAACAACAGAATGCCTTTTTTACCGCTTCGAAATGGCCTAAGTGCGCTTGGCGGAAGTTTGCCGGATGGGACTGTGTGAATTGCGAAGCTTTTTGCACTGCATAGCGCAGCAACCACACAGTCCCATCCGGCAAACTGCCGCCAAGCGCGCTTAGGCCACGCACCTTACCTCCAGGGCAAAGTTCCCCATAGCGGAAGGCCGGGGAATTGCTCCAAGTAACGCCAGCGGGTGATTTCGTATTCGTCCTGCATGTGTTCGAGGGGAATGGGCGCGCCGGAAAGCATGTGGGTAACGTCCAAGTGCACCTGGCGCATACGGTCTATATCTTGGGGGCGCAGGTCTGGGGTGGGGCCGGCTTCCACACGGCGCAAAGTTGAAGTGACGGGCATGACGGTAAAACAGCGGCGGTCGCGGGTGGGGTCATGCTGACGTACCCAAATGGGCACATAGGACGCGCCAACCAGCTCTGCCGGGCCGTCTCCGACGCGCTGGAAATCCAAATAGAAAACCGCGCTGGTCTCCCTTGGCTGGGTACGCTGGGCGGAGACGAAATTGGCCATGGAATGGGCAATAAATCCCCGGCGCAACGTGCCATCAGGATTGGTTACATACACAAATTCCGCCGGAAGCAAAGTATGCGGATGATGGTTCATCACAATATCTGCGCCGGCCTCCAGCATAAAATGAAAGGTACGCATCCAGTTTACCCAGCGGGTGTCGTTGCGGTCAAAGGTGTCCCATTGATGGCCGCCGCCTGCGCGGTTCATCGTGCCGTAATATTCTATGCCGATATGGGGCAGCATTATAATAAAATCCGGCTCAAGGGCCCGGGCCCGGGCAATGCTGTCGCGAATCAGGTCATAGTCGATTCGTGACTGCTCCACAAGGTCGTGATATACGATTTTTACCATGTACATATGATTGTACATATGAGATTCCAGCCCATTAACATGCATGGTCATGTTAATCAGCGCGAAAGTAAAGCCGTTGACCTCCACCATCGTGACTTCGTAACGACATTGCGGCGTGCGGAATGTGCCCGTGAAGGGCAGCCCAACCTCGTCCAGAATCTCCATCGTGGAAAGCACGCCCCGCACAAAATCATCAAAGCTGTGATTATTCCCCGTTGTCACCATGTCAAAGCCTGCGTTGACCAATGCTTCCGCCAAGGCCGCAGGCGAACGGAAAAGCGGCCACCCGGCGTATCGCCCCCGGGTTAAAGTTGTCTCCAAATTGGCAATTGCAAAATCAGCCATTTGTATGTATGGCGCGATATATCTGAATTTATAATTAAAATCATACACCCCGGGGGAAATCCGCGCCGCGTCCAACTGCTCCTGATGGCACATCACATCCCCCACAAAGGCCAGCCGCGCCGTGTGAACCGGCGTTGGTGTGGGCTCGGGCTCGGGAATTGGCTCCGGGGCCGGGCCGGGAGTAGTTGAGGATGCAGGCGGCGTCGGCTGTGCCACGGATATTGTCGGATTTTCAGGATTTTCCGCCGCCAGAGTCTCCCCGGCCCCGGAATCCCTTCCCCGAAATAAAAAAAAACCGCCGACAAGCAATATTGCTGTAACCGACATGGCAATAAAAAATACAAACCAATTTACGCGCCCTAAATTCATCAAAATCCCCTCCCACAGGCGGATTATATATGAATTTCGGCCTTCTCGCAAGCCGCAACAACACGCAACATATCTTCGTCAATGTTATTAAGCTGGTGGGGTTTAATGTTTGTCAACCGGTTTTCAGAAAGTTTATTCGGCTGAGTAAATAACAATCCCCCAAAATGCCTATTTTCCGCACTTTGGGGGATTGTTAAATTCTCGTTACCTCGCTCTACAATTTGAAAAATGATACCAGTTGTCGCAGGATTTCGGCTTGGGAGTTCAGTTCCTCACTTGCCGCCGCTGTTTCTTCGCTTACTGAGGAAGTAGTCTGTGTCACTCTTGAAATTTGAGCCAGTCCTTCGCTTACTTGTGCGATTGCTTCGGCTTGCTCTTTTGAAGCGGTGGAAATGTGGTTTATAATCTCCAAAACTTCGCTTGCACTTGCTACAATGGCATTTAGTGATTCGGCTGTTTTTTCTGCGATATTTGAGCCAGAATTAACACGGCTTATCGAGTCTTGAATGAGTGCTGTTGTTTCCGTGGCGGCTGTTTGGCTACGCCCTGCAAGACTTCTAACTTCATCAGCTACAACGGCAAAACCTTTTCCATGCTCTCCCGCTCTAGCGGATTCTACACTCGCATTAAGTGCAAGGAGATTTGTTTGAAACGCAATATCTTGGATAGTTTTTACTATAGCCCCGATGTTGTTGGACGAGCCTTTAATTTCTGTCATGGCTTCAACCATTTGTTTCATTGCCGTGTTGCCCTCTTGGGCATTGGCTGTTGACTTGTTGGATAGTTCGTTAGCGTGTGAAGCACTTTCGGCGTTTTGCTGTGTCTGTTGGTTAATCATATCTATGGTGGCGTTAAGTTCCTGTACGGAGCTTGCTTGCTCTTGTGCGCCAGTTGATAATTCTGTAGCACTATTGGAGATTTGGTTAGCCCCTTGCAACACTTGGTCGGCTGATGATGATATTTCCGACATGGTTTTGTGTAGGCTTGTGGTAATGTTGTTTATGCTGCCCTTTATACTTGTAAAATCGCCTAAATATTCACGGCTTATATTCGCCGTCAAATTACCGCTTGCGACTTCTGCTAACGTGCGGTTTACCTCGTCAATATAGCCCCTAATAAATTCAATAGCGTGTTGCAAAGTATCGCCAATTTTTCTATAGGCTTCTGCGGAGGCTTTTGTATCTTCGTCATGGGGTTCGGGTGTAAATTCAAATTTCAATAAACCCTTGTTCAACCCCTCTTGTAA
>Ga0209755_10000636_pt1 | contig 62297 bp, 48 predicted proteins | sample TergutCo191P1_FD_187301 | JGI IMG/M metagenome (GOLD analysis project Ga0209755, IMG submission 187301) | Cornitermes sp. P1 segment gut microbial communities from Petit-Saut dam, French Guiana - Co191P1 (SPAdes) (version 2) | ecosystem: Host-associated > Arthropoda: Insects > Digestive system...
AGATACACTATCTGCGGCCTTAGCAATAAACCCCAATGCCAACCCCATTATTATGGTGAGTAAAACAACTAATGCTTCACGCATAGAATTAACTTTGTCGGGATGTTTTCGTATTGATTCGATTTTTTCTCTTATTTGGATAACGCAACACCTACTTGTGAGTATTATCAGTGCTTTGCAGACATGGTATTTAGCATTAATCACTCATTATTTTATTAGAAATGACCATCTCGCAATGATATAATATTATTGCAACAAACCACACCGAAAGGAGATGGTCATTATCTACCGACAAGAAATCATTCAGGACATAAATCTGTTCGTATCTCAGCCAAAAGCCAAGTTCTACGATGAACTGTGATGAAGTATCACTTGATTTTGCTAATTAAAGACCCAATGCTTATGATAGTCAACCGCCACGACACCAATCCTAACTACAAATCAAAACCGTTGTAGGCATAACCTTACAGCGGTTTTTACTTTTCAGATTTTTTCCTGCAGATGAATGGCATTCTTACCACCGCATGAATGGCATTTTGGTAGAATGGCGTTTCAAGGGTTTTAAGTCTTTTTTTCGGATTACACGCACAGGCAATTTGCTCCGCAGTGCGGAGAGAAACCGTTACCGCTTGTTTGGAAACACAGGCAGTAAGGAGCGTTCAACTGTCTCTAATGATACAACAGAAACTAACTCCCAAATTATCCTGTCCATGCGCTTCTTAGTAATATCTGCTGATAGGTCTGCCATTGCTCCAAAATCAGATTCAAGTACATTTCGGATTTCTTTTAATAAATGCCCCCGCTCCGGTCCGCGAATTCCATTAAACTCAAGTTTCTCGATTAGCTTCAGAATATCTCTGAACCGCAATATCCTCATATCGTCTTTGAATATGTAGTTAATGAGTAGCTCGAGTTGGTAGCCCACAATTGCCCACTGAGCTTTGTCCCTGTTGACTGCCTTCCTGAGATAAAGCGATTGAAAATCATTTGCCAACTGCAACATATGGTTATTACTCTCAATGCTCTTGAGCCGACTTATTACCTTATACATATCTTGAAGCAACTAATACGTTTCTAGCGTCTCCAGTCCAAGTTTAGGATTCTTTGGCTTGTGAATTTTGAACATGCAATAATCTTCGCCCCCATTTAGCACTGCTTCAATTTCGGAAATCGCTTTATGCAACTCATTGTGCGATGCTGTACAAATCATATCAATATCTATGCTTGTTCTTTGCGCCGGTATAGGAAGGTAAAACTGGGCCGCCGCACCGCCTTTAAGGATTATCATATCGCCAAGCCGTTTTTGGAGCTGCAGAAACACCTCAATATCCCATACGAAAAGCTCAAACTTGGCAATGGAATTGAATCCACCATCGTACATACGTTTTTCAATTTGAGTTCTCTCAAAGATACTCCTCTCCAAAATCAGATTTTCAACATTTATACCCCTCATCATGCCTCCTTGATTTGGTAACTCATGAATTCTTTTGTTTTTTCAGTTGCTTTGCCCAACTCCATAAGCCAGTTGAGTTCTGTAGCTATCCCTCTATCCCTGGCGGAATGTTTCATTTTTAATGCTGCCAATGCTTGGTTTCTTTGTAGGTTTTGAAAAATCCGTGAGAGCTCAGGCACTGATATACCATACTCCATCCGGGTAACCGCATAATATAGATCCACGAAGCCTTTCTCTTTCTGCGCGATATGGTCTACCGATAATGTAAAGGTTTTACCCTTCAGAATGTACACATCGGTTTTATTCAATATTTTTGCCTTCTTAGCAATACTTCGTTCTTTCTCAGTGAAGACAATAAAATCCATATTGCTAAGCGCTTCCTGTATTTCGTTAACTCCTGACTCTTCCAACACAAGCAGAACAGGATATTTCTCAGGAACGTGAAGCAATTCGCCAATTAAGGAATCCAAACCGGTGATGTAGAAATCATATCCATAATTATTCGCGACATCATATACTGTTTGGGATTTTCTCTGTATATAGTCATATCCGGCAGCATTGTTTTCCCGGATGGCAAGCAACGAATAATATCCCTGCCCTGACCTGTGTAGTTTTCCCAACTGCACAAGCTTGTGAAGTCTCCATGAAAGGGTTTTGGGGTTTGAGTCCGGAAATAATGAATATATTTGTCTAGTGCTCACTTCCTTTCCGTGTTCAATATGCTTTGCCAGCTCCTGATAAAAGCTCTCGATAGGCAATATATCAGTTTCCATCATATCAAGCACCTCCGCAAAATTCGTTGCGCAAAATTAAGTTTTGCAGCATTTGTTTTGCATTATATCAAAATATAATTAGCAAATCAATCTTTTGCGCAAATAATTTTGCATCGCAAACATTCTATGAATCTAGCGGCAGCGTGGGCTTGATAGAGAGGTGCAGGGTACGAAGCAGCCGAAGGCGAAAAGAGCTCTTCTGAGTGCCGCGACCTTTGTGTCGCTCGGTTGTTGGCACACCTACCTATTTTTTCCCTGCTGGTAGGAGGGAAAGACACACAACCTAAGATGTGGAACTTCTATTCGCCGAAGCCGGAACACTGTCCAAGCAATCCCATGGCATAAGCCCGAAGAGCTGTCTGAATTACCGAAACGGTACTTCTGCAATCACCATCTGCATAGTACAATACAAAAGCATACAAGATTTCCGGAACGACTCTGATTAATCATGTGGACATGGAATTACAGGCAGTTTTATTATAAGTCACGAAACGTTACTTTTGAAATTCTGCCATGTGTATTCAACACGATCTGCAAGTCCGGCTTATACAAACGGCAACAAGAAAGTCGGAGCTTTAATCATTGTCACATTCACTGCCTACCTTTGCGCATCGAATTTGCCCACTTAGTAATCATTTCCCGAAACTTAATATTCTCTGCCTTTACGATTTTTGGCAACATCTTAGCAGGGACACCGCGCTTGCAATGCTTCGAATAAATCTCGGAAGCCAACGTTTCAATCCTTGTCTTATCTATCATCCTCATCCATCGCTTCATATATGTTTTTGAGAGTCTGCTCATCCATGTCGCCGCGAGCAGCAACCCCTATTTCCAATTTCCACTCTTCGTATCTCGCGTCGTCAAACCCTGACGGCTTTGTCTGTTGTGGTTTCGGCTTAAACTTATTTTTTGCTTGTTTGACTGAAATAACAGGAGCTTCAGCTTCTGCCTCCGGTGCCGCCACATCAGCCTCCGCTATCGTAACCTGCCCATTCATAAGGAGTGGAAGCAGGAAGTCGCGTAGGGTGGTGAGTTCTTTGTTTTCTTTGACCCTTCCTATCATGCCATGAAATAAAGGTTCAAGAGCAATATTAAATTTCTCAATAATTTCATCTTGTGGCAACGAAACTGCATAATCTCTCAGAGTATCTTGACTTACGTTTTTCAATATAGAGCCAGTTGACCTTTTCGTTGTAGATGTTTCTATATTTTTAAGTGCAAAGAAAATATAGTTTCTCAGTTTCTTATTTACAAGATTAAATCGTATGCTAAAACCGCAATATATAACCTTGTTGGGAGTATCAAAAATAAGTCGAACGCTCCCAGGGATTCCGCTACGCGCTATCAGTAAATCATCGGGACTCAAGGTGAATCTATCAACTACCCTTGAATAAAGCGACAGCGAATCACACTTTTCAATATCAATGAATGTTGAGGAAGAACTGATGTCTCTTACATTAACGATTTTTGCTCTTGTGCAACCATCTTCATCTTTGCTGTAATTAACACCATTCTGAAAGTTCCCCAAACTCCCGAGCCGTTTAACAATCCACCCTTCGGGTATCTCACGTTTCAGCTGCTCATTCCAGACCATTGCCCCACCGCTGGACTTGTAAGGTTTACCGTTTGCATCGGGGAAGTCAAACTGCGTAAACCAGTAGTCGTACAACAAACGCGCCGTGCTTTCCAGTTCGGCGTTAATGGCGTTGTTGAGGGCGATTTTGCGGTCAAGTGATGACAATACTGCAACTATATTGTCTTGGATTCGCTTGTCTGGAATTTTGAAATTCAGGTTCTCAAGATAATCAATATTTATGTTATCCTGTATGCTGCCACCTACTGATTTCTGAATTGATGTACGAATAAAAGCAAAAATATAGTGCATATACAGTTCGCTTGTTTTAATTGGGTTTGCTACAAAACCTACCACGCTATCAGGAAAACACATAGGGTATGAAATAATGCCTGTTTCCGCAATGTTTGCTGCAATAGTAATTGCCAGCGTACCCTCTTTCCATAGCTTACTCTGCAACAGCCCTACTTCATTATACTCCTGCACGTGATTGTCAATATAAAGTTCTGTGGCTTTTATTTGTCCAGTTTGAATAAATGGATAGCCTCCACCGTCGTACAGAATACTATCGTTTCTTGGGCGATGCTTAGACTTACCTCGTGAAAAGTCACCAAGACGGCGAAGCTTTTGGGTTTCCCAGTGGGCGTTGTATTTTGTAATGTTATAAATCATAATCTAATATCCCAAAATTATTAATGATTTCACTTTCGATTATCTTGCTCTCAGCAAACATCGTCGTAAGCCGTGCCTTACTCGCACTCATCTTTTCCGAAAACTCATCCGCTGTCATATCCACATACTCAATCTTTACATCAAAAAACGTGCCGGGGTTAAAGGAGTATCCTGCCGCTTTAATATCTGCAAAGGTCTTAACCACAGAAAAGCCATCCTCGGCTGATTCGTTGTTTACAGCGTCGATAATCCGTTGCTCCTCATCGGAGGACAACAGAGTTTTCTGATTTTTGCCTTCCTTAACCTTTGTGCCAAGTTCCGAAGCATCGACCATCACGGCATTGCCTGACTTATTGCCTTTGTCTATGAATATGATAGATACGTTCGTGCCGGTATTAGCAAAGATGTTGCTGGGCATGGAAACAACAGCCCTAAGCCAACCCTTATCAACAAGACGCATACGGATTTTGTTTGCGATGTTCGTTTGCTTCCCCTTACCCTCTGTCAGAAACCCTGTTGGTACAACTACGGCTGCCTTGCCGTCTTTTTTAAGCGATGAAATAATATGTTGCAAAAACAGCAAGTATATCGCCATTTTATCCTTATCCTTGTTTGGGATATTCGGAACCCCCGCAAAGAAGCGTGATACAAATAAGCCCTCATTGCTCTTGACGGTTTCCTTGCTTGCATCTATGTCATTGCGCCAATCCGAAAAATCCAGTTTGAAAGGTGGATTGCTCACGATGTAGTCAAAGGTCATTTTCTTGCGCATATGATATGGCACAAGCATGGTATTGCCCTGCACCACGTTCGGTAGTGAATGGGTAAGATTGTTGAGGATAAGGTTAAGCCGCAGGAGTGTACTGGACTTTTGGCTTATGTCCTGCGAGTATATGGTACAGCGGTCTTCACCTATCTGATGAGCAAGAGCCATAAGCAAAGAACCCGTGCCCGCACCGGGATCGTAGCAGAGAGCATTGGAAACATCACCATGTACAAGAATTTCAGCCATTATCTTTGCCACCGCATGAGGCGTGTAGTATTCGGCGTACTTGCCGCCGCTGTCTTTGTTGTAGTCTTTTATCAGGTATTCAAAAATAGTTGCAAAGAAGTCATACTTCTGGTCAAATACCTCACTGAAGCTAAACTCAAATAAACGATTGATTATGGCGCGGCAAAAGCCATCACGCATCGCTTCTTCCGTTACATAGTTGCTTATACCTGAAAACAAGCGCACCTTCTCGCCACCGGATGTACCCACCGAAAAAATATCGGCATTAGAACTTGCCACATCACGCATAGTATCGTCAAGCAGCTTTGCAAACTCCGGCTTGTTCTGGCTGTTGTATAGATTCGAGAGAAAATGCTCAGGCTTTAGCTGTGCAGTATCTCCGCTTGAAATCTGTATGAGTAATATCTCGTATTCTTCATCGGACAAGCCGCGCAAAACTTCCTCAAGGTTCTCCGCATCGGCATATTTACCATCATTGAGCCGACGCATCTCATAAAAGAACTTGTCATTCATAAACTTGTAGAGGAACACCTCTGTTATTATTTTATACTCGTTGCCGTCGCCGCCAAGTCCATGATTGGCACATATGGACTTAAGGTCGTCTACAAGCTGCTTTGTTTTCGTTGTGATTACATTTTTCATACGGCTGCCGCACTCCCATATTCACCCATATACTCGTCAACAATTAGTCTATTTATTTGCTTAGTAGTGGTGCTGTCAAGTTTCAACTGATGGTTACTAAAACTCGTAAAAACAAGTGGCTGTAGTGTCCGAGAAAAATATGCATCATTATTTAGCACAGCTTGATTAGCTAACAAAATGCCGTCAGCTACATTCTTAATCCAAAGTAATGCGGCATTTATCTGAGTTTCTCGCCACCTTGGATTGCGCTCAGTATTTCCTTCTATAATCCGTTTATGGGTTCTTGCATATTTCACATCATTCTCATATTTTGCGCGGAGCAGATTGTCTCGCCTGTTCTGCTCAGTAATACGGTCATAGATGCCGCGAAGCAGCACGATATTATGCAAAATGTCCTCCGTGGTCATCTCGGTCAATTTTTTCTTTTTAAATATCCGCTCCAATTCTTCATACAGCGAGACATACACAGGGTCTTTCCGGTCGAAATTACTCTGCATTGCCTCACGGGTTTTACGGATTTGCTCTTTGAAGTCGTCAACCAACCCCAGTTGTAGTTCACTCTCGCTGACCTTGCGGAAAGCGAAGATAACTTCCTCAATCGCCATATTGATCAGGTTGGAATTATCTTCTTGATTCTCAAGAGCATCCCGGTGGTTTATAAGTGCAAGGCGATTGTTTACCTCTATCAGCAAGGTGTTGAGCTTTGAGAAATCCAGTTTATCGGCAAGCTCTTCGTGACCGTATAACTTTATCAGGTTGCCAAGAGTTTTGGCATTTTCTAAGGCGCGTTTAAGGTCGAGGATTTCAGTCTTGTCGTCAATACTGTTAATCTGCTCGCTGAATACTTCGGCATTTTTGGTATCGAAGCGAAATAGCTTGTCCTCAATGTCGGCTATCTCTGATTCTATTTCATCGACAGATTTGAATAGATTGCTGTACTGCTCCCATTCTTCACCTATTTCCTCTTGCAGCTCTTGGAAATAAGCAGCGTTGGTTTTGTCAAACTCATATCGGATGTCTGCAAAGTCAACAACAAAACCGTATCGGAAGTCCTTATACGGTCGATTAACCCTTGTAAGAGTCTGGAGCAAAGTGTGGTCTTTAACTACACGGTGTAAATAGAGCCTTTTTAGCCTATGCGCGTCAAAGCCTGTTAGTAGCATATTATTTACTACGAGCATATCAATATAGCCAAGCTTAAACTCTTCGCGATTATCTCTGCGTATCAGTTTACTATCAACATCGTGTAAAATTAGTGCTGTTTTCAATTCGGGGTATTGCTCCTCGAGTGTCTTAAATAGTTCTTTTGCCTGCTCATTGCTGTCGCAAACAACCATACCCCCAATGGAATCATCGCCTAGCCTTACTCGACTATCGGCGAAATCTTCCACTATGTACGCCGCTACAAATGATACATAACGTGGGTGTGCGTACACCTCTGATTTCTTTGCCGAACCTTTAAGCATTTCAATTTGCTTTAAGATTTCTTGACACTGTGTTTTGTAGGTTGTTTCTATGCCCTCCCTGATAAGTCGAAGGGTATATCCATCTTCAATAGACTGGTTATAATAATACTTGTGGATGTAATCGCCGAAAACATCCGTACTCTTGAAATCAATGCGCCCTTTTGTATTGTCTGTAGGCTTCAGCTTTTGGTTGATAAGCGGTGTGCCGGTTAGTCCAATAAATATTGCATTTCGGTCGCTTGCTATAAGATTGGCAAGGAAACTGCCTCGGGGGTTATAACTTCGATGCACTTCGTCAAGGAAATAAACCCTCTGGATGTTGATGGCATAATCGGTTTGAGCGGTAACTCTTGATTCTTCGGAGAATTTCTGTATGTTCACCACCGTTATTTCATTTTGCCCGCTGTCGTTACTTACAGCAGCCACCTCTTTTATTGCTTCCTTGAACTCAGTTTTACTGTTGACTATCCGGACTTTTAAGCCGCGATTGGAAAACTCACCCTTTGCCTGATCCATAAGGTCAAGCCTGTCCACAACGAAATAGAATTTGGGAATCACGTTCCGCTCTTGGAAATATTGAGTCAAATAAGCTACGTTAAAGTATGCAAGTGCGGTTTTACCGCTACCTTGCGTGTGCCAGATGATTCCTTTTTTAATGCCCGCAGAAATATCCTGTTCAATTGCAAGCGTAGCAAACAACTGAGGATAGCGCATAATATGCTTTTCAATACCATGCTTGCCATCCACATAAACAAGTCCATACTGCAAAAGAATCTTTAGCCGACTGCGCGAGAGCAATGAAGTAATTAAGCGGTTGGTTGGCTTCATTACAGCTTTATTTGTAATATACTCATCGGAATTTTTTATAGCAGCAAGATTGTTATCTTTGAGAATATTATTTTCAAGCGTTTCATCAACCTCTGCTAACTGCGAAAATATTGTATTTTCTTCTTCCCTAAAACAATTGAAACTAGCAGTTGCTAAAGACGGTGCAGCATAAAATGCGCCTTGAATCGGCTCAAATGATTCCGAGTCGTATTCCATGTTATTGGAAAACAACATGAACTGAGTGATGTTGATAAATCGTCTGAACTTTTTGTTCCGGAAACGCATATTAATACGTTTTCGCTCAGCAAGTATACCTTCATGATTATTTGGTCTTTTAACTTCGATGAATATAAGTGGCATTCCGTTAATAAGCACTGTAATATCCGGTCGAAACTCATCTTCACCATTTCTATAAGTTAGTTCAGTACACACATGAAAACTGTTATTATCGAAATTATCAAAATCAATTAACCTGATGCCACTCGTTGAAAGCAAACGCTTGTGGAAAGCTCTGCCTAAATCGTCATAGTTAAGCATTTCGAGAAGTTCACTAATTAAAGCATGATGATGGATGTCTATTTCAGGATTTATTCGTTCAATGCTGTCCATGAAAATATCGGCAAAAATATTAGCATCGCTTTCAATTACTGCCCGCTTGTCGTTCTTTAGAGAAACATAATCGTAGCCGAGCCGCGTCAAATGCAATATTGCAGGAATTTTTACTCTTGTATTTTCATTAAATGCCATTTTTCTGTCTCCTGAAACTTCGAACTTTCTTGTGGGTGACTAAAATGAGAAAACCGAGTAATTATGTATAACATGCCGGTGCACAAGTTTTGCTTGGCCATATTCAAAGTAAAATAATGCTGCCGCTAAACAAATTTTTGGAAATCGTTAGCGACAGCCCTTAGTTTGGTGGAGATAAGCGGGATCGAACCGCTGTTTTTGTTTGCGATGAAACCGCTTAACTCTTGGTGGAGATAAGGAGGATCGAACTCCTGACCTCTTGAATGCCATTCAAGCGCTCTCCCAGCTGAGCTATACCCCCATGTTGTGGAAAATCGTTATTCAGTTTTTATGTTATCGTAGACGGTTAACCCGCTCTCCCAGCCGAGCTATACCCCCAGATTCGGTTAGAGTTAAAACCACCCGTCCGCTGATAAATATAGCACACTTAAAAATTAGAGTCAAGAAAAATAAATTGTACATTCTGCCTAAACAAAATGTACAATTTAACTATTTACTAATATTTGCCCCTGACATGTGGAGGTAATGCGGCAACGTCTTTTGTCCCTTTAAGTTTAAATCTTGAAATCAGCTCTTCCAGCATAATCGACTGCCCACTCATTTCTTGCGATGCGGCAGCGCTCTGATCCGCTGTTGCGCTGTTCTGACGGACGATTTGCGCAACATCATCTATGCCTTTGTTTATATGTGCGATTGCGTCTGACTGTTCTTCTGAAGATCTTGCGATTTCCACAACAAGCTTGCTGCTCTCGCCAATGCCTGTAACAATTTCAGACAGACTTGCGGCAGTCTCATCCGCAATACGCGAACCCAGCTCCGCCTTTTTTATAGAGTCGGCAATCAGAGTCTCTGTATCTTTTGCTGCCTCAGCACTCTTTGCCGCAAGGTTGCGAACCTCTTCTGCAACAACTGCAAAGCCCTTTCCGTGCTGCCCCGCTCTTGCAGCCTCAACAGCGGCGTTGAGTGCAAGAATATTTGTTTGAAAGGCAATATCGTCAATTGATTTTATGACTTTGCTTATATTTTGGCTTGAGAGATTAATGTCCTTTACCGCAGTCATCATTTCGTCCATCTGACGGTTGCCTTTTTCCGCGCTATCCTTAATCTTTCCTGCAAGCATAGCCGCGCGCTCCGCCAAATCGGCATTAGTCTTCGTCTTTTGAGATATATCTGCAATTGATTTTGACAACTCCTGCACAGAGGCGGCTTGCTCGGTGCTGCCCTGCGCCAGTGTCTGCGAGCCATCCGCAATATGTTTTGATCCTTCTGCTACTTGCGAGGTAGCTGTATTGATTTCCCTAAACATCGTGTTAAGGTCATCAATGGTTTTCTGGAGTGTTACAGAGAGAATATCATCCTCGCCGCGAACTACAACATCAAAGTCAAGCTTACCATCGGCAACCTGCTTGAGTTCACCGCAAAGTTCATTCATATAATCGATAATTTCGCCAAAGGAAACAAAAAGCGCGCCAATATCATCGTTGCGTTCTTTGTGCGCATTGAGTTTTACAAGTGTTTCGGGAGCAAGAATGATTTCTCCGCGCTCCCCGGTCAGTCTTATCCACGAAGACAGAGCATTTATAGGACGGGCAATATTCGATAGTAGCACAAGAAGGATTGCACCAATAATAATAGCCCCTACCATCGAAAAAAGTACTATGGAAAAAGTAAAACTATTTGCTGCTGTGATTACGTGCTCGGCATATATGTCTGCTCCGACCAGACCAATTACATTTCCGCTTTGATCCTTGATAGGAGACCAGGCACTTATAAGCATTCCCCATTCACCGGCGTCAATTATCCCGGTTACAACTGAGCGCCGTCCCCTCATTGCATCCATTGCTTCATCGGCGTATAACTCCGCATCGGTCTCAAGTTCCATGAATCCCCCGGGTATATCGGACGAGATATAATATGAAAACAAGTTGCCCTCATATGGCACCATAACATACAGATACGCCAATCCATCAACTTGACTATAAATCATGTTGATATGCCTGTATGTATATTCCCAGTACTCATCCGGCTCATCCTTTGCAATAGATTCGGCAAAGCGCACAGGGTCAATAATGCTTGCCACGGTATCTGATACAGCTAAGGCTTTGTTTGCATGATAAGATTCAGTTGCATTACGATACATAAAATAGCTAAACACGCTGATTACTACCCCAAAAAGCAATACTAACAGTATTGCGTAAATGGCTATTCTCGTTGTTGCAGTCTTATTTTTTAGTTTTTTTAGCATTTGTCTCTTTGTCTCCCTGCACAATTATAATGACTTTTGAAGAATAAACGCTGCATAATTATTATCGACTTTTTTTATAAAATATTTAGACTCAAAAAAACTTGACAGGAACATCACTGCTCAGTCAACTCTCTGTCAGGGTAGTAGCTCGAACTTGAATCCGCCTCTTACCCTTGCCTTTTGGCACTTATTTTGTCAGGGACTGCAGCGAATTATTAGTTTTTTCGCCTGTCTCCTTTTCGTCTTTCCGGTTGCTTGCGCCTGTCTTCTTTGTTTTTGCGTCTATCATTTCGTCTTCTTTCGAAAGAAGGTTTCTGCTGGTAGAGATATCTTCTGAGTATTTGCATAACTGTTTCAAAATCGAGCGGCTTTCCAATGTGGTCATTCATTCCTGCAGCAATACAGTTATCGATATCATCCTTAAATACATTCGCTGTCATGGCAATAATCGGTATGCTTCTTCCCTTTTCATGGCTAGAAGCACGGATAGCCCGCGTTGCATCATAGCCATCTATCTCCGGCATTTGAAGATCCATAAAAACAACATTATATCTATCCGGCGCTTCCATGAACATTCTAACTGCCTCAGCTCCGTTTTCAGCACAATCTATATCAAGCAATGTCGGCTCCAAGAGTGCTGTTACAATTTCACGGTTAATTTCATTATCTTCTGCCAACAGCAGTCTATAACCATAAAACCTGTCTGAAACGTCTCTTTCCTTTGTGTTTTCTTCGCCAAGCAAATCAACCCCAAAGTATGTGTTTATACATTCAATAAATGCCGAGGGCAAAATCGGCTTAGCCAAAAAAAGATCAATCCCGGAGCCCTTTGCTTGTTCAGAAACCTCTTGCCACTCAATCGATGAAATCATTATTATCACAGACTCATTAGAATCCACTTGCTTAATGCGCCGCGAGAGTTCAATTCCATTCATTCCCGGCATTTGCCAGTCAACAAAGCACAAATCATATTTTTTACCTTTGCGAAGAAGCTCGATTGCCTCCTCCCCGCTTGCTGCTGCGTCACAGGAAATATTAAATCTCGCCGCAATATCAGCAAAATACTCTCTTATATCTTCAGAATCATCAACCACAAGCACGCAGATATCCTTTGTTCCCACTGACTCAGGCGAAATATACGCATCGCAGCGACCACTATCACAGCTATCAGCGCTAATGGTAAATGTAAAAGAAGACCCTTTATCACATTCTGATTTTACTGAAATACTGCCGCCCATGAGCTCAACTATGCGTTTGGTAAGCGCCAATCCAAGGCCGGTGCCGCCAAACTTTCTTGTTGTACTTGACTCTGCTTGTTCAAATGGGTTAAAAAGCCTACTTTGCTGCTCTTCACTGATACCCACACCGGTATCCGCCACCTCAAACTGGATTACGCAAGTGTCATTTTCCATAGAAATCAGCTTTGTATTAAGACTGATATATCCGTTTGCCGGCGTAAACTTAATGGCGTTACTGAGCAGATTTGTTATGATTTGAGACAGCCTTTGATCATCGCACAGAATAAGCCGCGGAATGTTTTCGTCAATGTAAACAGTGAACTTCTGATGTTTTTCAACAATTCCAAAATTGATAATATTTATTACCTTTTTCAGCATATCCTCAAAGTTAAAAACCGTTGGATTTAGGTCGAGTTTATTGGCTTCTATTTTTGACATATCAAGAATGTCATTTATTATGCCTAGGAGGTGATTTGAAGCATTTTCAATCTTTCCGACTGCATAATCCTTGCGCTCATCGCTGCGCGCTGTCTTGGCAATATATGTCATTCCAATGATTGCATTCATCGGTGTACGAATTTCATGGCTCATATTGGCAAGAAACTCACTTTTTGCCCGGTTGCTCTGCTCTGCTGCTTCTCTTGTTTCAATCAACTCATTTGTCATCCGATTGCGGATAAGTGCGTTTACTATAATGTAACTGGCAGAACGCAGTATCAGCTCTTCATTTTCCGAAAAAACACGCTCGTTAACGCAATCGTCAAATCCCACCAGCCCCCAAAATTCTTCTTCTAAGAATATTGGTACATTAAGTATTGACTTGATTCCTTTCGGAACAAGCTGTGCTTGTTGCTCTATGCACATATCCTTGACTTTTGCATTGACACATCTGCCCTCCGATAAAATCTCTTCCCAATCCCCAACGTAAGGCACGTCTTCTGTGTAATGCTTATCATCAATTTCCGGTACTTGCGACCATCCATAGAGTTGACTGGCACAAAGCACGCCGTCAATCCGGCGGTTCTCCCAAATATACGCGCGGTCAACGTCAAAAGCTTTTGCTATCATGCCCATTGCAGAAAACAGCCTGCTCTCAAATTTTCCGATATCAGGCTCCAACAACATTACAGAGGCTTGATTTACAGCCTCCAGGAGCTTATCTCGTCTGTTGACATTTTCAATCACCTCTTGAATTTTACATGCCAACTCACCGATTTCATCATCCCTGTCAAGTCCAAAGATTTTGCCATCAGCAACACCCAAGTTTGAAATACTGTTAGACAGCATTCGTATTAGTCTAGATACTTCTCTATTATCCATCAAATCACCTAATAGTCGCTCCTAACTGTGCTTTCAAATCGGTCAATATATTATTAATTACCTCGTCTGCATATTCATCCGTAAGTGTTTGCTCGTCAGAACGCAAGGTCAGTGAAAACGCCATGCTCTTTTTCCCACTGGGAACTTGATTGCCTGTATAGACGTCAAAAAGCCTCGTTTCACGCAACAGTTTGCCCCCTGCCTTGTTGATGCAGTCCGTCAGTTCGGACGCAGATACAACGATATCACATACCACGGCAATATCACGTGTTATTGCCGGAAAACGCGGTAACGGCTTGTATGAGCTTTCCTCTAAAGTACATGAAAGCATTTTCAAAAAGTCAATTTGCGCTGCATAGGCATCGGTGACGCCATACTTTTTTGCAACAAGCGGATGAATCTGTCCGACAATGCCCAATCTTGTGTCTCCGGAATATATCGCCGCAGCCCTTCCCGGATGATACGAGACATTGCCTTGTTCGGCAGAAAACTTTACGTCTTTTATTCGCATTTCGTGCAGCAGCGTCTCACAAACGCCTTTTATTCCAAAGAAATCGCAATTGCCGTAAGCGCCTAGCGTCACTATCGGGCGTTCGTCCGGCAATGTCTGACCAATATCAAGATATATTGTTGCCACCTCATAAAGGCGAGCTGTTTGATTTCTATGCCCCCAGTTTTTTGCAAGAGCGCCCAGCATTGACGGCAGTGAAGTCGTCCGCATAATGCTTGTATCCTCACCCAGCGGATTAAGAATTGTAACGCCGCTGCGAAGCGGTGAGTCCTTTGGCAACGCGATATTATCATAATCCGATTGCCCAATAAACGAGTATGTACATACTTCTGAGAAACCCATTGAGCGAAGCAGACCGGTTGCTTTACGCTCTGCGGTTTGCTTGGGGGTAAACCCTCCTGATGCAGAGCCGCTATGAAGGGTTGGCTTTATAATGTCATAACCATAAAAACGCGCAACTTCCTCAGCGAGGTCAGAATAATGCTCGATATCGCCTCTCCACGATGGCACGGTCACTATACCCTCACTAACAACAAAGCCCAGTTTTTCCAATGTTGATATCATAAATCTTTCTTCAATATCCGTGCCGAGGAGCTTGTTGATTTTATCCGGTTGTAGAGAAAGTTTTGTCGGCGCGGCAGCTTTATCACGGATATCTATTGTCCCGTCTATTACTTCACCTGCGCCCAAAAGCTCAACCAACTCGCAGGCTCTTTGTACGGCAGGCAGTGTGTTTTCAATATCCAATCCTTTTTCAAATCGGCTTGACGCATCTGTGCGCATATTAAGGGTTGCAGCAGTTTTTCTTATTGATACACCATTAAAATTTGCTGATTCAAAAACGGCATACTGTGTATTTTCGGTGATTTCACTGTTTTCACCGCCCATTACGCCGGCTATACCTACAGGTTTTTTTGCGTCAGCTATTACAAGCATGTGCGAGTTAAGCTTCCGCTCGGTACCGTCAAGCGTGTTCATTATCTCGCCTTCGTCCGCTGTCCTGACAATGATTTTGCCGCCATCCAGACATGCATAATCAAAGGCATGCATTGGTTGTCCATATTCAAGCATAACATAGTTTGTTATATCAACCATGTTGTTGATTGGTCTTACTCCTGCCGCACGTAAACGTCGGCGCATCCATTTTGGCGACGGTTCTATTTTAATGTTTTTTATAATTCTTCCGGTATAGCGCGGACATAGTTCAAGATTCGCTATTTCGATTTCCAGCAGGTCGCTTATATCTCCGCCGCTCCCTTTGACAATAGGCACAGGTATATTCAGCTCTGTGTCGAACGTCACAGCGCTCTCTCTTGCTATTCCTATTACAGATAGGCAGTCCGGTCTGTTGCTCGTTATTTCAAACTCTACTATGCTGTCATCAGCGCCAATTACCGGTCTGATGTCGTCTCCGGGCGAGCACTTTTCCTGAAGTATGAATATTCCATCCTCCTCGGCATACGGAAAGTCGTGCAGGTCTAGTTTTAGCTCTACCAGAGAGCAAAGCATTCCCTCGGACTTCACTCCCCTGATCTTGCCCTTTTCGATTTTTACGCCGCCGGGAAGCCGAGACTTGTGTAGTGCAACGGGAACCATGTCTCCGGCATTTACATTGTCAGCCCCGGTCACAATTTGAATCGGCGCCTCTTTTCCAACGTCAACTTTGCATACGAACAAATGGTCGGACTCCGGCATTCTTCCGATTTCAAGTACATGTCCTACCACGACATTTTTTATTTCGTCCCCAGGCACAACTGTCTCTTCAACCTTTGAACCTGACATTGTCATAGCATCCGCATATTCCTGCGAGGACGCAGTAATATTTGTGTAGTCTGATAGCCACTGTCTTGAGATTAACATTTTGCCGCCTCCCTTAGAATTGACTTAGGAATCTCAGGTCGTTTTCAAAAAGCAAACGCAAATCATCGATTCCATATCTTAGCATTGTCATGCGGTCAAGACCTATGCCGAAAGCGAAACCGGAATAAATCTCCGGGTCAATCCCGCAGCCTGCAAGCACCTTTGGGTGAACCACTCCCGAACCAAGCAGCTCCAGCCACCCGCTTTGTTTGCATGTTTTGCAACCACTGCCGCCACAGACAACGCATTGCACGTCAACCTCACACGATGGTTCAGTAAACGGAAAGTGGTGCGGACGAAAACGCGTCTTCGTGTCATTGCCATAAAGCTTAGCGACAAGTAAGTTGAGCGTTCCCTTTAAGTCCGCCATTGTGACGCCCTTGTCTACAACAAGTCCTTCTATTTGATGGAACATAGGGGAATGAGAAGCGTCAACCTCGTCCTTACGATAGACTCGTCCGGGGGAAATCACGCGTATTGGAGGTTTTTTTGTCTCCATAACACGCACCTGAACGGGCGACGTCTGGCATCGCAGATGCACAGATTCATCTCGTGTTATATAGAAAGTATCTGTCCACTCACGCGCCGGATGAGTGGCAGGAATATTTAGCTTGTCAAAATCATAAAGAGACAGCTCTACCTCCGGTCCCTCCGCGATTTCAAAACCCATCCCTATAAAGATGTCCTTGGCTTCATCAAGTACAATTGTAGCCGGATGGCGCCGACCTATGGAAATACTTGTACCTGGGATTGTTACATCAAGAGTTTCGGCAATCAGTCTCTCGGTTAAACTATGCGCCTCAATCTCAAAAGCCTTCATAGCAATAGCATCTTCGATATCGGCGCGGATTTGATTAGCAAGTTGTCCTATAATCGGTCTGTCCTCGGCAGAAAGCGAACCCATTTGCTTTAGTATTGCGGTGATTTCGCCCTTTTTGCCAAGAAGCTTGACGCGAAGCGACTCAAGTGCTTGACTTGAATCAACACCGGTCATTGTTTCCAAAGCCTCCAGTTTGAGCTTTTCAAGTTTTTCCTTCATTCTGACACCTCTGTCAACTAAATATTACGCCTTAACGGGCGATGTGCATTCGTCCATCGCATTTAGAATGTTATGCATTTGCATTAGTTTCGTGTGATGCTAAGCTTCACTTTAATCTCCGCAATCCCGCTCATATCAAAACAAACATAGGCGCGACTTGCTCGATTTTTAACAAAATCAGTAGTGTCCCCACCTCTATAGGCAGCGGGCTTTGTGATTTTGTAAAAAAACCCTTCGTCCCAAGACAAAAGGGGTGTTTAGTGGAGTCTATCACAATTTCACGCCTAATGCAACCACCAAATGCCTTGGCAACTGCTAATAAAGTCGCAATAGTTGCCTATCACCGGGGTATCCAAAAACTCGCAATATTTGATTCGGTGGTTGTCTTGAGATGGGATTGAAAAAGTTGTGTGGAAATGGTATTATTGTTCTCAGTTGCTATGGAAAGGGGATGTTTGCTATGAAACTTACAAATTCGGCACAGATGCGCGAGATGGATAAATATGTTATAGAGAACTTGAACATTTCCGGCACTTATTTGATGGAGCGCGCTGCGAAGCATCTTGCAGCTACGTCACTTGAACTACTAACGCTCAGCGGTAGTGTTGCGGTTTTTTGCGGAACCGGTAACAATGGAGGAGACGGTATCTGCGCTGCCGCACACTTGATTGATAAGGGCGTACCGGTACGTGTGTTTCTCGTAGGTGACCCGGAAAAACTCACAAATGATTCGCTGAAAATGAGCGAACTTCTCAGACAAGTCGGCGGAGTGCTTGAGCCGTTTTCATCAACTGAGGAGATAGAAGAATATACTATTTCTTGTGAAGTTATTATCGATGCACTGTTCGGAATCGGTCTGCATTCACCGATTATAGGCGACACGCTCGAGGCTGTGAGGATGATTAACCATGCCCGCGCTTGTGTAATTTCCGCCGATATCTCAAGCGGCGTCCATGCCGATACCGGGGCGATATTGGGTGAAGCTGTATGGGCAGATATAACCGTCACTTTCTCTATGGCTAAAGCCGGGCATTTCCTGGAACCCGGCTGTATGTATTGCGGCGAGTTGCGTGTATATGATATTGGTCTTCCGCGCGATATTATCGAAAGTGTGCACTCCCCTGTTTTTGCTATTACCACTGATGATATTAACTTGCCTCGAAGGCGCCCCGATACTCATAAAGGAAATTTCGGTCGCTGCACTATTGCCGCCGGAAGCGTTGGCTACACCGGCGCACCCGCCCTGGCAGCCCGCGCGGCGTCCAAAATCGGCGCAGGGCTTGTTTTTCTGGGTGTTCCGGAAAAGATATATGATATCATGGCTTGCAAGCTGGATGAAGAAATGCCTTTTCCGCTTCCATGTGACAGCATAGGAAAACTCTCCGCAAATGCGGCAAGCGAGATACTAAGACAAGCGCAAAGCAGTGATGTTCTGCTGCTTGGTCCCGGTCTTGGTACTTCCTCAGATATTTCGGAACTCGTTATGTCAATAATACGTCTTATAAAAAAGCCTATTGTTCTGGACGCCGATGGTATAAACGCAATTGCAAGTAATGTTGATATACTAAAGCAGTCAGCCGGCCCTTTAATCTTGACCCCACACCGAGGCGAGTACTTGAGACTTGGCGGCGATCTCACCTCCGGCAATAGACTAAACTCTGCACGCGAGTTTGCTCATAGGTATGGTTGCATCCTTGTCTTGAAAGGTCACAGAACAATCACGGCAATGCCCGACGGAACTGCATATATAAACACAACAGGCGGTCCTGCAATGGCAAAAGGCGGTTCGGGTGACGTTCTTGCGGGCATGATTGCAGGACTTATTGCTCAAAACTTCCCGCTCAAAGAGGCTGTTACCACCGCCGTCTATCTTCATGGTTTGGCGGGGGACATGTGTGCATCTGAAATGGGCGAATACTCCGTGACTGCCGGCGATATTATCTCAATGATACCAAAGGCTGTAATGAGTGCAATAAGAAATTAATCTCCTGCCTATAGTTCGGCACATACCGACCTGTTTTCGCCCACGTTATTCTTTTTATGACAAAAGTATTGCGCATTTTACAATGATTTGATAAAATTTGCAGTTATGAGGCAATTCGTCCGCATCAGAAAAGGAGGACAATATATTGAGACGTAAATTTGCAATAGCGCTTGTTATCCTGTCTGCAATAATATTAATTTCCGGGGCAAGCATATTGGCAACAGCCGCTCCGGGCACTCAGCAAGACCCATTTGTTACACTGAGCTATCTTACAAATGTTTTCAGACCTCAAGTTATGTCTGACGTCAGGAACATAGAGCAGGAAATGGTACAGCGCTTTGAAAGTCGTATAGCCGAACTGGAAAGACAGTTGCAGGCGGGAGGTTCCGGACAGCAAACTGTAGGAACTGCAGATAGATTTCATGTCGTGACTCTAAACAGAAATCAGCAGCTCACCGCCTCTGTAGGCACAGAAATCATGCTCAGAATCGGGACAGCTACCGCCACCGGCTCAGAGCCCGCTCTTGTTAACTACACTTCCGGCACTACCCTTTCGTCAGGGGCTGCGCTCACGACTAACCACATGTACCTCGTAACCATCCAAGGTAACGGAGTCCGGGCAACGGCTGACACTGTCAGAGTCCTCGTTCGCGGCGACTACACGGTGAGCTAAATACTATACCCACAAAGCACCCCCGGAAAGGGTGCTTTGTTATTATGCACAAAAATGTAAACTGTCACGCTAAATTATTTTCACGGCTCTGATTTCATGAGAATCTCCCGCCGGACAGTCCGACTTCGAACATTTGTTTGATTTGCTCTGATAATTTCCTGTTTTCCGGAGATTCCAGTTGCGGATCGTTGCGAAGGTTTTCCTCCGCAGCTTTTTGCGCTATGCTGAGCACTACCATGTCTGACGCCAGATTTGCTATTTTCATTTCAGGCAGACCATGCTGACGCGAGCCGAAAAAGTCGCCAGGTCCGCGGAGTTTTAAGTCCTCCTCGGCAATTTTAAACCCATCATTTGTCGTTCTTAGAATTTCCAGTCTTTCTTTTGACGTCTCTCCCGCCGCTCCGCGAAATAAAACGCAAAATGATTCATGCTCCCCCCTGCCGACGCGTCCCCGTAATTGGTGTAATTGCGACAGACCAAATCTGTCGGCGTTTTCGACAATCATAAGCGCGGCATTAGGCACATCAACACCAACCTCAACAACCGTTGTTGCGACAAGAATATCCGCTTCTCCCGATGCAAAAGCTTTCATAGCCGCTTCCTTCTTTTTTGCCGGCATCTTTCCGTGCACAAGCTCCACACAAAAATCCTGAAAAACTTTACTTTGCAGGTTCTTATGGTAGTCGACCGCAGACGACAATCCTGTTTGGTTTGTTATAGTTCTCGACTTGAAATCTTGCAAAGAGAGACCATTAATTTCATCCTCAGAGTGCTCTTCAATCATTGGACAAATAATATATACCTGCCTGCCTTCGTCAACGAGCTTCCTTATAAATGCATTTACACGGTCTCTGTGACGCTCGCTTACTACATATGTTTCAATGCTCTGCCTTCCCGGCGGCATTTCATCTATTATCGAAACATCAAGATCTCCGTGGATAATAAGTGCCAAAGTACGCGGTATCGGCGTTGCGGACATAACCAGTACATGCGGACTGCTTCCTTTTTCAGTCAGCATTGAGCGCTGATTGACGCCGAATCTGTGCTGCTCGTCTGTTATAACCAAGGCAAGCTCCCTAAATTTCACACCCTCGGAAAGCAGTGCATGTGTGCCGATTATCAAATCGGTTTCTCCAAGAATCAGTCTGTCATATGCTTGTTTTTTTTGCTTTACGCTCATGCTGCCGGTCAGTAATCCCACGCGCATACCCATTGGATCAAGCAACTCAGTCATAGTCATATAGTGCTGCCTTGCCAGAATTTCTGTCGGCGCCATAAAAGCGCTTTGGCATCCGGAACGCCAGACCATAAAGCAGCATGCAGCAGCAACAAGCGTCTTACCGGAACCCACGTCTCCCTGAACCAGCCTGTTCATCGCCCTGTGCGCTCCCATGCTCTCTGCCGCCTCATCAACAGCTCTTTTTTGTGCCTTGGTCGGCTTAAATGGCAGTGCCTTATAAAACTCATTCCAGTCAGGCGGGTCAATATGCCTGCCTGCTCGTTCCCCGCGATGCTCCTTTAGCAGCTTCATTGCGGTAATAAGTACAAACAGTTCTTCAAATATCAGTCTTTTTCGTGCTATTTCAAGGGCTCTTACATCTTCCGGAAAATGTATGTTCTCATATGCATAACGTGCTCTGCACAGCTCATACTGTCTTACTATGCTTTCAGGCAGAATATCCGGCAGATCATCCCCGCATTTATTCAGTCCGCTTCTGACGGCATTGAGAACCATCTTCTGCGACAAGCCTGCCGTCAGTGAATATAACGGCATAATCCTGCCGGTTACAGATACTGTCAGCGACGTGTTTTTATTCAAGCTATTTGAATCCTCGTTAACAAAGTTATCTGAAAAGCTTTCTGCAAAATCGTCAATTAAGCCGTCACTTATGCTTTCTCTTTCAAACAGCGGATTAACCATTGCCGGTCTTGTCAGCGTGCCATCAACTTTGCCGTAGAAAACATAGGTTTCCCCCGGTTTTATTGTGTCTTTAATAAATGGCTGGTTGAAAAAAGTGAGTTCTAAAGTCCCTACTTCGTCAACAGCCCTGAACTTAACAATATCGAGCCCTTTGCGTATGTGTGAAAGCTGCGGCGCTGTGACTGCCATCGCCCGGACACAGACTGTCTCGCCTATTGTCAGAGCATTTGTTTGCTTAATTTGCGTTCTATCTTCATACGCACGCGGAAAATACCCCACAAGGTCACGCAATGTCTTGATTCCAAGCTTTGCCAGAAGCTTCTCACGCGCCTCGCCAACCCCTTTGAGGTATCTTATGCTTTCATCTAAAAAACTATCACCCATAACTCACCAATAGCACAATATTTGCGCCGTACCATTATTATAACCTGATGCTCACGTCTCCGGAATTCAATATTGCTGTTTGTCCGTTTTCATATCGAACCGTCAAGCCGCAGTCATCATCAATCGCTATAGCTGTCGCCGGCAAGACTCCATCTACTGAAATCACATTGATATTCTTTCCCAGAATAATCGAGCGTGCCTTATATTCCTCCAGAAACTCACGTCCCGCCAAATTCCGGTAAAATATCCAAAAATGATCCAGCGTTGCTGCAATGAGCCTGCATCGCTGGTTATCTATGCCAACGCTCCTATCTGTGAGCGAAGTTGCAATACCGTCAAGCTCCTCAGGAAAACCTTCATCCGGTCTGGTAATGTTTATCCCAATTCCGACAACGGCGCTGCTGACCAAGCCGCTCTCCATGTCGAAAACTGCCTCAGTCAAAATTCCGCATACTTTCTTATCATTTACAAAAAGGTCGTTTACCCATTTTATCCCTACGCGCACTCCGGTAACTTCCTCGATAGCCCTTGCAGCCGCAACCGCTGCCGCTGAAGTAATGAGCGAAGCTGCATTTGTCTGAGTACCGGGACGCAAAAGCAGACTGAAATAGACGCCATGATCAGCAGGCGAGTGAAATCCCCTTCCCTGCCTGCCCTTTCCGGCTGTCTGCTCTTGTGCGGCAAGCACATACCCTTCCTTTGCACCTTGAGCGGCAAGCTCACATACTATCGTATTTGTGGAGGTGACCTTTTTTTGTACTTTTATGTCAAAAACACCCTGAGTTTTTATAAAACCTGTTATTCCCGCTTGTGAAAGTACGTCCCCGCTGCTTATAAGCCGGTAGCCTTTATTGGTTACGGCTGCTATGTCAAATCCCTCGCAACGCAATGACTCAACAGCTTTCCAGACTGCATTACGGCTGACGCCCAACTGCCTTGCAAGCGCCGCTCCCGAAAAATAGTCATCACCATGTTCCTGCAAAAATCTCAGCAACGCTGATTTCAAGTTCACAAAACCCCACCCTTCATAGGATATGTATATTATATAGCCGAGCCGACTGTCAATCAACTCAAATTTATCTTTTCATTTCACTGAAAATATAATATACTGTTGTGCGACTACTAAAATGATTTGGGGGTGAGTATTATTTCCGAATTAAAACCTGTGTTTAATAGAGTTCTGCTCAAAGTAAGCGGCGAAGCTCTTGCCGGTGAAAAAAAGTTCGGGCTGGATTTTGACGTCATCAGAAATGTGTGCAAAGCCATTAAGACATGCACAGAGCTTGGCGTCCAAGTCGGAGTTGTCGTTGGAGGCGGCAATTTTTGGCGCGGCGTTAAAGACGGAGAGGGAAAAATTGAGCGAACAAGAGCGGATCATATGGGAATGATGGCAACGGTCATGAACTGCCTTGCTGTAGCGGATATGCTTGAGCAGCTCGGCGTCCAAGTTAGAGTTCAGACAGCGCTTTCAATCTCAGCCGTTGCGGAGCCATATATCAGGCTCAGAGCGGACAGACATTTATCTTTGGGCCGCGTCGTGATTTTCGGAATGGGAACCGGTCACCCATATTTTTCAACAGACACCGCTGCCGTGCTTAGGGCTGCCGAAATTGGCGCGGACGTCATACTCCTTGCAAAAAATATAGACGGTGTATATACCGCAGACCCCAGAATAGACCCATCGGCACAAAGGCTGGAAGAAATCTCTTATCAGGAAATGCTGGATTTGCGCCTGACTGTCATGGACTCAACCGCAACATCTCTTTCTATGGAAAACTCTATTCCCGTTCTTTTGTTCGCGCTCGAGGACCCGCAAAATATTGTGCGTGCAGTTACCGGCAACAAAATCGGAACACGCGTTGGTTAGTTTGTCAGATCAGTATATGCAGGCTTGTTGAGTTTCGCAATCGACTAAGCTAAATAGATTTGGAGGGATATTTATGTACGAAGAATTTGAAAGCAAAATGAAAAAAACTGTCGAGGTTTTGGAAAACAGTTACTCATCAATAAGGGCAGGGCGTGCCAATGCATCGGTGCTTGACCAGGTCAAGGTCGAATATTATGGCACTCCAACGCCAATTAATCAGATTGCAACTATTTCCAATCCCGACCCCAGAACACTGATGATTCAGCCTTGGGATGCTTCCAGCCTAAAGCTCATCGAAAAGGCGCTGCAAACCTCTGATCTGGGTATAAATCCGGCAAATGACGGTCGTGTTCTCCGCTTGGCTTTTCCGCAACCAACAGAGGAGCGCCGCAAAGAACTTATAAAGCAAGTCAACAAATACGCTGAAGAAGCAAAAATCGCAATCCGCAACATTAGACGCGATGCGGTTGAAAAATATAAGGCGCAAAAGAAAACAGGCGAAATCACCGAGGACGATTTGACCGACACCGAAAAAGACCTACAGAAGCTAACCGATAAATACACTAAGGAAATCGACAAAGTCGCGCAGAAGAAGGACACGGAAATCCGGGAAATTTAGATGCTTTAAGGACGTTGGTACATTCAGTGTTAAAAGGACTAAAAAAAAGTAAAAGGGCGTGGGAGCCGGACAGGCTCCCGCGGCATATCGCAATAATAATGGATGGCAATGGACGCTGGGCGGAAAAACGCGCCTTGCCTCGCACCGCCGGTCATGCCGCCGGTGCGGAAACCTTTCGCCGTATTGCAACATACTGCAAGGACATCGGAATAGAATATCTGACCATCTATGCTTTCTCAACAGAAAACTGGAAGCGTTCAGAAGAAGAAATCGGAACCATCATGGGTTTATTGGAAAAATATTTGCACGAAGCACTCGGAAAAATGGAGCGCGACAAAGTCAAAATAAATTTCTTAGGCAATATGAGTCTCCTGTCCCCCAAACTAAGAGAGTTAATTACAAAAACCGAGAAACTTTCGCAACAATATGATGGCGTGCAAGTCAACATATGCCTAAATTACGGCGGTCGCGATGAGATCATCCGGGCTGCCGTAAACTATGCAAAGGATTACGCAAGCGGCAAGCAAACCGAGCCGCTTAATGAGAAGACTTTTTCTCAATATATGTATACATCAGGTATTCCTGATCCAGATTTCATCATTAGACCAAGCGGTGAAATGAGACTTTCTAACTTTCTTTTATGGCAGTCTGCATATTCTGAGTTTTATTCCACCGATGTTCTTTGGCCGGATTTCAGCGAGCGAGAGCTTGACCGTGCAATAGTCTCTTTTCAAGAAAGAGACAGACGCTATGGAGGGGTGAATAAATGTTAAAACGTATAATAGTCGCTTTGATTTTTGTTCCGCTTATATTCATAGTACTTTACTTTCTCCCGGCATATGTGCTCACCGCCGCAATGTCGCTGATTTGCGCTGTCGCAGCCTATGAGCTGCTTCATGCGATTGGCGGCAAGCAAAATGAGAGAGTTAGAATCTATGCAGTGTTCGCTGCCGTACTCATCCCCATCGGCGTGTATTTTGAGCTGACCTATATAGTTTTTCCTGCGGTTTTTCTGGTTCTTATGAGCCTTATGTTTGTCGAAGCCATTAAAAGCTTCAAGACAATCCGCAAAATAACTTTTGCTCAAATAATGATAACACTTTTTGCCGGAACTGTGATTCCGCTTATGCTTTCCAGTCTCATTTCCCTAAAGCAAATGCCTGCGGGGCATTTACTTGTTTTGCTTCCTATCATATCAGCCTTTTTAACTGACGCAGGTGCATATTTTACGGGTATGGCAATCGGCAAGAAAAAAGCTTTTCCCCTTGTCAGCCCCAAGAAGACAGTTGAGGGTTGCATCGGCGGGCTTGTTGTCGGAACCCTTGCCGTTATACTTTATGGCGTGATAATTGTGTTTTCCACCATGAACGAAGTTATATTCTGGTCGCTGCTGATTATAGGCATTGTCGGCTCTGCTTTATCACAACTCGGTGATTTAGCTTTTTCACTTGTAAAAAGGGAATATGATCTAAAGGATTACGGAAAGCTAATTCCGGGTCATGGCGGAATGCTCGATAGATTTGACAGCATGATTTTTGCCGCTCCGGGCATATATTTACTCATTACTCTCATTCCGGCAATCATAGCGAGGTAGACTGCTGCCGGCGGGGACAACTAAGAGGCGCCAATGAGCAATTCAACTTCAAAAACTTCAATTTCTGTTCTGGGCTCCACCGGTTCGATTGGTAAGCAAACCCTTGAGGTTGCGGACAATCTGGGGCTGACTGTCAGTGCTTTGAGCGCAGACAAAAGCATCGAGCTATTGGAAGAGCAGACGCGCAGATTCCGCCCTGAGGTCGTTGCGGTGTATAATGAAGCTGCGGCGCGAGATTTTGCGCTCAGAGTGCGTGACACTAATGTTCGCGTTCTTCGCGGTATGGATGGGCTCATAGAGACAGCCTGCGCAAAAAATGTGGATACTGTAGTAACTGCGTTGGTCGGCACAATCGGACTTCTTCCAACCCTTGCGGCAATAAAGCTCTCCCGCCGGATTGCCCTCGCGAACAAAGAAACACTGGTATGCGCCGGACAACTGGTGATGAGCACCGCAAAAGAGCATGGGGCTGAAATAATTCCGGTTGATTCTGAGCATTCCGCACTTTATCAATGTCTTCGAGGGGAAGATATTTCAAGCGTTAAGCAACTTATTCTCACGGCGTCAGGCGGACCGTTTCGAGGCAAGAGCCGCAACGCGCTTATTGACGTAACGCCGGAAATGGCACTAAAGCATCCTAATTGGGTTATGGGACGGAAAATAACCATAGACTCTTCGACTATGATGAATAAGGGACTCGAAGTTATAGAGGCTGTTAACTTATTCGGAATCCCCGCCGAAAACATATCGGTTGTAATACACCCGGAAAGTATTATCCATTCCATGGTCGAGTATTGCGACAACTCCGTTATTGCTCAGTTATCTAATCCGGATATGCGATTGCCCATTCAGTATGCAATCACATTTCCACAGCGCGGCGCGGCGCCTTCCCCCGCACTTGATTTTAAAAAACTCTCCTCACTTACGTTTGAGGCTCCCGATTACAATACCTTTCCATGCCTTGATCTTGCAATACGCACAGCAGGCATACGCGGCACGGCTTGTGCGGTGCTAAATGGTGCAAACGAAGCCGCGGTAGAACTTTTCTTGGAGAACAAACTTAGTTTTTACGGCATATATGACGCTGTGCAAGCAGCGCTGGGAAAAATTGGAAATATCGAAAATCCTTCGCTGGATGATATCCTATCAGCAGACAAAGCCGCAAAAGACTACGTTCGCAAAAATTGATAATTAATTGACATTTTAGTAACATCTTAAGTATATGATGTTTCCCACAAACTACTCTTCCAACATGTTCCCGAAAGGATTTATTCAATGTATTACGTTATAGCTGTTTTAGCTTTTGGATTATTGATAGCCATACACGAGCTCGGTCACTTTTTCGCTGCAAAGCTGATGGGCGTCAGAGTTATAGAGTTCGCAATCGGAATGGGTCCAAAACTTCTAAAAAAGCAGGGTAAGGAGACTCTGTATACTTTGCGTGCACTTCCGTTCGGAGGCTTTTGTGCAATGGAGGGCGAGGACTCCGCCATAGATGATGAAAGAGCTTTTACATCACAAAAGCGTTGGAAGCGAGCTGTTATCTTGCTTGCCGGCAGCGCAGCTAATTTCATTGCCGCATTTATAATCATTGTCATTATTATTGCCGGAGCCAATAGTTTTGTCGGAACGACAGTTACATCATTGCCGCCCACCTATACAAGCGACAGCGAGCAGAGTCTTATGGTTGGCGATACTATTGTGTCAGTTAATGGCGAGCGTCTTTTTTATTCGCAAGACTTTTTTATGTTTATGAATCTTTCCAGAGGCGGCGGAGCTGAGCTTGTAGTCCGCAGGGATGGCGAGATTAATAACCTATCATTGGAGCGCCGCGAGTTTATTGAAAACGGAGAAGTCGTATACAGATTTGGACTAACCGGAATAACATTTAACGAAATCTCCGCAACTTTTGCCGAGCAAATGCGGTACTCATTTTATACTGCGTTTAACTTCGTCCGATTGATTCGCGTGAGTTTAGTACAACTGATAAGCGGATACGCCGGACTCGGTGACTTAGCAGGACCGCTTGGCATCGTTAACGCCATGAATGATATTGCTCAGCAATCGCCCTCGGTCGGTGACGCCATTGAAAACATTGTTTTTTTCACAGCGTTTATTGCTGTAAACCTGTCGGTCATGAACTTATTGCCCATTCCGGCTCTTGACGGCGGAAGGATTTTATTCCTTGGTATTTCTTGGTTTATCGAAAAGGTCATCAGAAGAAAGCTTGATCCCAAATACGAAGGTTATATACACGCCGGGGCAATGGTCTTGTTGTTTGGGCTTATGTTTTTTGTTCTTTTCAACGATGTCATCAATATTATAAATCCATAGTGGTGGTAAATATGCGAAAACAGATTATTGTCGGGGGCGTTAAGATAGGTGCAGGCGCGCCTGTTTCGGTGCAATCGATGACAAATACAAAGACAGATAATGTCCCGGAAACCGTTGCGCAAATCAACCGCCTTGCCGAGTTGGGTTGTGAAATCGTTCGCGTTGCCGTGCCTGGTATAGCTGCAGCCGAGGCAATTGGAAAGATAAAAGAGCAAATCAGCATTCCGCTTGTGGCTGATATACATTTTGACCACAAGCTTGCAATCCGCGCTGCAAATGCAGGCGCTGACAAAATCAGAATTAACCCCGGCAATCTTGGCGGAGCCGATAATGCTAAAGCCGTTGCTAAGATTTGCAAAACGAAGAACTTGCCAATAAGAATCGGCGTAAACAGCGGCAGCATCTCCGATGATATACTCGCAAAATACGGCGGGGTCACAGCAGATTCACTGCAAGCGAGCGCGATGAGTCATGTAGAGCTTCTAAACAGATTTGATTTTGACGATATATGCATTTCTGTAAAGGCCTCATCTGTTTCTCTTACAGTTGCCGCTAACCGGCTATTGCATGAAAGTACTGATTATCCTTTGCATTTGGGAGTAACCGAAGCAGGAACCGAATATGCCGGAATCATAAAGTCATCTGTTGGAATCGGCGCACTGCTTCTGGACGGCATTGGCGATACAATTCGTGTATCTCTAACTGCGCCTCCGGAACGCGAAATCAAAGCGGCAATTATGCTCCTTAAAGCGCTGGGTCTTCGTGGCGGATATGAGCTGATTTCATGTCCATCTTGCGGCAGATGCGAAATTGACTTAATCACAATCGCCGAAGAAGTTGAGCATCGACTGGAAAAACTAGCCCAAGGCGCCGGTGCAGTCAGGCATAAGGAAAATACATTCGCCGCTGCTGATTATACAGGACATCGCCCTCCGGTGACTGTGGCTGTTATGGGTTGTGTAGTGAACGGACCCGGTGAAGCTTCAAGAGCCGACTATGGGATTTCCGGCGGAAATAACGAGGGCATTATTTTCAAAAAAGGCAAAGTAGTAAAAAAAGTCCCTATGCACAACTTAGTAAACGAGTTACTTAAATCAATTGAAAGTGAGACCATAGCATTTTGAGCGCACAAGACACGATTCTTTTATATGAAATGTTCCCTTTTTGCAGAGATAATACCAGACTCGCCGCAGACTATAGTGAAGCCCGCATCGTTTCCGCTTCAGTTGACAAAGCGCGCACTAATATGAAAATCACATTGTCACTTGCGCAGCCTGCTCCTCCAATGGAAATAACCGCGCTGGAAGACATTATTGCACAAGAGTTTGGACTTTCTGCCGTTTCTGTGACGGCGGTCTATGCACGTCCGTCTGAAGAGCACAGCCGAAAGAGCCGTGCCACCAAGTCAGCAGGCATGCCAATCGGAACGAAGCCCGGCGCCGTAATAATGGGCAGGCGCATAGGCGACAGCGCAGAAATCATACCGATAGGCGATTTAATGCTTGAAATGGGTAAAGCCACCGTAAGAGGCGAAGTCTGCGCTGTAAACAGCAGACATATAGAAAAACGAAAAGCTTGGCTTCTAAGTTTTGATATGACAGATTATACCGGTACAATCAACGTCACAAGATTTATGACAGATGAAACCGCCGCAAATATAGTCAGAAAAATAAAAAAAGGTATGTGGCTTTCGGTTTCAGGCAATCTTAGTATAAGCCGATATGACCACGACCTTACTCTTGAGCCGCATAATATCCTTGTATCCGACAATGAACCCAGACGTGACACCGCGGAGCAAAAGCGAGTTGAGCTTCACCTGCATACAAAGATGTCCGGTATGGACGGTCTTATCGATACTGCCGAAGTTATAAGACGCGCCGCCGAATGGGGGCATCCCGCTATTGCCATAACTGACCACGGCGTTGTCCACTCATTTCCGGACGCGCATTTTGCCGCCGAAGGCGTTGGAGGAAAGGTAAAGGTTATATACGGCGTCGAGGGCTATTTTTTTGTTGACAACGAGGCTAATGAGACATTTGGAAATCAGAAAGGAAAGAAGCCGCGCAAGGATATCCGGCACATTGTCCTTCTGGCAAGAAATAAAATCGGCTTAAAAAACTTATATACACTTATCACGAAAAGCCATTTAGAAGACTTTAGCGGTCGTCCGCTTATCCGAAAAACCATTTTAGAAAAGTATAGAGATGGCATAATTGTCGGCTCCGCCTGCGAAGCCGGAGAGGTATTCGACGCAGTCTCAAATCGGAAAAGCGATGAAGAAATCATGCGTATTGCCGAGTATTATGATTATCTGGAGATAATGCCTATTTGTAACAACATGTTCATGCTGTATGAAGACGCTAATACTCCGATGTGCGAAGAGGATTTACGTGACTTTAACAGAAAGGTTGTAGAAATTGGCAAAGCTCTTGGAAAACCCGTCGTCGCAACAGGTGATGCGCATTTTCTCGACCCGGAGCACGAGACTTTCCGGCATATTCTTCTGACAGCAAAAGAGTTTAAGGACGCGGATAGATCCCTCCCGCTTTATTATAAGACTACTGAAGAAATGCTTGAGGAATTTATGTACTTGGGCGAAGAATTAGCTCGCGAAGTGGTTGTGCAAAACACAAATCTGATTGCGGATATGTGTGAGCGAATCAGCCCTCTTCCCGAACAGAAAAAACTCTTTGCGCCAAAGCTTGAACGTACATGTGAAGACCTCAAAGACCTGGTTTATAGCAATCTGAAACAAATCTATGGAGACAATCCGCCTGAGATAATAATGCGCAGAGTTGAAACGGAGCTTGGCGATATTCTGGGACGAGGATATGATGTAATATACATGTCAGCGCAAAAGCTCGTCGAAGCGTCAATGAAAGAGGGATATTTAGTAGGTTCACGCGGCAGTGTCGGGTCTTCTATTGTTGCCTTTCTTGCCGGAATTACTGAAGTTAACTCTCTTCCGCCTCACTATGTATGCCCTTCTTGTAAAAACACTGATTTTGCGTCAGGCGAGAAATATGGCTGCGGCGCGGATATGCCTGACAGTCCCTGCACCAACTGCGGCACTGAATATCAAAAAGACGGGTTTAACATTCCTTTTGAGACATTCCTTGGATTTGATGGCGACAAGGTTCCGGACATAGACTTAAATTTCTCCGGCGAATACCAGTCTCAGGCGCATAAGTTTACTACAGAACTCTTTGGCGAAAGCAATGTCTTCAGAGCTGGCACTATTGGAACCATCAAAGAAAGAATCGCTTACGGCTATGTAAAAAAATATCTCGAAAGCGTTGGAAAACGTGTCACAAAAGCAGAAGAAAACAGGCTTATCCGAGGATGTGAGGGTGTGAAAAAGACGACCGGCCAGCACCCCGGTGGTCTGATTGTTATTCCGCAGGGTATGGAAATATCGGATTTTTGCCCTGCACAGCATCCTGCAGACGATAAGGATAAGGGTGTTATAACGACCCATTTTGAGTATAAATGTATGGAAGACAACCTCATTAAACTCGATGAGCTGGCGCATGACGACCCCACCATGATCAAAATGCTTGAAGACATGACCGGAGTAAATGCGCGGAAAATTCGCTTTGACGACCCCGGAACACTGTCCATTTTCACCTCGCCTAAACCGCTTGGACTCCCTGATAGCGATGAAATCATAGGCAAAACAGGAGCTCTGGGAATACCTGAGTTTGGCACTGCATTTACACGGCAAATGTTAGAGGATACTCAACCTGCGGACTTTGACACATTGGTTCGGCTTTCAGGCTTTTCGCACGGTGAAGATGTGTGGTCAGGAAATGCGAAAGACTTGATTCTTTCCGGAAAGGCAACCGTCAGCGAAACCATTGGTTGCCGTGATGATATCATGCTTTTTCTCATAGCAAAGGGCATTAGCGACAGATATGCATTTAAAATATCCGAAAGTATCCGCAAAGGCAGAGGTCTGCCTGATGGCGCTGAAAAGGAAATGCAAGCTCATAGAGTGCCTGACTGGTACATTGACTCATGCAAAAAGATTTCATATCTTTTTCCAAAAGCACACGCAGTTGCATATGTAATGATGGCATTTCGTATTGCATGGTTTAAGGTGAATAAACCGCTTGAGTTTTATAGTGCGCATTTTTATCGCAGAAGCCAAAAGGATAGCTTTGACGCGGAATATATGACAAATGGTATTGAGATTGTCCGCAGAAAAATAAGAGATATCAGCGACAATCCAGATGCAAAGCAAAAGGATTCGGAAATACTGACAACTCTTGAGTCCTGTTATGAGTTTTATAAGCGTGGATTTGAGTTTGCGAGAATCGATATCTATGATTCCGACCCGATAAAGTTTCTTATTGTTGACGAGAAAACGCTGCGTCCTCCATTTGTCGCAATCAGCGGGCTTGGAGAAGCCGTTGCATATGATATTGCCGAGCACAGAAAGGACATTTCGTTTATCTCAATCGAAGATATATGCGCGAATTGCTCAAAAGTGCAAAAAACACATCTTGAACAGCTCAAATCCATAGGTGCGTTACGCAACCTCCCGGATTCAAGTCAAATGTCGCTGTTTTAATACCCCTTGTGCTTTTATATCTTCTTCCAATTGAAAACATCTTTATTTTTTATAAAGTATTCGACGCCTGATGCCAGAGTTGTTATCGTTATTAGGGCGATGCAAGTGTATAGCATCCACGGTTTCAGGTCAAGGAACATAGCTGTCAGAGATACCATTGTCACTACGGTTTTTATTTTCCCGGAAAAACCTGCGGCAATGACTCTCCCATTATCAGCAGCAATCAATCTCAGCGCTGTTACCATGAACTCACGAATAACCACTATCAGCACCACCCATGCGGGCATGACTCCTTGCTCAATAAACCAAAGCATCGCCGACAGCACAAGAATCTTATCTGCAAGCGGATCCATAAATTTCCCAAAATCCGTCACTTGGTTTCGCCGTCTTGCTACATACCCATCAGCTATATCTGTGAGTCCCGCTGCGATGAATATTGCCATTGCAACATAGCTGCTTCCGAAAAAACCCAAGTACAGTACTGCCAGAAAAGCCGGTATTAAGATAATTCTTATCATAGTAAGTCTGTTTGCAGTATTCATAATAACTCTCCTACAGGTTCGCCATCTATGATATCCGTAATGCGGACTTTGAGAAACTCGTGTAATGTAATCCCCTCGCCAAAAACGGTTATACATCCATCTACATCCGGCGACTCAGCGTAGCTGCGCACACGGTAGGCACCCCCATCGCAGCTCTCAACCAACACTTCTATAATATCCCCTATTCGGCTCTCATTAAACCTATCCATAATATGCATTTGAATATCGGATACTGTCTCCGCCCTTTTTAACGCGGTTGTTGTATCCGGTCTTTTCATCTCCGCTGCCGTAGTCCCTTCCTCCGGCGAATACGGAAAAACTCCCGCCCGCTCTATTTTTGCATTTTTAAGAAATTCTGTAAGCTCACCAAACTCCTTTTCTCCTTCGCCAGGAAGCCCCGTAATTATGCTGGTTCTAATAACCACTCCGGGAATTTTAAAGCGGAGTTTTTTTATTATCTCATATAGTTTTTTTGAATTTCCTCTGCGATTCATTTTACGAAGCACTTTATCGCTGATGTGCTGAATTGGCATATCCAGATATTTGAGGATTTTTTCATTTTCTGCGATAAGCTCAATAAGCTCATCTGTTATATCATCCGGGTATAGGTAGTGCAGACGAATCCATTTCAGCTCTTTGATTGCGCATAGCTCTTTTAGCAGCGTTGCTAAACTGCGTTTACCATATAAGTCAAGACCATATCTTGTCGAGTCCTGCGCTACCAGTATTAGCTCCTTTATTCCGAGCCGCACCAGCTCATTTGCTTCAGAGACAATATTTTCCATCGGACGGCTGCGAAACTTACCTCGTATATTTGGAATGACGCAAAAAGCACATTTGTTGTCGCAGCCTTCGGCAATTTTTATATATGCCCATTTTGCGGAAGTTGTTATAATACGTTTTGTCTCGCTGATTGGTGCATTTATATCCCCAAATAGTTCTATTCGCCCATCAAAGCAGAGGGCTTTATCGACGGCATTTACGATGTTTTCAAAACTTCCTACTCCAATGATACCATCTATCTCCGGCATTTCAGCAAGTAGTTGGTCTCTATATCTCTCAACGAGACACCCTGCAACAAGCAGCTTCCCTATTTCTCCGTCTAATCTTGCCTGTCCCAGCTCAATAATAGTATCTATTGCTTCCACTTTTGCACTCTCGATAAACCCGCATGTGTTTACCAAAACGACGTCAGCGCCGTCAATATCCCCGGAAACACTATATCCCGCTTCTCGCAGCAAAAACATCATCTGCTCTGTGTTTATTAGATTCTTTGCACAGCCCAGCGAGACGACGCCTACCTTAATGCTTTTTTTTCCGCATTCCACGTTCAACGCTCCCTTGTACTATTCGTCGTTTTCGATGCTTTCCAAGTACCGCGCCACTGCCTGCCTCGCATCACTATAGCCAAAGCCCCTTCTGCATAGCGCTTCGGCAGCGCGCCGTACACTATCCTTGTCAGAGCTGCCTCTTAACTTCTTTTCCAGAAAAACCGCAACCGCGTCATCCGCGGCATCCTCCGAGATTACTCCAAAAGCCTCTTCCCAATATTCTTGGGGAATCCCTCTTTTATGGAGCTCATCTCTGATTCGGGAAATACCATATCCCTTATTGCTGTAATGACTGCAAATGTCCTGAGCATATTGCCTGTCATTGATTGCTCCGATTTTTTCAAGCCATACAACAGCGCTGCGCGCATTATCCTCTGTCTCGCCTTTTTCTATAAGGCGCTTTTCCATGTTCTCAGCGGATATTTGACGGCTTCCCATAATTCTTATAGCTCTTGACTTTGTTGCTTGGAGAGCTTTATCGTTTTCGTGCATCGTCTAACCTTCAAAGTCTTCCGCATCAATATCTACAGCGCGCCCGGCGGCTTTTGCGGCGGCTTTTTCTTGCGGCGACATAAGTTTTGCCGAGTCTTTGCGGATATTTGCTTCCAGCTCATCTGCGACTTCCGGATTGCTCTTTAGATATTCCTTTACGTTATCGCGTCCCTGAAAGCGCATCTCTCCCAAAGTAAACCAAGAGCCGCCCTTTTCTATTAGCCCGAGCCTGACGCCGAGATCTATAAGCTCGCCATATTTTGATATCCCCTCGCCAAACATAATGTCAAACTCCGCTTCGCGAAACGGCGGCGCAACCTTGTTCTTTACAATTTTTGCTTTTGTTCTGTTCCCGACATGCTCAGTCCCTATTTTAATATACTCGCTGCGGCGGACGTCTATTCTGACGCTGGCAAAATATTTAAGCGCACGTCCGCCCGGAGTCGTCTCCGGATTTCCATATGTGACGCCAATTTTTTCACGTAATTGGTTGATAAAGATTACAATGCAATTAGTTCTTGATATCGATCCTGCCAGTTTTCTAAGTGCCTGGGACATCAATCTGGCAACCACGCCGACACTTGCATCTCCAATATCACCTTCAACCTCCGATCTCGGCACGAGCGCAGCAACTGAGTCCACAACCACAACATCAACAGCGCCGGAACGCACCAGAAGCTCGGTTATTGCCAAAGCATCATCGCCCATGTCCGGTTGAGATATCAGCAGATTATCAATGTCAACTCCGACTGCGCGCGCGTATGCCGGTTCGAGAGCATGTTCTGCGTCAATAAACGCCGCCTCTCCTCCGGCTTTTTGCGCTTGTGCTATTATGTGCAGAGCGAGGGTTGTCTTTCCCGACGACTCCGGTCCGTATATTTCTATAATTCTACCCTTTGGAACTCCGCCGATTCCTAAAGCAAAGTCAAGTGAAATAGACCCGGTAGAAACCGAATCAACATTAACCGCTTGCCTGTCGCCGAGACGCATAATAGAGCCTTTTCCGTGGTTTTTTTCAATTAGTGAAAGCGCGTTTTCCAATGCCTTTTTCTTGTCGTCCGCAGGAACAGCGGGAATATATTTCTTTTTCTCTGCCATAACCAATCCCTCCAATTGACATGTAAATATATATCATAAATGTAACTGAAATGTATACAATGTCCAAGCTTTACAGACAATAATCATAGCCCGATTCAGCTTATAAGCATTATCGCAGCATTTCCAGAGGCTGTGCGCTAAGCTTTTTGCATCCCTACCACAACCCGCTCAATGCCTCCGGTATCTTTGTATACAGAAATGTCTTTGTACCCGTTATCGTCCATGATTTCTCGAACGGCGTTTGCCTGACCAATCCCGCATTCAAAAGCTAATTTGCCTCCCGGTTTTAACAGCGGAGTCCAGTTTGTTGTAATAGCGCGAATATAATACAGCCCGTCAGGACCGCCGTCCAGCGCTTCTTTAGGCTCAAAATTCTTTACAGATGCATCGAGCATCTCAATATCATGGGTCGGAATGTACGGTGGGTTGCTGACAATAAAATCAAATCTTCCAAAAAGTGCGGGCGCACTCTCCGTTACGTCTATTTCAATAGCAGTCATTTGGCGGCTGAGTTTATTCTTGAGCATATTGATTCTGCAAATAGCCAATGCCTGCTCTGAGATATCCGCCAGAACTATCCTGCAATTCGGCACATTAGCGGCAATGGCAAGACCGAGACATCCGCTCCCGGCACAAAGGTCTAAGACCCTTGATGGCTGCCCGCGCTTTTTTAATAATCCAATTGCAGTTTCTGCTAAAAGCTCCGTATCTATACGGGGAATCAGCACATGCTCGTTAACCGCCATAGGCAACCCATAAAACTCCCACTCTCCGACAATATACGCAACCGGCTCACCGCTTAGTCTGCGCATTAGCATTTCATTAATTTTTTGCTCTATGGACGCATCGGTAACATAGAATCTGCTTGCCGCAAAATACTCTTCCCTGGTTTTTCCGGTAGCAAAGGATACAATGAGTCGCGCCTCCAAGTCATGCGAAGTTATACCTGCCACGCGCAATTTGCGGCGCACATTCAAATATATCTCATTATATGTCTTCATGCTATCACCACGCAGCTTCCTTCTCGTCTTCCGGAACAACAAGTTTCATAGCTTCGATTGCAACTTCAATCATAGGCTCATCTGGTTCGCGCGTTGTAAGTTTTTGCAGCGCTTTACCGGGCGCGGATATTATTCTTGTTAATATGTTATCATATCTGCCTGCCAGTTTTATTATCTCATAGCTGATTGCAACTACAACCGGCAGCAGCAGCAACCTAAGACCGATTCGCACCCAGAGATTTTCCCAGCCTGTAAATGAAAAGACCAATATACTGACAATCATCACAATAAATAAGAAGCTGGTTCCGCAGCGAGGATGTTGCTTAGACTGCAAAACAACATTCTCAACTGTGAGAGACAATCCTTTTTCATAACACGCAATCGTCTTATGTTCGGCTCCGTGGTATGCCCACACTCTTTTTATCTGATTCAACCTGCTCGTGAGCCATAGATAGATAATGAATATCGTTATGCGCAGTACACCTTCAGCAAGATTTCTTAGAATCCTGTTGTCAATAAAGTCAGATAAGAATCCCGCCAAAAAAGTTGGCAGCAGTATGAACAGCCCTATAGAAAACCCAATCGCCAGTACAACCGAAAATGCAATCAGCGCTTTTTCCGCTTTTTCTCCGCCAATTCTCTTTTCAATCCACTGCTCAAAACGGGTCGGTTCATCCTGTTCTTCCTCCGGCATATGGTCAGCCGAGAACATCAGCGCACGCATCCCTATTGTCATAGAGTTAACGAAATTTATTACTCCGCGGACAAAAGGCAGCCCGACTATCGGGTATCTCTCGCTTAAGAGCTTTATTTCTTCAACCTTTGTAACCAGCCCGTCTTTCGTTCTTACGACCACCGCTTGCTTTTTTGGCCCGCGCATCATAATACCTTCAATTAGAGCTTGCCCGCCGATAGACGTGCGAAACTCCGAACATTCAATATTATCCTTGCTTTGCTTTTCTTCATTCATCGTTGTAATTAACCTTTCTGTATCTGCTATTCCGACGAGGCAACTTCACTGCTGACCGGAAGCAGAATTGTCACTTGAAACCCGCCGTCTTGAGCATTTTCGAGTTCCAGAGTCCCGCCGTGATATTTTATTATTTCCTCGCAAACAGCCAAACCAATGCCGCTGCCGCGTTCTTTTGAGTTGCTGCCTTTATAAAACTTCATCTTTATATTTTCAAGCTCATCATCCAGAGCCCCCGGACCATAGTCACGAATAATGATGCAAACATAGCCGCCTGTTGAAACTATAGAGACGTCAATACGCTTTCCCTCACGTCCATACTTTAACGCATTGTCAAAAAGATTGAGAAAAACCTGCTTTAGCCTATTGGGGTCACCCGGTATAAGTATACAATCGTCGAGTTCAGAATCATAAACAAACTCAAGCTCATCTTGATGCAGCAACTCTCTAAAAGTAAAAATCGCATCTTCCAGCTCGGCGGCGATATCTATTTCCTCAATATGCAGAGTAAATCTACCGTCTTCCATTCTGGTAAACTCCAGCAGCTCCTCAACCATTTTTGTCAGCCGCCGCGCCTCTTTTAGCATTATTGCAATCCCGCGCTTTGATTCTTCATCGAGTTTATCATCGTAGACAAGCGTTTCTCCCCAACCGGTAATTGCGGTCAGAGGCGTCCTGAGTTCGTGGGAAATCGAAGATATAAATTCTTTTTGGATTTTTTCTGTCTGTGCTATCTTAAATGACATCTCGTTAATAGATCCGACCATTTCGCCGATTTCATCGCGATAGCTATTGCTGATTTGCACACCGTAGCTGCCTTCCGCTATTCTTTTTGAAACTTTTGTGATCTCGCTAACAGGCGTTATTACGGAGCGGATAAATACCATGTTTACAAAAAGTACCATCAACAGCAATGCTGCTCCCACACCGATAGCGGCAAGAATATTCAGAAAAACCTGCCTGTCAACATTTCTCATGCTTGAAACATAGCGCATTACCCCAATTACTTCGCCATCGGCAAAAATCATTGGCGCCGACGCCGCCATTATCCGCTCCCCGGTTGCCGACCGTCTTCCAACCCAGGTGGATATCTGCTGTGTTTCTATTGCATCTTGAATATCACGCGTGTTAGGAGCAGTACCCGATGTAAATGTAAGAGTTGAAATCAGAATCCTGCCGTCTGTATCCAGAAATTGCAACTCAATTCTATCTGCTTCCCTAAAAGTCTCTGTGTATCTATACGCAGCGTTATAAAACTCATTGTACGACCTGGCAACATAGTTTGCAAAAAAGTCTGTTGCTGTTCTTGCCATAGCCTCAAGACCCGTTCTCATAGTGGCATGATAGTAGTTATAAACTATTACCGAGAATAAGGTGACGGCAACAACGACCACAGCAAGCGCAACCAAAATCGTGCCCTTGAGCCATCTTTGTCTGAATCCTATCTTAAAACTGGAAATAATTCCCGTCAAGCCAACTACCCCTAATCCTCATTCGTTTGTTTATAGCTTCTATAGTCCCCACTTATACCCATATCCCCACACCGTGGTAATATATGCCGGGTTTGTCGGGTCGTCTTCAATCTTAATACGCAGACGCCTTATGTTGACGTCTGCAATTTTTAGCTCCCCAAAATAGTCGCGTCCCCAAACTGTGTTTAATATATCCTCACGAGACAGCGCCTTGCCCGGATTGTCCATGAACATTTTCATAATCGAGTACTCAACCTGAGTAAGTTTTATGCGTGTTCCGTCTTTTTCGAGCGTTCTGTTTCTGGTGTTAAGTCTAAACGGACCTTGTATGATTTCTCCGGTATCCGAAGTCCCTGCGGCTGCGCCGGCTCTCCTAAAAAGCGCATCAATTCGAGCGGTCAGCTCGGCAGGTGAGAACGGTTTTGTAACATAGTCGTCGGCTCCGGTCATAAGTCCAGTCACCTTGTCCATTTCCTGTGTTCTCGCCGTTAGCATTATAATTCCTATATGCGGGTCAGCGGCACGGATTTTACGGCAAACTTCAAATCCATCTGTGTCGGGCAACATGATATCCAGTATTGCGACCTTGATATCCGGATGAATGCGTAATTGTTCAAATGCCTCGGCTCCTGTACCGGCTTCGATTACTTCATATCCTGCACGGTTAAGATTAATCACCACAAAACTGCGTATGCTGGTTTCATCTTCAAGAACAAGAATTTTTTTCATAATTGATTCTAATCCTTTCATAGTTGGGTTATAGTGTTCCGGAAAGCCAATCAAAAAATATCAGTTGGAAGTTCTCTCTGATAATCTGCTCATCGATAGTCAAATCAATGCTATCCGGCGTCTCCAGTAGCTCGAATACATATATGGACGCGCCTTCCGATGCAAGCCAAACCCTACCCGGAAGCCTCGAACGCGCTTCACGCATATCCCCTGTCAGCCTGTGAATGCTCATAAAGTCATAAAAAGCACCATCTTCATCGGAAATATAAGAGAAAACAACAGTTCTTTCGCCTGCAACAGCATCTTCTCTGCGAACAGAAACTCTATCCCGCCAGTCAAGCGGAAGAACTAAAAACCACTCGTCTGTGGGATTGTGATAAGTTGTCAGTGCCAGGCGCGCAGCTCCGTTATTGTTAAACGAAAACCAGTCCATAACATAGTAAGTTGTCTCCGTCTGAGATATAAGTCTTCTCGGTATAGGTACTTTGACAATACCATCACCATTTATATCAGCACTATGTATGCGCCTTTGCCTTATGGTTGAATCGCTTACACCGCTGCTTTCTCTAAGCAAGATATTAGTAAACTCTCCATTTCTAAATGTGCATATATCCGTAACAAAGCTACCATTGTAAAAACTTCCTTCACTCTCGATAAACACAGCCGGAAAGCCGTTTATCAGCGATCCTGTTACTATCCGTGAGATAGTTTCGATTCCGGCAGACAGATTGACCTGCGATGTATTTATCTCTCTGTCCGCAGTCATGAAAAAGACTTGTGCAACTGCCGCATTTTCAATTGTTGGAAGCCTTACGATAATGATATCGCTATTGCTGTCACTATTTATATCGAACACGGTTATATATTCGTATTCGGCACTTTGAATCCGCACGGCATTAAAATCGATAATGGAGTAAATCTCCATATGCTTAAGCGCATCGCCTAATTGCCATCCGACGATTATTTCCATAACTCCATCGCCGTCCATGTCTGCATATCTTATGCTTTCAATCGCAGTTCCGGCGCCATTAATAACCTCAGCAACAGAATAATCTCCATCTACCATTTCAAAGACGATGATTTTAAGCGTACTATCACTCGGAATCCTAAAAAAAGCAATCACTTCGTTTATTCCATCGCCGTTAAGATCCTTAAGCTGTACGGACTGCCTGTTAGGACCGCTAATTGGCGGCGAGAACTCCGCGCCCTCATTATGAATGGTATTTATATGCCCTTGCAGCCTAAGGTAGTCCTGTGAAAGTTCCGGAAGCCTGTACAGGTCATCGGCACGCATACGAAGGACACACCCAGACAGAAGCATAGACGCAGCGACAATTAGCACCAGTAATAATAATTTACTTTTCCTCTCCTTCAACCTCTATCCCTCACAAGCAATTTAAAAAATATCCATCATAGCCATCAGTTCCTCAACTTCGGTAAACTTCTCAACAAGCTCCTCCCATGTAATAACATTAGTAGTCGGCGCGATTATTGGCGATTTTCTTGGTGTTGTCTGTGTTTCTATACTCAACTGAAACGGAAAACCTATTTCATCAACATTTATGACGACCGACATTTGCATTGCCAGAAGCTCTTCTTTATATCTGAATGCTATTGAAAACTCTCCGGTAAAATAGTCAAAAATCGAGGGGTCATATTCCGCCAGAGCCTCTCTAAGGTCTCTAACTGTCAAATACGGACCATAATAATATGAATCATCGGGGTAATTATGTGTGTAGGTAACTTCCATCATCTGATTAATGATATCAATAAACTCAATTGCATTATCGTCCATGAAGTCAATAAGCGGCTCAAGCAAAGTTTGCATTCCCCGCTGGTCAAAAGAGATGATTACCCAGTCTCCATCTACGGAAATCATTTCATTTTCTTCTACTATCTGCATAATTTCAGCCTCATCAAAAAAACGATTAAAGAAATCAATTGCATCTTCCATTACGTCATACATTTCCGGGGGTTGATCCATGACAAAATCCATACCACCCATTTCAATAAAGTCTGATAAAGTAACGGAAACATAGTCGATGTTTTCAAAAACAGTCAAAATCTCCGTAATATGTGCTGCCGCCATATGTGCTTCTAAGGCCGAAAGCTGCATATCTCTGCGCATTACTTCGACCGCTAAACTTAGCAACCAATCAACAATCTCTATGTACTGTACTGTTCCGATATAAACAACATCGTCAACAAGTATTATCTGTAATAGGTCATAAAAACCGCCTGTTTCCATTGGCATCCCAAGCCGTACTATTGCGTTTTCATCTTCGTCTTCGGACATCATCATACGAATTTGTATTAAGTTATTCTCAATAAAACTATCACTGAAAAGACCCACGCCGTAAAAATTGACACTAAGAAGAGCCTGTTCAATCAGCTCCTGTAAACGTTCAAATGTCAGCACCGGCGCGCCTTCCCCGCCAAAGGTAATGATAACACTCGAATCAACAGCGACATAATCGCTAAAATCGGAGGTAGCGCTGACCACACCCAAGACCATTTCGGAATAATCTTCGACAGTGGATATCTCTTTGGTTTCCGGCGCATTCGATTCCTCCGATAGCAACTGCGCGAGGGAATCCGGTTGTTCAATATTACCGGCATTCAGTTGCGCCAGCGGAACATTTTCTTCCGGAATTTCCTCATTTAATCCTTCGTTACATGCCGAAACAACCAAAATCATCGCCAAAGCAAAGCTCATTGCTAAAACCCTAATAGAAATCTTTTTCATTTTGTTTTTCCTCCCTCAACTTGCCAATCTCTTTATTATTCTCCGTCACTGCGCCGCAATAAAGATATCACAGGTATTGATTTTTTTCTTTTTGCGCACTATATGACTCTATTCCCCCCCCAACAGCCGTTTCATTGTATACTATTTTTGGCTGCTTTACAATATTTTTTGCGCAATTGTCACAACTTCCCCCCAACTCATGATTGTAAGTTTCCGGAAGATAACATATAATAACCTTAATACTGGGATCGGAGGTTATTGGCGGAATTATGCTGGTTTTTTCAGCTCGGTTGGGCTCCCGTAGCGGGTCGGAGGGTGCTTATGACTTGCTGCGCTTTGCCTACAAATCATACAACTATGATGATATGCCTGAAATAAAAAAAACACCTAATGGAAAACCATATTTTCCGGATAGGTCTGGTGTGCATTTTTCGCTTAGCCATTCCCGCTCACACGCGCTTTGCGCAATTTCCTCCATGCCCGTTGGATGTGATATCGAAAGTGAGGATCGCAAAATAAGCATCAGGGCCATGAGGTTTTTTTGTACAGCGGAAGAGCTTGAGCATTTTACGCCGCTTGATCTGTGGATTTTGAAAGAAAGCTATATCAAGCTCTTTGGTTTGACTTTTGCCGATTTGCGAAGACAATACTTTTCGCTTGAGAGCACGGCAATAATACTTCCGGACTCTTCGGTTAGCTCAAAAATATACTCCATAGATGGTTGCCGTGCAGCTATTTGCAGCCTATCTGGCAGTCTTCCCGACTCCATAACGCAAGTTTGCTTACAATAGAGCATTGATCGGAAATAGACGGGTCAGGATTGCGCGTATTATTTCCGATACGCTATACAAGTGCTTGTTTTATAGCTTGGGTGATTGTTTTAACGTGAATAAGCTCCAGCCCTGCAGGCGTTTGGAGCTTTCCTTTTGTTATTTCCGGAAGTATACATGCATTAAAACCCATACGCTTTATTTCAGCAAGTCTGGGAGGTATCTGCGAAACTTGGCGCAACTCCCCCGTCAGTCCGACTTCTCCAAAAACCGCTACATCGCTGCGGACTGGCTTGTCTTTGTATGCCGAAGCCAGTGCTAAGACGGTTGCAAGGTCAGCGCCGGGATCGTCAATGTTCAAGCCGCCAATAACGTTTATATAAGCATCGCAGCCACCAACGCGCAAACCGCCGCGCTGCACAATAACCGCCAGAAGCATCATGGCACGATTATATTCTATGCCATTTGCGTTCCTGCGCGCCATGCTGTTGCCGCTGGGGGTCACAAGAGCTTGGATTTCCGCAAGGACAGGTCTAGTACCTTCGATTACACAGGTAACACATGTTCCTGGCGTCGCCTCCGGTCTGCCGGATAGCAGCATTTCCGACGGGTTTATTACCTCGCTCAATCCTGTGTCCAGCATTTCAAACACTCCGATTTCATTTGTCGAGCCGAAGCGATTTTTTGCTGCACGCAATATCCTATAGTTGAGTGCTCTTTCACCCTCAAAATAAAGTACGCAGTCTACTATATGCTCAAGCACTTTGGGCCCTGCGATTGCACCTTCTTTATTTACGTGTCCTACCAGAAAAATAGTTATTCCCGCGCTTTTTGACAGACGCATCAGTGACATTGTGCAGTCTTTGACTTGTCCGACGCTGCCGGGAGATGAGTTCTGCTCCGGATTATACAGGGTCTGTATTGAGTCAATTATGAGCATGTCCGGCTTTAGCTCCTCGGCAGCGCTAAGTATTTGTGAAATTTCAGTCTCGGCAAGAACAAATATTCCCCCGCCCTTAACGCCAAGTCGCTCTGCCCGCAGCTTGAGCTGTTTTTCGGATTCTTCTCCCGATACATAGAGTATCTTTTCTTTTGCCTTCACAAGACCGCAGATTTGCATGAGCAGCGTAGACTTGCCTATGCCCGGCGAGCCGCCTACCAGAACAAGCGAGCCTTTTACCGCACCGCCGCCGAGTACCCGGTCGAGCTCCTTAAAGCCCGTATTAAACCGCATTTCACTTGCGGCGTCAAGTTTTGAAAGCTCTTGCGGACGATTTGCACCAATGCGCTGCAATCCCGAAACAGTGCCTGACTTTGGCTTAGTATATGACGGCTGCTCAACAATTGTGTTCCAACTGCCGCACGATGAGCATTGCCCCGCCCATTTCGGTGTTTCGTTGCCGCAGTCGGTACAAAAATAAACAGTTTTATTCTTCATCTATCCTCCGTGCAAAGCCTTGACCCTACTGTGCGTCTTTGGAACGCAGCTCATACATAAAGTCCTCTGCCAGTTTTGCATAGGTCTTGTCACCCAGTTTTACTGTTTTTGCCGTGAACAAAAACCTTTTCAGATCTCTGTCCACTCCGGCGCGGTATTGCATTCCTGCGACTGACAGACATGTTACTTGTTCACCGATCGGTGTAAGTTGATTTTGTGCGAAGCATTCTTCATATGCCTCGGCAGCTTTATTTGCTGCAAATTTTTCCATTTCTTTATCGCCTACATCCTCGTACAGCCAGCTAAGGTTTCCCCATAGTTTTGCCCTTATCTGCCTGCCGGCAGAGAGATAACCATGCGAGCAAATAAGCGCCAGATAATGAAGTGTAAAGACAAAGTCAATGTCCCGCTCTTGTTCAAAGTCAATTTGTATATGCTGCCTTACAGAAATTAGCTCATTTTCAAATTTCACCTTTTGAATAGGCTTAGGTTCTGTAAAGTAGTTGTGAAAAGCGCTGAAATAGCAGCGATGGCAGGCTATTACATCGTACCATTGTACTTGAAAGTCAGTATAATATCTCCTCAGATCATATCTCATCGGCGCTGCTTCATATAGTTTTGAGCGAAAAACCCTATAGTCTGTAAAGCTCGTTTTGCATGACGGACAGACATATTCCTTCGGGAATACAAGCCGTGTATATTCGTGTCTTGTTATGTTTGGATAACTCTTATGTCCTTGCGGAAAAATGCCTGCACTGTCAGGCAGCGATAGTCCTATTGCCGCTTTGGTTTTTTGTTGCTCCGCTGTTTTTCCGTCTCCGGCATTTGTCCGGGCGATTTCCTGCACTGCTGTATTTGGCTCTTTTGGCTTTTTATTCTGCCGCGTCGAGTCTGCAGGAGCAACTATCTCCGAAGCCTTGGCAGTTGCAATCTTTTGCGAAGCTGACATCTTTCGCAGCGGTCTATATGCGGCGGCAAACACTTCAAACAATATCTCCGGATGTGACCAGGAAAGGTCGCTGAAGGATGCTCGTGTGATTACATAGACGACCGAATCTATACCGGCTTGATACGAACACTCATCAAAGTCCGTAAAAAACTCACGTCCGGCAAAAACATCGCCCGGCAAGAGCGAACCTATATTTTGTTTTCCACCCGCAACACTTTCTTTATATACATCTACCATGCCGGTAAGCAGTATATACAGTTGCCTCTCCGGCAGTGCCCCGCCAACGGGTATATTTTGCCCCGCGCTGAATTTTATACAAGGTCCCAATGACGCCAACAAACTAAAATCTACCACAAAGCTCCCTCCGGAAATAAGGCGGCAAAGTCAAACTGCCGCAGTTTATCTTCTTACTAAAACTACATGCTCCGCAACAGCATACGGCTCGGAAATATTTATATACTGCTCCTCGCCCTCACTTGGAAGCCATCCCAACGCCAGATCGGCTCTGCCATATCTGACAGCGCTTATGAGTTCCCATGAATCATACTCTATTATCTTAAGCTCAACACCTAAAAGGTCACATACTGCGCCGGCAACATCTATGTCCAATCCCACAATATCTCCGTGTTCATTTCTAAACGAAAACGGCGGCGAGTCCGGTGAAACTGCGAGTGAAAGATAGCCCGGTCTTGCCGGGACGCCTTCAGGCGGAACATATGTAAACCTTCTTCCGACAAAGTACATGTCGCCAAACCCTCTGAGCGTACCATTGGCTCTGAGTGTTGTAATGGAAGCATCAATCGCAGCCAGAAGCTCCCTGTTTTCCAAAGCCACCGCAAAGCGCAGATCATAAACCAAGATTGGCTCGCCCAGCATCCTGATTCCTGATGTGTTTTCAAGTAGCTCCGAGGCTACAGTAGCTTCAATTATCACACAATCCAGCGTGCCTGTAGCAAGGTGGAATATCATCTCATCAGAGGAAAAAAAGGATCTTGCCGTTCCCAGCTCATTTGCCAATCGTTCCGACGGCGTACCTGCCATAGCCCCTATTACCCGCCCGTTTACATCATCGAGCGAGTGTACCGGGCTTGGCGGCGGTCTATCATTACAGCCCAGAAGAAGCAGCCCTGCCGCCATCGTCAGTATTATTGCTGAAAAAAACTTTGCCATCGTCGCCTCTTCATCATCTCGCCGCTTTAGTAAAGGGGCAACCGTAAACGGTCACCCCCCGCGAATCATTATTATACACTTTTATCTGTGTCATCAAAGAATTCAGAAAGATCAGGAACATCCGGGAAGTCGCCGCCATCAGGAAAATCTTCATCAAAAAGCTTCTTTTTTGCGCTAGTTTTTGCAGGAGGAAACTCCCCGCCTGTTTCGCAGAAGTATTTGAAATCTTCGCCATCCATTGTCTCATTTTCCAGCAGATATTCAGCCGCGCCAACGACTAACTTTCTATTTTGATCAAGTAATTGCTCACACAGCGTACTTGCCTCATCAAAAATCCGTCTAACTTCATCATCGATAATTGCCGCAGTTTTTTCGGAATAACTCTTAGTCTGTGAAAAATCTCTCCCTATAAAGACAGAGCGGCTGCTTTCATCGAACGATATCGGGCCTATTTTCTCGCTCATCCCATATTTTGTGACCATTGAACGAGCAATTGCCGTGGCTGTTTGAATGTCATTTGACGCTCCGGTTGAAATGTCGTCAAGGAAAAGCTTTTCCGCCACGCGCCCGCCCAGTATCGATACAATACGCTCAAACATCTCGCCCTTAGATGTGTAGTCTTTATCCTCCTGCGGGCGGAACACTGTCATCCCGCCTGACATTCCGCGCGGGATTATTGTCACATAATGCACGGGGTCAACTTGTTCGAGGAAAAACGCGGCAACTGCGTGTCCGGCTTCGTGATATGCGGTAATTCTTTTGCTCTTAGGCGTGACTACGCGGCTTTTCTTTTCAGGTCCCGCTATAACTTTGAGTGTTGCAGTTTCAATATCTGCCATTGAAATCATGCGCTTATTCTCACGAGCGGCAAGAAGCGCCGCCTCATTAAGCAAGTTTTCCAAATCGGCACCGGTAAAGCCTATCGTGCCTTTGGCTATGTCAGCAAGGTTAACATCTTCGCCGAGAATCTTTCCGCGCGAGTGAACTCTGAGTATTTCTTCACGCCCTTTGATATCTGGCAGACCGACATACACTTGGCGGTCAAATCGACCGGGTCTGAGCAGCGCGTTATCAAGGATATCCGATCTATTCGTAGCCGCAATTATAATTACGCCCTCATTCGTATTAAACCCGTCCATCTCGACAAGAAGCTGGTTTAGCGTCTGCTCGCGCTCATCGTGACCGCCGCCGAGTCCCGCTCCGCGCTGACGGCCAACCGCGTCAATTTCGTCAATGAAAATAATTGCAGGCGCCAATTTCTTAGCTTGGTCAAACAAATCACGCACCCGTGACGCCCCAACGCCGACATAGAGCTCAACAAAATCCGAGCCTGATATCGACAAAAACTGAACTCCAGCTTCTCCTGCAACAGCTTTTGCGATTAGAGTTTTACCTGTACCAGGCGGGCCAACAAGCAAAACGCCCTTTGGGATTCTTGCTCCAAGTGTGATATACTTTTGCGGACCTTTGAGAAAGTCAACGATTTCACGCAGCTCCTCTTTTTCCTCCTCCGCACCCGCTACATCGGCAAATGTAACTTTTTTAGTATCGTCTGCGGCAAGGCGCGTTCTTGCCTTCCCGAATCTCATGGCGCCTTTATCTCCGCCAACACCGCCTCGATTCATCATTGCATTCCAGATGAAGAAAAATACGGCAATAAGAATCAGGTACGGCAGGAGCGAAACCCACCAAGGTATACGCAATCCCGGGTCAAAATTGTAGCTGAATGATTCTCTTTGCATGCTTTCGGTAATATACGGACTCATATCAGCATGGAATATGTGTATATCTAAAAGCTCATGCCTTACTCTCGTGCTTCCGGTGTCACCGAAGTTGTTCTTGAGTTCAAGAGTGACTCTGTTGTTGTTATTGATATTAAACGACAGAACCTCGCCTTCCATGAAAAGGCGCCGCATCTGTGAATAGTCAATCGGGGCGGATGGCGGTTCACTTGTATTGGTGAGCAAGTAAATCGCCGAAATAAGTAAAACCACTACAAGGAAATAAAATCCTATTTCACGTGGGCTTCTGTTTTTTTGCTTCAACGACCTATCCCTTCCTAGTCAAGTATTTTATGAATATGCTTCAGGTTTGAGCACGGCAACAAATGGTAAATTTCGGTAGCGCTCCGCATAGTCGAGCCCATATCCTACCACAAACTCATCAGGGCATTCAAACCCGGTATAATCCGGCTCTATCTCTGCTCTTCGCCGCGCCGGTTTGTCCAATAGCGTACAGATTCGCAGAGAGGCGGGGTTGCGTTTTGAAATAAAACCCTGCAAAACTGTCAATGTGATCCCGCTGTCCAGTATATCCTCAACAATCAGTACATCACGATTTTCAATTTCAAAATCAAAATCCATACCGATTCTCACATCGCCGGAGCTGATAACACCCTTTCCATATGAAGACGCTGTAATAAATCTAATCTCACAATCAAGCTCAATACGCCTTGCAAGGTCGGCAAGAAAAACATAACAACCTTTGAGCACACCTATGAGCAATATATCTTTTCCGGCATAATCAGACGTAATTTTGGCTCCAAGCTCTTCGACCCGCAGCCTTATCGCTTCTTCAGAAAACAGAACTTCTTTTATATACTCATTCATAACCCATGTCTTTCAGTTAGATTTCTTCAAAGTCTATTTGCAGTGCCTGCTCGCCCATTTCCGGAACCGCCCTGTCCCCCATGCCCAGTCCATAAACTGCCAGCACACCTTTTCCGTCTGAGATAACAGGAATAAACGCCCTATTGCGCGCGGGAATACGCCGTTCGATAAAGAGCTTTTTGAGTGTCTTCGTACCAGCATGACCAATAAGCTTTATCCTATCTCCTTCGCGGCGCGGTCTGACCGCTATTTTACCATATATCTCAGTGGTTTTGAATAGGAAAGAAGTAAACGATTTATTAACCTTGACGATTTTACCATCAACTATGACTGATTTGCAAGACATTTTAAGTCCGGCCCCAAGAATAATAACACTATCACCATCAACCGGATAGACTTGCGCAAAGCCAACAGTGTCCGGGTCATGCACAGGTTCAAAGACAATGAGGTCATAATCTCTGTACACTGTCATGCCGGGAAGCGATAACTTTGATGAGGGAATTTTGTTCTTACATAAGTCTAAAACCGCTTTGACATGCCTAAACGAAAGATTGCCTCCGTATAGTTTTCTTATCACCCGGCTGGAGACTGAAAAAGGCAGATTCAGCACATCGACACATGTTGCGGTCAATCCCACGCACATATCACTGATAAACATATCCGCAAGTTCGGAGAGCATTTCCTCATCAGACCTTATTAGTTCCGCTGCCGAGGTTGTAACCTCATTGAGACGCGGATTTATTTCTTTTAGGATCGGTATAACATGGCGCCTGATTTTGTTTCTGGTGAATACATCATCTTCGTTTGTGGAATCATCGACAAAAGGTATATTACGCTCACTAAGGAAGCTGATAACTTCTTCCCGCGATACGGTCAGCATTGGTCGTATAATATTCCCCCTTACCGGGGGGATTCCCGAAAGCCCATTAGAGCCTGCTCCGCGCGTCAGATTGATCAGCATAGTTTCCGTGTTATCATCGGCAGTATGCGCCGTTGCAATTACTGTTGCGTCAATGGTATCTCCAAGGTCAAAAAAGAAGTTATATCGCATGTCACGCGCCGCCGTTTCTACACTGAGCCCATGCAGCTTCGCATAATACCTCACATTGCCGTCTCCGGAGAAAAAAGAAACTCCGCACTGCTCGCAATAATCTTTGACAAAATTCTCGTCTCTATCCGATTCCTCGCCTCTGAGCCCATGATTAAAATGCGCTACAGCTATTGATAAGCCCCGGTCATACGAGATATGCCGCATGGCTTCAAGCAGACACATTGAATCGGCTCCGCCCGAAACGCAGAGAAGAACAAGCCCTGAGTCAGGCAGCATATTCAAATCATCGGAAAATTTTATTATCTTATCAAGCAAATTATTTTTCTCCATCTTTGAATGCAAAATGTTATTTTCGATTAAATCTCTTCATGATGCCGTTCCAGCGACGAGAAATTTGTGTATTCCGGCAGCCACTGCAACTCAATCGTCCCAGTCTCACCTCGACGATTTTTAAGTATTATACACTCAGCGATATTGTGCGCCTCAGTTTCTTTGTTGTAGTAATCATCCCTATACAGTGCCAACACTATGTCGGCGTCCTGCTCTATCGCACCCGAATCTCTCAGATCAGACAGGAGCGGACGTTTGTTCTGCCGCGACTCGTTTGCGCGCGATAATTGAGACAGACATATCACCGGCACATCAAGCTCCTTTGCCATAATTTTCATCATGCGGCTGATTTCTGAAACAACCTGCACTCTGTTGTCGCTATAGTTGCTTCTTGCTCCGGTTGCGGATTGCATTAGCTGAAGATAGTCCACCACCACAAGCCCGAGATTTGAAACTCTGCGGCATTGTGCATTCATTTCCGCAACACTAAGTGATGCATTATCATTTATCAGCAGCTCTGCTTGACTTATTGAGGACGCCGCAGCGGCAAGCTTCTGCCACTCGCCCGCATTTATACGCCCGGTTTGCAGCTTCTTACCATCTATAAAGCTCTCGGAAGACAAGAGCCTCATCGCCAATTGTTCGCAAGACATTTCCAGTGAAAAAACGGCGACGGCCTTCCCGGATGTTTTTGCTGTGTGCAATGCAATATTAAGAGCTATACTGGTTTTTCCCATACCCGGCCGCGATGCAATAAGCACAAGGTCCCCCTTGTTGAGACCCATAATTGATCTGTCAAGATCATGAAGCCCAGTGGCAAGCCCCGGTATGCCGCTGCCGCTTTTTGAAGCTTTTGTGATTTGCTCATAGACTCCGACCAGAATCTTTGAGACTTTCTCAAGCCCGTCTCTGCCTCTATCTTTTCTCAGCCCATATATACGCTTTTCCGCGGCTTCTAAAATGTTGCCTGCGCCGCCCTCGCCTGATATTGCCATCTCGGCAATATCCGCGCATGTATCATATATCGCGCGCAATAACGCCTTATCTCTGACAATTGCGGCATATTCCATAACATTTGCCGCGGTTGGCGTTATGAGCATCAAATCGCGAACATAGGCGGGCGAGTCATCGTTGTAAACCGCGTCCTCTTTCATTTTTGCGAGAACAGTCACGGGGTCAATTGCAACCGAATAGTTAAACATGGAGTATATTGTCTCAAATATCTCCCTGTTGTTAGTTGAGTAAAAATCTTCAGCTCTGATCATTCCGATGACTCCGGAAATACATCGTGAATCTATGAGCATCGACCCCAAAACAGCTTGCTCTGCCTCTGTACTGTGCGGTATTTGTCTATGGAGCATCTCGTCCATCTTTTCCTCACATAATTACGAACTTAATAATTTGCAAAAGAGCGTCTAATGCCCTATGCTTCAATCACCAACACATGAATAATCCCTGTAATTTCAAATCCCAGCTTGCATTTTACTTGATAGGGTCCGAACGCTTTTATAGCTTCCTCTTGGATTATTTTGTTTTTTTCAATCGAAATCCCATGCTGCTCTTGCAAAGCCTCTGAAATCTCTTTTGACGTGACTGCCCCAAAAAGTTTTCCGCCATCGCCGCCGGCTCTTGCCGTAACCTTAACCTGTATTGCTTCTAGCTGCTTCGCCGCCTGCATTGCCGCAGCCTTGTCTTCTTCAAGTTTTTTCAGTCTCGCTTTATCGTTTTTTTGCATAATTGCAACGTTTTCAGCTGTTGCTGTCACGGCTAGCTTCTTGGGCAATAGGAAATTCCGGGCATAGCCATCCGAAACATTAACAAGTTCGCCTTTTTTTCCTTGACCTTTAACGTCAGCTTGCAGAATAACTTTCATATATAATCCTCCATTTTCCGGCGTCCTGCCTTGTGATTTATGCAACAGATATTTTTGCGTCTCTAGATATCAAAGTAATCGTCAATCGATTTTTTCAGGTCTGATTCTACCGTTTCTACGTTGGTATTTCGTACTTGAAGCCCCGCGGTGGACTGACTGCCGCCGCCGCCGAGTTTTTCTAAAATCACCTGCACATTGACGCTGCCGATGCTGCGCGCAGAAACATAGACCACATCTCCCGTCTTTGCTATTACAAATGAAGTGTGTACACCCTTGACATTTAACAGTTCATCGGAAGCTTGTGCAATGCTGACTCTGCTATGTGATTCATCACATGCGGCTATTGCGATGCCCTCTCTGTATATCGTTGCTTCTCTAATGAGCGCATACCGCCCTGTCGCGGTATCAATATCAGATTGCAGCAGCCGTTTTACTGCCGCCGCGTTTGCTCCTGAACGCTGTAAAAACGCCGCCGCTTCAAATGTTCCACCCGCAGTATTTATAGCAAAGCCCTTTGTATCGAGTACTATGCCAGCCAGCAACGCATCAGCCTCGGCGCGCAGAATATCCTCTTTGCTAAGAGTGTATTGAATCATTTCCGTCACCAGCTCAGAGGTAGATGAGGCTCCAGGTTCGTGAAAATTCAGCACAGCATTATCAATGTATGTTGCCGCCCGGCGGTGATGATCGACTACAGCTATGCGTGTGCATGATATCAGCAGCGACTCGGACTCTACTTTGTCAGGTCTTGTTGTGTCTACAACTACGAGCAGGGTTTTGCTGTCGGCTTCAAGCAGTGCTTCTTGCTCCGATATAAATACTCCCTTATACTCCGGATGCTTCGATACCATTTCTACAGCGTCGATTGCGTTATTTTCTTCTAGATTTATGACTATATGCGCCTCTTTTTTCTTTGCCCTTGCAAGGCAGCATATACCTATTGCCGCTCCAACGGAGTCAAAATCCCCTTCTTTATGCCCCATGACAAAGACCTTTGAAGCGTCTCCCAACAGCTCGCCAAACGCGCTTGACAAGATTCTGGACTTAACCTTTGTTCTTTTTTCCATCACAGGAGCATGTCCGCCGAAAAACTCAAATCCATACCTGTTTCTGATAACAGCCTGATCTCCTCCGCGGCTGAGCGCCATTTCGATTCCAAGGCTTGCATATCTGTAATTTTCTGATGGTGACGATCCGTCTTTTCCAAGTCCGATGCTGAGCGTGGCGTGTACGCCCTCTGCGCCGGTTTCCTCATGTATCTGCTCTAAAATAGAAAATTTATTTTTTACAAAACCTTCTAAATGTCTTTCCTCAAACAGGAAAAAATATCTGTCTCTCTCGTATTTGCACAAATATCCGCCATAATCTCCGACCCATGTGGTTATCCTGTCGTCAATATCAGAGAGCAGTATGCTTTTTTCTTTTTCTCTCATGCCTTTTAGCAGCTCATCATAGTTATCCATCATAATTATTGCAAAAACAAGCCGCGAATCCAAATACTCTTCGCTAATCCTTCTGTATTCTGTCACATCGACCCAGTACGTCATTGCGACATATTCCCTTTCGGAGCGCACGAGAGTTCCGTAAACCATGTACTGCTTGTCATGAACCGCTACCGGCTTTAGCCCTTCACTTTTTCCATCAAGCAGCCAGTCCCAAGTAAAATCAGTGATAACATGTGATATATTCAATTCAAAAAATGGCTCTCGAAGTCCCGAAATTGAAATAAACCGATCGTTTGACCATAGTATCTCTCCGGTTTCCGTGCTGAAAATCAAAACCGGCAGCGGGGTGTCCCGGACGGTCAAATCCATGCTGTCGGATATGGATTCCAAGTAGTTAAGCAGCTTTTGTGTGCGTTTTCTTGAGACTATGCGCGAGTACAACGCCAAAATAATAATTGCGACGATCTGCGCACCGGCAAGTATACGGTTATACTCGCCGAAAAAAAACGTTGAAACTGCGAACGCAATCAACAATAACACATAGAGTCTCACATTTGGCTGAAATATCCTCGGCAGCTTCTTATGCATACTTCCCTCCACGGATTCGGCAGCTTCTACACCTTGACGAACATTATACCAAACACATTCTTTCATTACAATAAAAACAATTATGATTGACGCAATCGAGGCTCTGTTATACAATCGGTTTATGAGCGCACTATTTGTTTTCGGAGTACATAAATGAACGATCTTCTGAGCAAACTGCCCAATATGAATAGCTTGATTGAGCACCCATCCGTTTCAATACTCGGAGCCGAGCGGGCAAAAAAGGCGTCCCGTGACGTTCTGGATGAATTAAGGCGCAGCATTATCTCTAAAGCCCTGCAAAAAGTGCCGGACTTGGACGAATGTGCGTCAATGGTATATTCACGAGCTTCTAATAATACTAATAATTTGCGCTCCGTTGTAAATGCAACAGGTGTTATCTTGCACACGAATTTAGGGCGCGCCCCCCTCGGTGATGATATACTAAAAAACGTAATTGAAGCTTGTTCCGGATATTGCAATTTGGAGTATGACACTAATACCGGAAAGCGCGGCAGCCGCTACGCTCATGTTGAGGAGCTTATTTGCGCATTGACCGGCGCCGAGGCTGCCGTGGTCACCAATAATAATGCTGCTGCTATGGTTTTGATACTGGGCACGCTCGCCAGAGATAAAAAAGTCGCTATTTCTCGCGGCGAACTCGTGGAAATCGGCGGTTCTTTTCGTATGCCGGACGTCATTGTTCAGAGCGGAGCCGAGCTGGTGGAAATTGGCTCAACGAACAAAACCAAGCTCAGCGACTACATTGACGCCGTTGAAAATAAAGGCGCAGAAGTACTATTAAAGGTTCACACGAGTAATTATGAGGTGGTCGGATTTACTCAGTCTGTCGATGTTTCGTCACTTGCCAAATACGGAAAATCTATAGGAATGCCGGTTGTATATGACGTCGGCTCGTGCTTTTTGATTGATACGGAGCTCTTCGGTTTCAGTGCGGGAAAAACAGAGGACGCTATAACGTCCGGGGCTGATATTATTTGTTTTTCCGGCGATAAACTGCTTGGTTCCATACAGTCAGGCATTATTGCCGGACGTGCAGATTTGATTTCGGCTATGAAGAAGCATCCGCTTGCCAGAGCCTTTAGACCCGATAAGCTTACATTGACTGTACTTGAGTCAACACTTAGGCTATATCAATACCCGCAAGAAGCCGCTGAGAGGATTCCCATATTATCTATGCTCTTTGCACAGTCGGGCAACCTGAAAAAGCGCGCCGATGAAATGGCGTCGCGTATCAGCAGTATTGTAAACTCATGGGTTGTTGAGGTTTGTCCGGTATCGGACGAAACCGGGGGCGGGGCTTTGCCGAATATACCGCTGCCCGGCTGGGCTGTATCGATAAAACCATCCGGAATGTCAGTAAATGAACTCGAAAATCATCTGCGAAAGCGTGAGAAGCCCATAATAATCAGGATTTTTGGCGACGCCGCTTTATTATCGATGCGCACATTATGCCAGTCGGATGACAATGTAATCTATGACGCATTTTCCCAATTAAACCCTAAGCATCAGACCCTCTGCTAGAAGGAGCCATCAGATGATTGATACGAATCTAGTCTTAAACAACAAAGCATATGTAAAACAGCAATTGGAAAAAAAGGGTTTTGACATTGAGTATATTGATGCGCTCAAGAAGCTCTTATTGGAAATCCGAAAGCAAAAATCCGCGTTGGACGAGCAAAACAGGCTGCGAAAAGCCGCAAATCGCGACGACTCAATCTCGCCGGAAGAAAAACGAAAGCTTCGCAGACAAATCACGAATTCAAAAAAGGATTTTAAAGCCCTGGAGGCTTTTACAAAGTCCTTGTTATGCGATATTCCAAATCTGCCCGACCCCGATGCGCCGGAAGGCGCTGACAAGAGCGGAAACGTGGTTATCTACGAATCCGCCGATTACTATATCTGCAAGACAAAAAAACCTTTACCGCATTGGGATATAGCCGAAAACCTTGATATTGCCGATACAAATGCCGCAAGCATGGTCTCCGGCAGCGGTTTTTACATGTATAAGGGAAAGGGCGCAAAGCTTTTGCGTGCGCTCATCAGCTATGCCCATAATTTGCATGAGGACAAATACACGGAAATCATTGTCCCGCACCTTGTTAAATCTGATTCACTTAGATATACCGGGCATCTTCCCGGCTTTAGCACGGAGCTGTATAAATCCGATAAAGATGACCTTTGGCTTATACCTACTGCGGAGGTTCCTCTGACTGCGGCATACGCAAATAGCGTTTTTTCTTATGAGTCGATGCCCAGAAGGTGCATGGGCTATTCGCTTGCGTTCAGGCGCGAATCGGGAACTTCCGGCAGCGACACCCGCGGGTTGCAGAGAATACACGAGTTCCATAAAGTTGAGCTTTTAAAAATCGTTCAGCCTGAAAACGTTGAAGCGGAGCTTATGGATTTGCTGGATGATTGTCTAAAGATTATTAAGGCATTAAAGCTGCAATACAGGGTCGTGGATTTATGTACCGGCGACATGGGTGATAAGTACGCGCGATGCTATGACGTCGAAGTTTTTTCACCCGGAGTAGGTAAATGGCTTGAGGTAGCATCTGTAGGACATTTTTCTGATTATCAAGCGAGAAGAGCGCAGATTAAGTATGTTAATAATAGAGGTAAAAAATGTCTTGCCTATACTATGAATGGTTCCGGAATCGCAACACCTCGCGTATGGTTAAGTATCTTAGAAACTTACCAGCAGCCTGATGGTTGTGTCAAAGTACCCGATGTGCTGACGCCTTTTATGGGCTGCGAGTTTATTCAAAGCATGGAGAGATAATGAGAGATAGCGTTTTGATTCTTTTCACCAGAATACCTATTGCCGGAATGACAAAGACAAGGCTCATGCCTTTACTCAGCAGTGAGGATTGCCGTTTGCTGCATCGGGCCTTTTTACATGATATTCATTTGACTTTGCAGCGGGTTGACTCCAAATTTGATCTAGTCGTATATTATACGCCAGATGGCGATATTTCCCAATTGGAAGAGTTGCTGCCGAGCGCAAATGCCTTTTTACCGCAAAACGGCAAAACGCTTGGAAGTAAAATGCACAATGCAATAACGGACATGGTTGGCTTTGGTTATAAGAAATGCTTGCTAATGGGAAGCGACATTCCGCTGCTAACGCCTAAAGCTATAAATGAGGCATTTTATTTACTTGATGATAGAGACATAGTGCTTTGTCCGACAACGGACGGAGGGTATTATCTTATTGGTATGAAGGAGGTTTGTCCGGAGGTTTTTAGTTTAGACGAGTATGGGCTTTCTGATGTGCTGGACAAGACAATAAAAGCGGCGGTAAGAGCGGGAAAGAGTTATGCGCTTGGCGAACCCACGCGCGATATCGATGAGCCGGAGGACTTATGTATTTTGGCAAAAATACTAACGATGGAAGGCTTCGCGGATTGTCCGGAGACGAAAAATGTTTTAAGCAAGGCGGCAGGTACAAGAGGATGGTTTTCTGAGAAAACAGCGCAACAGAACCAGCCTCTTATCTTATTTGAACAAAACGGAGGTTATGATTTGAACGCTATAGATTTATCAGGATTATCAAGTTCGCATTCTTTTTGCAAAGCTCTGGGAATTGTTCCGGGGGAGCATATTGCCTTTACATTACTCGGACACGGCGAATACAATCTAAATTACCAATTTGTAAATCCGGCAACAAATAAAAAGTTGGTGCTGCGAATTCCCGTGGGAAGCCAGATGCACCTTGAAAACCAGGTACGTTATGAATATGACGCGCTCAAACTGTTAGAATCATCATGCCGAACACCTAAACCCATCTACATTGACGCAAGTAAATCAGCTATAGACTATGGCTTTTTGGTAATGGAATTTTTGCCCGGGCGCCCTCTTATTTATGAAACGGATCTTTTTCTTGCAGCAGACTGTCTCGCAGACATTCACAATCTTGACGCCACATTTGCAAATCATTTAATTACACCGAAAAATCCTCTGCGCGCTATCCTTGATGAGTGTCATGCGATGTTCCATCATTATTTTAATTGCGAATCGGCATGTTCTTCCGCAAAGTCGGAAATCACTTCAATGTTGGGGCTTGGCGGACAGATTGCCGAGAGCTTTGCGGACTCCGGAGTGCGATCTGTTATCAATACGGAGCTTAATTCAGGCAATTTTCTTGTAAATATTGACAGAGTATATTTAATTGATTGGGAAAAACCTCTTTACGGATCTCCCGCTCAGGATTTGGGACATTTTCTAGCTCCTACCACTACTTTTTGGAAGACGGATACTTTTTTGACCAAGGAAGAAATGTTGCAGTTTGCTTATCTCTATTGCAGTAAGTCTGCGAGGTACTTCTCGTCATCGCAGTTATGGGAAGAGGTCTGTCCATATTTGCGGCTTAATTGTTTGAGGGGTGTGACATGGTGCGCGATGGCATGGGTGGAGTATCAGAGCCCATCCCGGTTGCTAAAGGACGATTACACTTTTGAGAAGATAAAGCAATATCTCTCGCCTGCGTTTCTTAGCAGAATCAGAAAGGAATATTTGTGTGAGTGAGGCAATCGATATATCAATAATTATTCCGGTGTACAATGAAAGCGAGACAGTTGACAGTTTGATGACCTGCCTCGAATGCTTTGCCGGTCATTGCGAAATAATATTTGTCGATGGCGGCAGTACTGATAATACAAGAGAACTAATCGAAAAATGGATAAATGAACATGCATTCACGACTCTACCAGCATCTGTATCTCTAGTCATATGCAGCATTGGTCGCGCAAATCAAATGAACTGCGGAGCCTTGTTAGCACGGGGGTCGGTTCTTTGGTTTTTGCATTCTGACAGCATTGTAGACTCCGATGCGCTCACACAGATACGCAAGGTTATTTCAGATGGATTTGAATTTGGCTGTTTTAAGCTGCGCTTTGATAGTATTAATCCGCTGATGCTATACCTGTCGTTTATGTCAAATATCCGCGCTCGTATGCGGAAAATTGCTTTTGGCGATCAGGGGATATTTATTTCAAACAGATTGTTTAAAAAAATTGGAGGTTATGCCGCAATCCCCATTATGGAGGACTATAAGCTTTCAATTGACGTCAAAAAGGAAGGTTTTCGCCTAGGTTTTGCACGCGGCAGGATCATCACTTCAGAAAGGAGGTTTTTGTCAAACGGGCGGATAAAGACAATGCTTTTAATGCAGTGGTCGCAGCATCGCTTCCGTAGAGGGGACGACATCGAGGATATAGCGCGGGTATACAAGAATAGAAATCAGTCAAAGTAAGAAAATTATATCAGCATTCCAAGGCTATTCATTGTTGCACTTTGAAAAACCTTTGCACGCATTTAAGAAAGGACAATAAAATGAAAAAGATAATAATTGACTGTGATAATACCTTTGGCGTTGAAGGATGTGATTTAGATGACGGGCTTGCCATTATCTATTCAATCGGGAGCCGCAAATGTAATCTTCTGGGAGTTACCACAACTTTTGGAAATAACACCCTCGAAGTCGTGACCCCAAACACGATTGCGTTCATGAAAAAGATAGGAATGCCCAACATTCCGGTCCATGCCGGGCATACTCACGATGCCAAAAAAAACGAAGCGGCTAAGTTTCTTGTAGATATCTCAAGAAAGTATCCCGGAGAGATTTCGGTTGTGGCAATTGGTTCGCTCACAAATTTATATCATGCATCCTTACTTGACCCGAACTTCTTTGACAGACTTTATGAGCTCTCACTTATGGGTGGCGTCACGGAACCGCTTATCATTATGGGTAAGGTTCTAAACGAGCTTAACTTCTCGTGTAATACTGTTGCAGCTTATCATGTGCTCGGCAATGGCAAAAAAATAAAAATCGCAACCGGAAACGTCTGTCTGGACGCTTTGTTTACCAAGGAGCGATTTGATCTGCTAAATAAAAACACCGCCCCTTTCTTGCAATGGTTATGCAATCAGGGGCAGTATTGGTTTGAAAGAGAAAAAGACTATTTTGGTCATGACGGGATTTACAAATGGGATATCTACGCGGCAGGAACTGTTCTTTTCCCTGAGTTATTCTACGGCAATACGGTAAATATCACGCCGGATCTGCAGTCTCTAAAAACCGGCAATCTATTTGGACAAGGAAAAACACTGACTGTTGATATACCTATAATCAAAGATGTAGATCGATATATAGAACATGTTTACTCATCATATGAGCAATTTCTAGTGCGAGCCGTATAGTTCTTTTAGTGCCTTGGCTAGTTGGTCAGGGCACGATGTTTTTTTCATGCCGCAACTTGTGCCCTCGAGTTTCTCGACGACTTCCTTGACTTTCATTCCGCGTACAAGTTGTGAAATACCGTTTAGATTTCCTTCGCACCCGC